>WNGE01001746.1_pt1 | contig 43443 bp, 37 predicted proteins | sample 5400651 | NCBI WGS metagenome assembly WNGE01 (sample SAMN13153370, study PRJNA577476) | soil metagenome | isolation source: 60 cm soil or saprolite under grassland replicate 2 | place: USA:California | collected 2016-06-15 | reverse complement strand
CCGGGCTCCCTCGGATGGCCCCGCCAGCCACCCGAGGGAGCCGCTCATGTCACCCGCTGGTGACTGAGATGTTGGTCAGTCCCTGCACCGCATTGGTGACGGTATTGCTGCTGTATACCACGTTCAGGTTGCCGGAGCAGTTAGCCTGATCGGTCACGTTGACCGCGTAGTTGCCGACACCTCCGAGGTCTGACGAGTTGTTGCGCCACACGTTGCCGCACCCGTCCCCGGCGATCTGCTGGTGCACCTGGTACCCGTCGACGAGGACGCCACTGCCGTCGTACCTGCCGACGTTGTCGGAGAGGGTGTAGTGGCTGCCCTTGACGTCCACCCAGGAGTCGGCGAAGTGCTGGCCGGACAGGCCACCGGTGAAGGTGTTGCCGGATAACAACCCGTCGACCGTACCCTCCTTGATGTCGATGTGCTCACCGCCGACGTTCGGGCCGAAGAGGTTGCTCAGCGCCTGGTTGCGGTCGCTGCGGTCCGGTCCGGTACCGCCGTTCTCCCCGAACTTGTCCCAGTTGCTGGTCGCCGAGCCGAAATATAACCCTTCGCCGTAACCGGGATCGGTCTTTCCGGTGTCGTGGATGTAGCACAGCTCCACCACGTTGTCCGAGCTGGCCGCGCGCAGGTGGATACCCTCCTGGTTGGTGTTGCGTACCTCGACCTTGTCGATGACGTTGTGGCTCGACGCGTCGAACACGATGCCCTTGTTCGAGGTGCTGACCGAGAACCCGACCAGCCGCCAGTACCTGGCGTTGTTCAGGTGGAACCCGTACCCGCAGTAGCTGACCAGGCCGCTGGAGGGCACGTTGGGATCGCACAACCCGCCGGAGTTGGACAGCACGGCCAGGCGGGAGCCGGTCAGGGTGATCGGCGCGTTGGCGGTCCCGCTGACCTTTCCGTAGAACGCACCGGTGTATGTCCCGTCCGCGAGGTGGATGGTGTCTCCGGGCAGGGCACCGGCCAGTGCCGCGGAGAGTTGGGCAGCGGTGGCCACATTGACGTTACGGCCGGTGGGACTCGGACTCGGGGTGGGCGACGGGCTCGGCGACGGGCTCCTCGACACCGACGGCGATGGGCTCGGCGACGGGCTCCTCGACACCGACGGCGATGGGCTCGGCGACGGGCTCCTCGACACCGATGGGGATGGCGACGGGCTCGGTGACGGGGACGGCCCGCCACCGTTGCACGGCGATCCGTTGACCAGACAGTTCATCGGCAGTCCCATGCCGTTGGTGTTGAAGCCGAAGGTCTGCGACCCGCCGGCCGGTACCGTCGCGTTGTAGCTCAGGTTCGAGAGGGCGATGTGCTGGCCGGTTGTGGTCAGGGCGGCGGTCCAGTACTTGCGGATACTGGTACCGGTGGGCAGGTCGAACTCGACCCGCCAACCCGTCACCGACGAGCTGCCGGGGTTCCGGACGGTGTACGTGACGGCGTATCCGGTACCCCAGCTGTCGGTGATTTCGTAGGTGGCGAGCAGCGCCGTCGCGGCGCTGGCGGTGGCGGCGAGGCCGACCGCGACGACGATCGCGAGTACGCCACTGGCAACCGCGGCGAGCCGGCGCGTCCGGCTGGAGGTTCGCATGTCCGTCTCCCCGGTCAGCCGATGGTGACTGTGATATTGGTCAATCCCTTGACCGCGTTGGTGACGGTATTGCTGCTGTACACCACGTTCGGCCGGGTCGAGCAACCGGACTGGTCGGTTACGTTGATCGCGTAGTTGCCCACCCCACCGAGGTCGGACTTGTTGCTGCGCCACACGTTTCCGCAGCCGTCGCCGGCCAGCTGCTGGTGCACCTGGTACCCGTCGGCGAGGGTGCCGGTACCGGCGACGAACGTGCCGGTGTTGGCGGTGAAGGTGTACCCGCTGCCCTTCACGTCGACCCAGGAGTCGGCGAAATGCTGGCCGGAGATGCCCCGACCGTCGAAACTGTTCCCGGAGATCAACCCGTTGACCGTGCCTTCCTTGATGTCGATGTGCTCGCCGCCGATGTTCGGCCCGAACCGGTTGGTCAGCGCCTGGTTGCGGTCGCTGCGGTCCGGCCCGGTGCCGTTGTTCGTACCGAACTTGTCCCAGTTGCTCTGCGCCGAACCGAAGTACAGGCCCTCACCGAAGCCCGGGTCGGTCTTGCCGGTGTCGTGCACGAAGCTGTGCTGCACGACGTTGTCCGAGCTGGACGTACGCAGGTGGATGCCCTCCAGGTTGATGGTGCGTACCTCGACGCCGTCGATGACGTTGTGCTGGGCGCTGTCCAGCACGACGCCCTTGGCCGAGCCGGCCACCGAGAAGCCGACCAGCTTCCAGTAGCTGGCCCGGTTGAGGTGGAAGCCGTACCCGCAGTAGCTGACGTTTCCGCTGGGTACGTTCGGGTCGCAGGCGCCGCCGGAGTTGGTCAGCACAGCCAGCCGCGAGCCGGTGAGGGTGATCGGGTCGGTGGCGGTACCGCTGGCGACCGCGTAGAACGCACCCTTGTACGTGCCGTCGGCGAGGTGGATGACGTCGCCGGGGCGCGCGGTCTTGAGCGCGGCGCTCAACTGCGAAGCGGTGGCCACGCTGACCGAGCGGGCGGTACCCGGGTTGATGATCGGGCTGGTCGACGGGGTGGGCACCGCGGTGCTACAGGCGCCGCCATTGACCAGGCAGTTGGTCGGCCGGCCGAGCCCGGTGGCCAGGAAGCTGAACGTCTGCGACCGGCCGGGGGCGATGGTCGCGTTCGACTGCTTGTTGGTGAATACGTAGTGGTCGGTGCCGGTCCTGCCGAGGACGGCACCCTTCGCCTTTGTCGCGGACGTACCGGCGGGCAGGTTGAACTCCACCTTCCAGCCGGTGACCGCGCTGGTACCGACGTTGCGAACGGTGAACTGGACGTCGTACCCCTTCTTGGTGGCGTCGGGCACCTCGTACGTCGCGCGCAGCGGGGCGGTTGTCGCGGAGAGAGCGTTCTGCGTGATCAGACCGGTACCGCCGGCGACGATCGCAGCGACGGCGAGCCCGGGTAACCAGCGCCAGTGCGGCGGATTCGACATGCGTCCTCCTGGGACACACCTGGCCGCATAGTCCCGGGGCGACCGGGACCAGCGGCATTGATCTATAAAGATGGGTGCCGATACAGCGATCGCTCCGATGTTTCCCGTTACACCGGCCGCATCGCGGGTTCCGGCTGACGGAACACCCCTGGCAGCGGTACCGCCGCCAGGGGTGCGCCGGTCCGTCCGGTCAGCCGATGGTGACCTTGATGTTGGTCAATCCCTTGACGGCGTTGGTGACCGTGTTGCTGCTGTAAACCACATTCGGGTTGGTTGCGCAGTTTGACTGGTCACTCACGTTGATGGCGTAGTTGCCCACCCCGCCGAGGTCGGACTTGTTGCTGCGCCACGCGTTCCCGCAGCCGTCCCCGGCCACCTGCTGGTGCACCTGGTACCCGTCCACGAAGGTGCCGGTACCGGCGACGAATGTACCCACGTTGCCGGACAGCAGGTAGAAGGAGCCCTTGACGTCCACCCAGGAGTCGGAGAAGTGCTGGCCCGACATGCCCCGGCCGTCAAAGGTGTTCCCGGAGATGAGCCCGTGGACGGTGCCTTCCTTCACGTCGATGTGCTCGCTGGTCACGTTGGGACCGAAGGTGTTGGTCAGCGCCTGGTTACGGTCGCTGCGGTCCGGCCCGGTACCGTTGTTCTCGCCGTACTTGTCCCAGTTGCTGGTGGCCGAGCCGAAGTACAGGCCCTCACCGAAGCCGGGGTCGGTCTTGCCGGTCTCGTGGATGAAGGCGTGCTGCGTGACATTGTCCGAGCTGGCCGCGCGCAGGTGCACGGCCTCCTGGTTGATGTTGCGCACCTCGACGGCGTCGATCACGTTGTGGCTCGACGCGTCGAACACGATGCCCTTGTTCGCGGTACTGACCGAGAAGCCGACCAGCTTCCAGTAGTTCGCCCCGTTGAGGTGGAACCCGTACCCGCAGTAGCTGACCGGGCGGCCGGCCGGGATGTTCGGGTCGCACGCGTTGCCGGAGTTGGTCAGCACGGCCAGCCGGGAGCCGGTCACGGTGATCGGCGCGGTGGGGGTACCGCTGGCCAGGCCGTAGAAGGCACCGTTGTAGGTACCGTCGGCGAGGTGGATGGTGTCCCCGGCGTGCACCACGGCCAGTGCCGAGCGCAGCTGGGACGAGGTGGCCACGTTGATCGTCCGCGGTCCGGTCGAGGCGGACGGCGACGGGCTCGGCGACTTCGACGGGCTCGGCGAGACGCTGCTCGGCGACGGGCTGGGCGACTTCGAGCCGGACGGCGACGCGCTCGGTGACCTGGACGGGCTGGTCGACGGGCTCGGCGACCTCGACGGGCTAGTCGACGGGCTCGGCGACTTCGACGGCGACTTCGACGGGGTCGGTGACGGGCTGGGCACCGGGCCGAAGCACGGCGCACCGTTGACCAGGCAGTTGCTCGGCTTGCCCGAGCCCAGCGTGACGTAGCTGAAGAACTGGGCATGTCCCGGCGTGATCGTCTGGTTCTTGTGCTTGTTCTTGAAGACGAAGTGCCGGCTGCCCACCCGGGTGATGAACGCGTTCTTCACCCGGCGGACGGTGGTTCCCGCCGGCAGATCGAATTCGACCTGCCAGCCGGTTACCGTCGTGGTACCGACGTTGCTGACGGTGAACTCCACCTCCCAACCGGGACCGCGGGCATCCTGGACGTCGTAGGTCGCGCGCAGCGCGGTGATCGCGGCGCCCGCGGATCCGGCGAGCGCGACCGTCGCGATGGCGGAGACGACCGCCAGCGCGCCGGAGCAGAGTACGGCGATCAGCCGCAATCGATGGGTTCTTGGCATCTGCCCTCCACGGATATGCAGGGCCGCAAGGCCCCCCGGAGTCACCCGGCCTTGCGGCGCGAAGATCTATAGTGATGGTTGCCGATATAGCGGACCTCCGATGTCTGCCGTTACACCATCGGGGCCTGGGATTTCGCGAGGCGGAAGAGCACTTTCGAGGGCGCCGACCTTGACTGGTAGACCGTCTACCTGATAGGCCGGCAGCAACACACCGTCCACCTGTCTGGGGGTAGCCGTGAGACTCGGCCGACGCCTCGTGCTCACCCTGACCGCCGCCGTACCGTTAGCGGCCGTCACCGTCCTGTCCGTCAGCGCAGCGGTGCCCGCCTCGGCGGCCACCGGGACCGCGCTGCCGGCCCACGTCTACGCCCCGTACTTCGAGACGTGGACCACCGACAGCATCACCACCATCGCCCAGCAGTCCGGGGCGAGATATTTCACCCTCGCGTTCCTCGAGACCGCCAGCAAGGGCTCCTGTGTACCGGTCTGGAACGGGGACGCCAGCCAGCCGGTCTCGGCCGGCCGCTACCTGTCAGACATCGCCTCGCTGCGCGCGCTCGGCGGCGACGTGATCCCGTCCTTCGGCGGCTTCAGTGCGGACCGCGCCGGTACCGAGCTGGCCGACTCCTGCGCCGATGTCAACCAGATCGCGGCGGCGTTCGAGTCGGTCATCACCACCTACAACGTGACCCGGCTCGACCTGGACGTGGAGGTCCAGTCACTCAGCCGGACCGACGGGATCGACCGGCGCAACAAGGCACTCAAGATCGTCGAGGACTGGGCCGTGGCGAACGGTCGGATTCTCCAGGTGCAGTACACCCTGCCGGTCGAGCCGGCCGGGTTGGAGGCCAACGGGCTGGCCGTACTCCAGAACGCGGTGGCCAACGGTACCCGGGTGGATGTCGTGAACATCATGACGTTCGACTACTACGACCGCGTCACCACCGACATGGGCGCGGCGGCACTCAGCGCCGCCCAGGGGCTGCACAGCCAGCTCGCCACCCTGTACCCGGGCAAGACCTCGGCCGAGCTGTGGGCGATGGAGGGCAACACGATCCTGCCCGGTATCGACGACTACCCGAAGAAGACCGAGGTGACCTACCTCAAGGACGCGCAGCAACTGCTGGACTTCGCCCGCGCCAACGGGATCGGCACGCTGTCCATCTGGGCCATCCAGCGCGACAACGGCGGCTGCCCAGGCAGCCGGGACAAGAACGACTGCTCCGGCATCGTGCAGAACACCTGGGACTTCAGTCACCTGCTCGAACCGTTCACCGGCTGAGCTGACCGGATCCCGGGGCACCCCGTCTGATCAGCGGGGTGCCCCGGTTCGTCTCGGGGTGTAGCGTGCAACGGGCGGCTGGACGAAGCGGGTGGATACGAGGATCGGTGTAGTGAACGACGGTGATCTCGCCGGCGCACTGATCTCGGCCCTGAATGGTGACGAGAGTGGATTTGCCATACTCTGGCAGGCTTTTCAGCCGCCGCTGCTGCGCTACCTCCGGGTGATCGTGGGCGAGGCCGCCGAGGACGTGGCCTCCGAGACCTGGCTACAGGCGGCGCGGGACCTGGGCCGGTTCCAGGGTGACCTTGGCGGGTTCCGGGTGTGGATGTTCCGGATTGCCCGGCATCGGGCGATCGATGACCGGCGCCGGCTCCGCCGGCTCGGCGAGGACCCGTACGACCTGACCGTCCAGGACCGGCTCGTACTCAGTCCGGATGCCGCGGTGGAGGCGATCGACCGGTTGGGTACAAGCTGGGCCCTGGAGGTGATCGGGACCCTCCCCCGGGACCAGGCGGAGGCGGTGATGCTTCGGGTGGTGGCCGGGCTGGACGTCGCCCAGACCGCGCAGGTGCTGGGCAAGCGACCGGGTGCGGTACGGATAGCCGCGATGCGGGGACTGCGCCGGCTGGCCAACCACCCGCAGGTGCTCGCACGCGCCCGGGCGCGTACGTCTGGACCGGGCAGTTTGTCGCCGGTGGACTCGGCCCAGCCGGAGGGGGTGTAACAGGATGACCTTCTGGCGCGCTCTTTTCCGCGCGATGGGTACCACACGTGCGCGCCGGATCGGACGTCGAGAAGCGGAAAAGCTGCTCTCCGGCGCTCCGGTCGTCAGTGCCGACCGGGAAACCCTGATCCGCCTGCTCGACCTGGCCGCCGCCGCACCGCGTCCGGAGGAGCTGGTCGGCCAGGAGGACGTCGTGTGGGCGTTCGTCCGGGCCCGGCAGCAGGAGGCCGAGCGCGTCGAGGCCCGGCGCCGCCGGCTCTCCATGGTCACCAAGGCGCTCGCCGTGAAGATCCTCGCCGGTGTCGCGGTCCTGCTGCTCGGCGGGGTGGCGCTCGCCGCCGGTACCGGCAACCTGCCGCCCCCGGTCCAACAGGGCGCGCACGACCTGCTCTCCCCGCTCGGCGTCGCGGTACCCGACAGCCCGACCAAGGGCAGCCGGCACATCAGCCCACCGGCGAGCGCGGCGAACCCCGGGGTGAGCCCGAGCGCGTTGCCCACTCCGCCCGGCGTGGAAGGCCTGTGCGAGGCGTGGCAGACCAGCCTGCGCGCGGGTGTCGGCAAATCGATGGACGCGGCGTCGATGCGGGCGCTGACCGCCGCCGCTGGTGGCCCGGAGAAGATCGCCGCCTACTGTGCCGTCATACTGTCCCAGCCACCGGCCTCCAGCACGCCCCCGACCCCGCCCAAGTCCAGCACCCGCCCGAAAACCACCCCGCCGGCACCGACACCCAGCCACCCAGGCAAGAAGAGTGATCCACGCCCGAGTCGACAACGCTGATCCACTTCGCACCGCCAATCCCCGTCGGGGTCCCCGCCCCCCGTACCGGACAAGGCATCTGTCATGATCCATCGCGCAGGTTCCACCGCACGACCGGTCTTCGTCGACAGCACCGGTACCCGCCGCCGCTTCTTCACCCTCTTCGGGGTCGTTGCCGGGGTCCTGCTCACCATCACCACCGCGATGCTGGTCGCGGGCTTCGTCGGCGGCGCGTCCGGCCACCTCCCCGGGCTGTCCCGACCCGGCCAGGTGGCCGGCCAGACGCCCGCTCCGGACGGAACATCACCGCACGCGACCCCGACGACCCGGCCCAGCGCATCGACGAGCCGGACCGGTACCCCGGCCCCGGTGACGACCACGGTCGCGCCACCGGGACAGGCCGGCAGCACCGCTGGCCACCGCAACACCGCGCACCCGACCCCGTCACACCGGTAGTCGCGGATGCCTCAGGGACGGCGGCGGGAGCCGCAGAAGCGGCGGGAGCCGCGGGCCCACTGGGTGCTGCTGTGCCTGTTCACCCTGGTGCTGCTCGGCGAGCTGTGCCTCAACGGGTACGTGAACCACGCGGGCGCGGAGGGTAGCGGCCCGACACCGGTGCACAACCTGGCGGCGGCGCCGAGCGCGGTCACCCAGGGAGCGGCGGTACAGCGGGTCGAGGCGGACGGTACGGTCAGCAGCCGCGCCATGCCGGCGAAGACCATCGCGCTCACCTTCGACGACGGGCCCGATCCACGCTGGACCCCGAAGGTCCTGGACGTGCTGGCCAAATACCACGCGCACGGTACGTTCTTCCAGCTCGGCGCCCAGGTCAACGAACACCCCGAGGTGTCCCGGCGGGTACTGGCCGAAGGGCACGAGATCGGCTCGCACACGTTCACGCACGTGGACATGAACGGCACCGCCGACTGGCAGTGGCGGATGGAGCTGACCCTGACCGGGAACGCGATCGCGGCGGCGACCGGCAAAGTACCCGTGCTGCTGCGGCCGCCGTACTCGTCGAAGCCGGACACGGTGACCGCGCCCGGTTACCGGGCGATGCGCTCGGCCGGCCGGGCCGGGTACCTGGTGGTGCTGGACGATCTTGACAGCGCGGACTGGCGCAAGCCCGGGGTGGCGCAGATCGTGGCCGCCGCCACGCCCGCCGGTGGCGCCGGCGCGGTGGTGATGATGCACGACTCGGGGGGCGACCGGTCACAGACGGTGGCCGCGCTCGACGTGCTCATCCCCCGCCTGCAGGCGCAGGGTTACCGGTTCACCACGGTGTCCGAGGCGCTTGAGCTGCCGGCAACGCTCGCCGCGCCACTCGGCCAGCGGCTGCGCGGGAGCGGGCTGCGCTGGGCCCAGCTGACCGCGGGGTGGCTGGCGGAGTGGCTGACCGTGATCATGCTGATCGCGGTGGTGCTGTCCGCACTGCGGCTGGTGGTACAGGTGGTCACCGCCCAGCGGCACGTCGGGCTGGTACGCCGGGCGACCGCCCAGCCGCTGCGCTATCTCGGGCCGGTATCGGTGATCGTGCCGGCGTACAACGAGGCGGCCAACATCGCGGCGACCGTGCGCTCACTGGTGAACAGTGACTACCCGCGCCTGGAGGTCATCGTCGTGGACGACGGCTCCACCGACGGTACCGCCCAGATCGTGCGCCGGCTGCGGCTGCCCGGGGTGCACGTGATCCGGCAGGAGAACGCGGGCAAGCCGGCCGCGCTCAACACCGGCATCGAACATGCCCGGGGCGAGCTGCTGGTGCTGGTCGACGGAGACACCGTCTTCGAGCCGCACGCGATCGGCGAGCTCGTCCAGCCGCTGCTGGATCCCGAGGTCGGCGCGGTCTCCGGCAACACCAAGGTGGCCAACCGGCGCGGACTGCTCGGCCGCTGGCAGCACCTGGAGTACGTGATCGGGTTCAACCTGGACCGGCGGTTGTTCGACATCGCGCAGTGCATGCCGACCGTACCGGGAGCCATCGGTGCCTTCCGGCGCGCGGCGGTACGCGACGTCCGTGGCGTATCCGCGCAGACCCTCGCCGAGGACACCGACTTCACCATGGCGATCATCCGGGCCGGTTGGCGGGTGGTCTACGCCCCGGACGCCATCGCCTGGACCGAGGCACCCTCGTCGCTGCGCCAACTGTGGCGGCAGCGCTACCGCTGGTGCTACGGCACGATGCAGGCGATGTGGAAGCACCGCCAGTCGCTGGTCCAGGGCGGTGCGGCCGGACGGCTGGGCCGGCGTGGCCTGACCTACCTGCTGCTGTTCCAGGTGCTGCTGCCGTTGACCGCCCCGATGGTCGACGTGTACGGGTTGTACGGAGCGCTGTTCCTGCCACCACTGAAAGTCGCTGGAGTCTGGGCCGGCTTCGTGGCCGCCCAGGTGCTGACCGCCGGGTACGCGCTGCGGCTGGACCGGGAGCGGTACGGTCCACTGTGGACACTTCCGTTGCAGCAGATCGTGTACCGGCAGCTGATGTACCTCGTGGTCATCCAGTCCACCGTGACAGCCCTGCTCGGCGGGCGGCTGGGATGGCACCGGATGGTGCGCACCGGCGCGGCCACCGCACATGCCGCACGGGTGTGACACATATCGAGGTTGGTTGGGCCCGAGTGATCGAGGGTAGGAGGTCTTCGATCACGGGAGGTCTGCCATGCTCGCTGCCCTGCTGCTGACCGGTATCGTCGCGGCTCCACTCAGCTCCGCGGCGCTTTTCGTGCCGGTCGCGCACCGGAGCAGGTCGGCCGGAGTGTGGCCGGCCGTCCGACGGTTCCTGTCCGCCCTGCTCGGTACCGCCCTGTTGGCCGCTCCTGTTCGTGGTCTACCTGACCTTCATCCTCAACTGGACGTTCGCCAGCCGGCTCGGGGTGTTCAGCACGGCCGGTGGCCTGCTGCTGTGGGCCCTGGAGGTGCTCGCCGCCATCCTCGCCTGCGCATACCTGTGGGAGCTGTGCGACGCGCTGGGGACCCAGCGGTGGCGGCGCCGGGTGACCGCGCAGACCCACACCCCCGAACTGCCCCCCGGTGAGCTGCCGTTCGTCAGCCTGCACGTACCCGCGCACAACGAGCCACCCGAGATGGTGATCCAGACCCTGACGTCGTTGCTACGGATCGACTATCCCCGGTACGAGATCATCGCGATCGACGACAACACCGAGGACGAACAGATGTGGCGGCCGGTCGCCGAGTGGTGCGCCGCGCACAACGTGAAGTTCGAACACCTGAGCGACTGGCCCGGGTACAAGTCGGGCGCGCTCAACTACGCGCTGGGGGAGCTCACCGATCCCCGGGCCGACCTGATCGGCGTGGTCGACTCGGACTACCAGATCGACCCCGGGTTCCTGAGCAGGTGCGCGCCACTGTTCGCCGACCCGGGGGTCGGCTTCATCCAGGCACCCCAGGACTACCGGGACTGGCAGCACGCGCCCTACTACCGGCGGCTGTACTACTCGTACAAGTACTTCTTCGCGATCTCCCAGCCGTCCCGCAACGAGCACAACGCGGCCATCTTCGCCGGGACCATGGGACTCATCCGGCGCAAGGCCCTCGTCGACCTCGGCGGCTGGGACGAGTGGTGCATCACCGAGGACGCCGAGTTGTCCCTGCGGTTGCTGCGGGCCGGCTGGTCCGGGCTGCACGTGGACCAGTCCTGGGGGTACGGGGTGATGCCGCTGACCTTCGAGGCGCTCAAGAGCCAGCGGTACCGCTGGTGCTTCGGCGGCATCCAGATCCTCCGGATGCATTGGCGAAGCTTGATGCCCGGTCCGCGTACCCGGAAGAACCAGCTCACCCTCGCCCAGCGCTGGGGCTACCTGTCCGGCGCCATCCAGTGGTACGGCGACCTGCTCGGCCTGGCCTTCTTCGTCTTCCTGCTGGCCGGCGCGGTCAACCTGGCCACCGGCGGAGACCAGCTGTTCCGCAAACTCACCGCGTTCCTGGTGGCCACCGTACCGGTGCTGGTCGCGCTCGGGCTGGTCCGCGCGATCGCGCTGCTGCGTCGAGGTACCGGCGCCACCTGGCGGGACGCGATCGGCGCGTTCTTTGTCTGGCAGTCCACCTCGCTGGTGGTCGCCCGGGCCTCGGTGCTCGGCCTGTTCTCACGCAAGGCGGCGTTCCTGCGGACCCCCAAGACCAGCGAGACCGGCTCGTGGTGGGAGGCGTTCCGGGCCAACTGGGCGGAAACCCTGCTGGGCGTGCTCGGCGTGCTCGGCATCGTGGCCGGGCTGTCCCGGCTGGACACCTTCAGCGGGCCGCTGCTGGCCGGTCTGCTGATCTTCCCGACCCTCGGGCTGGCCGCGGCTGCGTTCAACAGCCTGGCCGCCCGGCGCGCCGCGCTGCCGCCGGAGCTGCGCGAGCGGCGGCGCACCGAGTGGTCGCGCGAACGTCGCGCGCTGATCGGCGGGGCGGCGGCCGGGGGTACGGCGGGGGTCCTGATCGGGCTGGCCGTGCTTCTCGCGCTCCTGGTGGCACCCAGTGCCCAGCTGGTGAACCCGCCCCAGCTGGTCAACCCGGCGAAGGGGAGGCCGCCGACCCAGGCCCCGTCGCAGGCCCCGTCCAGCCCGGCTCCGTCGAGTCCGGGTACCAGCCCGACGCCGACGCCGTCGCGGACGGGTACCTCGACCGGGCCGGGTACGGCGCCGTCCACGACCGCGCCGTCCAGCACCGGTAGCACGGGTACCGGTGGGACGCCCGGCGCCGGCGCGAGCTAGACGAGCGTCCCGAACAGCTCGGCGTACTGGAGGAGGTGCCGGTCTCCGAGGAAGGCTTCGTGCACGTAGTCGTGCGCGGCGCGACCCATCCGGGCGGTCTCCTCGGGGTCGTCGAGGAGACGGCGTACCGCCGAGCCGAACGCGGCGAGGTCCGCGGGATCGGGCAGCAGGACGCCGGTACCCTCGACGATCTGGTCCAGGATGCCGCCGACCGCGGAGCCGACCACCGGCCGCCCCTTCCACATGCCCTCGGCGACGGTCAGCCCGAAGCCCTCCGCGAGGCTCTTCTGCGCTATGATCATGGCGTGCCGCTGGAGCGCGTTGACCATCGCGGCGTTCTCGTCCACGTCCTCCAGCGGCAGGGTGACCAGCAGGATCCGGTCCTGCGCCGTGGCCGGCAGGTCCCGCCACAGCGCCACACACTCCGCGTAGACCTCGGCGCCCTCCGGGTCGTCGTCCACCTCCGCCACGGACGGACCGACCAGCATCAGGTACCCGTCGCCGGCCGGTACCACCTGGTCGGCGAAGCCCCGCATCACCCCGGGCATGTCCTTGAGCCGGTCCCAGCGGGACACCTGGACGACCACCGGATCGGCCGGGTCCGGCCGGCCGTTGCCCACCACGCTCGCCGGACGGGTCACCAGTCCGGCGGTCCCGTCCCCGCGGACGAAGCCGCCCGGCTCGTACCTGACCCCGTCGTTCACCACGCCGATCGTGGTCAGGATCGCCCGTACCGTCTCCGGGTCCAGCTCCTGGTTCTTGGCCGAGAACGGGTCGATCGAGGGCGGGATGATCCGGGTGGACCCACCCGGTAGCCAGGACGGCACGTACTGCTGGCGGGAGAAGACGTAGCCGTGCGCGCCCGCCAGGTAGGGCCGGAGGAACTCCCAGGCCGCCCGGGTCTGGTCGTTCTCCCCGTCGACGCCGATGTGGCAGCGCCAGACCACCTTCGCCCCGGCGGCCACCAGGGCCTCGGTCAGGCCGGCGGTCTGCGGGTCGTGCAGGAGCACCAGATCCCCCGGGCGTACCCGGTCCACCAGCTCGGCGGAGTTCGCCGCGAGTACCGCCGCGTAGTGCTCGGCCTCGGCCGGACCGAGCGGCCCGCCGTCGCCAACCGTGCCGTGGATCCGGTTGTGCAGCCGCTTGGTGGTCGCGAAGAACTGGGCGTCGCCGCCGATCACCAGCCACTGGATCGGAATGTCCAGGTCACTCACGTAGCCGACCAGTCCCTGGAGCATCTCGGCCACACCGCCGCCGACCGCGGTGGAGTTCACGTTCCAGATGCACCGGCCGCCCAGCTTCTCGCGGAACTGGCTGGCGGCGTCCCGGAGTCGCCGGTAGCGCTGCGCGCCGATCACCGATTCGAGTCGGGCGACCGGCCGGTCCGGCACCGGCTCCGTACGTAGCAGGCTCACCCACTCCATGATTGGCAACGGTGCTGGATCCGCAACTCGAGCCATCGATCAGGAGTAACGCGTTGGCGGTGATCTGCGCCTTTCTGGACACGGTTTCGGTCCGGCCGGCACCCCACGGCGGCCCGAAGCACTCCTGCGACCCTGGAGGTTCCTTTGCGCTCATCAATGCGTACGGCCGGGCTGATGGCGGTGCTGCTCACCGCGGCGGTCTTCGGCACGGTCAATCAGGTGGCGAACGCGGCACCATCCCCGACGGGAGTCGGACACCGCGCGGTCAAGGTGTGTGCCGCGCCGGTGGCCGGTACCGCGGAGTGCCACTCCTGGGTACGCACCGACGCCAGCCCGCAGGTCACTCCGTCCGGCTACGGCCCGGCCGACCTGACCTCGGCATACAACCTCACGTCCGCCGGTTCGGCGAGCCAGACGATCGCCATCGTCGACGCGTTCGACGACCCGACCGCGGAAGCCGACCTGGCCGTCTACCGCAGCCAGTACGGCCTGCCCGCGTGTACCACGGCGAACGGCTGCTTCCGCAAGATCGATCAGAACGGCGGTACCCACTACCCGCGCCGGGACTCGGGCTGGGCCCTGGAGATCTCCCTCGACCTGGACATGGCCTCGGCGATCTGCCCGAATTGCCACATCCTGCTGGTCGAGGCGAAGACCAACTCCTTCGCCAACCTGGGTGCGGCGGAGAACCGGGCGGCGGCGCAGGGCGCCAATGTGATCAGCAACAGCTGGGGCGGCTCGGACACGTCCGACAGCACCTACGGCGCCTACTTCAACCACCCGGGCATCGCGATCACGGTCAGCTCGGGCGACGGTGGCTACGGCGCGGAGTATCCCGCCTCGTCGCACTACGTCACCGCGGTCGGCGGTACGCACCTGACGGCCGGTGGCGGCACCCGCGGCTGGACCGAGACCGCGTGGAGCGGGGCCGGCAGCGGCTGCTCCGCCTACAACACCGCGCTGTCCGGTGCGGCGAGCTTCAACACCGGCTGCACACGCCGGGCGGTCGCCGACGTATCGGCGGTGGCCGATCCCAACACCGGTGTGGCGGTTTACGACACCACCTCGTACCAGGGCCGCTCCGGCTGGTTCGTGGTGGGTGGGACGAGCGCGTCAGCTCCGATCATCGCCGGCGTGTACGCCCTGGCGGGTAACGAGTCGAGCATCGACAACAACTACCCGTACACCCATTCGTCGAGCTTCTTCGACGTGACCTCCGGCTCCAACGGCAGCTGCCCGACGTCGCAGTGGTGCACCGCCCGTACCGGGTGGGACGGCCCCACCGGCCTGGGTACGCCCAACGGCACCGGCGGTTTCTGATCCCTGACATCCGTGGGCCCGGACCGTGACCGGTCCGGGCCCACGGATGTTGCATTGGCGTCCGGGCCGCCATTCCGGCGGCCCGGACTGGTGCCGGGTTACTTGGTGACGATCTGGATGTTGTGTGCGTCGGTGAACGTGTCGCACACGAACTGGCAGACACTCAGGTATGCCTGCGCGAACGCGACGCCCTTCTTGAAGGGCTCCTGGTTCGGCGTGATCGGCACGGTCAGCTGCTGGACCGAGCCGGTGCAGTTGACCTCCTGACCGGTGCCTCCACTGGCGATGCCGCTGCCGGACTTCTCGGCGACCTGCACCGAGAGGAAGCCGATCGAACCGGCCGGGCAGGTGACACTGACGGGTACGTAGATGACCGCACCCTTCGCCCCTAACAGTGCGGTGTCGCCGACCGAGATGGCCGCCACCGGTGGTGACTGGGACTGGAGACTCACCGCCGCCCCCGCGGGAACCGTCACCAGCGCGACGGCCGCACCGAGGCCGATGGCGGCGGCCGCGATGAGTGGGATCCGCATGCGAATTGCCTTCATTACTCCCCCTTTTCCTCTTGGTTGATGACCTCTTCCCGGATCGCCGGACCGGCCAGCCCAATGAACAGGCTCGCGGCCAGCGGTAGCACCGCGATGTGCCACAGGAAGTCGAAGCCGCTGTGCACCGCGAACGCGGCGAGCGCGGCGAGGGCACCGGCACGGATACCGGGCCGGTGCGGGTGCTGGCGGGCCCGGTAGAGGTATCCCGCGAGCGCGACGGCGAGCCCGAGCAGCAGCACCAGCCCGACCGCGCCGAGATCCACCAGCGTCTGTACGTACTCGTTGTGGACGTACAGGGCGACCGCGCCCCGGCCGTCGGGGGTGGCCCAGAGGAACCGCGCCAGGCCCACGCCGGTACCGGTGAGTGGGTGCCGCCCGACCATCTCGAACGCGACGTTCAGGGCGCCGGTACGCCCGCCGGAGGCCAGGTTTCCGCGGCTGCGCCATACGTCGTGCAGAAGACCCGAGTGCAGCTGGCTGGCGGCGACGGCTCCGGCAGCCACCAGGACGGCGACCACCGCGACCGCCCGAGCTTTCGACGGCAGGCGTAGCGCGCCGGTGGCGACCACCGCACCGGCCAACAGCCCGAGCCCGGCCAGCAGCGGCCGGGGTGCCGCCGTGGTGGCGAAGGACGGCACCAGCGCGCCGACCGCGACCGCCGCTCCCACCGACGACGGCAACGCGTGCCAGATGGTCGCCCGTACCCCGGCCAGCAGGGCCAACACGATGAATCCGACCAGCAGCGCGAGGAAACCGGCCCGGCTCAGCGTCGTGCCGACGCCGACGAGCAGGAGGTACCCGGCGAGCGCGCGGAGCACCGAGCCCGGTCGGGCAACCAGAAGCGCGATCGCCAGCAGGGCCAGCGGGACGAGCAACGCCGCCGCCGCATTGGGATACGTCAGGGTGGAGGCGCCGCGCCAGAGCTGGTAGTCGACCAGAACCGCGAAGCGGGGTATCCGCCAGGCGACACCCACCCACGCGGTGACGGCCACGAGCGCGCCGACCGCGACCAGCGCTCCGGCCGCGGACTCCCGCTCGGCCGGGCCGGTACGCCGGAGCACCACCAGTACGGCCACCAGGCAGGCGAGCGTGGCCACCGCGGCGACGGCCTCCGGGTAGTGATGGGCGGCGACGGCCCGGACGAGTATCCACCCCGCGAGGGCGGCCGCGGCGACCGGTACCGGCCCGGAATCCGCCCGGGTCCACGGATACCTGAACAGCGCGATCGGCACCGCGACGGCCACGAACGCCGTGACGAGTACCCGCCCGGGAAGGTAGTAGCCGCCCTGCGCGACGATGCCACCGCTCAGCCCGGCAACCAGCACCAGAACATGCGGTGACAGGCCCGCCCGATGAGCGGCGGTCACCGGATGGCGCGCGCGCCAGGCCACGTCCAGCATTGGCAGGACTCCCCCCGTATCGACCCCCGGCTCGACACAGTATCGATCGCGCGCACGCGACACCGGCCGGCGTTCCGGAAATGAAGAGGCTCGCGAAAACGACGACCGCGTCGCAACCTTCGGGGCCCGATCAGCGTCACATACTGAATGGCGCCTGACTGGCCGGTGGTCGGGACCTCCGGCAGGTCAACGGAGCACGAGACCCACCATCGTCAAGATGGCCCCGGGTGGCTCACCCGTCGGCGGGTGCCAGATGCGGGCGCGGCCCGGGATCCAGCGAGAACACCGCCGCACGGATGTCCCGGATGATCTCGTCGGCCTCGGCGACCTGTCTCTCCAGCGCCTGCCGGACCTCAGGTCGGACGGTCCGGGAAGCCGCCGCCTGTAGCGCGAGCGCATGCGCGGACAGCCGCTGCATGGCCCGGTCGCGCAGGTCGACGGCGATCTGCTCCCGGTCCTCGACCAGATGCAGCCGCTCGTTGTCCCGGCGTACCTCGGCCAGCTCCAGCGCCAGCCCCGCGTGCGCGGCGATCGCGCACATCATCTCCCGGTCCAGCCGGTCGGACCCGCCGTCCCCGGGCGGCCGGGACGCCACCAGTACCCCGGTGGTGCCACGTTCGCCCCGCAGCGGTACCGCGAGCGTCTCCCCGACCAGACCGATCACTTCGTCCCCGGCGGTCGCGGCGGTACGCGCATCGGTGCTCGGGTCGGGCACCAGCACGAGATCTCCGGCCGCGATGGCCGCGCCGGTCACCGATCCCTCCAGCGGTATCCTCCGGCCCACCCACCGGTCGAACGTCCCTTCGGTGACCGCCACCCGCCACTCCGGCCCGTCCGGCCCGTCCGGCACCGGGAGGTTGACGCCGGCACCCGCCGCGTCGAGGATCTCCCGGGCATGGTGTACCAGCTGCCGCAGCGCCTCTGTCGGGTGGTCGCCCGCCAGCAGGCCGGTGCTGATCTCCATCATCGCGGTCTGCCACTTGTGCCGCCGGCGGCTCTCGGCCAGCAGCGTCGCGTTCTCGATCGCGGCCGCCGCCGCGGCGGCGAGCGCCTGCGCCAGCTCCTCGTCGTCGGCGGTGAACTGCCCGCCGTCCCGCTTCTCGGTCAGGTAGAGGTTGCCGAAGACCCGGTCGCCGACCTGGATGGGTACCCCGAGGAAGGACGTCATCGGCGGGTGGTGGTCCGGGAACCCGACCGAGGCGACATGGTCGGCGATGTTCCGCAGCCGCAACGACTGCGGGTAGTCCACGAGGAGTCCCAGCAGGCCCTTGCCTTCCGGCAGCCGGCCGATCCGTGCCACCGTCTCCGGGTCCATCCCGGTGTGTACGAACCGGACCAGCTTCCCGCTGGACACCTCGCCGAGCGCCGCGTATGTGGCGTTGACCAGTTCGCCGGCCGCCTCGACGATGTGCTGCAGCACGCTGTCCAGATCGTCGGCCCGGGCCACCGCGAGGTAGGCCCGCAACAGGCTGCGCAGCCGGCCCTGGGTCTCCTGCACGTCCCGGGCCCGGGCCACCAGCTGCTCCAGCAGCTCGTCCAGCTCCAACCGGGCCACGTGCGCGAACCTCGTCCCCAACGGGTCTGATGCCTGGCCCATCAGCCACCCCCAGATCGGTCCGACGCGCCTGTTCACCCCTCCAGACCAGTCTCGCATCGGTGCTTCGGCTCAGATAGGTCCACGGGCCGACCGGTCCGGCAGCTAGAGCGGGAGGGCCCCGAGGTTCGGGCTGAGCGACCCTGGTCCGGCCGCCGGCACGGGCGGAGCCTGGGTACTGCCGAACAAGGAGGTGGGTCATGCCGACCGCACCGATCGAGCCGGTGGTAGCCGGCGTGGATGGCACATTGTCCAGCGTGCACGCGGTCGACCTGGCCGCCGAGGAGGCCACCGTCCGGGTCGCGCCGCTCGTCGTGGTCTACACCGTCGAGCCTGAGGACGACCCCGCCCGGCTGCCGGCGCACCGGCGGCTGCTGGACCTGGTGGTGTCCCAGGCACAGGCCGAGCATCCAGGACTGTCGGTGAGCGCCGACCTGGTGTACGGGGAGCCGGTGGACGCACTGCTCCGCTGGTCGACCCGGGCCTGCCTGCTGGTGGTCGGGCACCGGGAGGGCGCCCTCACCGGGCGCTCCGTCGCCGCCGACGTGGCGGCCCGGGCGACGGTACCGGTCATCGTGTACCGGCCCCGCGCGGAGCACCAGCCGACCGGTGGCGGTCCGGTACTCGTCGGAGTATCCGCGGCGGCCGGTACCGAGGCGGTGGTCGCGTTCGCTTTCGAGGAGGCCGAGTTGCGGGGCGCGCCGGTGGTGGCCGTCTCCGTCGGCGGTGAGCGCCCGCTCGTCGAGGCGCTCGGCGGCTGGCCGGCCAAGTACCCGGAGGTGGAACTTCGGCTGCACGTGCCCTCGGGTACCGACGCGTTGGTGGCCGCCGCGCACGACGGCGCCGTGGTGGTGGTGGGCTCGGAACGGCAGGGCCCGGAGCTCGGTGCCACCGCTCGACGGCTCATCGACACCGCGGGCTGCCCGGTCGCGGTCGTGTCCGACCTCCTCGGGTGAGCGGTACCTCGGCCGCACACCCGCGCCGCCCTGGCGACGGAAGTCGCCAGGGCGGCGGGCGTACGGGTCCGGGGGTCAGCCGGTCGGGTGAACCACGGCGACCGAGCACCGGGCGTGGTTGACCAGGGTCCGGCTGGTCGAGCCCAGCAGCAGCCCGACGAAACCGCCCCGGCCCCGGCAGCCGACCACCACCAGGCCCGCGGTACGGGACGCCTCGACCAGGGTCTGCGCCGGGTTGAAGCTGAGCACCGGACGGGCTTCGACGGGTACCTCGGGGTACTTCTCGGACCAGCCGGCCAGCTGCTCGGCGAGCAGCCGCCCGGCCTCGGCCCGGGCTTGCACCGGGTCGTAGTGCCAGGGGGTGACCGGGCCGAGGTTCGTGGTGGGCAGGGCCTGCCAGGCGTAGATGGCGACCAGCGGGGCCCCACGCGCCGAGGCGGCTTCGAAGCCGAACCCGAGCGCGACCGTACTCTCATCGGATCCGTCCAGCCCGACGACGACCGGCGCCTCCGGCCCGTCCCCGCCGGGGCGTACCACGACCACCGGACTGTACGCGTGGGTGGCGACCTGGGTGCTGACCGACCCGGCCAGCAGCCCGCCGAAGCCACCCGTACCCCGGGATCCGACGACGACAAGGCAGGCGTCCCGGGACTCGTCGACGAGTACCCCGGCCGGGCCGCTCGCCACGAACACCGTCTGCAGCCGCACCCCCGGGTACCGGCGACGGATCCGGTCAGCGGCGTCGACGAGCACCGCCCCGGCGCGGCGTCCCGGTAGGTCGGCCTCGGCGTGCACCAGGCGCAGCGGTACCTGCCGGCGCAGCGCCTCGCGGGCGGCCCAGTCGGCCGCGGCGAGGCTGGCCGGTGAGCCGTCCACACCGGCCACGATCGGACGGGAGATGTGCACGGTCATGACTGTTCACCTCCGTGGATGTCCGGTACGACCGCGACCGGGCAGGCCGCGTGGTGCAGGACCGCCTGGCTGACCGAGCCGAGCAGCAGTCCGGTGAAGCCGCCCAGTCCCCGGCCGCCGACCACGGCCAACTGGGCCCGGCTGGTGGCCTCGATGAGCGTGGGACGGGCCCGGCCCCGGATCAGCCGGCGGTGTACGGCGACGTCGGGGTACTTGTCGTGCCATCCGGCGAGCGCCTCCGCGAGTACCCGCGCCTCTTCCGCCTCAGCCTCGGGCGCCTCGTACCCGGCCCGGCTGGCATGCGTCCAGGTGTGCAGCGCGGTCAGCGGTACCCCCCGCAGCGCGGCTTCGGCGAACCCGAACCCGACGGCTGTCTCGCTGGCCGGGGAGCCGTCCACGCCGAGCAGCACCGTACCGTCCGGGTGCGCCGTCCCCCGCGCCACCAGCACCGGGCAGCCCGCGTGCGCGGTCACCTGTACCGCCACCGAGCCGATCAGCAGTCCGGTGAACCCACCCAGCCCCCGGTCCCCCACCACGACCAGCACCGCGGTGCTGGACTCCTGAACAAGGACGGCCGCCGGTACCCCGGTGACCACCTCGCCGGTGACCCTGACGTCGGGCTGCGTGCCGGTGGCCCGGTCGAGCGCCTCGGCCACGATCCGCTCGGCGGCCTGGCGCAGCCCGCCCTCGGGTGGGCCGAGCACCGCCGGCCCCAGCGCAACGTCCAGGTACGGCCAGGTGAACGCGTGTACCACCCGGAGCGGCTGGTCCCGCAGCGCCGCCTCCCGAGCGGCCAGGTCCACCGCGGCCAGGCTGCCCGCCGAACCGTCCACCCCGACGACCACGGATGCCACGATGGACACCTCCTCGCGTTGCCTCCAGGGTCAGGCCCGGTGGAACCCTGCCGGCAGGGCCGGAGGACCCGGTGCAGGATGACCTCCGGCTCGCACTGCCCGGGGCGGGTCGGGGTGAACCGGCCCGGCGCGGCTGCGGTCAGCCGTCCCGCTCGGCCGGGCGGACCAGCCCGTAATGGCCGTCGTAGCGGCGGTACAGCAGCCGGCCGCGGCCGGTGGCGGAGTCGGCGAAGAACAGGAACGGCTCCCCGGTCGCGTTGATCCGGTCCACCGCCTCGCGCATGGTGAGCGGTGGCTCGGGCAGCCGTTCCACGGTGTACCCGGCCGGCCCGGTCCGGTGGACCACCGCCTCCCGACCCGTCGACTCCTCGATGAACAGGTGTACGTCGTAGTCGAGGCGCTCCATGTCGCGGGCGGCCACCTCCGGGCTGACCGTACCCAGCTCGTAGCTCTTCTGCCGGACCACCTCGCGACGCTCCACCGGGCGGGCGTACCAGTCCGGGCGGGACGCCGGGTCGCCCGGCTCTGTCCAGTCGTGTGCCATCGCGGACAGCCGGTGCCGCAACCGCTCGGCGAGCAGGTCGACCGCGGCCCGTACCACCATCGCCGCCACCTGGGCCCGCAGCAGCCGCCCGTCCACGTCGAGCCCTGCCTTGGCGTGGAACGGTTGGGGCATCCCGCGTTCGGTGCAGTAGGTGAGCTTGATCCGGGCGTGCCGGACCGGTTCCCGGCTCTCCCGCGCCACCTCGATGACCTTCTCGCGGGCGTATTCGACGATCCCGGACGGCAACGGCCCGTGCGTGACCACCTCGATGTCGCCGCTCGCCATCAGCAGCCGGGCCTTCATGTCCCCGCTCCCTACCGCTAGCCCGGCCCGGTGGGTACCAGGACCACCGGTACGGAGACCTGTTCGAGCACGGCTCGTACCACCGGGGCGTGCCCCTTCGCCAGCTCCTGCGACCAGCCGAGCACGATCAGGTCGGCGCCGGCCTCCCGCGCCGCCTCGGCAACCAGCTCGGAGGTGCGCCCCACCCGGGTCACCAGCTGCACCACCCCGATCCCCCACCGGCAGTACCGGTGCAGGAACTCGCGCGCCCAGGCCATCTGCTCGTGCTGCGGCTGGTCGGTGAACAGCGGCAGCATCTCGGGCTCCAACACGTGCAGGGCCACCACCTCCAGCCCCGCGCCCGGGGCCAGCTCGATGAGCGACCTCGGCGCCATCGAGGTGGGCATGGTGCCCTCCAGCGGGACCAGCACCCGGTGCAGTCCGGCGTCCGGATCGGTCTGCGGCGGTACCACCGCGACCGGCTTGGCCAGCGCGGTGGCCACACCGACGGCGGTGCCGCCCAACGGGCGTCCGTTGCGGGGCCGGCCGCGCGCCCCGATGACGACGGCGACCACGTCCTTGTCGGTGCCGGCGGCGACCAGCTGGTCCACCACGTCGTCCCCCCGCGCCACCAGTACCGGGACGTCGGCGGCGGTCAGCCACTCCGGTATCCGCGCCTCCCCCGTGACAACGTGTACCCCCCGCACGGACGCCCCGAGGATGAGTCCCAGGCGGCGTGCCACCGCCAGTACCGCTGCGGCCGTCGGGCTGTCGTCGAGTGCCGCGAGCACGATGCTCATCGCTGTACCACCTCCCACTGCGCGCCCGCCCGTCGCAGCGCCAGAGCATCGCAGTCGAGCTGGACCCCGTCCCGCTCGATCCGCAGCCGCAGCGGCGCTTCGCGGTAGCGCAGCCGGACTTCGAGCGCCTGCCAGGCCGGTGGCAGTCGGGGATCGACGACCAGCCGCCCATCCCGTACCCGGATTCCGGCGAATCCATACACAAATGCCTGCCACAACCCGCCCATGGTCGCCAGGTGCAGGCCACCGGCCGTGCTCCCGGTGAGATCGTCGAGGTCCATCCGGGCGGCGATGTCCAGCCAGGTCAACGCCTCGTCGTAGCGTTGCGCGCGGGCGAGCAACGCGGCGTGTACGGCTGGCGACAGCGAGCTGCCGTGTGAGGTACGGGGTTCATAGTAGTCGAGGTTGGGCAGCAGCGAGCCCGGCGCGACCGCATCGGGTACCAGGTGGTGCAGCATCAGCACATCGGCCTGCTTGACAACCTGCGCCCGGGCGGCGCGGGCGATGCCGAGCAGCAGATCCCCGGCGATCGGCCGACGCGGCGCGACCTTGGCGATCAGCACCGGTTCCAGCCGGTAGAAGCCGGCGAACTGTTCGTACCGACCGGTTTCCGGGTCGTACCCGTCGATCAGCGCATCGGCCACCGCGCACCAGTGCGCGCGCTCCTCGGGCGATGCCCCGTCGACGGCCGCGGCCCGCAGCAGGTTCCACCGGGCCATCACGTTGGTGAATGCGTTGTCGTCCACCGGTTCGTGGTACTCGTCCGGCCCAATCACCCCGTAGATGTGCGCCCGCCCGCGGCTGTCGTAGTGCACCCGGGACACCCAGTACCGCGCGGTCTCCATGAGCAGCTCGCGGCCGGCGCCGGCGGCGAAGTCGGCATCCCCGGTCCAGTCCAGATAGGTGGCCGCCGCCCAGGCGACATCGGCGGTGATGTGTTCCTCCATCTCGCCGGTCCGGATCCGGACCAGTTCCCCGGTGGGCATCCGCGCCGAGTGCGGGGTCACGTCGAAGCCGTCGTCCGCCGACTCCCACGGGAAGCGGGCACCGGCCCGACCGGACCGCCGGGCGTAGGCGCGGGCGGCGGGGAGCCGGCGGAACCGGTACTCCAGCATCGCCCGCGCCGCGTCCGGGTGGGTGGCGGCCAGGAACGGCAGGACGAACACGTCGCTGTCCCAGAACACATGGCCGCGGTAGGCCGGCCCGGTCAACCCGCGCGCGCCGACCGCCGCCTCGCCGGTGTCGGCCGCCGACGCCATCATGTGGAACAGCGCGAACCGAACCGCCCGCTGCAGCTCTGGATCACCCTCGATCTGGATGTCCGCCTCGGCCCAGCGCCGCGCCCAGGCCTCGCGGTGCTCGCGCAGCAGCCGGTCGAAGCCGGCCTCCCGGGCCGCCGCCACCATCGCGTCGGCGGTCGCCGGATCCCGGTGGTACGCACCGAAGCGCTCCAGGACGTCGCCGTGCCGGATGTCCGAGAAAGAAGCGGCGATGGTACCGGGGACGGTCCAGCACCGCTCGGACGGCAGGAGGCTGCCGTCCCCACTCGCCCGCAGCACCACGGTCCCGGGGCGGGCCAGCGAGGAGAACCGTACCGAGGTCAGCGGCCCCTGCTCGTGCAGCAACCCGGCCGAAAGGTCCAGGATCCGCCGGATCGGCGGTGCCGCCGCCTCGTGCCCGAGACTCGACCACGGCGGCAACGGCACCAGCGCGGTACCCGGTCCGTGGCCGGTGTACGCACCGGCGAGGAACGCCGCGGGGGTGCCGGAACCGTCACCGACCAGCGTGCTGCCCCGGGTACCGAGCTGCCCGTCCGCCAGCGTCAGCAGCGACTCCTGGACGCGCGCGTACTGCGGATCGGCCCCGTGTACGTCGATCCGCCACTCCCGCGCCGGCTCCCCGGGCATACCCATGCGTTCTCCCCGTCACCACGGTCCAGACCGTCAACCCTGACATACGGCACCACCACGTCAGCCAGCGTCGGGTACCCACCTCTTGCAGCTCGTAGAGTGTCACACTCCACCGCCTGAATGGTCTCGGCCAACTCGGCGAGCTGCTGCTCGCGATGGTCGTGGTTGAGGGGCCGGGCGAGGAGTCGAACCTCGCATGCAGGCGCGGGGATACCCTCGGTCCGCCCCACCCTGTCCGGGTAGTTGCCGTATGTCTACCGGCCCATTCTCTTTCATGGTGCCGCTTTCATGGTGTCGCGGTGTATGTCGCGGCGCCCGGGCAACTCGGCCCGGCCGACCGGGACCCGCGACCCTGATCGGACATCCGTGCCTTCTACTGGCCGGCCTCAGCAAGGTGGCTCTCGTCGGCGTGGGCGATTCGGGTCAGCTCGCGCCAGAGGAGGACGACGAAGACCGCCGAGCCGGTGAAGGCGAACCAGAAGGGCGCCGTGACACCGGCGTGGACGGCCAGCGTGCCGCCGATCGCCGAGCCGGCGACGAGGCCGCCGAACACGCTGATGGTGTTCACGCTGCTGACCCGGCCCTGCAGATGTGTCGGGACAGCCCGCTGCCGGACGGTGATGGAGGTGGTGCCCCAGATGAACGCGTGGGCGCCGAAGACGAAGAAGACCAGCGAGGCGACCCACGGTGAGGTCGTGACGGCGAGCGCGAGATGGGTGAGCGTCTCGATGATCAGTCCCACCCGCATCACGTTGCCCAGGCTCACCCGTCGGGTGATCCATCCGTACAGGCCCGTACCGAGCAGGCCGCCGGCTGCTGAGATCGTGGTGAGGAGGCCGAACCCGACCGCGCCCAGACCCAGCCGCTGCTGGGCGTACAGCACCAGGACCGACCAGGCCGCGCCGAACGTGACGTTGAAGATGAGGATGGTCAACGCCAGCGTACGAACTGCCGGGTGGCGCACCGTCCAGCGCACCCCCTCGGCGACGTCCCGAGCCACGCTGCCTGCCACCCTGGCCGAGCCGCGGCCGTGGGCCGGCAGCACCACCCTGGACACCAGCAGCACCCCGGCGGCAACCACGACAGCCTCGGTTACGAACGGCCACGCCCGGCCGGCGGCGAACAGGGCCGCCCCGATCGGCGGTCCGACGAGCTGGTTGAGCGTGATGAACCCGGCCTGCAGCCGTGAGTTGGCGACGGCCAGATCATCCCGGTGTACCAGCATCGGTGTCAGCGTGGCGGTGGTGTTGTCGGCGAATACCTCGGCGGTGGCCAGCAGACCCAGGGCCAGCAGCGCCACGGTCGCCGAGACCTGACCGGTGATCATCGTGAGGACGAGACCGCCGAGCACCACGGCACGGATCCCGTCCGCGGCCATCACGATCCGGCGCCGGTCCAGCCGGTCCGACAGCACCCCGGCGTACAGGCCGAACACCAACGGCGGCGCCCACCGCAGCAGGGCGGCCAATGAGACCAGGAACGCATCGTCGGTCAGCGACGCGACCAACAGCGGACCGGCCGCGAGCGCGACCCCATCGCCGAGATTTGTCGTCCAGGACGACGCCAGCAGCCACCGGTAGCCCGCCCCCAGCCGCGCAGGTACGAGAACCTCGACGACCTTGCCCACAAGAACAGGACCCTACGGCTACCGTCACCCGAGTCGCACCCCGAATTCCGACCACGGTCCCGCACGCGGATCAGCCCCCCGCCACGCGGAGCGGTCCAGACGGTTGCTCGGCGATTATTCAGAGGTGATCTTGGCAAGTACTGGACGCGGGAAGCCTGTACGCGTCAGCATCGGAAGACATCCGCTCGCGGAGGCGTCGATGGAACCGGGAATGCCGTCCGAACAGGTCCTCTTGGAGGAGCTGCGGCGGCGCCGCGTCGACCTGCGCGAGTCGATCAGCGCACTGGAACAGGCGTTGGCCGCGCCGGCGCCCGGACGGCCAGGCGGGTGGGCCCAGCAGGTCCGCGTCGCGCTCGCGGAACTGTCCGCCGACTTCCGGGAACACATCGAGATCACGGAGGGTCCGAGCGGGCTGTACCACGGGCTCCTCGGCACCGCACCACGGCTGTCCAACGCGGTCGTCCGCCTGGCCCGCGAACACGCCCAGATCTGTGGGCTCATCGACGACCTGCTGGCCCGCGCGAGCGGACCGGACATCGGTGATGTGGACGCCGTTCGCGACCTGGGCATGGCACTGCTCGCCAGTCTCGTCCGCCACCGTCAACGCGGCTCCGACCTGGTCTACGAGGCCTACGCGGTCGATATCGGTGGCGAAACCTGACCGGTCGCCCAGCCGTCGCACCCCGTACGCCGGTGCGGTCTCCGCACCGCCCCGCGGCGCGGTGCGGACGACACACGAGGAGGAGTCATGGAAACCGATGGCAGGCATCCCGTACTCACCCGGCTGGACCCGCTCGTCGGACGGTGGACGGTACAGCCGAAAGTCGACGGCCTCGGCGCGGCCTGGACCGAGTTCGCCTGGCAGGACGGCGGCATGTTCCTGCGCCAGGACGCCGACGCCGACCCGGCGCCGGATACCGCGCCGCAGGCGTGGCGGGAGAACTCGCCGTTCCCGGTGACCGCCGTGATCGGACTCGACGACGCCGCCGAGGAGTTCACCATGCTGTACGCCGACGCACGCGGCGTACACCGGGTGTACCGGATGGCGTTCGGCGGTGGCGTCTGGACGATATGGCGGGAAGCGCCCGGGTTCAACCAACGCTTTACTGCCACGATCAGCGCCGACGGCGACCGGATGGACGGGCGGTGGGAGATGTCGAAGGACGGCGCGACCTGGAACCTCGACTTCGAGCTGACCTACGTCCGCGAACGTTGACGCCGGATCGATAGCGCGAATTACGTGTCATCGCCCGTCGTGCGGCAGCTTTCGGACCACATCGCCGGGACGGACCACGCCGGTGTGTACGACCCGGGTGTTGATACCGCGCAGCTTCAGGGCGTAGCCCTCGTCCGAGTTGACGAACCGGAGCGCATCAAGTCCGAATCGGGCGGCGAATTTCTTGCAGCCACGGTGTGGCGCGGCGGTGACCTCCAGGACCGCCGAGCCGACGGCCAGTTGGGTGCCGGGTGGCAGGTTGCGGCCGCTGAGGTCCAGATCGACGAAAATCTGGTCGCCCGCCAGCGGCCACCGCTCGCGGGACCGGGCCAGCAGCGCGATCGCCCGCGCATTCATCACGGTGACCTGACGGGCCGGATCGGCGGCGCCGCGCAGCCAGCCGTCGCCGACCAGGCCGTCGGTGATATCCAGGTATGCCTCTTGGAGGGTCTCGCGCTCGTCCTGCGCAGGACGCCGCACGATCAGCTCCACCTTGCCGTCATCGACGGGCGAGCGGCGAATCTCGTCGAGGCCGGCTTCCAGCGAGGCGAGGTCCAGATGCATACCACGACGGTGACAAGCGCTCTCCCGAGCGTCAATCGGTATTCACCCGGCGGCTGTCCAGCACCAGTGCGCCCGCCGTCCGCGCGAGCGGGCGCCCGGAGTCGCGGGATGCGGTACGTTCGCCGGTGAGCAGAGGAGTCATGATCCATGTCAGAGGGGAAGCCCGGGCACGCCGGAATGGCCGGCACGATCGATGTGGGCGGCGACCTGACGGTCAACCGCCTCGGCTTCGGCGCCATGCGGATCACCGGCGACGGTATCTGGGGCCCGCCGGCCGACCGCGACGAGGCGAAGGCCGTGTTGCGCCGCGCGGTGGAGCTGGGCGTCAACTTCATCGACACCGCCGACTCCTATGGGCCCCACGTCAGCGAGGAGCTGATCGGAGAGGTGCTCCACCCGTACCCCGATGATCTCGTGATCGCGACCAAGGGCGGCCTGGAACGCACCGGTCCGGGACGGTGGCCGTCCAACGGCCGGCCGCAGCACCTGATCGAGGCCTGTGAGGGCAGCCTGCGCCGGCTCAGGCTGGAACAGATCCCGCTGTACCAGTTCCACCGGCCCGACCCGGCGGTACCGCTGGAGGACTCGATCGGTGCCCTGATCACCCTCAAGGAACAGGGCAAGATCCGGCACCTCGGGCTGTCCAACGTCACCGAGAACCAGCTGCGTCGGGCCCAGCGACTCACCCCGATCGTGTCGATCCAGAACCGCTACAACGTCGACGACCGGCGGTCGCAGTCGCTGGTCGACCTGTGCGAGCAGGAGCAGATGGTCTTCCTGCCGTGGGCGCCGATCCAGGATCTCGACGGCAACCGGGTCGTGCGGGAGATGGCACAGCGCCACGACGCGACATCGCACCAGATCGTGCTCGCCTGGCTGCTGGCCCGGTCGCCGGCGATCCTGCCGATCCCGGGTACCGGATCGGTGGCACATCTGGACGACAACGTCGCCGCCGCGGCGATCAAGCTGACCCCGGCCGAGGTCGCCGCCGTGACCGACAGCGCCGGCTGAGACCCGACGGCCCGATCAGGGTCTCCGGCGCCAGGTCCTGCCGGGTCAGTGGCAGATGCCCGAGCCGCTGTCGCGGTAGGTCTTTCCGGCCACGGGTACGAACTCCCAGTCGTAGCCGCTGCCGTGCAGGGTCAATTTGAGCACGCCGTACGTGTCGCCGTTGCGGGCCTCACTGTTCGGCTGGATCGCCGTGAAGCTGTAGTGGCTCGCCCCACCGGTTCCGGCGACGAACTCGCGGATTCCTCGGGTCAGGTCACGGTTGCCGGCCGGGTCCTGCGGGGCGAACCGTTCGTACTGGTGCATGTGGCCGTTGACGATGACCTCTGCATTGGCGTCGTACAGCGCCTGCCAGATCGGCCTCATCTCGGTGCTCTGGTAATAGCCGGATGTGTAGCGCGGGTGGTGCCAGATCGCCGCCGTACACGGCTTGGTGCTCGCCCCCAGGTCCTGACGCAGCCACTGCTCCTGAGCGGAGCCAGCCTGGCAACCGCCGACGCTGGAGCAGTTGGAGTTGAGCACAATCACATGCCAGCCACCGAGGTCGTACGAGTAGTAGCCCTTACCGATCGGACCGGCGGCGGCACCGAAGTAGCCGAAGTAGCCGCTGGCGGCACCGGTGGCGTACTCATGGTTGCCCGCCGCCGGACGGGTCCGCCATTTGTGCCGACCCCAACTGGGCTGATAGCAGTTGGTGAAATCGAACGAGGAGCCGGCGGGATATGCATTGTCGCCGGCGGTGAACACCGTGCCCGGGATGGCATCGACAAGCGTCGCGGTGGCTTCGTCACCCGAGGACGCGCAGCTGGCGATGTCCGCGGCGCCCACCAGCACCGGGTCGCTGGGGATCGCGCCGCTGGTCACCACCAACTGCGGGGCGTTGGCACCCGACTCGCGGGAGTCGTAGTGCGCGCCGTCGCTGTCGGCGGAGGTGAATGCAAGGGTGAACGTGTTGTTGCCGGTGACCAGCGGCGTCACATTCATCTCGTACCAGGTATTGCGCATCACCGCGCCGAAGCTGCCCAGCGTCGCGCCGTCGATCGCCGGTTGACTGTTCCAGGTCACCGTGGTCTCCGCCCACGAGGAGCTACCCACCTGCCGCACGGTGCCGCCGTGCGGGCTGGGGCCGGCGGTCGTATCCCGCAGGTGCAGCCGCAGCGTCGCCCTGGCCACCGACCCGGACAATCCGGAAACAGTGAACTTCAACAGGATCCGGCGGACCGGCGCGTTGTCCACCACGACCTCGTTCGCCTGACCGAAGTTGGTGGTCGGTTGGTCCTGCTGCACATAGGTGTCGGCCACCGGAGTGAAAGTGACCGAGCTGGCCGATGCGGCCGGGGCCGCAACGGTGAGCGTGACCAGCACACCCAACCCGACGGTGGCCGTCATCGCGACAGATCGAGCACGGGAGAATCGAGGCGACAACATGAGGTTGCTCCATTGGGTACGAGCGCGACAGGCAATTGACTCACCGGGTGATTGTCAAGCTGGCGTCGTTCACGGACTCCAGCGGAGCCCAATATGAGTCGCCAACCGCATAGTTCCTTGTCCCGTCGGAGACAGAGCCGCGAGCGACACCCGCACGCGAAACTATTCCAGTGGACTGGAAGAGGAACTTGCTACCGTCCGGAAAGGTGTACTTCTCTACGCTCGTCGGGCGGAAAGCCGGACCCGTCGTCGCCGTCCACCTCAAGGACACCTGTACCGGGATGACCTGGCCGGTGACGCTGTCATAGGTTGGTACCGTCGCGTTGACCTCGGCCCAGCCAAGACTCAGCGGGATGGCGAACTGCCCTGGCGTCAGGTCGATCGTCGCGAACGCGTCGCGCGTCACGGTAAACGTGCCGTCGCAAAATCTCGATTCATATACCGATACCGAAAGCATCGACGGCGATTGGCGCCCGTTCTGGTCGAAGATGCGCCCGGTGAAGGCGAATACCCCGGCGTAGCGGGTGATCTGCTCCGGGAAAGTGAGATCGTGACCCGGGCACGCCTCGCCGGATTCGAACGAGGCGGCGGCCCAGCGGCCCGTGAAAGTGTAGTGAGTGGCCGTCGTAGCCGACGCTGTCCCGGGCAACATCACCGCCGGCACGCCGGCAGAGACCACGGCGACCAGCAACAAGCGCTTGAGGAACCGGGTCCGACGGTGTTGAAAGTCGACCATCACAAACTCCTTGCACTGCATCCCGAACATCGGGTAGTTCACCCTCCGCGCCATTGCGGCGCCATCCCGCTTTCCCTCCCGGTCGCTAGGAATGTCAATTCCCCGTTGGCGCCTTTCGGCCTTTCCCACCTACCGAATAGGGCCCGAGGAGACCATTGGCTCGCTGGCACGCTGCTCGACGCCTTCAACTCACCGTAAGCATCCCCCCGAGGCGGGTCAACGGCACCCGGTAGGTGCATCTTGTAGCTGTTTGTATGGTGTTCTGCTATCCGCCCTCGGCGGTAGGGTGTGCCGCACATTCCTCGACGACAGCGGCGCGCCCGGGGCACCGCGGCAGGCACCGGTTCTAGTCTTTGCGCCCGACGCCGGCCAGACCCAGCGACCGGCCGACCGCTTCACCCACATCGTCTGGGGCCTCCGGCCGCCACAAGTGGTCCGCTACGACCCGCGAAAGTCGCCCGACACCGTCGGCGTTCTGCTCGCGATCGCCATCGCACTGGGGCTGAGACGGGAAAAACTGTGGCCCGTCATCGACCCGACCACCGACGGCCTGCCGGCGTGCAGCACCGTCGACCCGGTACGGGAGAAAGGTCCGCACCGCGGCGGCGCGCGCAGCGTACCGCTGATTCTCCGGCAGCACGCCCCGTCAGCCGGCACCGCGCTCCCCTCGGGCGGCCCCTGACGGGGCGCCACGCTGGGCTCGGTCGAGACCCCGGCGGCCGTTTGGCAACCGCCGGCGGCGCAGCCACCAGCCACCCTTGCCGGACGCTGACATCGCGGTCGATGATCGGCCGGCCACACTTCCTGCGCTACGACGGCCGCTGATGCTGGAAGCGCCAGCGGGTCGCACCGTACGGCTTCGTGGTCGCGACGCCGACCACGGTGTGGAACGTGAACCGGTACACGTGCCATGGCGGCGGCCCGGCGCTGGGTGCGTTGAACGGCGCCGTGAACGCGTCGCCGTCGACTTCGGCCGGCCAGCCGGACGCCCGATAGCCGGCGGCGACCTGTTCGAGCGTCTCGGGATCGGTCACCCTGGCCGCGGTACCGTCGAGGACCAGGTCGATGCCCGGCAGCCGCACGGAGATCGTGCAGAGCGGGTTGACAGCCAGGTCGCGAGCCTTGCGGGCGGCCGGGCTGCTGGTGAAGTAGAGGTCACCGTCCAGCCACTGCGCGCCGATGCCCGCGGCGTGCGGTGTGCCGTCTGGCCGGCAGGTGCCAAGGAAGTACGTGAAGTCGGGGCTCGGCACGGCGGCGAGCGCGTCGCGGGCGCGGCTCCACTCCAGCTCCGCGTCTCCGTAGCGGTCAAGATTCGTGGTCTCAGTAGGTGCCAGTTCGGTCATGCCCCAGTAGACCACCCACGGGAGGCGAACTCATCGGTGTCATGGCGCTTGCAGATCCACCGGCCGTGCGGTCGCGTACGTCAGCGACCAGGCGAAGGGCGTCTTCGTACCTCGACGAGCTGGACCTGATCAGCATCGACCCGATCGCCCGCTGTATCGCGCGGCGTACGAAGATGCTCGAAGAAGTCTCAGCGGAGCGTGTCGGATCGAGGCGGCGGCGTTCGTAGCAGGGGTGAGAGGCGGCCCGAGGGGCGGCCACCCGACCACAGGAGATGATCCCGATGGCGCAGTATCTGATGTCCGTGCTCTTCGACGAAACGGCCGACCTCGCCACCGCGGAGGAGATGGCCGCGATCGACGCCTTCAACGAGCAGCTCAAGGCCGACGGTCACTGGGTGTTCGCCGGCGGCCTCGCATCGCCCAGCACGGCCACCGTCGTTGACGGCCGGGACGGGGAGCCGGTGTTCACCGATGGGCCCTACCTGGAGTCGAAGGAGCACGTCGCCGGCTTCTGGATCATCGATGCTCCGCACCTGGACGTGGCGCTCCGGCTCGCCGCGCTGGGGTCGAAGAGCTGTAACCGGAGGGTCGAGCTCCGGCCGTTCCTAGACGAATGACCGACGTCGGTGAGGTGATCACCCGGGTCCACCGCGAGGAGTGGGCCCGGGTGGTCGCGACCCTGGCCAGGCGCCTCGGGGACCTCGACATCGCCGAGGAGATGGCTGCCGAAGCGTTCGCGGTCGCCGTTGAACGCTGGCCGGTCGACGGTGTCCCTCCGAGTCCCGGCGCGTGGCTGACCACGACCGCCCACCGTAAGGCCATCGACCGGCTCCGGCGCGAGGCCAGGCGCGAGGAGAAGCATCGGGAGGCGCTGATGCTGTTCGACACCCCCGAACCGCTCGGCGCCATCGACGACGACCGGCTCCGCCTCGTCTTCACCTGCTGCCACCCCGCTCTGGCCATGGAGGCGCGGATTGCGCTGACCCTGCGGATGGTCGGCGGGCTCACCGTGCCCGAGATCGCCCGCGCGTTCCTGGTCGAGGAGACCGCCATGGGCCGGCGGATCACCCGCGCGAAGGCGAAGATCAAGGCGGCGAGGATTCCCTACGGCGTGCCGTTACGTGAGGACCTCCCGGCCCGGGTCACCGGCGTCCTCGCCGTCCTCTACCTGATCTTCAACGAGGGCTACCTGGCCTCGAACCCCGACAAGGAGCCGGTCCGCAACGACCTGACCACCGAGGCGATCCGGCTGACCCGGCTGGTCCGTGCCCTTCTGCCAGCCGACGGCGAGGCCGCCGGACTGCTGGCGCTGATGCTGCTGACGCAGGCCCGCCGGGCCGCGCGGGTGTCGGCGACCGGTGAGCTCGTCACCCTCAGCGAGCAGGACCGCGGCGCCTGGGATCGCGAGCTGATCACCGAGGGCCACGCCCTGGTACGCGCGCGCCTCGCCTCCGGCCAAGCGCCGGGGCGCTACCAGATCCTCGCCGCGATCAACGCCGTCCACACCGACGCCCGCGACGTCCGGGACACCGACTGGTCGCAGGTCGTCGCGCTCTACGACCAGTTGGCCCGCCTCGACCCCTCGCCGATCGTGCGGCTCAACCGGGCGATCGCGGTCGCCGAACTCGACGGCCCGCAGGTCGCGCTGGCGGAGGTGGACGGTCTGCCACTGGAGGACTACCACGCCTACCACGCCACCCGCGCCGACCTGCTGCGCCGGCTGGGCCACAGTGCGCAGGCGCGGGCGGCGTACGACCGGGCCATCGCGCTGGCCGCCAACACCGCCGAGACGGCGTACCTCATCCGTCGCCGCGACCAGCTGGCCGGCTCCTGAACCGCGCAGCGTCTCCCGATTCACTCCGAGCTTCGACGCCACCGAGGCGATCGCACCGGTGCTCTGCCCGGACTCCTCCCGGATCGGGAACACCATCCGCACGGCCCGCTCACGGACCTCGTCCGGGTACTTCTTCGGTGCTGGCATGACTCCTACCTTCGGAGGGGTTGGGAGCCTCCAGAAACCCGGGGCGGCTCAGGGTTCGTGGTCCCCAGACGCCACGGCTCCGAGCGTGAACTCGTGGAGGGTGTGCCACGCGTGCTGCTCTGGTGTTCCAGCGATGAGTCGGACCACTGTGATCGTGGCGGTGATGGGCAGGTGCGTGGAGACGGCTTGGGCCGCGAGGCTCAGCACGCTCTTGGCTGCGTCGTGTCCGATCGTCAGGTGCGGCACGACTTCGGTGTGCGCGCCCGCATAGGGGGGCGCCTCGGGGAACCGCCGCCATACCGCGGCGGTGAGGTCGCGGAACGGACGGTTCGGCTGCGGGGCCAGCCAGACGGCGGTGTCACCGAACCAATCGACGTGCGTAAAAGTTATGTCGAATCGTGGCACCGCACTGATGATGTGATCCAGGACGGTAAGCACGTTGCTGTTGATCTTTTCCGGGGGCAGGAACGGGTAGAGCACGGTCACATGTGCGGGCACTCCCCAGGAGGCGGATCTATCCAGCGAGGTCCGGAACGCGCCGACGGCGTCCTCCGCCTCGGGTATCGGCACGATCAGCGCTGTCTCTGTCGGTTCCATGCCCGGAGTTTCCGATCGCGATGGACGCGGGTCCACCGATTTCGATATGCCCAGAACAGTTCGTGGCCGCTGTCCGCCTCCTGCACGAAGTGTTCGGACGCTATGTGTAGACCGGCTTGGGCGATCCAGTCGCGGTAGGTGGCGGCGTCGGCGTGGCTCCACCACATGGTGGCGGTGCCGCCGAGCCAGTTGTCTTCGCTGCCGGTCCATGCCTGCGCTCCGGTCGTGGCCAACAGCCACCCGCCTGGTCGCAACCACCACGCGATGCGGGAGATCAGGCGTGGCTGCGCGTCCAGGGGCATGTGGATGAGCGTGTAGAGGCAGACGACCGCGTCGAAAACCCCGTCCGGGAAGGAGATCTGGGTGGCGTCGGCGTGCAGGAACGTCGCTTGGGGAACGAGGTGGCGGGCGCGGTTGATCTGGATCTCGCTGAGGTCCACGCCGGTGAGCCGGTGACCGCGCTCGGCCAGCGCTCTGGCGACGGGGATTCCGCAGCCGCAGCCCAGGTCCAGGACACTGGCACGGGCCGGTAGCCGCTGGTGCAGGGTCGCCAGCCAGGGCGTGTACTCGTCCGGGCAGTCGTCGTCACGGCGGTAAAGGCGCGACACGGCGTCGTAGCCGCGCCGCACGACTGCGGTGGGATCGTTCGCGTCCACAAGGGTCATCCTGGTTGGTAGGGGCGGGTCCGGCGAGTGCTTTCCCGGCTCGTCACAGGCGGATCAGGATGTACGCGACGACGAACGCGAGCACCACCAGGTCGCCGAGCACCTGAACCACCGGATCGTGCACCCGTACCCGGGTGGCGGCCGCGCCCACCATGAGCAGTGCCAGCCCGACGCCGGCGGCAACGCCCAGTACCGGGACGGCTGTGCCAAGGAGCAGACCTGCGACGCCGGCCAGTTCCAGTACCCCGATCGTCCACCACAATGACGCAGACAGGCCGAACCGGTCCCGGTTGCGCACGGAGTACGGCAGGCCCAGCAGCTTCATCCCGGCGGAGGCCAGGAACACCAGTGCGAGCACGACGGTCAGCACCCAGACGACGACCACGCGGGGAGCCTAACGGCAAAGAGGCCGTCGGAGGCGACCGAGCGGACACGACAACGACGACAACATTGATGTGTACGGGCCGCGAGAGACGATCTTGCGGTAGCCGGTGAGCAAGATATGACAGCCCGATCAGCGAACGCCTCGCCCGGTACGTCACCCGGCCCTGACCAGGGCCGGCTGGCAGACTGGGATGTCGTGGCACACTTCGTCATCGCCCGTAACCCCGAGCCGGACTCACGCCTGCCCTACCTGCTGTGGATACCGCTGGGCCAGCGCGGTCTGCTGTTCAAGGCCGGCGGCACCTGGCCGCGTACCTCGGCGGTGTACTGCCACCCGATCGAGGACTGGCCGGCCGAGGTCGAGGTGCTGGAACGGGTACCCGTGCGCTCCTGCGTACGCCGAGGCGCCGCCATCGACCTGGTACTCGATCGGGGTCGCGAGCACCGTTCCCAGTTCGTGTTCACCACCGCCCGCGGACGCGAGGTCGTGTTCTGGCAGTCCCCGCGCACCGTCAAGCAATCCCGCCCCGGGGTACGCCGCCCCACCGCCCGCGCCGCCGGCATCCCTGAACTGGAGATACTTGTCGATATCCGCGAGCAGTACCCCTACCGCTTCGCCGACCAGCGCGTCACCGTGACCCGCCGACCGTTGCCGGCCGGTGACTACGCGGCGATGGTCGGCGGGCGCCTGGTCGCCACCGTCGAACGCAAGTCCGTCCCCGACCTGATCTCCTCCATCACCGGCGCCAAGCTCAAGTACGCGATGGCCGACCTCGCGGCATTGCCGCACGCGGCGATCGTCGTGGAGGACCGCTACGCCGCCATCTTCAAACAGGATCGGATGCGCCCCGCCGTGGTGGCCGACGCCGTAGCCGAACTGCAGATCACCTGGCCGGCGATCCCCATCGTGTTCGCCGACACCCGACCCCTCGCCGAGGAGTGGACCTACCGCTTCCTCGCCGCGGCCGCCCAGCACGCCGGCGACGACGCCCACGCCCTGGACCGACTCGCCGACCTACCCGAACCGGCCCCACCCCCGGCGCCCGAGCCGACCGCCGCGGAGATCCGCGCTTGGGCCCGCGCCACCGGCATGCGCGTCAGTACTGGCGGCCGCATTCCGGCCGAGATCCGCGAGGCGTACCACCGCACGCACCTGACCAGGGTCGCATGGCGCCGCGTCCGGTAATACCGGCGCATGTGACAGCGGCTGAGCGTCGGCCCGTTCGCGTTCCAGCGCGGCCTTCCAGTCGGCCCCCGAACCCACCACCACGAACGGCCCGAGTTCGATCTCGATCGAGTCGTTCTCGGCCCGAACCGCGAGCTGCTGGCCGCCAGCGTCGAGGTCGGTGGAGATGCCGTCTTGCGCTTGAGCGATGGCCTCCTCCAGCGCCGCGGCCGACAGCAGCGTACGCCATTCGATGTCCCCATTCCGAGCGTGTACCAGCATCTTCGGTTCGTCCCAGGTGCTCTCGAACAGCACGAATTCGAGCGCGCAACCCTCCAGGAGATCGCTGGGCTCCGGCGCCACCTGGTCCAACCACTTGGGCCGGAACCTGTTGAGCAGCTCGGTCATGGCGTCGGCAAGCAGGGCGCGCCGCGCCGCGAGGAACCGGGGGTACGACTCGACGGTTCGGTACTCCTCGTCCAGCGGCACGAGATGTGCCGTGAGTTCCGCGGGGTCGAGCGTCGGGAAGTACTTCGCCGGCGACCGGTCGCTGATCTTCTTGTTGGCGGTCGCCGAAATGAATGCGAGGTTGGCGAGGTCGTTGATCTCAGTCTTGGTGTACCGGTTCTTGAGGGTCGCCCGCGGATGGATGTGGTGGTACTCCAGCTTGTGCCCACGCTCGCCGCCGAGGTCGATCCCAGCCCCGTAGAACCAGTCCTTCGCCCCCCGATCCTGGGCCACGAGGAAACTAAGAAAGAAGTATGGGCTTCCCGTCGTGCGACCGGCGAGCCCCCGCCCGGTCACCTCGACTGAAGCTCCGACCAGCCCGAGGTTGGCGAGCAGCTTCTTCACCGGCTCCGCCTCGCGTGCCGCCGGGATGTCCTGACCGAGCAAGGTGTCCGTGCTTCCGCTGTAGCGGTTGCGGATGGTGGCAACGAGGAACCAGTACAGAAGGCCGTCCGCGGTCTCGTGGTCCAGTGGGACATTGGGCCATTCACCGAGTAGGACAACCAGCGGTAGCAGCACCACGATCGACGGCAAGAGGCTGCTGTGAGTGACCTTGAGGTTGTTCTTCAGTAACGGTACGAGAGCACGAAGTCCTCGCTGTACCGACGCCCAGCCATGGTTCAGTTCGTCGTCGGTGGCTGCCGCCAGTCGGGTGTGTGACCACGCCGACAGCCCCCGGCCGAGTACGGCACCGGTCAGGGCTCGGGTCAGGAACGTGACGTCGAGGTCACCGTAGCCACGCTCACGCCAGTGGGTCGCTTCGTCCTCCAGCTTCTTGAGGACGCCCGGCCACCTGGCTGACAGCGTGGCCAGTGCTAGATCCGTGGTTTTCAATGCCCGCCCGCCACTGTTGACCCGCACGAATATCTGAGCGACTTCCTCGTAGGGAAGCTCGGTGATGATCTCCATGTGGTAGCCATAGTTCGGCATTGCCATCAGCCGCTGAAGCCGCTTGCCGACCTCCTTGCGGTCGGTCTTCAGATCGGAATAGTCGAACCTCGCCATGACGTCGATCAGGTCGGCGTCCGGGCTGACCAGGTCATACACCTTGACCCAGCGAATGTCCTGCTTGGTTGCTGCGCTGTGGTTCTGGAACGCCTGAGTATCAACATTGAAGACGATCTGGGCTTGCGGGTGGTCGTTCATCACGCGGTGCAGCGCGGTGAGCCGCTGCTGTCCGTCAAGGAGGTACAGCGGAAGGGTGGCGGGCTTGATGGTCGGTGCGTTCGCGGCGACCGCCCTCGTCTCCGGCGTCTCGGAGGTACGCCAGAACAGCAGGGATCCGGAAGGATATCCCCGATACAGGGACTCCACCAGCTTGGCGACCTGCGTGGGCTTCCACACATACGCCCGCTGGATCTCGGGCAGCCTGATCTCGCCACTGGACACCTGCTTGACGAGCGACCCGATGTCCTTCTCGGTCTTCTCCACAGGCACGGCTCTCACCTCAGCTGTTCTCGAAGCCAAACTGCTCGAACCTAAGGGTTCTCGCGTTCTCAGTCACAATCCGTACCTTGTCGTCAGGGAACCCGCCGGGCTTCTCCGCACTGATCTCGACCCGGACCTGGAGCTGCGCCCCATCGACCGCGGCCAGGTGTTGCAGGATCTCCTGCGCGACACGGGTGAGGTCGCGGCTGTAGCGTTCCGGGTTCAGCTGCATGACACCGAAGAAACGCACGTTCTGGGGAGCCGGCGGCGGGGGTGGCGGGGGTACAGGGGGCTTGCCACCCTCTCCACCACGATCTGTGTTCTCTGCGATACCGCCGTCAGACCCGCCGTCGCCGGGCCCGGGCGGCGGTTCAGGGCGCTCCGCCTCCTGCTGCTGCCTAGCGACCGACGGCAGCACCAGCAACGTCGAGTCGCTTACCTGCCCGAAGCTACCCTCGTGTGGGATCGTGAGCCCCTCGTACTGGCCGGAGGCCTCCTCGAACCCAGTAGCCAGCGCGAAACCCTCCGCCTCCCAGGTCAGCTCGTCAAGCACCGAGCGGACCGCGGCATCGAGCACCGACCGGTCCCGCAACCGGGTCAGGTAGGGATACCTGCGGTAGTAGGACCACAGGTCACCGACCGAGACATGACCCCGGCTCCAGACCGACGTCAGTGGCCCGTCGAGGTCCATCCGGATGTTGCGGGCGCCGTACGTCGTGGCGAGCAGGCCGCCCTGGCGCAGCTTCGTGGTCACCCGATCCGCAAGCCGTGCCTGCGAGCCTTCCGCCTTGAGCACCTGCAACTCCGAAGGGCGGGCGGGATCTGGCTGCTCAGGTACCAGCGCCCAGATGTAGGCCGCCGCGATTCGCAGGTCCACGGTTTCGTCAGCGGTCTTCAGACGACGTTCGGCCATCGCCTTCTGCTGTGCAGTCAGGTTGAGTTCGTCGGTTCGCTCGCAGATGTACCGCCAGGCAAGGAAGTCCCGGGTGGCCTCGGCCAGCTCTTCCATGCGCCGCTCGTCCGGAGCGAGGAATACGACAGCGTTCCGGTTAGCGCGCTGGCTTGACCCGCGCGTATCCAGGCAGGTGCGTGCGAACCGCAGTGCCCCCGAGTCGCTGTTGCCTCGCGCATGCGTGTACCGCGGATGCAGCACAACGAGCTTGGCCTCTTCGGTATCGGGCACGTCGCCACTGTCCTCGGGGCAGGGATGTACCGCCGCGAAGTCGCCACGCGACGAGCGCTCTTTGGCCAACCGACCCACCAGTTGCGCCCAGACCTCTTCGGGGTGCTCACGCAGCCGGTCGGCGTGGTCCTGGGCGGTGCGCGTCACCGAAGCCTGGGTGTCGAACCAGTACCGCGCCCCGTCGACGTAGAGGTAGGTTGCGCGCTGGCTGAGTACCTCCAGCGCGGAGCCGAAGTTCCCGACGGTGTCTCCGGGCACGGCAACCCCAAGCCAGGCGTGCTGCCGCTCGATGCCCTTGTGCGCCGTGTGCAGTGTGGGTGCAGCGCCGACGAAGATGGTACGAGCGATGCGTCGGGTCAGCGCCCGGGCGCCGAAGGTCGGCCGCTCGGCGTCGATGTGTACCGGCGTCGACGCTTCCCCATCGATGTCCGCGTCGATGATGGGCTTCCACGCGTCCGGCAGGTACTGGGTCAGCTCGCTGGCTACGGTCGCCATGTCGAGCGGCACCGACCCGGCCATGATGAGCGGGCCAGGGTCCTGCCGGATCCACAGCGAGTGCACCACCGCGCTCATCAGCCGTAGCACGCCACGGGTGCGCTGGAACCGCTCCAGCGTGGACCAGTCCTCATACAGCCGGTCGAAGAGTTCTGGATGGATCGGGTACGCCGCCTTGATGCGGTTCTCGTAGGCGATCTGTGCACACTCGCGAGGGAACTCCCCGTGGTGCTCGGCGTAGAACTGAACGAACTGCCGGGCCACCGCCGAGATGTCCACCTGCGCAGCGGCGCTCGGCGGCTCGAACAGGCGCCGCCGCACAATCTCGAACGACTCGTAGGCAGTTGCCGGACGCCACGGGTCCGCAACCCGGCGTACCACATTCTGCAGGCGCCGCAGCGCCTCCTGCCCATTCGGGCCGCCCACTTCGAGGTCGCTACCGCCGGTCGCCTCGCCGGGCCCCGAGACGGTGTCCGAGGCCGGGATCGAGATGATCAGCAGAGCACCCGGGATGGACTTCACCACCTCGGTCAGCGTCTGGGCGAACGTGAACTGGGTATCGAATGTGCCCGCAGGCAGATCATCTCGACCGTAGAGACCGCGCGCGTAGGCGACCCACTCGTCGATAAGGATCAGACATGGGGAGTACGCGGAGATGAGTTGTCCCAAGGCGGCGCCGGCATTGGTTGACGTCCGGTCAGACTCGGCGATCATGTCGTACGCCGCTCGCCCACCGAGCTGCCAGGCCAGTTCACCCCAGAGCGTGCGAACCTCGGTGCCGTCTTCCTTCACGGTGGCCTTACCGGGTGCCATGTGCGTCCCGACGAGTGCCACCCGATGAACGCTTCCCGGATTGGGCAGCGTCCGGCCGCTGACGATGTCCTGCACCTCTTGCGGGTAGTCAGTGACCGGCCGCCCGGAGAACAGGTGGTACAGGGCCAGCATCGAGTGGGTTTTCCCGCCACCGAAGTTCGTCTGGAGGTTGACGATCGGGCTGGCGTTCATGTCCCCGGTGATCCGGCGCGCCGCACGACCCAGCAGGTCGCGCAGGCCCTCGGTCAGGTACGTGCGCTGGAAGAACGCCACCGGGTCGCGGTATTCCCGACTTACGTCGGAGTTGCCGGTCGCCACTGTATGGAGGTCGGCGGCAAACTCGGCGGCGTTGAACTGGCCGCTGGCCACATCGGGATGCGGCGTGATGACATCCCGCCACGGCTTGAGCCCGGCTCCCGGTACGCTCGGCACCGCCGCCGCCTTGACCGCCTTGCGCGTCTCAGCTTCGTACTGTGATCGCTGGTGATCCAGGCGCAGCTTCCGTAGCTCTTCGGCCTGCTCAACGGCTCCGGCGGCGATCAGCAGCCGTTCCATGGAGTCCAAGGCCCGGTACGTGTCATCAGGGCTGAACGAGTCGTTATGCGCCCACCGGTTACGCACCTCGCGCAGCTCCGAGGCGAAGGACTGCTCCGAACGGGACAGCGTGTCCTTGAAGACCCGCCACTCCTCGGTCAACACCTTGAGCTGAAGCTGTGGATCGCTCCTGCTGTAGATCTTGGATGCGCCGTGCTTGGCCGCGTCGCGGGCCTCAAGCATCTCCATCCAGTCCCGCCCACCAGGCGTGGCAGCGGTCATCGCGTCGTTGACGAACTTCTCCAGACCCTCCGCGAGCAGCTCGAAGCCACGCCCGACGCGGTCACGGTTGCTGATCGCCATCTGCGGTCACTCCTCGTCGCTAGTGAAGTCAAGCTCGCCCTGCGCGGGCGGCGGGGTAAGAGATCCACCGGCACGCGCAGCAGCCGACAGATCCGACCATGAGGTACCGAGCCCGTTGAACAGCAACGCGGTCTGCGTCCAGCCACGCCGCTCGCAGACGGAGAAGAGGAGGTACGCCAACTCTTTCGCAGCGTCTAGGTCGATTCGCTGGCCGGCGACGGTCATCAGACGGGCGGCTTCCTCGCCCCCTTTCTCGCTAAGCGCTTTGGCGAGCCGGAGGACCACCTCCCACACACTGATCCGCTCGTCGGTCGCTGGGTCCCAGTCCGCTGACAGCTCGGACGGCTCCAGAAGTCGAGCCTTGCCTGCCCGTGCCCAAAAGACGCCGCCCCGTACAAGCCCGTCGACTGACGTATTGGTCGACCGGGAAAGCTCATCGGCCCGCCCATACGGCTGCTCGTCCCACCCGAACTGACGGAACCACCTAACACAAAAGCGGGTGTCCGTGTCGAAGTCGCCTTCCTGCTCGGAGAGCACTTCGTCAAGGGCTTGATTA
>WNGE01001839.1_pt1 | contig 43515 bp, 46 predicted proteins | sample 5400651 | NCBI WGS metagenome assembly WNGE01 (sample SAMN13153370, study PRJNA577476) | soil metagenome | isolation source: 60 cm soil or saprolite under grassland replicate 2 | place: USA:California | collected 2016-06-15 | reverse complement strand
TCAGATCCGGGAGGAAGCAGCGCTAAGCAATGCCTCTCAGGCGCGCGGTGCGCCCGGCCCGTGACACGCTAAGCTCGCAACGTGGCCGCCCTGTACCGCAAGTACCGGCCTCAGGACTTCGACGAGGTCGTGGGGCAGGAAGGCGTCGTCCGCACGCTGACCAACGCGATCTCGCACGGGCAGATCCGCCAGGCGTACCTCTTCGCGGGCCCGCGCGGGACCGGCAAGACGTCCCTCGCGCGCATCCTGGCGAAGGCGCTGAACTGCGAGCAGGGGCCGACGCCGAAGCCGGACAAGACCTGCCACGCCTGCCGCGCGATCGCCGAGGGCACCTCGCTCGACGTCGTCGAAATGGATGCGGCCTCGCAGCGCGGGATCGACGACGTGCGCGAGATCCGCGAGCGCGTGGTGCTGCAGCCGGTCGAGGGCCGCTACAAGGTCTACATCCTCGACGAGGCGCACCAGCTCACGGACGCCGCCTTCAACGCGCTGCTGAAGCTGATCGAGGAGCCCCCGCCCCACCTCGTCTTCATCTTCTGCACGACCGACCTCTCGAAGATGCTCCCGACGGTTCGCTCGCGCTGCCAGACGTTCTCGTTCTCGCGGCCGCGGCTGGCCGACCTCGTCCGCAAGCTGCGCCGGCTCGCCGAGGGCGAGGGAATCGAGGTGCCCGACGCGGCGCTCTCCCTCGTCGCCCGCTCGGCTCGCGGCTCCTACCGAGACGCCGAATCGACCCTCGACCAGCTCGCCGCGGCGACCGAGAAGCAGGTTTCGGTCCAGGCGGTGCTGCAGCTGCTCGGCGCGGTCGAGGAGGAGGCGCTCTTCCGGCTCTGCGACCTGGTGGTGGACCGCGACACGGCCGGCGCGCTGACCTTCGTCGAGGAGCTCTCTGAGCAGGGGCAGGATCTCGGGCGGCTCGTGACCGACCTGCTCGAGCACCTGCGTCACCTGCTGCTCGTCCAGCATCTGGGCGAGGTGCCCGAGTCGCTGCCGGTGACCGAGGAGACACGCGACCGGCTGCGGGAGCAGGCGAACCAGCTCCCGGAGGCGACCGTGCTGCGGCTCTGCGATCTCCTCGCGGTTGCCGTGGAGGACCAGCGCCAGGGCGGCGATCCGCGCCTACCGCTCGAGCTGGCGCTTGTGAAGGTGACGCGCCCCGCAGCGGATCTCTCGCGCGAGTCCGTGGCCCATCGCCTGGAGCTCCTGGAGCGGGGTGTCCATTCCGGCCATGTCCAAGAGACAGTCCCTCGGCCGCGTCCCGAGGAGCCGGTTCCCCCCGAGGAGACGCCGTCGCTCGAGCTGGAGCAGCTACAGGAGGCGTGGCAACGGACGATCCTCCCGGCCGTCGAGGAGAAGTCGATCCCGACCGCGTCCGTGCTGCGCGAGGCGCACCCGAAGGGCCTCGCCGGCGACCGGCTCACGGTCGAGTTCCCGCAAGCGGCGTCGTTCCACCGCCAGCTCGCCGAGGAGCCGAAGAACGCGACCCTCCTGGCCGAGGCGCTCTACGAGGTGACCGGCCGTCACCTCGAGCTCGCGTTCGAGGTCGGCGAGAACGGCGGCGAGACCGAACCGGAGCTCGAGGAGCCCGTGAGCGAGGAGGAGATCATCGAGCTAATGAGAGGAACCCTGGACGCCCGGGAGGTGGAACCCGAGTGAGCTTCGACATGAACAAGATGCTCGAGCAGGTGCAGCAGATGCAGGGCCAGATGCAGAAGGCCCAGGAGGAGCTCAAGAACGAGACCGTCCAGGCGACGGCCGGCGGCGGCATGGTCACCGTCACCGCGACCGGGGACGGCGAGATTCAGCAGATCAAGATCGACCCGAAGGCGATCGACCCGAACGATCCCGAGATGCTCGAGGACATGGTCGTCGCGGCCGTGAACGAGGCGATTCGGTCGGCACACGCGCTCGTCGAGGCGAAGCTAGGCCCGGCGCTCGGCGGCCTCTCCGGGCTCGGCCTGCCCGGTCTCTGATGCCCGCGCGCGTCGAGGACCTGCAGAGCATCCCGCTCTTCGCGCACCTCGAGCCCGCAGCAATAGAGCAGCTCGCCGGCGCGGCCAGCGAGGTGGACGCGCCGGCCGGTCAGCCGCTCACACAGCCGGGAGCGGCCGGCACCGGGATGTTCTTCGTCGTCGAGGGCGCCGTCGAGGTCGAGGCCCGTGAGTCGTGGCGTGAGCTCGGGCCGGGCGACTTCTTCGGCGAGCTCGCGTTGCTGACCGAGGACGGCACCCGCACCGCGCGAGTGCGTGCGAAGACGGACGTCCGCTGCGTCGCCTTCGACCGCGCCGGCTTCGAGAACCTCGTCCGCGAGCATCCAGACATCGCGGCGACGCTGCTCGAGACCGCGCTGACGCGGCTCGACTAGCTCTTTACCGATCCGAAAGCAGGACGGCGTAAAGCCGAGGGTGTGGTGAAGGTTGTCCTGCTCCTCATGCTGCTCTCCGTGGTGAACGGCTGCGGCTCTCGACCCATAGCGGTGCCGCGGTGCGAGGCCTCGCAGCTGCGGGTCAGTCAGGGACGGACCGCCGTGGGCCTCGGAAACCGCCTCGAGGAGGTGGTCTTCACGAACTTCGGCACCAAGCCATGCCTGCTCCGCGGTTACCCGACGATTACCGCCGAGACGCCCGCAGGCCGTCGTGTCGTCCATGTGATGCGAGGCGGGACGTACTTCGGCCGGCTCGTCCCCGCAGTTCTGGAGCCGGGCGAGCACGGGTTCCTCGACTTCGGCACTGCGAACTACACCGACTGCCCCGTCCGCCCGTTCGTGATCGCTCGCTACACCAACCTCGTCTTCACGCTTCCGCAGGGCGGCCGGGTCCGCGGCAAGAACGTCTCGATCACCGAGAACTGCTCGATGTCGATCAGCACTCTCGGGCGGCCGGAGCCGCCGGGCTAGTCCGATCCTTGCAGGCACAATGGGCGCGTGTTCAGCCCATCCGTGGACAACCTCGTCGCGCAGCTGACTCGCCTGCCGGGCGTGGGCCAACGGACCGCGCAGCGGCTCGCGTTCCATCTCCTCAGGGTCCCCAAGGACGAGGCGCTCGCGCTGGCGCACGCGCTGGAGGAAGTCAAGGAGCGCGTCCGCTTCTGTCGAGACTGCGGGAACCTCACCGAAGACGAGACCTGCGAGATCTGCCGCGACGCGCGCCGCGACCGCGCGATCGTTTGCGTCGTCGAGCAGCCGGCCGACCTGATCTCGCTCGAGCGCACGCACGAGTACCGCGGGCTCTACCACGTCCTCGGCGGCTCGCTCTCGCCGCTCGACGGCGTCGAGCCGGAGCACCTGCGGATCGACGAGCTGCTCGGCCGGGTCGACCGCAACGGGATCGAGGAGGTCGTGCTCGCAACGAACCCGAACATGACCGGAGAGGCGACCGCCGCCTACCTCGCGGACCGGCTGCGCGGCCGCGTGCGTGTGACCCGCCTGGCCAGCGGCCTTCCCGTCGGCGCCGACCTCGAGTACGCCGACGAAGTCACCCTGGGCAGGGCGCTCTCGGGCCGGCGCGAAATGTAAGCCTTCCGCGATGGCGACGACCGATTACGAGGCACTTCCGGCGGTCGAGCGCGCCGAGCCGCGGACCGGGACGCTGGTGATGAAGTTCGGAGGCACGTCCGTCGCCGACCCGCAGAAGATCAAGGACGTGGCGCGCCGGATCGTCGCAGCGCGCGAGGCCGGCAACCGGGTCGTCGCTGTGCTCTCGGCGATGGGCGACACGACCGACGACCTCGTCCGCCTCGCGTACGAGGTCTCGCGCAAGCCGAAGCCGCGCGAGCTCGACATGCTGATCTCGGTGGGCGAGCGGATCTCGTGCGCGCTCGCGGCGATGGCGATCCACGACCTCGGCGCGGAGGCGATCTCGCTCACCGGCTCGCAGGCGGGGATCGTCACCGACACCGTCCACGGCCGCGCCAAGATCGTGGACGTTCGCGCGCGGCGCATCCACGAGGCGCTCGACCAGGACCGGATCGTGCTCGTCGCGGGATTCCAGGGTGTCTCCACCGACTTCGACATCACGACGCTCGGGCGCGGCGGCTCCGACACCACCGCCGTGGCGCTCGCCGCGGCCCTCGGTGCGGAAGTCTGCGAGATCTACACCGACGTCGAGGGCGTCTTCACGGCCGACCCTCGGCTGATGCCCGAGGCGCGCAAGCTGCACGCGGTCAGCCACGAGGAGATGCTCGAAATGGCCGCATCGGGCGCGAAGGTGCTGCAGGTACGCTCGGTCGAGGTCGCCCGCAACCACGGCGTCAAGCTGCACGTCCGCTCGACGTTCTCGGCCGCGGACGGCACCTGGATCCGCGAGGAGGACGAACGGATGCTCGAGAAGGCGCTGATCTCCGGGGTGACGCACACGCTCGAGGAGACCCTCTATCGCGTCGACGGGACGACGCCTGCGCGGTTGTTCGCGGCGCTCGCGGCGGCCGGGGTGAACGTCGACACGATCGTGCGCACCGGCCCGGAGATCGTCTTCTCGGCTCCGGCCGACGACCGTGACGCTGCTTCCGGAGTGCTCGACGGGCTCGGCGTGAAGTGGAGCGCGCGGGACGACCTCGGCAAGGTCAGCGTCATCGGCGCGGGCATGAAGAGCCATCCGGGGGTCGCGGCCAAGGCGTTCGAGACGCTGGCCGACGCGGGCATCGAGCCTGCCGTGGTGACGACGTCGCCGATCAAGATCGCCTGCCACGTGCGCAGCGACGAGGTCGACAAGGCCGTTGCCGTGTTGCACCGCGCGTTCGAGCTCGACGCCCCGGAGGCCGAGCGCCAGCATGCCTAGGATGGCGGTCGTCGGTGCCACGGGCGCGGTCGGGCACGTCATGATCGACCTGCTGCTCGAGCGCGGCTTCGACGACGTGCACGCGTTCGCCTCGGCGCGCTCAGCCGGGACGCAGGTTGGCGGGTTGCGAGTCGAGGAAGCGACGCCCGATGCGCTGGCGGGCTTCGACGTCTGCTTCTTCTCCGTCGGCTCGAAGGCGAGCCGAGAGCTCGTCCCGCGTGTGATGCGCGGTGGCGCGCTCTGCGTGGACAAGTCGGAGGCGTTCCGCCTCGAGCCGGGCGTGCCGCTCGTCGTGCCGGAGGTGAACGGCGAGCGCGCGCTCGAGCACGACGGCCTGATTGCGAATCCGAACTGCTCGACCATTCCGCTGACGCTCGTGCTGAAGCCGCTCCACGAGGAGGCCGGCCTGAGCTCGGTGCGCGTGGCCACGTATCAGTCGGTCTCCGGGAAAGGCGCGCAGCGGCTGCAGCAGCTGCTCGACGAGCCGCAGGCCGAGCACGACCTTTCGGTCGACTGGGACTACGACGGCGAGGAGTTCGACGAGGAGATGAAGATCCGCGAGGAGACGCGCAAGATCCTCGAGCTTCCGGAGTTGGCGGTCAGCGCGACGTGCGTGCGCGTGCCGGTGCCGGTCGGGCACGCCGAGTCGGTCTGGATCGAGACGCAAGAGCCTCTCGCGCCCGCGCGCGCGCGCGAGGTGTTGAGGAAGGCGCCTTCGGTGCGGCTGGAAGACTTCCCCACTCCCGGCAAGGCTGCCGGCCGTGACGACGCCCTTGTCGGCCGCATCCGTCGCGACCCTGCCGCCGAGAACGGCCTCTCGCTCCACCTCGCGTGCGACAACCTCCGCAAGGGCGCGGCCCTGAACGGCATCCAGGTCGCAGAGCTTGTCCTCGCATCCCGCTCGGTCGCCGCGTAGCAGGCGGCACAACGTGCCAAAAGGTCGGATTCCGCTTTTCCCTCAAGTTAGGGGTCGAGAATCCCGATACCTGCTTGCGATGCGGCCTGCACGCCTCGACCACCAGTTCTTCGACGACGAGCCCCGCTCGCAGCTCGGCGCGCTCTTGCTGCGCAAGGGACTGCTCACGCACGATGAGCTCGACCAGGCGCTCGAGGAGCGTGAGCAAGGCGAGCTGCTCGGTGAGGCGCTCGTTCGCCTCCGGATCTGCTTCGAGGCCGACATCGCACGCGTGCTCGGCGAACAGGCGCGGGTCGATTTCGCCGACATCGACGTCACGTCCGTCGACCGGAGGGCCGTCCAGCTTCTGCGCAAGCGCGATGCCGTCCGCATGCACGCGATCCCGGTGCGGCTCCATCCCGACGACACGGTTTCCGTCGCGGTCGCCGATCCGACGGACGAAACCCTGCTGCCCCAGCTCAAGCTCGCACTCGGCGGCCGCGAGGTGCGGCTGCTCGTGACGACCCCCTCGGCGCTCCGCGCCGCCTGGTCGACCGCTTACAACTAGGGTCTTCGAGGCGCCGGCACCGGCTCCGGCAGGAACGCCTCCCGCAGCGCCCGCAGCACCCTCGCACGCTTGCCCTCGAGCACGGGCACGAGGCCGCCGAGCTCCAGCCGCACCAGCTCGACCTGGCCGGACGAGCGCACGGTCGTGAAGCCGAAGTCCGAAAGGAAGTCCCGCGGAAAGACGGTCCGGTGCACGAGGAACCGCTCGTAGTCGGACTCGCCCTCGGGATAGCGGTACGCAAACGTCTCGAGCGCCGCGGCGCCCTTGTCCTTCGCCTCCCCGATCGCCGCCAGGAAGAGGGACTGCAGCACCCAGGGGCTCGTGCGGTCGATCAGATAAGCGCAGGTGACGATCACCGCGTCGTCGGAGGGCGGTCCGGCCGGAAGCTCGGCCGCTCGCGGGAAGAGCCGCGACGGGCCGTACTGCATCGAGCCCAGCACCCGCCCGTCGTCGTCGTAATAGACCGTGCCCCACGCACCGAATTCGGTCTCTGCCTTCTCGATCCAGCGGCGCTTGTCGACCCGGCGCCCGCCGGTGCGCGACTGCCACCAGACGCACTCGTGACACACCGTCGCGACATTCTCGAGCGTGGCGCCGGTCAGCCCGGCGAGCCGTGTGGCCATGACCCCGATTCTAGGACGAGCTCCGTTGCTTCAGGACGCGCCAGGAAGCGGAACGGGACGAAGGTCGTCCCGAGCCCGGCCGAGACGTGGAGCGCCCCGCCCGGAATCGGGTAGAGGCCGCGCACGTACGTCCAGCGGATGTGCGCGAGGCGCAGGCGGCCGCCGGGCCAGGGCACGCAGATCTGCCCCGCGTGCAGGTGCCCCGAGAGCGCGAGCTGGAAGGCGCCTTCCGGGAGCCGGTTCACGACGTCCGGGAAGTGGCAGAGCAGAATGCGCAGGTCGGCGTCCGGATCGGCCAGGCGCGCCGGCCGCGCCAGCCCGCGGCGGTACGAGCGCGGGTCGACGCCGACGATTTGGACGCTGCGGCCGCGAAGCTCGATCGTCCGCGACTCGTCGCGGAGCAGCGTCGCGGGCTCGAGGTCCCACAGCTCGACTGCTTCCGAGAACGGGTCTCGGCTCAACGCAAGGTCGTGGTTGCCGAGCACCGCATAACAGCCCGGCAGTCGCGCCAGCAGCGAGCGCAGCCGTCCCTCGCCCGAGCGCCGTGAGAGGAGATCGCCGCTGATGAGCGTCAGGTCGGGCCGCCGCTCCTCGACCCAGTCGACAGCGCGTTCCACCGCCTCGGCTCCGCGTGAAGGAACGCCGAGGTGGAAGTCGGAGAGGTGGGCGATCCGCAAGCCGTCGAGCTCCTCCGGAAGCCCCTGGAGCGGACACCGAAGCTGCTCGAGCCGAGGCCAGCCCGCCTCGAAGTGACCCCAGGCGAGGCCGGCGGCGGAGGCGGCGATCCCGAGACTGCGGAGCTTCACGGTCCGAAGACTAGAGTTGCGGCGTGGACCCGCTCACGGTTCCGGACGAGTCGCTCGCGGCGCTCGAGCGGGTAGCGGCGCAAGCGCAGAGCTACCTTGCCGACATCACGGACGCGCCGGTCCGGGCCGCGGGCTCGGACGAGGCGGCCGAGCGGTTCGGCGGCCCGCTTCCCGACGAAGGAGCCGGAACCCTGGCGGCGATCGAGGAGCTGCTCGCCGACGGCATCGACGCGCACGTCCGCTCCGCGGGCCCGCGCTTCTTCCACTGGGTGATCGGCGGCTCGACGCCGGCCGCCCTCGCCGCCGACTGGGTGACATCGCTGCTCGACCAGAACGCCGGAGGCTGGGACGCGACACCGCTCGGCGCTCGCCTGGAGCAGGTAGCGATCGACTGGCTGCTCGACCTCTTCCGATTGCCGGCCAGCTGGAGCGGCGTCTTGACCACCGGCGCGACGACCGCGAACTTCACCGGACTCGTCGCCGCGCGCCAGTGGTGGGGCGAGCAGCACGCCGCCGACGTCTCCGCCACCGGACTCGCCGGGCTGCCGCAGATGCCGGTGCTCAGCAGCGGCTTCATCCACGTTTCGGCGCTGAAGGCGTTGTCGATGCTCGGCACCGGACGCGAGAACGTCGTCGACTGCTCGGGACCGGACGGAAGCCTCGATCCAGCAGTGCTCGCGCAGGAGCTGCGAAAGGCCGGCCCGGCGGTCGTCATCGCGAACGCCGGTGAGGTCAACGCGGGCCACTTCGATCCGATCCGCGAAGTCCTGGAAACCGCCCACGCCCACGACGCCTGGGTCCACGTCGACGGGGCATTCGGCCTCTTCGCGCGCATCTCGCCCCGGACGGCCGAGCTCGCCGGAGGCGTCGAGCTCGCGGACTCCGTCATCTCCGACGGCCACAAGTGGTTGAACGTCCCGTACGACTGCGGCTTTGCGTTCGTGCGCGACGCGGCCTATCTGCGCGTGCCCTTCGCAGCGGGCGCCGCGTACCTGCCCGAGGCTCAGGACGAACGGCCCGTCTTCGGCTTCATGGGCCCGGAGCTCTCGCGCCGCGCCCGCTCGCTCGCCGTGTGGGCGACGCTCCGCGCCTACGGGCGCGACGGCTACCGCGCGATCGTCGAGCGCTGCCTCGACAACGCCGCCCACCTCGCGCGACTCGTCGAGGAGGCCGACGACGCCGAGCTGCTGCTGCTCGCACCGCTCAACATCGTCTTCTTCCGCTACCGGCCGGCCGACGCGAGCGAGGACGAACTGGACGAGCTCAACCTCGCGATCGAGCAGGAGATCCTGAAAGACGGCCGCGTCTACGTCGGCACCACGCGTTGGAACGGCGTCGTCGGCTTCCGCCCGGCGTTCGTCAACTGGCGCTCGACCCGAGCAGACGCCGCCCTCGTTCTCGCGACGGTCCGCGAGCTCGGCGCACGCATCACCGCCGGCTCTGGCGTGTCCTGATCTACGTAGCGTCGTCAGGGAGCGCGTATTCGACGGCTTCTTCCGGACGCATGGCGACGCCCCGTGCACGAGCCGTCTCGAAGAGCTCCGGCCCAAGCTGATCCAAGAGGTCTGCCTCGAGCTGCTCGCGTTCGGCTGGGTCGAGTTGAATTCCGCCACCGGTCTCACGGCCCTCGCTCGCGCCGAGGAGGATTGCCGCTCGCTGCCGATGGCCCTCCCGTGAGGCCAACAGCGAGAACACTTCGAGCACCCACAGGATCCCTCCGATACTCCGGCACGCTCTATACCCGTCGAGGCTCTCACGTAGAAGGCTCCGTGCCTCCTGTGCTTCTCCTCGATCAATCGCCGTGAGCGCGAGTTTGAGCTGGGCGTCGGCGATGGCTTCTGTCTGATTCATCTCTCGGCATGCTTCGAGAGCCTCCGCGTAGAAGGCATGTGCTGCAGGCTCGTCACCTTGCGAGCGGGCGATGTCACCCAGTCCTTGGAGGGCGAGGTTGAGCCTGAACTTTTCCCCGACTTCGCGCAGCAGGGCGGGGCGGCGCTCTCAGACAGCAGGTGCCATGCAGCGTCCAGGTCCCCCGATCCACGTGCGATCCGACCGAGGTAGAAGAGCGGAGCGGCGAGACCCCACTTGTCGCCCGTCTTCCTAAAGAGCGCCACGCTCTCTTCCAGCAGCGGGGCCGCCGCCTCGGGATCGGGCGGGCCACAACGGCCGAGAAGGTAGTTGGAACCAAGGCCCCCACAGGGCAAGCGCCCGCGTCCATTCGTCGCCTGAGGCTCTGCTCGTGGCGACCGCCCGTTCACCATCCATCCGTGCGGCGCTCGCGTCACCCGAATTGCCGGCCGAGATGCCGGCGTACGTCAGAGCCTGGGCGAGCCCGCGCTGGTCGCCGAGCTCCTGCATGAGACCTGCGCTCTCCTCGAGCAGCCGGCAGGCTGCCTCGCGGTCACCGAAGTAGAAGGAAAGTCGCCCGGCATCGCTTAGCGCGCTCGCGCGATCCATCGTTGGCGCGAGACTCTCTCCGAGCGCTTGCTCGAGCCAACCCAGGCCTTCCGAGAAATAGCTCCGCAGATGCCAGAACCAGGAGAGGGCCGCCGCCAGCCGGAGACGACGCTTCGGCTCGCTCGCGCCGAGAGCCGCCCGAAGGTTGTCGTGCTCGCCTTCCAGCCGGCCGAGGCAGGCGAGCTGCCCCGGGCCGTGCAGTGCCGGCTCCGTCTCCTCTGCGAGCCATAGGAAGTACTCGGCATGCGTCACGCTCCGGTCCTCGGCCTCGCCGGACTCGTGCAACCGCTCCGCCGCGAACTCACGAATCGTCTCCAGCATCCAGTACCGCGGTCCGAAATCGGTGTCGCGCCGTCGCAGCAGGCTCTTGTCGAGGAGCGACTGGAGCGTGTCGGGATCGGCCTCGCAGACCTTCGCGGCGGCCTCGTAGGTGCAGCCGCCCACAAAAACCGCCAGCCGGCGGAAGAGCTGCTGCTCATCCCGGTCCAGCAAGTCGTGCGACCAGGCGATCGTCGCCCGAAGGGTTTGCTGGCGCGGGTCGGCCTCGCGGTCGGCTTTGAGCAGGTCGAGCCGCTCCCCGAGCCGCTCGAGCAATTGCTCCGGACTGAAGAGCGGCGTCCGCGCCGCCGCGAGCTCAAGCGCCAACGGCAGATTGTCGAGCCGCGCACAAAGCTCGAGGACCGCAGGAGACGCCTTGAACACCGGCTCGAGCGCCAGCGCACGCGTGACGAACAGATTCACACCATCGTCCACCTCGAGCGGCGGCACGGGCCAGACCTGCTCCCCTTGAAGCTGCAGCCGCTCACGGCTGGTCACTAGCAACGTCACTCCTGCCTCATCGCGCAGGCACGCAACGTCTGCAGCGGCTCGCGGAAGCAGATGCTCGACGTTGTCGAGCAGCAGAAGCTGACGTCGCCCGGCAAGATGAGCGACCAAGGTGTCCGCGAGCTCGCGCCCCGGCTGTTCCTTCACCTCGAGCGCTTGAGCGACGGCGGATAGAAGCAAGGCGGCATCGCGGATTGGCGAGAGCGAGACCCAGGCAAGGCCGTCCGGAAATTCCTCCGCGACCTCAGCGGCGGCCTGCAAGGCGAGTCGAGTCTTCCCGGTTCCGCCCGGGCCGCTCAGCGTCAGCAGCCTGACGTCTTCCCGCTTCAGGAGCGCAACGACCTCGCGCAGCTCCTGTTCGCGCCCCAGAAACGGCGTCGCCGGCACCGGCAGATTCGTGTGGTACAGCGTCCGGAGCTGGGGGAACTCTTCGTTGCCCAACTGCCAGAGCCGCTCGGCTGCAGCAAGGTCCTTCAAGCGGTGCTCGCCCAGATCCCGCAATGAGGCATCGTCCACGAGCGAGCGCGTCGCCGCGGATACGACTATCTGCCCGCCGTGCGCGGCTGCGGCGATACGCGCCGCCCGATGCACGTCCACACCGACGTAGCCCTCGTCAGCAAGCAGCGGGGTGCCGGTGTGCAGGCCCATTCGGACCGCGACCCGGCCGCTGGCGAGCGCGTCCTGCGCTTCCGCCGCCGCGGCCAGCGCGCCCGGCGCCGTCGGGAAGGCAACGAAGAACGCATCTCCCTGCGTGTCGACCTCGACTCCGCCGTGGCGGCCGAATGCCTCGCGCAGCGTCCGCCGATGCTCCGTCAGCGCGGCGGCGTATCCCGTCGTCCCAGGTCGTGCAGCAACCTCGTGGAGCCCTCGATGTCGCTGAAGAGGAACGTGACGGTGCCGCTGGGGAGAGCAGCCATCGGCTTTCCATTCTGGTCCCTTCGGGCGCGCAGGCTGGATCTAAGCTTCGAGCTTCTCGACCACGGGCTGCACAGTCACCACGTGGCGCTTGAACTTCAGCTCTGACTCCTCGAGCCCAGCGGCGACCCCGATCAGCTGCGAGAGGTGCAGGATCGGCATCGCGAAGTCCCGCCCCGTCGCCTCGCGCAGCTTCAATTGCCAGGCATCGAGCGAGAGGTGGCACAGCGGGCACGGCGTCACCATCGCGTCGGCTCCGGCCTCGGTCGCCTGCTCGATCGGCTGGATCAGCTCGCCGAGCGCGACCTCCTCGCGCGCCTGGATGATCGGGAAGCCGCAGCATTTGATCTTCGCCGGGTAGTCGACCGGCTCGCCGCCGCAGGCTTCGATGATCGCCTCGAGCGACCACGGCCGGTCGGGATCCTCGAAGCCGAGGATCTTCGACGGCCGCAGGATCTGGCAGCCGTAGAACGGCGCGACCCGTAGGCCCTTGAGCCCCTTGTGCGCGGCCCGCTTGAGCCGCTCGTAGCCGTCGCCCTCGGCGATCAGCCAGAGCAGGTGCTTGACCTCGACTCCGCCCGTGTACGGCGGCGCGCCGACCGACTCGAGGTTCGTGCTCACGCGCGCGAGCAAGTCGGGGTCGTTCTTGAGCTGCCAGTTCGCCTGCCGCAGGTTGAGCGTGCAGACATTGCAGATCGTCATCAGCGTGTCGCAGCCCGTCGCCTCCGCGTAGGCGAGGATCCGGGCGTTCAGGTGCAGGTAGTAGTCCGGCTCGGCCTCGTGGATGTCGCCGGCGCCGCAACACGTGACCGACTCCAGCTCGACGAGCTCGAGCCCCACCTTCGGCGCCAGAGCCTTGGTCGAGGTGTTGAGCTCCTTCGCCGAAAGTGCCGCGAGGCAGCCCGTGTAGTACGCGACCTTCTTCATCCCTCTGCCGGCGGCGGCTCGACTCCGGGCTCGATCTCCGGTGCGGACTCGCGCACTCCTGCCTCCTCCGTGAACTCGATGCGGCCGAGCGCGTGCTCGCCCTGGACGATTCCGAGCGCGCCGTCGCGCCCCTGCTGCTGCACGAGCTCGCGCAGCGCCCGCGCCTCCTTCACGTCGGCCGCCACGTGCGGCGGGAACGGCGGCGGCACCTTCCCCTTCCGCGCGAGCTTCAGCGCGAACTTCGTCTGCTTGATCGCCGAGACGATCCCCTGCGTCTTCGGCACCAGCTCGGTCTCCCTCAGCCAGCCGGTCGTCTCGGCCGAGCGGACGAACCACTTCGCGTGCTTCGCGCCCATGTCGTGGTCGATCCCCTGCTTGATCGACTCGGCGCCGAGCTTCGCGATCGCGTCACGCGGGTCGACGCCCTTGGGGCAGCGCTCATTGCAGAAGTAGCAGCGCGTGCAGTCCCAGATCCCGTGCTCCTCGTTGAGCGCGTTCAGCCGCTCGATGTCATCCCGGTCGCGGGCGTCGCCGACGAAGCGGAACCCCTTCGCGAGCGCCGCGGGCCCGAGGAACTCCGGATCCGACTCCATCGAGTTGCACTCGGAGACGCAGCAGCCGCACATGATGCAGAGCGCCTCCTTGTGGATGACGTTCATCTGCTGCTGGGAGACGACTCGCTCCTTCTCGGCGACCTCGTCGTACCCCGGGTCGAGCCACGGCTTGACCGCGCGGATCTTGCCCCAGAAGGGCTCCATGTCCACGACGAGATCCTTCACGACGGGCATGTTCCCCATCGCCGAGATGACCGGCACGTGGCCGCTGTCGACGATCGGCTTCATGCGCTCCTTGCACGCGAGGATCGCGCGGCCGTCCATGCGCATCCCGCAGGAGCCGCAGATCATCATCCGGCAGCTCTTGCGGTAGGCGAGCGTGCCGTCGTGCTTGTCCTTGATCAGGTCGAGGACATCGAGCAGGCAGGCCCACTCCGGCGCATCGACCTCGTAGTCGCGCAGCGCGCGCTCGCCCGACTCCGGATCGAAGCGCCAGATCTTGAGCGCGACGTTCATTGTCCGAGTGCGTGCATCAGGTCGACGACCGAGTCGGCAGGCGGCGGCTTGATCGATACCGGCGAGCCGAAGTCGTGCAGGTTCATCGTGATCCTCACTGCCTGCCCGTTGCCGATGCGCTGGGCGTACTGCACCTTGCGCACGTAGTCCTTGCCGTCGACCCACACGTCGATCGGCAGCGTCTTCACGCCGCCGGCCTGGATCAGACGCTTCAGCGCCTCGCGGTCGCCTCCGTGGCTCCGCGCGGCAGCTCGCTCGAGGTCGACGGTGACCTTGTAGTGGCTCGTCTCGACGCCGTCGACCGACTCGCTCCCTACCTCCTCGACCTTGCTCGAGCCGCGCAGGTACGAGAGCGCGCTGGCGGGACTCGGGCTCGTGTTGGCCAGGCTGCTCAGGTCGATTCCGCGCTGCTGCGCGAGCTGCCCGAGGTCGAGCTTCACCCACTGCTTGCCCGGCGAGAGACCAAGCTGGGAGAAGACCGACGAGCGCATGTAGAGGACGTTGCCGCTAATCACGGAGTCGATCGGCACGCTCATGCCTCTGACGTTCACCTTCAGGCTGAGCTGCCCTGAACGGCTCGGGCCGGTGTTGAAGACGCCGCTGCCGCTGCCCTTCACTCCCGGGCCGGAGATCTTGAAGTCGGCCTCGACGCTCCCCGAGCGCGCGCTCTTCGAGGCCGCGGCAACGATCAGGTCGCCGGAGACCGGCTTCGGGCCGGCCTGCGTGCTCTTGCCGCCGCCGCAGCCGGCGACCGCGAGCGCGAGGAGGACCGCTATCGCGCCGAGGATCCGCATCAGTACGTTCGCTCCATCGGCTGCCACTTCGTCATCGTGACCGGCTTCCACTCGAGCTTCGGCGCCCCGTCCCGCCACGTGACGATCGTGTGGCGCATGTAGTTCTCGTCGTCGCGCTCCGGGTAGTCGTACGGACGCGCATGGGCGCCGCGGCTCTCCTTGCGCGCGAGCCCGCTGACGACCATGCAATCCGCGAGATCGATCAGGAAGCCGAGCTCGAGCGCCTGCGTGAGGTCGTTGTTGAAGACCTGGCCCTTGTCCTCGACGACGACGCGGTCGTAGCGCTCCCGCAGCGAGCCCACGATCTCGCCCTGCTTGCGCATCTCGTCCTCGCGGCGGAAGACCCCGAAGTTCTCGTGCATCGTCTCGGCGAGCTCGTTGCGGATCGACCAGGGGCGCTCGCCCTCGCCGCGGTCGAGCAGCTCCTTGAGCTCGCGCTCGGCGTCGGTCTCGAGGGACGGCGGCACCTCGATCGTCGTGTGCGTCAGCGCCCAATCGGCTGCGTGCGCGCCCGAGCGCTTGCCGAAAGTGATCGTCTCCATCAGGGCGTTGCCGCCGAGCCGGTTCGCACCGTGCACGGAGACGCAGGCGCACTCGCCGGCCGCGTAGAGACCCTCCAGCGACGTGCGGCCCCAGACGTCCGTGTCGACGCCGCCCATGTGGTAATGCGCTCCGGGGCGTACCGGGATCGGCTCGTAGATCGGGTCGACCCCGGCGAAGGTCATCGCCAGCTCTCGCGTTCCGTGCAGGCGCTCGAGGATCTTCTCGGCGCCCAGATGGCGCATGTCGAGCATGACGTTGCCGTCGACGCCGCGGCCCTCGTCGATCTCGGTCTGCTCCGCGCGCGAGATGACGTCGCGCGAGGCGAGCTCCATCGCGTTGGGCGCATAGCGCTTGAGGAAGCGCTCGCCTTCCGAGTTGAGCAGGAACGCGCCCTCACCACGGGTTCCCTCCGTGATCAGCACGCCGGTCGGCGCAAGCGTCGTCGGGTGGAACTGCATCATCTCCATGTCCTCGAGCGCGACCCCGGCCCGGAGCGCCATCGTCATCCCGTCGCCCGTGCACGCGTACGCGTTGGTCGTGCCCGTGTAGAGGCGGCCCGCGCCGCCCGTCGCGATGATGACCGTCTTCGCGCCGATCGAGGTGAGGCCGCCGTCGATCAGGTTCCAGGCGATCACGCCCTGACAGCGGTCGTCGTCGACCGCGAGCTTCCAGACGAAGAACTCCTCGTAGACCTTCAGCTCGCGCTTCAGCACCTGCTCGTAGAGGACGTGGACGAGCACGTGGCCGGTGATGTCGGCCGCGTAGGCGGTGCGGGGCTCGCCGGCCGCGCCGAAGGGGCGCTGCGCGATCCGGCCATCCTCGGTACGCGAGAAGACCGCTCCCCAGTTCTCGAGCTGGTAGACGTCGTCGGGCGCCTCGTCGCAGAGGACCTGAATCGCGTCCTGGTCGCCGAGGTAGTCCGAGCCCTTGACGGTGTCGAACGCGTGCTTCTCGGGATCGTCCTCCGACGCGTTGCCGAGCGCCGCGTTGATGCCGCCCTCGGCCGCTCCGGAATGGCTCCGGACGGGATGGATCTTCGAGATCAGCGCGACATCGGCGCCTGCGTCGTGCGCCTCGATGGCCGCGCGCATGCCCGCGCAGCCGGCTCCGACGACCAGCACATCGTGCTCGGCCTCCACGTCTCGGAACCTACCCGATGCACCCCTCGTGAGGCCGGCGCAAGCTGCCGATAGCGCGGCTATCGTGCCATTGAGGATTGTGCTGCGGATCGAACGTCATCGCCTGGGCCCGCGGGTCTACGTCCTCGGTGCCCGCGTGCACGAATGGCACCTTGGCGCCGGCCTGCTGCTCGCGCTGACCGCCGCGTTCCTTGCGCACCGCGTCGACGGCGACGGGCACGTCGCGGCCGCCGCCCTGTTCGGCGGCATCTGGCTCCTCGCCAAGGACTGGCGGGACGTTGTGCCCTCGCGGCGCGACACCGCGGCCTGGTGCCTCGGCCTGCACACGCGCCCGCATGCTCTTCGCGCCGTGCGACGCGCGGCCGCGCTCCCGAGGCTCGCGGCGCTCGCCGCCCTGCTTGCCGGCCTGGTCAACCTCGCCTCGGCGGTCACGCCCAACATCCAGTGGCGCGACCACCTGCTTCTGCAAGTCGCTCCGCTCGAGGCACTGAGGGTCTCGCACGCGGTGGCCGTCCCCGCGTCGCTGCTGCTCTTCGTCACGGCGCCGTACCTCTGGCGCCGTCGCCTGGGAGCGCTCAGGCTCGCGCTGGTCCTGCTCGTCGGGCTCGGCGTCCTCGACCTGCTGAAGGGCCTCGACGTCGAGGAGGCGGTGGCGAGCTTCGCGGCGGCGCTGCTGCTCTGGCTGGACGCCGCTCTGGTCGATCGTCCGGGAGACGTACGACGCGCTGCTCTGGCAGGGAGGCCCGGTCGCGTTCCGCGACGAGCTCGGCGGCGTCGACGAGGCCGTGGGCGCCGCCGGCCTGCTGCTTCTGCTCTGGTGCGCGTACCTCGTCTTCCGCCCGCTCGCGGCGCCGCGCTCATTCCCGACCGGCGAGACGCGACGCGCCGCTCGGGAGCTCGTCCGCCGGCACGGCACCGACACGCTCGCCTACTTCAAGCTCCGCCGCGACCAGCACTACCTCTTCAGTCCCGACCGGACGGCGTTCCTCGGCTACCGCGTCGAGGCAGGTGTCCTGCTCGTCTCCGGCGATCCGGTCGGACCGGACGAGGCGATCCCAGGGCTGCTCCGGGAGCTGAGCGGCTTCGCCGAGGCGCGGGGCCTGCACATCGCTGCTCTCGGTGTCGGAGAGCAGGCGCTGCCGCTCTGGGGTCAGCTCGGCCTGCATTCGCTCTACCTCGGCGACGAGGCCGTCGTCGAGACCGGCTCCTTCTCGCTGGACGGCCGCCCGATCCGCAAAGTCCGCCAGTCCGTCACGCGCCTCGAGAAGCAGGGCTATCGCGCGAGCCTCCACGAGCTCGGCGAGCTCTCGCAGCCTGATCTCGCAGAGCTCGACGAAGTAAGTCGGACCTGGCGAGGCGGCACGAACGAGCGCGGCTTCGCGATGTCGCTCGACGCGCTGCGGCGCGACGACCACGGCGACAGCCTCGTCGTCATCGGCCGCGACGCCGAGGCCCGGATTCGCGGCTTCCTCCACTTCGCTCCGAGCTACGGGCGGCCGGCCGTCTCGCTCTCGCTGATGCGCCGCGACCCCGAGACGCCGAACGGCCTGACCGAGTTCCTCGTCGCGCGCGGCCTCGAGCACCTCCGCGAGCGCGGCATCGAGGAAGCTTCGCTGAACTTCGCCGCCTTCGCCCGCTTCATCCACGATCCGCGCGGGCGAGGCCAGCGGCTGCTGGGCCGCGGCCTACTGCTCGCCGATGCGTTCTTCCAGATCGAGCGGCTCTATCGCTTCAACGCGAAGTTCTTCCCGCGTTGGGAGCCTCGCTACCTGCTCTACGAGCGGGCTCTCGGCCTACCGCGGGTTGGTCTCGCGGCGCTGTGGGCCGAGGGGCAGCTGCCGAAGCCGAGCCTACTGCGGCGCTGAGCCCGATCGCCTCGCTCGCCTCGAAGGCGAGCCAGAAGCAGAGCGTGGCCAGCGGCAGCTCCGCGCCCAGCGCCTCGCCGAGAGCCCAGTAGAACCCGCGGCCGGAGGTCGTGAGGTCGAACCAGGCGTCGCAGAGCAGCGCGGTGCCGGCCACGGCGGCGAGCATTGGCACGAACGGCGAGCGCCGCGCGATCGCCACGAACAGCACGACGAGCGAGGCGGCCTCGAACAGGTCGAGCCCTGCCCAGGCGATGTCCCAGTGCTCGGTCAGGTGCTTGGACGGGAGCGTCGCGCTCAGATAGGCCGTCCAGGGAAGCAGCGCAACCGCGACGCCTCCGACGATGAGGAGCAACCAGACCCGGATCCTGCGCAGCCGCGCGACGATGCGATCCCTGCGAGCTGCGAGCGAGTCCAGCGGCATCCCACCATTCTGCAGAATGGCTTGGGGCCTAGAGAGCGTCGATAGACTCCCCGCGTGGCCAAGATGCTTTTTCGGCTGCCCGACGCCAAAAGCGTCGCGGACAACCCGGATCCGCAGGCTCTCAAGGAGCTCGCGGCCCGGATGCCGAACGCGATGCCGACGCGCCACGGAAACCTGAACGTCCAGACGGAGGTCGTCAACCGCTCGAAGGCCTCGACGTTCATCGTCACGGACGAGCCCGACGGCCAGAACCAGGCGATCCCGCGCGAAGAGGGCGAGCGCTGGGCCGAGATGCAGGACGAGTACATCGCCGATCAGGAGATGGTCGTCGTCGACGGCTACATCGGCAGCGACCCGGAGTTCCGAGTCGCCGCGCGGCTCTACATCGAGGCCGCGAACGCGAACATCGCCGGGATGCAGCAGCAGCTCTACTTCTCGCCGGACGATGAGGAGCTCGAGCCGGAACTGACCGTCATCTACACGCCGAACCTGAAGGCGGACGGCTACCCGGACGACCGCCTGATCGCCGTCGACCTCGAGCAGGGCGTCACGCGCGTCCTCAACTCGGACTACTTCGGCGAATCGAAGAAGGGCGGGCTGCGGATGTGGAACAAGCTCGTCTACGACCGCGGCGGGATCCCGCTCCACGCCGGCTGCAAGATCATCCCGACCGAGCGCGGCAAGCGAGTCGGGCTGATCGTCGGCCTCTCCGGAACCGGCAAGACGACGACCACCTTCACGCGCCAGAACGGCTCGCTGCCGGTGCAGGACGACTTCGTCGCGTGGATGCCGAACGGCCGTGTCTACGCGACCGAGAACGGCTGCTTTGCGAAGACCTTCGGCCTGAACCCCGACGATGAGCCGACCATCTACGGCGCCGTCACGCAGCCCGACTCCTACCTCGAGAACGTCTCGCAGGACGGCGACGAGGTCGACTTCTACGACACGAACTACACGTCGAACGGCCGCGCGACCTTCCCGTTCTCCGTGATCGAGGCCGCTTCCGCCGACGAGATCGACGAGGCGCACTTCCTGCTGATCCTGAACAAGAACGAGAACATCGTCCCCGCCGTCGCGAAGCTCGAAGGCCCGCAGGCCGCGGCCTTCTTCATGCTCGGCGAGACGACGGGCACGAGCGCCGGCGGCGCCGACGAGGCCGGCAAGTTCATGCGCGTGCCAGGGACGAACCCCTTCTTCCCAATGCCGCACGACCTCCAGGGCAACCGCTTCCTCGAGCTGCTCGCGGAGCATCCGCTCGAGGTCTACGTCATGAACACCGGACGCGTGGGCGGGCCCGAGGACGACGAGCGCTCGCGCAAGGTGCGGATCAAGCACTCCTCCGCAATCGTGAAGGGAATCGCCGAGGGGACGATCGAGTGGCAGCGGGATCCCGACTTCGGCTACCTCGTCGCCTCGTCCGTGCCGGGAATCGACGACGCGGAGATCCTCCAGCCGCGCCGGCTCTACGAGCAGCTGGGCCGCACGGATGAGTACGCGGCGCTGGTCGAGCGCTTCAAGGCCGAGCGCGTCGAGTTCCTACAGAAGTTCCCGAGCCTCAGCGCAGAGATCATCTCCGCAGTGGCGTAGGCGTCTTGCCTTTGGCGGCGAAGTCGTCGCCGTGAAGCGGGAGGTGGATCGGTTTCTGGCGAGCCCGGCTCTTTCGGAGTCGACGCGGCGCGCCTACGGCGTCGACGTGCGTGAGTTTGCGCGCTGGCTCGAGCGGCGAGGGACAGCGCTCGACAACGTCGACGTGCGCGTGCTCGCCGACTACGCGGCCGAGCTCGGGCGCGCACGCCCACGCAAGCTTGCGCCCACGACGATCGGCCGGAAGCTCGCCGCGGTGCGCGCGTTCCTGCGCCACGCACTCGGGCCCGAGCGCGTTCCCGACGCCTCGTTCGCGCCGCGCCGCCCGCGCCGGCTTCCGGACGCGCCGCGGCCGGAGGAGGTCGACGGCGAGCTCGCCGCGCTAGACGGCTCCTCGCCGCTCGCCGTCCGCAATCGTGCGCTCGTGGAGCTCGTCTACTCGGCGGGGCTCCGCTCCCAGGAAGCCGTCGACCTCGACCTGGCCGACGTCGACTTCGAGCAGGAGCTCGTTCGTGTGCGGGGCAAGGGCGACAAGGAGCGGGTCGTCCCGCTCGGCGAGGAGGCGTCGCACCGGGTCGCCGTCTACATGCGGCAGGCGCGTCCCGAGCTCGCGCGCGGGGCCGAGAACGCGCTCTTCCTCTCCACCCGCGGCCGCCGGCTCGACACGAGCACCCTCCGCCGGCTGCTGCCGCACCCACACCGTCTCCGCCACGCCTTCGCGACGCACCTCCTCGAGGGCGGCGCCGACCTGCGCACGATCCAGGAGCTGCTCGGGCACAGCTCGCTCTCGACGACGCAGATGTACAGCCACGTCGATGCGGCGCGCCTGCGGAAGGTCTACGACAAGGCGCATCCGCGCTCCTGACCTCAGGGGTTTGACTTGGCCGCGTGCGTTCGGGCCTGCGCGTCGAGCGACTCCTCCGCGGCGCGGATATGGCCGAATGCAGCCCAGGCGTGCGCCGCGCCGCGGGGGATCTCGCGGTCGCGGAAATGACGCGCCGCCGTTCGGCAATGCCGGGCGGCCTGCTCGAGCTCCTCGGCGGCCGAGTCGTAGAGGGCGGCGGCCTCGTTCGGGCCTTCAGCCATGAGCCAACTCTAGAGCGGCAGGCGTTCGACCGTCGGGAGCGAAGGAAGAACGTCCGATGGCCACGCCGCGGGCCGATCCGGCTTCCGATCCCGAGATCGAGGGCTTCCTTGCGCTGCTCGCGGCGCGTCGCGCGCCGAAGACCGTCGACGCGTACCGCCGCGATCTCCGGGCCCTCGGCGACTGGCTCGGCGGTCCGCCTTCGAAGGCGACCTCCCAGGATCTCGAGCGGTGGCTCGCGGAACTCCGAGCGGCCGGCCTCTCCCCCGCGACGATCGCGCGCCGCGTTGCCGCCGTGCGCTCCTTCTTCCGGCATCTGATCCTGCTCGGCGCGCGGACGGACAGCCCGGCGGCCGCCCTCGAGCTGCCGCGCCGGCGCCGGCGCCTGCCGCGCACGCTGTCTGCGGCCGAGGCCCAGCGCCTGATCGAGGCCGCGCCCGGGACGACCCCGCGCTCTCTTCGCGACCGCGCGCTCGTCGAGCTCCTGTACGGGGCCGGCCTACGCGTGAGCGAGGCGGTCGGCCTCGGCAAGACCGACGTCGACCTGGAGCGCCGCCTCGTCGCCTGCACCGGCAAGGGCGGCAAGGAGCGGGTCGTGCCGGTCGGCCGCCACGCGACGGACGCGCTGCGGCGCTACCTCGCCCACGGACGCCCATATCTCGACCGTCGCCACCGGCCGGAGCTCTTCCTGAACGCGCAGGGAGGCGCGCTGACCCGCGCCGGCGCGTTCCTGATCCTCCGCCGCCTCGCCGAGCGCGCGGGGCTCGAGCCCGGGCGCGTTCACCCGCACCTGCTGCGCCACTCGTTCGCGACCCATCTCCTCGAGGGCGGGGCCGACCTGCGCAGCGTCCAGGAGATGCTCGGCCACGCGGATCTCGCTACGACCGAGCTCTACACGCACGTGAGCGACCGGCGTCGCCGCGATGTGTATTTCCGCAGCCATCCGCACGCGCGCCGAAAAGACGTTTCGAGCGAGTGACGAGGCGGAATCAAGAGGCTATGAGCCTCGATCCGCACGTGGCCGTGCTCCTGCTCTCCACAACCGCGGCCGGCTTGCTGATGTCGATCGCGGGGCTCCGGAAGAATGGTCTCGAATGGCGCCAGCGGCGGCGGATCTGCCCGTCGTGCGGCCGCGAGCTCCGCGGCCGCGCCTGCGCCTGTCGCTAGTCGCCTACCGAGCCCGCGCCTTCTTCTCCAGCCCCGCGGCGACCTTGGCGGCCGTCTCGCGCAGGTCGCGCTCCAGCGATTCTTCCTCGGCGATCCCCTGGAGCAGGACAACGGTGTCGCGCTGCGGCGAGCCGTTGCGGAGCGCGATCACCGCCAGGCGTCGCACCGCGGGGTTGTCGTCGGCGTTCGCCAGCGAGTGCAGCAGCGGCCGCACGGCGTTGATCTCGCGCGGGGCGTCGCGTGAGAGCAGCTCAAGCGAGAGCAGGGCCGACCCGCGGCAGGCCGGGCTCTCGTCCTCGAGCCCGCGCCGCAGGAGATCCGTCTTCTGGCGGAACCGGAACTGGCCGATCGCCCGATACGCGGCCACCCGATCGCGGTAGTCGGCCGAGCGCGCGGCGAAATCCAGCTCGTCAGCCCACTCGCGGCGGAGGTCGGCAAGCTCGCGCTCGTTGCCGCCCTTTGCCAACTCGTCCGCGCGGGCGGCTGCCTCCGCGAGCGTCAAACCGAGGCCAGCGATCGCTCCGACGGGCCGACGTACTCCGCGGAGGGCCGGAAGAGCCGGCCGGTCCGCTTCTGCTCGAGGATGTGCGCCGACCAGCCGGCAACGCGCGAGCAGGCGAACATCGCGGGCGCCAGCGGCGGCGGGATCTCGGCCACGTCGAGGACGATCGCCGAGTAGTACTCCACGTTCGTCGCGAGCACGCGCTCGGGATGCCGCTCCTGGAGCGCCTTCAGCGCGACCTGCTCGAGCTCTTCCGCGATCTCGACCTGGGGCGAGCCGAGCTCCTTGGCGGCCCGCTTGAGGATCCGGGAGCGCGGGTCCTCGGCGCGGTAGATCCGGTGGCCGAAGCCCATGATCCGCTTGCCGCTCGCGAGCGCCTCGCGGACCCAGCGCTGCGGATCGCCCATCCGCTGGACGTCCTCGAGCATCGGCTTCACGTACGCGGGCGCCCCGCCGTGGAGCGGCCCCGACAGCGCGCCGACGGCAGCCGAGAGAGCCGCGCCGCAGTCCGCGCCGGTCGACGCGACGACCCTCGCCGTGAAGGTCGAGGCGTTCAACCCGTGCTCGGCCGTGCAGATCCAGTAGGTGTCGATCGCCTTCACGTGGTCGGGATCCGCCTCGCCGCGCCAGCGCAGCAGGAACTTCTCGGCGGCCGTCTCGCCCTTCGCAACCACGTCGTCGGGGGCCGGCTCGCGGCCGTCGGCCTTTGCGGCCGAGCGTGCGACGATCTCCATCATCTGCGCGGAGAGACGCCCGAGGTCCTCGCGCGCCTGCTCGTCTGAGATCTCATTCAGCTTGTCGAGCTTCCACAACCCTGAGAGCCGCGCTGTCTCGGTCTGCAGGTCGGAAGGCGCATTCCCGGTCAGACCGGTCGGCTCATAAGGCTCGGGATCGGGCATCGCGGAGCTGATGTCGTCGTCGACGAGCAGGCCCCAGACCTTCTCGTACGCCACGTGGCCGACGAGCTCCTCGATGTCGATGCCCCGGTAGCGGAGCGAGCCTCCCTCCCGATCGGGCTCCGCGATCTCGGTCTGGACGGCGACGACGCCTTCGAGCCCCGGCTTGAAGTCGTTCACAGCTGGAAGCGTATATAGCTCCGCTAGAGTCACGCGCCGTGGCCCACGAGGTGACTTTGATCCCCGGCGACGGCACCGGGCCCGAGCTGACCGAGGCCACTCGCCGGGTTCTCGAGGCGACGGGAGTCGGGTTCGACTGGGACGTTCAGGAGGCCGGGGCCGACGTGATGGAGCGGTTCGGAGGCAACCCCCTGCCGGAGCACGTGCTCGATTCGATCAAGCGGACCGGCGTCGCGCTGAAGGGGCCGATCACGACTCCCGTGGGCGGCGGCTTCCGGTCGGTCAACGTCACGCTCCGGAAGACGCTCGACCTCTACGGGCAGGTGCGTCCGTGCAAGAGCTACCCCGGCGTGCGCTCGCGCTACGAGAACGTCGACCTGATCATCGTCCGCGAGGCGACGGAGGACCTCTACGCCGGGATCGAGTACGAGGAAGGCTCGGCGCACGCGGTCGAGCTGACCGAGTGGATCGATGCGCGAGGTGGGCGCGTGCCGTCGCAGTCGGGCATCTCGATCAAGCCGCTCTCGGTCGCCGGCAGCCGCCGCATCGTCGAGTTCGCGTTCGACTACGCGCGCCGCAACGGCCGCCGCAAGGTCACCGCCGTGCACAAGGCGAACATCATGAAGTTCTCCGACGGGCTCTTTCTGCGCATCGCGCGTGAGGTCGCCGAGGAGAATGCGGATCTCGAGTTCGAGGACCGCATCGTGGACAACCTCTGCATGCAGCTCGTCCAGCGGCCCGAGGAGTACGACCTGCTCGTGCTGCCGAACCTCTACGGCGACATCGTCTCGGATCTGGCCGCGGGGTTGATCGGCGGGCTCGGCCTCGCGCCGGGGGCGAACTTCGGCACTCACGCCGCAGTCTTCGAGCCCACACACGGGTCTGCGCCGAAGTACGCGGGTCAGAACAAGGTCAACCCGATGGCGATGATGCTCTCGGGGATGCTGATGCTCAGGCATCTCGACGAGGGCGAGGCGGCCGGTCGGCTCGAGGGAGCGATCGCCGAGGTGATTCGCGAGGGCCGTAGCGTCACCTACGACATGAAGCCGACGCGCGACGATCCGACTGCCGTGGGCACGAGCGAGGTCGCGGACGCGATCATCGATGCGCTGGGGGCACGCGTTTGAGCCGCCGCAAGGTCACGGTCGTCGGCGCCGGGAACGTCGGCGCGACCTGCGCCCAGGTGCTCGCGACCCGCGACTACTGCGACGTCGTGCTCGTCGACATCGTCGAGAACCTGCCGCAGGGCAAGGCGCTGGACATCGATCAGATGGGCGCGGTGCTCGGCTACGAGCCGACGGTCACGGGCTCGAACAGTTACGGGGAGAGTGTCGGATCGGACGTCGTCGTGATCACGGCGGGGGTGCCGCGCAAGCCGGGCATGAGCCGTGACGACCTGGTGACGACGAACGAGAAGATCGTCGGCTCGGTCACCGAGCAGGTGGTCGAACAGTCGCCGGACGCCGTGCTAATCGTCGTCTCGAACCCGCTCGACGCGATGTGCCACGTCGCGAAGAACGTCTCGGGCTGGTCGAAGGAGCGGGTCTTCGGCATGGCAGGGATCCTCGACACGGCGCGGTTCTCGACCTTCATCGCCTGGGAGACCGAGTCGTCGCTGAAGGACGTCACCGCGATGGTGCTCGGCGGCCACGGTGACCAGATGGTGCCCGTGGTCTCGGCGACGACGGTCGGCGGAATTCCGCTGCGGAAGCTCGTCTCCGAGGAGCGGATCGCCGCGATGGTCGAGCGCACGGCGAAGGGCGGCGGCGAGATCGTCGAGCTGCTCGGGACGTCGGCGTGGTACGCGCCGGGCGCGGCGGCGGCGCAGATGGTTGACTCGGTGATGCTCGACCAGCACCGCGTGTTGCCCTGCACCGCGTACCTCGAGGGCGAGTACGGGATCGACGGGCTCTACATGGGCGTACCGGTGAAGCTCGGCGCGGGCGGCATCGAGGAGGTCGTCGGGCTCGACCTGACCGACGACGAGCGCAGCGCGCTCGAAGCGTCGGCGGCGGCGGTCCGCGAGGTCGTGGGCGTGCTCGGCAGCGTCGCGTCCTAGTGGACGAATTGACACGAAGTTGGCACCTCCGGGCACAGACGTGACACGCGTTGAGCGATACGCTCGCAGCGGGCGGCGGGTGGAATCTCATCCCCTCCCGGGTGGGGCCGCGCGCGCGTGTGAACATCAAGACGTTCGCATCAAGACGTTCGCGGCGCCGTGCGTCGAGGAAGCGCGATGAGAGGCCCGGAGGCATGGACCTCGGCCTGAGGGGCCGCACGGCGGTCGTCTGCGGCGCGTCCGCGGGCATGGGCCTCGCGATCGCCGAAGCGCTCGCCGCCGAGGGAGCGAACGTCGCCATGTTCGCGCGCCGCCGCGAGCTGCTCGAACGCGAGGCGGAGCGCATCGGCGCCCTCGCCGTACGCGGCGACGTGACGAACCCCGCCGACCTGAAGCGCCTCGTCGACCGGGCGCTCGAGGCGTTCGGCGGCATCGACATCCTCGTCAACAACAGCGGCGGCCCGCCCCGCACCGCGGCGGTCGGCCTCACCGACGAGCAGGTCGAGCAGGCCGTCGAGCTGCTCCTGCTCTCGGCGATCCGCCTGACCGCGCTCTGCCTGCCGCAGCTCGAGCGAAGCGGCCACGGGCGCGTGATCAACATCACGTCGAGCTCGGTCCGCGAGCCGATCGACAACCTCGCCCTCTCGAACTTGGTGCGCCCGGGCGTGGTCGGCTGGGCGAAGACGCTGGCGCGCGAGGTCGGGCCGAAGAAGATCACCGTCAACTCGATCGCGCCGGGCCGGATCGAGACCGAACGCCTTTCCGAGGTCTACGCGGGCCAGCCTCGGGCCGAAGACCTCGAAGCGATCCCGCTGCGTCGCTTCGGCGCGCCGCGGGAGGTCGCCCAGGTCGTCTGCTTCCTCGCCTCGGATGCCGCCGGTTACGTGACGGGCACCCTGATCCCCGTCGACGGCGGCCTGACGCGGGGACTCCTCTGACGTACGCCCAGGCCCCGCAGCCTCGCAGGCGCACCGCGTGGCTCACGCCGGGCCGGATTGCCGCAACCGGCGGCTTGCTCCTCCTGATCGCCGTGGTCGTCCTCTGGATCGCCCCGGCCGACGGGTACCAGCTGCAGCTCGTCGACCCGGCGCATCCGGTGGCGCCCCTCGTTCACGTCAAGGGCAAGCGGGCGACCGGGCCCGGGACGATCTACTTCGTCGACGTCCGCGAGCGACCGGCGCGACTGATCGAGCGCCTCCTGCCCTGGGCCCGGTCGGACGGCTCGTCGCTGGTCCGCTCGCCGCCGATCAGCTCGTCGCTCGACCGCCGGCTGGGGCAGGTCGAGATGTTGGACTCCCAGAAGATCGCGCCTTACGTCGCGCTCAAGCTCCTGGGATACCGCGTCACCGAGCGCACGGCCGGCGTCGCCGTCTTGCAGGTCGAGAACGGCGCGCCTGCCGCCAAGGTTCTGCAGCCCAACGACGTGATCCTGGCCGTCGACGGACAGGCAGTGAAGACGATCGCCGAGCTCCACGGCGTCCTCGGCCGCAAGCACCCCGGCGACCGGCTCGAGATTCGCTTCCGCCGCGGCAACGCGATCCGAAAGGCGACCGTCACGACCAAGGCCGCCGCCGACAACTCGAAGCAGGCGATTCTCGGCATCTTCGCGTCCGACAACCTCCAGGTTCGCCTGCCCGTGCAGGTCACGATCGACTCCCAGGGAATCGGCGGTCCCTCGGCCGGGCTCGCCTTCGCGCTCGAGATCCTCCAGGAGCTCGGGCGCAACGTCGCGCACGGACGCAAGATCGCGGCGACCGGAGAGCTCGGCCTCGACGGACAGGTGCTGCCGATCGGCGGCGTCAAGCAGAAGACGCTCGGTGCCCGCCGTGCGCATGTGGATGCTTTCCTTGTGCCAGCCGGGGACAACGCGCGCGAGGCAAGACGCTACGCGGACGGCCTTCGGATCATCCCTGTGGAAAACGTTCAACAAGCGTTGCGGGTGCTGGCAACGCTGGCACCGAAAGCATGAAGAACACACAATTTTGCCTACATTTGAAACCGCCGGAAATTGCAATGTTTTCTCCACAGGCAAGTCTTGAAACAGCCCTCAGGCCCCCTATAGTCCTGCCTTGTTCAGGCGGCGTCTCAAGAGGGAGCGGGCAGCACGATGAGCAAGCGAACCCAACCAACGTGCGATGATTGCTACTTCCGCCGAGCCGGGTTGTGTGCCCTTTCGCCCGAGGCTCCGTGCCCGACCTTCCGCCTGCACAGCCGCGGCTCGCTCGTCCCGCCGCGCCAGCCCCGGCTGGTGCCGCGCCCGCTGACGGGCGCCTTCCGCGCAGCCTAGACTCGGGCAATGCGCCTGCTGCGTCGCTCCGGCCGCGAGCCCTCCTCGCCCGAAGAGGAGCAGATCGGGCCGGCTCCCGGAGAACGTCGCCTCCTCGCGAAGCTCGTCATTCTCCTGGCCGTCGTCGCCTACGCAGTCGCGTTCGTGCTCGAGAGCCGCAAGCAGGTCAACGTCCACTTCGTCTTCGCCACAGCGAGGGTCTCGCTGATCTGGGTGATCCTGCTCAGCCTTGCGCTCGGCCTGCTCGGAGGCGTGCTCCTCCCGCAGCTATACCGGCGCCGCCGCCGACGCCACTAGCTTCGCAAGCCGGCCGATCCCCTCGGTGATCTCGTCCCGCGAGACGTAGCTGAACGCGAGTCGCAGCGTGTTCGTCGCGCCGCCGAAGTCGGAGCCTGGCACGAACGTGACACCCGACTGCTGCGCGCGTGTGAGGAGCTCGGAGGCGTCCAGGTCCTCGGGCAGCTCGAGCCAGAGGAAATAGCCGCCCTCGGGCCGGCTCCAACGCGCGCGGCCCGCGAAGCCGCCCTCCAGCGCCTCGAGCATCGCGTCCCGCCGCTCGCACAGGAGATCGCAGACGCGCTGCACGTTCGACTCGAAGAGCCCGCGCCGCAGGAACTCGTGCAGGGTCGCCTGCGCGACGAGGCCCGGGGTAATGTAGGTGGACGCGGCGAGCCCCTGGAGCTCGGACGCGAGCGCGGTCGAGACGACCAGGTAACCGACTCGGAGGCCCGGAGCGACGGTTTTCGAGAACGACGAGCTGTAGCGAACGTGCTCGCCGCCGTCGAGCTCGAGCAGGCTCGGGAGCGGCTTGCCCTCGAAGCGGACGAGGCCGTACGGGTCGTCCTCGAGCACCGGCAACTCCCACTCGCGGACGAGAGCAACGAGCCGCCGGCGGCGCTCCTCCGAGAGCGTGACCCCGCTCGGATTCTGAAAAGTGGGAATCGTGTAAAGGAGTGCCGCCGATCCCTCGGCTTCGAGCGCATCGACATCGAGCCCGTCGTCGTCGATCGCGATCTCGGCGACCTCGCGACCCTCGGCGAAGAGGATCTTCCGCGGCCTGTCGTAGGTCGGCCGCTCGACGACCACCCCTCCCGGGCCGAGCGACGCGAGCACGAGATGGAAGGCCTGCAGCGAGCCGTTCGTGACCACAACCCGGTCGGGCGGCACGCCGTGTCGCTCGCCGATCCACTCGCGCAAGGGCTCGTAGCCGAGGGTGCTCCCGTACGAGAGGATCGTCTGGCCGTCACGCCGCAACGCCTCGCGCGCGCAATCCGCCAACTCTTCGACAGGCAGGCAGTCAGGCGAAGGAATCCCGCGTGCGAGCGAGATCGTCACGCGCCGACGCCGGCGGTCGCCGCCGCGAGGTCGGCGACCTCGGTGGGCGTCGTGCCGACCTGCGCTCCGCGCGCTTCCAGCGCTTCCTTCTTCGCCTCCGCGGTGCCCGACGAGCCGGAGATGATCGCGCCCGCGTGGCCCATCGTCTTGCCGGGCGGCGCGGTGAAGCCGGCGATGTACGCGATCACCGGCTTCGTCACGTCGGTCTCGATGAACGCGGCCGCCTTCTCCTCCTCGTCGCCGCCGATCTCGCCGACGAGCACGATCAGCTCGGTCTCGTCGTCCGCCTCGAAGCGCTCGAGAATGTCGATGAACGACGAGCCCACAACCGGGTCGCCGCCGATCCCGACGATCGTCGAGTTGCCGAGCCCGCGCTGCGTCAGCTCGTGGCCGATCTGGTACGTCAACGTGCCCGAGCGCGAGACGACGCCCACCGCGCCTTCGCGGAAGATCTCGGCCGGGATGATCCCGACGTTCGCCTTGCCGGGCGAGAGCGCGCCCGGGCAGTTCGGGCCGAGCATCGTGATCCCGCGCGGGCGGATGTAGTTGTAGATCCGCAGCATCTCGTGCGCGGGCAGGCCCTCGGCGATGCAGATCACGGTGCCGATGCCGGCGTCCACCGCTTCGTAGATCGCATCCGCCGCGAAGCGGGCCGGGACGAAGACCATCGTCGTGTTCGCGCCGGTCTCGGCGACCGCGTCGGCGACGGTGTCGAAGATCGGGACGCCGTCAGCGTCCTGGCCGCCCTTCCCGGGAGTGACGCCTGCGACGACGTTCGTGCCGTAGTCGCGGTTGCGCAGCCCGTGGAAGCGGCCCTCCCGACCGGTCAGGCCCTGAACGACGAGCCGCGTGTCGCGGTCGACCACGATCGCCATCAGGCCGCCTTCCTGGCCTTGAAGATGCCGCGGTCGACGCGGACCCGGCCGTCCTCGATCCGGTCGCGCAGGAGCTCTTTGACGCGCCCGGCTTCCTCGCCCACACAGCCGGCGCGCGTAAGCCACGGCTCCAGCTCGATCCGCTTCGCCTCGCGCTCGAACGCCTCGACCTCCAGCCCGGCCTGCTCGAAGAAGCCGCGCCATTCGTCCTCGGAGTAGTTGCGCACGTGCGTTGGGTCGCGCAGCTGGTCGGCCTCCTCCCCCGCATCGCCCAGGTAGAGATTGTCTGCGACCAGCACGAGGTCGCTGATCACGCGAGCGAACTCCTCAACCGCCGCCGCCGGATCCTCGAAATGGTGCGCGGCGACGCGGCACGTGACGACGCCGAAGCTCGCATCCGCGAACGGCAGGTCCTCGGCGCGGCAGATGACGTCCGGCTGCATGCCCGGCGCCGAGTCGCAGGTGACGACCTGGCAGCCGGCCTCACGCAGTCGAGCAGCCACGTGGCCGCCGCCCGTCGCAACGTCCAGCACCGTCTTGCCCGCGGCCCACTCCGCGAACAGCTCGAGGTCGCGGCCCTGCCTGTGCGCCTCGCTCTCACGGTACGCGTCAGCCCGCTCCGACCAGACATCCGTCACGCGGCCTCCTCCGCCTCCGGCTCCGTCGCGCGTTTCACGCGGCCAGCTCCACGGCGCGTCTTGCAGCCTCGAGCATCGTCGGCTCGACGTGCAGGTTCGGCGGCGCCGCCTCGGCCAGGATCTCGCGGCCCTCCTCGGCATTCGTGCCGTCGAAGCGGACGACGATCGGATGCTCGATCGTGATCTCGGAGAGCGCCTGCAGGATCCCGCGCGCGACCACGTCGCAGCGCGTGATCCCGGCAAAGATGTTGAACAGGATCGACTTCACCTGCGGGTCGGCGGTGATCACCTCGAGCGCGTCCACGACGCCCTGCGCGTCGCCGCCGCCGCCGAGATCGCAGAAGTTCGCGGGCCGCCCGCCGACGAGCGCGATCACGTCCAGCGTGGACATCACGAGGCCTGCGCCGTTGCCGAGGATCCCGACGTCCCCGTCGAGCTTCACGTAGGTGACGCCCTTCTCCCGCGCAGCGCGCTCCTCGGGCGGGTAGGCCTCGGGATCGCGCATGGCGGCGATGTCCTCGTGCTTGTAGAGCGCGTTCTCGTCGACGGTGAACTTCGAGTCGAGGGCTCGCACCTCGCCTTCGGGCGTGACGATCAGCGGGTTGATCTCGCAGAGTGTCGCGTCGCTCTCGACGAAGCAGCGGTAGAGCCTCTCGAGGATCGACATGATCTGCATCTGCTCGCCGGGATCGTCGATGCCCGCGCCGTAGATCACGCGGCGGGCCTGGTAGGGCTGGAAGCCCTCGAGCGGGTCGACGTGCAGCCGCGCCAGCGCCTCGGGTGACCGCGCCGCGAGCTCCTCGATCTCGATCCCGCCTTCGGTCGTGAGCATGAAGAGCACCTTCTTCGCGCCGCGGTCGAAGGTCGCCGAGAGGTAGTACTCCTTCGCGATCTCGGAGGCGCTCTCGACCCAGAGCTTGCGCACGACGTGGCCGTTGATGTCGAGCCCGATGATGTCCTCGGCCTTGCGCTCGGCGTCGTCGGGGCCGTCGGCGAGCTTGATCCCGCCCGCCTTGCCGCGCCCGCCCGTCAGCACCTGCGCCTTGACGACCACCTGGGCGCCGATCTCCTCCGCGGCCGTGCGCGCCTCCGCGGGGCTCGTGGCGAGCCGGCCTTCTGACACGGGAATCCCGAAGCGCCGGAAGAGCTCCTTGCCCTGGTACTCGTAGAGGTCCACCGGCGGCGGACTCTATCCATCGGGCGCCGCCTCAAGCGGTGCTCGCGGCTCGCCGATCACATCGCGATGAACGACGGACAGCACATTCGCTGGCGCGACCTCGATCGTGCTCAACGAAAGCGGATCATTACCGCCGTCTCGCATGGACGCGCCGTCGAAGATCCGCGCGCCGCTGGCCATCGCGTTCGCGACCTCCTACGGAAGCCGCTTTGCGAAACAGTCACAGTGGCGTCCGGTCGTCCGGCTCAGCATCATCGTCGCCGCGGACGTCGGACTGGTCGCGTCAGGGGATTCGATCTTCAGGCTCTGGCTCCGGTCCTGCTCTTGCTCGTAGTTTTCGCCTGGGGCGTGATCTCGGCCCCAATCTATCGCCGCCGTTCCTCCTCGGCCGAGCGTCGGAATCGCGCACTCGCAGATCAAGTCGGTCTCCCCTCAGTGACCTTGGAGATCCCGGAGTCGGGACAGAAGACGAGTCGCTTTCTACGCCTTGGAGACGTCCTCGTCCTGGGCTGGGTCGTCGTGGCGATCGTGTTGGCGCGTGCGCCGGGGATCAGCAGCGCGGGGACGCACAAAGTGGACACGCCGTCGCTGGACGCGATTTGCGCGCGCGAGCGGCGCGCCCTGCATCGGCTCGAATCGAAGCTGTCGCTGACTCCGCCAGAGGTCGCCCATGCGCGCTACGAGATCGAGTTGCAGGCGCTCATCAACATCCAACGTCTGACTCCTGCGGCGGAGCGGTCGCGACAAGAGGGCCTCCTGTTGCTGCTGAAGACCGAGGGGCTGACCGCGCAGCAGGTTGACGCCGCAGCGCTTCAGCGGGGGGATCAGGCGGGCGCCGCCGCAGCATCCGTCCAGTTGCGCGACGCGGGCGACCGCTTCGGCGCGTACGCCTCCGGCCTCGGCGCGAGGACCTGCGCGCGTCCCTGAGCGACACCTAGACTCGGGCCCGTGGACGCGATCGTCGCGGAGGGCCTCGAAAAGCGCTATCAGGACGTACACGCGCTAGCCGGCGTCTCGTTCGCCGTCCGGGCGGGCGAGGTCTTCGGGCTGCTCGGGCCGAACGGCGCCGGCAAGTCGACGACCGTCAAGGTGCTCACCACGCTGACGACTCCCGACCGCGGGCGCGCCGAGGTCGCGGGCCACGACGTCGTCCGCGAGCCCGACGCCGTGCGACGCTCGATCGGCTACGTGCCGCAGAGCTCGGGCGTCGATCGCGACGCGACCGGGCGCGAGAACCTGCTGCTCCAGGGCCACGTCCAGGGCATGTCGGGTGCCAAGCTGAAGGCTCGGGTACAGCACCTGCTCGACCTACTCGGGCTCGCGGATGCGGCCGACCGGGTCGTCCGGGGGTACTCGGGCGGGATGAAGCGACGGCTCGACGTCGGCCTCGGGCTGGTCCACGGGCCGCAGGTCCTCTTCCTCGACGAGCCGACGACGGGTCTCGACCCTGAGGCGCGTGCGGCGATGTGGAAGGAGCTGGCTGTGCTCGCGCGCGAGGAGCTGCTGACGATCCTGCTCACCACGCACTACCTCGAGGAGGCCGACGCGCTGACGCACAGGCTCGCGATCGTCAGCCGGGGGCGCGTCGTCGTCGAGGGGACGACCGAGGAGCTGAAAGCGAGCATGCAGGGCGAGGCCGTCGTCGTCGAGCTGGCCGACGGAGCGGTCGACGGCGCGGCCAAGGTCCTGGGGGCGCTCGACGAGGTGCGCGAGGTGAGCGCGGACGGGCGGTTGCTGCGCAGCCGGGTCGCGAACGGGGCTCGCGCGGTGCCGACGATCCTCGCCGCCCTCGACGGGCGCGGGATCGCCGTCGAGTCGGTGACGATGCACCGGCCCTCGCTCGACGACGTCTATCTCCACTACACCGGCCGAGACTTCCGCGCCGAGGACGAGGCCGGCGGGACGGGCGGCGACGAATGAGGGCCGCGGCGGTGCACACGTGGTTCATGGTCGGGCGTCAAGCGCGCAACCTGATGCGGGAGCCGATCTGGATCGTGCTCCTGCTCGTCCAGCCGATGATCTGGCTGCTCCTCTACGGCCAGCTGTTCAAGCGCGTCACGCACCTGCCGGGCGGCGGCTTCGGAACGACGTCCTACATCGAGTTCCTTGCGCCGGCGATCGTGATCATGAACGCCTTCTTCGGCGCAACCTGGAGCGGGATGGCGATGGTCAGCGACCTCGACCGCGACGTAATCCCGCGCTTCCTGGCGACGCCCGTGAGCCGGGTCTCGCTCGTCGTCTCGCAGATCGTCCGCTCGGCCTTGACCGCGCTGATCCAGGGGATCGTCATCCTGCTGGTGTCGCTCGCGCTGGGCGTGCGCGTTCACGCGGGCGTGCTCGGCTGGGTCGTCGTGCTGCTCGCGGCGATGCTGATGAACAGCGCCTTCGCTGGGATCTCGCAGGGGCTCGCTTTGCTGACCCGCAAGGAGGCGACGATGATCGCGATCGCGAACTTTATCGGGCTGCCGCTGTTCTTCCTCTCGTCGACGCTGATCTCGTTCCGGCAGATGCCGCACTGGATGCAGGAGCTCGGCAAGTTCAACCCGGTCAACTGGGGCGTCGTTGCGGCGCGGGAGGTCGTGCTCCCGGGAGCGGACTGGGGATCGGTCGGATTGCACCTCGCGCTGCTAGCGGCCCTGACCGTGGCGACCGCGGGCTTCGCGACCTGGACGTTCCGGGTCTACCAGCGACAGCTCTAGGGCGCGTCGTCCTGGCTGATCACGCAGACGGCCTGCCCGGCCGTGACCGCCTGGCCCGGAGCGACCGACAACTCGGTCACCTGCCCGTCGCGGTGCGCGGTGATCTCGTTCTCCATCTTCATCGCCTCGACGACGCAGATCACATCGCCGGCGTGGATCTCCTCTCCCTCCTGCACGTTCACAGCTAGAACGGTTCCCTGCATCGGTGTGACGACGGCGTCGCGCGCCGCTCCGTGTGGGCCGCCTGCCGTGCGCTCGCGGCGACGCCGGGCAAGCTCTGCGTAGGGCGGTTCCGGGACGAGCGCGGCGACCTCGAACCGGCGGCCGTCGAGCTCGACGGTTGTCACCCGCTCCCTCAGCCTGCCGTCTGACGCCGCCTGTACCTTCGTTGTCTCATGAGACAACTGCTCCGCCTCCCGCGCAAGCTCTTCGGACTCGACCACGCCGTGACACGTCTCGCCCGCGACGAAGCACGGGTGCTCGAGCAAGGCTCGATGAAAACCGAGGAGCGTCGTGATGCCGCCGATCTCGTATTCGGCGAGGGCACGCAGCATGCGCCTGCGCGCGTGCTCGCGGTCGACCCCGTGGACGACCAGCTTCGCCACGAGCGGGTCGTACAGGTCCGCAACCTCGGATCCCGCCGCCACGCCGGAGTCGACCCGTACGCCAGGCCCTCCCGGTTCCCGATAGGTCGTGATCCGCCCGGGGCTGGGCAGGAAGCCATTGGACGCGTCCTCTGCGTTGATCCGGCACTCGATCGCGTGCCCGGCCAGCCGGACGTCCTCCTGGCGCAGCCATAGCGGCTCTCCAGCCGCGATGAGAACCTGCTCGCGAATGAGATCGAGGCCCGCGACGAGCTCCGTGACGGTGTGCTCGACCTGGATGCGCGTGTTCATCTCGAGGAAGAAGTACTCGCCCTCGCGCGAGAGCAGTCCCTCGATGGTGCCGGCGCTGCGATAGCGCACCGCACGTGCCGCCTCGACCGCGATCGCGCCGATGCGTTCGCGGAGCTCGCCGTTGACCGCCGGCGACGGCGTCTCCTCCACGAGCTTCTGGTGGCGCCGCTGGATCGTGCAGTCGCGCTCGCCGAGGTGGATCACGTTCCCGTGGGTGTCCGCGAGCACCTGCACCTCGACGTGACGGGGGTCCTCCAGGTAGCGCTCGACGTACACCGTCGGGTCGGAGAAGTACGCCTGCCCCTCGCGACGCGCGGACTCGAGCGCACGCTCGGCCTCGTCCGGGCCGGCGACGACCTTCAGGCCCTTGCCGCCCCCGCCCGCCGCGGCCTTGATCGCAAGCGGCCAGCCGAGCTCCGTGCCGAGGCGAACGACGTCCTCGGCGGATTCCACCGGCGACGTCGTGCCGGGGACGACGGGGACACCGGCCGCACGCATCTGCTCGCGGGCGGCGGTCTTCGAGCCCATCACCTCGATCGCGTCGGCAGGCGGGCCGATCCAGACCATGCCGGCCCGACCGACCGCGCGCGCGAACGTCGCGTTCTCGGCGAGGAAGCCGTATCCGGGGTGGATGGCCTTCGCCCCGGCGCGAGCCGCCACCTCGAGGATGCGCTCCTGGTTCAGGTAGCTCTCCGCCGGCGACCCCGGGCCGATGAGGTACGCCTCGTCGGCGGCGCCAACGTGCAGCGAGCCGCGGTCGACCTCGGAGTAGACGGCAACCGTCCCGATCCCGAGCTCGCGCAGCGTGCGGAAGATGCGGACCGCAATCTCGCCGCGGTTGGCTACGAGCACTTTCGAGAAGGGCGCCATGGCCCGTATTCTCCCTGTCCATGGGCCTCGCCGACCAGCTCACGCTCCTCCGCGTGGCCGCGGTCCCGCTCGTGGTCGGGGTCTACATCTCCGACTCGGGGGCCACGACTGGTGGGCGACCGGCCTCTTCATCGCCGCGATGACGACGGACTGGTTCGACGGGCGGGTTGCGCGCAGCCGCGGCCGGGGACTGCTTCGGGCCGGGCGGTCGCGCCCTAGTCCTCGCCGGCCGAATCTTCCGCGTTCTCGCGAATTCCCGCCTCTCGCCAGGCGCTTCGGTAGGCGGGCGAGCCCGAGCCGTTCGAGAACAGCCGCTCGAGGGCGGCCAGGATCGCGGCGCGCTCCTCTGGGGTGGGCTCGGGCCTGATCTCGGGCTCCATCGGCCCGCAGCCTAAAGGCCGCCGCCCCTCCGGACGATACGACCAGCGGATGCGCCGCCCAGTCGTCCTAGCCGCCTGCTGTCTCGCGCTGCTCGCGCCGCCCGCGTTCGCGGCGCTGAAGCAAGGGTCGGTCGTGCCGCCGAAGTCGTGGGACAAGACCGAGATCCGCCTCGTCGTCAAGCGCGGGCTGATGGCGCATAGCGTCGCGACCTTCCGGCCGAATGACGTGCTGACGCAGGGCGAGCTCGCGACGCTGGTCGCAGCGTTGACGCAGCAGCCTCCAGAGGTGCCTGCCGATCCCGCGGCCCCGGTCACCGTTGCGCAGCTGGACACCCGGCTCGTCAAGGCGCTTCAGCTCTCTGCTACCGCGGCGGAGCTCCTGAGCGCCGCTCGCCTAGCCGGATTGAGCGTGCCGTCGCGCTTCGGCACCGAGACGGTCGCACGCATGCTCGGGCTGCGCACCAACCATCCCGCCAAGGACGACGACCTCGAGTTGCTACCGAACGACCCCGTCACGCGCGCCGAGACCGCGTACTCGGTGGCGAAGATTCTGCGTTTCGGCGGCTGGGAGCAGCAGTACGTCGAGGATGCGGCGACGACCTTCGTGCTGCCCACGTTCACGGCCTGGCAGAAGCGCGTCCTCAACACGGCCGTCCGCTTCGTCGGCTTTCCCTACGTCTGGGGCGGGACGAGCGAGAAGGCCGAGGCCCCGTTCGGCGTCCAGGCGCGAGGCGGCTTCGACTGCTCCGGCTTCGTCTGGCGCGTCTACAAGCTCCAAACGTATCCGGGCGGAGCGGTCCTGAACGCCACGATCAAAGGCCGCACGACCTATCAGATGAGCGGAGAGATGCCGCGTTCGAGGCGGATCACGTTCGCGAAGCTGGCCGCCGGCGACCTGCTCTTCTTCGGCCCCAAGGGTCCGCGGTCGAAGCCGAGCGCCATCGGCCACACCGGCGTCTATCTCGGCGCGGGCTGGATGATCCACTCTTCGGGGCAGGGCGTCGCCGTCGTTCCGCTGACCGGCTGGTACCGCCAGTCGTTCGCCTGGGGACGCCGTCCGCTGGCCGAAGCCGGCCTCGGCTCGTAGTCGCCCTCTGAGACAACTCCCCCATCCGGGGGATGTGCGCTGACCCGCCTGGGGCAAGAATCTCGCAGTCGTGTTCCGACCTTGGGGAGGTTGAAGATGCTGCAGTGGAGTCCTCGCCTCGTTGCCCTTGCCGCCGTGGTCGTACTGCTTCTCGTCGCGGTTTTCGGCGCTGGCTTCGAGGACTGGCTGAACCTGTACTGGTAGCGGAGCGGTGAGGCAGCCAGCCTTCCCGCCTCCGCGCCTGCTCGCGGTGGTCCTGCCCGTCTGCCTGGCGGGCCTCGTCGTGACCTGCGCGGCGATCGTGTCGTTCGCGATCACCCCGCACATGACGTCCACCATCCTCGGGCTCGCGGCGCTGGTTACGGCCTCGACCCTCGCGGATCGCTTTCCGGTTCCGGTGGAGGGCATCGGGCCGCCTGGCGTGTCGCTCTCCTTCGTCTTCGGGGTCGCCTCGATCGTCCTTTTCGGCTGGGCCGCGGGCTTGCTCGTCGTCGTGCTCGCGCCCGCCGTCACACAGCTTTTGGAGCACCGGCCCCAGATCCGGATCGGCTACAACGTCTCTGTCGTCGCACTGGCCGCAACCGCGGCCGGCGCGCTCTCCGCCCCACTTGGCCACGACGCCGGGGCGAGTGGCGTCCTCGCACGCGTGGGCGCTGCCGCCTCGGCGCAGTACACGGTCAACCTCGTCCTGATCACCGCGGTCGTTGCGGTCAGCTCCCGCCGCTCGCTGTTCTCGCTGGCCCGCTCGAACCTCCGCACGACGATCGTCCCCTTCTCGCTGATGGCCTCGGCCGCGCTGATGCTGGTCGTGCTCTGGCAGCGCTCGCCGTTCCTGTCCGTCGTCCTCGTCGGGCCGCTCCTCGCGATCCAGCTCTACCAGCGCGCGATCGTCCGCGCCCTCCGGGCGATGCGCTTGGCGCTGACCGATCCGCTGACGGGCCTCGGCAACCACCGGCACTTCCATGAGCGACTCGAGCGCGAGCTCCAGCACGCGAACGAGCGCAACCTCCCGCTGACGCTCTGCTTCGTCGACGTCGACGACTTCAAGCGGATCAACGACCGTTTCGGTCACCCCGCCGGCGATCGCGTTCTCTCGCAACTCGCCGCGCGGCTCCGCCAGACCGGCGAGGCGTTCCGGCTCGGCGGCGACGAGTTCGCGCTCCTGCTCCCGGGCTACGGCGAATCGGCCGCGCTGACCGCGGCGTCGTCGGTCGTGGAGCGGATCTCGGCGCTCGATCTCGACCAGGTTGGGTCGGTGACCGTGAGCGCAGGTGTCGCGATCTCTCCACAGCACGCGTCGGAGCGCGACGAGCTGATCCGGCTCGCTGACAGCGCTCTCTACTGGGCGAAGGAGTACGGCAAGAACCGCGTGCGCGCCTACCGGCCGGACGTGATCGAGCTCGCGGAGCTCAAGCGCCTGGCGAGCGGCCCCGATCGCGCCGCGCGCTTCCGAGCCGCTGCGAGCCTCGCTCGCGCGGTCGATGCCCGGGACGTCTACACCGGAAGCCACTCGCAGCGCGTTGCCGAGCTGGCAGCCCGCACGGCGCGCCGCCTCGGTTTGCCCGACGAGGAGGTCGAGCTGACGAGGCTCGCGGCGAGCCTGCACGACCTCGGCAAGCTCGCGATCCCCGAAGAGATCCTGCGCAAGCCCGGCCCCCTGACCGAGCCTGAGCGGATCGTCCTCGAGCGGCACCCGCAGATCGGATTCCGCATGCTCGAGAGCCTCGAGGTCGATCCGGTCGCCGACTGGGTGCTTCATCACCACGAGCGCTGGGACGGCAGCGGCTATCCGGACGGTTTGCCGGGCGAGCGGATCCCGCTCGGCGCGCGAATCATCTTCGTCGCCGACGCCTACGACGCGATGATCTCCGAGAGGGTTTACCGCCGGCGCGTCTCGCCGGAGGAAGCGATCGCCGAGCTCGATCGCTGCGCGGGCACGCAGTTCGACCCAAAGGTCGTGGCTGCGCTGGCCGAAGAGCTTGCTCTGGACGCCGGGCCGGCACAGCCGGTTGTGGCAGCACTGGCGTCCTGACCGCCGTGGGGCGGGCCTATGCGGCAAGGCCTGCCCCGCGAATCACCGGGGAGTAGTCGTCACACTTTCGGCGCTGTCGCGTCACCCATCCGCGCAACTTTCGCCGATATGATCGCCTCGGGGAGGAGGATGGGCGCGCCTTAACTAGGGACCGTCAGGCCCGACTCGGGGAGTAGGTAGCCTCGCCGCTCGTGAGCGGGTTTTCGCGCGCCCTGATCGATCGCTCCGGCTACGAGCGCGAGGGGTTCGCGGGCGGCTACGACCGGTTCAGGCCTCGGCCGCCGCGGGCACTGCTCGACGTGCTCTGCCGCTATGCACACGTCGAGCGGCCGCGGCTCGTCGTCGACCTCGGCTGCGGCACGGGGCTCTCGACGCGGGCCTGGTCGGGCATCGCGGAGCGCGTCGTCGGCATCGAGCCCAACTCAGCAATGCTCGCCGTGGCCGAGCAGGCGCCCGGTGTCGAGTACCGCGAGGCCTTCGCGCAGGAGACGGGGTTCCCGAACGGCGTCGCGGACGTTGTCACCGCCTCGCAGTCGCTGCACTGGATGGAGCCGGCGCCCACGTTCGCCGAGGCGGCGCGGATCCTCCGGCCCGGCGGTGTCTTCGTTGCCTATGACTACGACTGGCGGCCCGCCGTCGATCCGGAGCTTGACCAGGCCCTCGAGGCGTATCAGGCACGCCGCACCGAGATGCGGGCCAGGCGCGGGATCCAGCAGGGCGCCGACCGCTGGCCCAAGCACGAGCATCTGGAGCGGATGCGTGCGAGCGGACGCTTCCGCTTCTGCCGGGAGGTCGTGCTCCACTCCGTTGAGGAGGGGAACGCCGAACGGATCGGCGGACTGGCCCGCAGCCTCGGCCTCCCGGTCGCGGGCGAAGACGACGGCCTGGCGCGAGAGCTCCGGATCGACGAGCTCGAGACCGTGGCCCGTCGAGTCCTCGGTGACCGCACCGTGCCGTTCCTGTACGGCTACCGCGTGCGGCTCGGCGTGGTGTAGCTAGAGCGGGATGTTCCCGTGCTTCCGCGGCGGCCGGCGCTCGCGTTTCGTGAGCGCCGTCTCCAAAGCGTCTGCGAGAACGGGTCGCGTCCGCCGCGGCTCGATCACCTCGTCGACGTAGCCTCGCTCGGCGGCGACGTATGGATTCGCGAACCGCTCTCGGTACTCGGCGATCAGCTCCGCGCGCCGCGCCTCCGGGTCGGCGGCGTCCTCGAGCTCCTTGCGGAAGACGATGTTGACGGCACCCTCGGGCCCCATCACCGCAACCTCCGCCGTCGGCCAGGCGAAGTTGAAGTCGGCCCCGATGTGCTTCGAGCTCATGACGTCGTAGGCCCCGCCGTAAGCCTTGCGCGTGATCACCGCCAGCTTCGGCACGGTCGCCTCGCAGTACGCATAGAGCAGCTTCGCGCCGTGGCGGATGATGCCGCCCCACTCCTGCGCCGTCCCCGGCAGGAATCCGGGCACGTCGACGAAGGTGACGAGTGGGATGTTGAAGACGTCGCACGTGCGGACGAAGCGCGCGCCCTTGACAGACGAGTCGATGTCGAGGACCCCGGCGAGCGAGCAAGGCTGGTTGCCGACCACTCCGACCGGATGACCGTTCAGTCGCGCGAAGCCGCACACGAGGTTCTCGGCCCAGCGCTCGTGCACCTCGAGGAAGTCGCCGCCGTCGACGATCCGCCGGATGACGTCCTTCATGTCGTACGGCTTCGCCGGGTCGTCCGGGATCAGGGTGTCGAGCTCGCGGTCCTCCCGCGCGGCCGGATCCGTCGGCTCCGAGTACGGAGGCGGGTCGACGTTGTTCTGCGGCAGGAACGAGAGCAGGTAGCGCGCGTCCTCGAGGCACGCCTCCTCGTTCGGCGCGATGAAGTGCGCGACCCCTGACTTCGAGGCATGGGTCGCCGCGCCGCCGAGCTCCTCGAAGGTCACCTCCTCGCCCGTGACCGTCTTCACGACATCGGGGCCCGTGATGAACATGTACGAGCTCCCCTCGACCATCAGGACGAAATCCGTCATCACGGGCGAGTAGACGGCGCCGCCCGCGCACGGGCCCATGATCAAACTGAGCTGCGGGATCACGCCCGAGCTCTGCACGTTCCGCCAGAAGATCTCCGCGTAGCCCGCGAGGGAGACCACACCCTCCTGGATGCGAGCGCCGCCTGAGTCGTTGATCCCGATGACGGGGCAGCCGAACTTCGCGGCCAGGTCCATGACCTTGCAGATCTTGTCGGCGAAGACCTCGGAGAGGCTGCCGCCGAAAACGGTGAAGTCCTGCGAGAAGACGAAGACCCGCCGGCCGAAAATCGTCCCGTAGCCCGTGACGACGGCGTCGCCGTACGGGCGACGCTCCCGCATCCCGAACTCGGCCTCGCGATGCCTGACGTAGCGGTCGAGCTCGACGAACGAGCCGGGATCGAGCAGCTTTTCGGCCCGCTCACGCGCCAACAGCTTGCCCTGGCTGCGCTGCCGCTCGACCGCCCGCTCGCTGCCTGCGTGGCGCGCTTCGTCCCGCAGCTGCTGCAGCCGCTCGAGCTTGGCCTGGGTAGATTCCGTCTCCGCCGCCACGGCGCGAGCGTAACGCCTGCACTCCCCCGTCGGGGTGACTCCCCGACCCCCTGGTTGGGGGACTCAGCCGGCAGGGCGCCGACCTACGGTGAACGAAGAGCCTTTGGGCCCTGCGGATATGCGGCATTACGTCGAACTACCACGGCGGCTTCCTTCGGCGCGCACCATTGCGCGCACGCGTTCGCGTGCCCTGCCGGTGCTTCTGGCTCTGCCCCTCGTGGCGCTTCTCTGGGTCACGATCGGGCTTCCGATCCTCTCCGACGCGACGGCCGCCAGCGCCAGCGACGCGCGCGCCCGCGACGTCACATTCCAAGCCGATGGCTCGAAGCAGGGATCGAGGGCAGACAACGGCTCGCAGACCGTCGCTGTTGCGACGTTCTCGGCGGCGGTCCTACGCTCGGTCGGGATTGGCTCGTCGACGCCCGTGCGTCTCTGGGCTCCTCCCAGCGGCAGCGAGAAGGCGGCCGGAGGCAGAGGCCCCGTCGGCAACCCTCTCGAAAGCCCGATCGAGCCTGCCGTCGCCCCGCCCGCACCACCACCTCCACCGCCTGCTCCGCCTTCTTCGACTGAGCCACCTCCACCC
>WNGE01000732.1_pt1 | contig 43515 bp, 33 predicted proteins | sample 5400651 | NCBI WGS metagenome assembly WNGE01 (sample SAMN13153370, study PRJNA577476) | soil metagenome | isolation source: 60 cm soil or saprolite under grassland replicate 2 | place: USA:California | collected 2016-06-15 | reverse complement strand
ATCTCCATAACCCCGGAGACCCGCCGCTCGGCCAGCCTCTCCAGGGTCGCGGTGACCCGCGTCCCGGTTAGCTCATCGGTTCTGGTCAGCACAGCTCACATCCCCGGCCAGGCCGCGCACAATGCAAACGGCATAAATAATGCTTAAGGCGGAAATGTCCAAAATGGGCATCAAGCTACTCTCGGTCCACTCCCTGCCCGCGCCGCACTCGCTACTTGATGCGGTCCCCGCCCATTAGCTGAGTTTACTGATTTGCTCGTCCCGGCCATCCTTACTCCTTGGCTACTTAATAGTGGCCACCCGGATGGCGTCATCTTGACCCGCTAATATCTCCAGCTCAACACCATACCTCTAACAAAGTGTAGCTACAGAACTACTTTAAGCAGATTAGTTTGGCTGCATTCCCGTGACGATCGCCGACGGGGACACTATCGTGACAACGGCCAATCAGACAAAGCGAGAAAGGCGGGCCGCGTGAACATTGAGACAGCCTCAAGGAAGCTCCTCATCACCCTGGGCAAGCAGTACCACCTGATCCGCCTGCTCAAGAACTCCCGCGACGAGCAGGGCCTGTTCCTGTACCTGGTCCTCGAACGGCAGAAGGCCAACCTGGCGCTGGCCCGGCACAACCTCAAGCGCATCGAGAACGAGCTCTCGGTCTGAGCCAGCCGGCCGGAGGACCTCCCCTGTTTCCGGTCCGGCGCGGCGAGCTAGCCCCGGGCGCGCCTAGCGCAGGCGGCAGAAGACCATGGCCTGCAGCTAGGCGGGGTCTACATGCCAGTCGTCACCTTCACGGTCCCGCCGACCAGCGGACGGCGAAATCGGCCAGGGTGTATCCGAGCGCGTTGACCGTCGGCTGAATGAAGTTATTCTCTATCATCCGCGCCGCCTGCGCCTCGGCCGCGCTGATCAGCGGGCCGGTGACCTTCGGGTTCTGCCTGACCTGCGTGAACGCGAGACTTTGCGCCTGGCCGTAGAGCACCGACTCGGAGAACTGCGGCCGGATCAGGGCTCCGCAGCCCAGCCCGGGATAGGTCCAGCTGTGCTGCACGTCGATAGGGTGCGACATCGTGTCGTCCACGGTGACGTCGTGTACGGACTGCGGCAGTTGCGGCCGGGGCAGGACGATCGCGACGCTGACCCGGCCGGGTACGCCGCCTGCCGGGCGGCTCACGACCTGCAGCCGGTAGTGACCGGTCGCAGGCGTCCACCAGGCCGGCCCCGGGTTGAGGTCCACGGTGGCCGACGCGTGGCCGACGGTGGCGAAGGTGGCCGAGTACCAGCAAGGCCAGATGCCGATGCTCTTCGACACCTTGTGCGTGAAAGTGAAGTTGAAGTTCTCGGTGCCGAGGGCCGGCCGCGAGATCCCCTGGATCCTCTGCAGCACCCAGGGGCCGATGTTGATATCGGTGGTGGTCCCGGCGCTGATCGACTGCCACGGCCAGCCGAACCTGACATGCGGCAGGTGCATGTTGATCCCGACTAGATGCAGGGTCGCGCCGAGGGCGGTCAGCACGGCCCAGGCGATCGCCTTGCGGAATATCAGGCCCGCCAGGATCAGGAGCGCGGCCCACTTGAGCTTGCGCGGGATGCGCGGTCGCCGCCCCATCCGCTCCGGCCGGAGCGGCATGGTCCGCGGTTCGCGGGCCGACTGCAGTGGCAGGTCCGGCCGGGGCGGGAGAAACCAGGTGGCGTCGTCGTAGGGATCGTCGTCCCGGGCCCGGCGCGATGAGACCGCCTCCGGGCGGCGCGTGGACAGCATGCCCACGAGGAAGATCAGCAACCGCAGCATCTGGCCTACCTCCTAATTCGCTGGTCATGGGAAATTAGGCGATGGCCGGGTAGCCGAGGCAAAGCACGGCCGGGACCGCCCCGAACGCCATCCGGAACCGCGTACCCGGTTTGTCCGGCGCGTTTGGATCCTTGATGTCGGGCCAGCGCATCTTGACGTGCTGATCGGTCAGTCCGGCCACCGAGTAGGGGAACTCCATGGCCGATACGCCGTGCAGCTTGAGCAGGCCGCCCCAGCGGAACGCCGCGAAAACCTTGGCCAGGTCCCCGACCGACAGCGGCCGCCGGGCGGTGATGTCGATCCAGTAGACCGCCATCGCCAGCTCGATCAGGTCGCTCGCACACTGGCCAAGCGCTTCGGACTTGGTGCGGTAGACGGTTCCGCCCGCGTTGACCGTGCCGAGCTTCTCGCCGTAGACAGGGGAGTAGCGCGGCTTGGCCTGGCATTGCATCCAGTCGCACGCCGCTAGCAGCTCCCAGCGGATGCCGGTGCGGCTGGCGACGTCGTCGTACAACGGCTCGGCCCGGCTCAGGGGCGCCTTGGCCGTGGTAACGAACGCGGCGGTAACGGCCTGCGGGATCTTCGGCGCGTACCGGCTCGCCCTGGCGCGGCTGGCCCCGGCCTGGCGCGGCGCGACCCGCGCCGCCTGGCGGCCAGAATGCAGGGCGCGGGTGTGCGGTGCCGTCGCGGCTGGCGCGGAGCTGACCGGCCTGGACTCGTAGCCGTCAAGGACGCCGGGGATCGTCGCCCCGCCGTGCCCGGCGGCGCCGGCACGACCGGCTGGCCCGCCCTGGCCGGCTGGCCCGCCCTGGCCGGCCGGCCTGCCCTGGCGGGCCGATCCGCGTTGGGTGGCCGGCCTGTGCTGAGTAGCCGGACTGCCCTGGCCGTCTGACCCGCCCTGGCTGGCCGGTCCGTTCAGGTTGACCACGCCGCCTAGGCCGAACGTGCCTCCGTGGCCCGTGCCGTTGATATTTGCCGTCCCGCCCTGCTGTCCATCCGGCGCGGCCGGTACCTGCGCGGCGGTGGCCGGCGCGGCCGGCGCGGCCGCGGCCGGCGCGGGCGCGGCATGCGGGGGCGCGGCTTGCTGCGCGTCCGGGGCGCTGTAGCGGTACAGGTTGTACAGCTTCATGATCGCGATGAGGTTGGATCCGTAGTGCGGGTCGGTCGCGTACACGCCGGTGAGGTCGGTGGCGAAGGCGTCGGGCAGGTGCCGATCGGCCATCGCGTGCTGGTAGCTGGAGCTGGTGGCGAGGAGATGGCCATGGTCGGCAATGCTCTGTGCCAGGTTGTGGTACACGCGGAACGGCGCGTTGACCGTCACGTAGCGCCCGTTCTGATATTCCTGCGTCGGCAGCATGTCGCTGCCGGCGGGCCCGGTGCCCTTGATGCCGAACAAGTTGTGGTCCCTGATCGCCAGGGCGCTCTGGCCCCAGCCCGACTCGTCGATCGCCTGGGCGATCGTCACCGCCGCCGGGATGCCGTACCGGCTCTGCATGGCGATGGCTCCCGGCGCTATCTGGCTGATGAAAGCCTGCTGGGCGGCGGTGCCCGGGACATGCGTCGCCTCGGCCGACGGGACGTTCCTGGTGTATGACGGGGCCGATTGCGCCGGCGAGCTGCGATGTGCGTCAACAGCTGGCGCCTGCAGCCCCGGGATCACCGCCGCGCCGGGCGCCTGGGACGCCCGGGAACCCTGCCGGGCCTGGGACCCTTGCCGGGCCTTCGATCCCTGCCGTGCCTGGGATCCCTGCCGGGCCTGGGATCCGCCGTGCGCCCCGGCCTTTGCCGGGGCGGCCCCGTCGCCCGCCCCGGCCGTGGTGCCGCCGGTCCCGCCGGCGAAGTCGGCCATCGCGCCCGGCATCGCCGCCATGCTCTGCGTGCCGAGGTTCCCCGCCCGGCCTGCTGTGCCCACCATCCTGGTCGTACCTTTCCTAGCCGTCGCGCCATGACCCTGGGCCGTGCCGCGTCCGCCTCCCTTCCCCGCCGTCGCCTTGGTGACCGACGTGAGCGTCGTCCCCGGCACGGCCGCGCCGCCCGTGCCCGCCTGCCCCTGGCCCAGGAAGCCGGCCGTCTCGACCTGCGCCGAACCACCTGCGGCCGCCGTGCCGCCCGTGGCCGAACCGACCTGCTGGCTCACCGCGCTGAGCAGCTGGCCGTTGTTGACGAAGCCGTTCACGCCCTGCGCGGCCAGCGAGCCGGTGAACGTGTGCGCGTTGACCGAGAGGTTCGGCGCGGAGTCCCCGCCGATAGTGCGCAGGGATCCGGGCGAGTAGCTGGTTACCACCTCGATGTGGCCGTCGAACAGCACCCAATCGCCGGGCTGTGGCTGGTAGCCGTCGCCGAGCGGATGCCACCGGTGGTGCGCCTGCGCGTCCTGCATGACCGACATGACCTGCGGCGAGTCCGGGTTGAGGTCGACCCGCACGTCGGCCCACCGATGCAGCGGCCAGGGATAGGTGGTTCCCCCGGTGACCCAGCTCTGCTGCCCGGTGGCCTGGGCGCCGAGGGCGAGCGTGAGGCTGGCGAAGGCGGCACAAGACTGGCCGTGATTCGTGCCGTCGACGCTGTCGACGCCCCAGATCATCGCCTCCATCTCGGCCGGGCTCTTCGACTGCGCCATGCGCAGGTAGTACTTCGCCACCTTGACGATGGCCGACCGCAGGGCGCTATCCCCGGTCTGCTCGGGCCTGGCCGGCTTGTCCAGGGCCACGAGCTTGACCGGCATCCGGGTCGGCGACGTCATCTCGTCGACCGTCCCGTGGGCGAAGGCGAACCCGGTCATGGCGCCGCATGTGCTGAGGCTGACCAGCGCGGTCGCCTGCTGCCAGGTCGGTTTCCTCAGGGGCGGCACGGATTCACCTCCATTCTCGTTTGCGTTCGGGCGGGCGGCGTCGGGATAGGGTGCGCTGAGTTCGGTTTCCGGCTCCTTACCTGACGTTCGGCAGCGACTTGAGAATCGTCTGGACCTGCGGGTTACCCGGGTCATTGGCGTTGGAGAACAACACGCCGACGTCGTAGGCCGCGGCGGCCGAGGCGCCCACCACCCACTGCCGGTACGTGTCCGCGACCAGCGCGGCCTGGCCGGTCGTGCTGGTCACCGGCTGAGCGCACTGGCTGGGGAAGCCCGGGTGCGAGACGATGGCCGGCGATCCGGTGTACTTGACGCAATTGTCCGGGTTGCTCTCCAGTCCGGGCTGGACCACCGGCTTGCCATTGCTGCCGGTGAGCGTGGCGCCACCGATGATGTTGTTGATGGCCCTGGCCGCGACCTGCAGACTGTCCACCGGATCCATCGGGCTGTAGGGGTGATGCAGGTTCAGCGACCACGCCACTTGGCCGCCCTGGGCCGGCGTGATCGGTTCCAGGCCCCGCCTGCCCGTCTTCGCGTCGCTGAACTTGGCGTTGTTGCCGCTGGTCATCAGCGAGAACACCCACAGGATCTGGCTCGTATCCTTGCCGCAGGCGAAGTTGACCTGTGCGGGCTCGGACGCCACGTTGGGGTTCTTGCAGGCGGTCTCGATCTGGCTCTGTACGCTCGCCACGCTCGGCGGCCAGCCCGGGCTGGACCCGAAGATGAACAGCGAGGCGATGGTGATCACCGCGGCGATGCCGGCCACGATCAGCACGCCCTTGCGCGACTTCGGCATCCTGGGCCTGGCGGCCGCGCCCCGGCTAGCGCTGCGCCGGCCGCGGTCGATGAGCGCCTGCGTGCGCCGCTGACCCGGTGCCCCGGGCCAGCCCGGCCGCCCCGCGGTCCTGGCGGCGGAGGCCAGCTCGTCCTCCTCGATGGCGTACGGCGGTGCGTCGTCCAGCTCGTCGTCGAGCGGCCGGGTCGGCGGGGACGGCGTCCTGGTGGGCGGTGCCGGCCGAGGCTGGGCTCGCAACATCCCGGGACGGCCTTCCCCGAATCGTTGCGGTGTCCCGTCCAGCCCGAAGCTGCCATCGGCGAGTTCCCTGGCGTGCGCCTCGCGCCAGTCGAACAGGTCGTTCTCGAGGTCTGTGGCTCTGAGTTCTAGCTCACGCAGCCATTCCTCGTCTCGATCGTTAAAGTTTTCGAACTCATTGGTCATTGGTCTCACCTCCAGCGGCTCACGTGACCTGGGACACTCCGGACAGCCGGCCGGCCGGCCTGCGGCCGGCTCCGAGATCGCGACCTAGCCGGGCGGCTTGCGTCCGGGCGAGAACGGAGGCGGCGGCTCGCCGGTATACGGCGGCGCCGCCCGCGCCCCTGCCTCGCGTCGCCGACTCATGTCAGCTATTAGAACACAACTTCGATCACCGAGGGAAGAGTTTGTTCGTACAGCTTAGCTGCGTTCGAAGCCTGCTCCCGGCGCCCTCGCCTCCGGCCCGGCTCAGCGCGGCTCGGCACGGACCGGGCGGCCCGGCCGCGCGTCAGCCACGAGGTCGCCCTCCCGGACCACGAAGGCACCGTTGACCAGGACATGCCTGATCCCGGCCGACGGGCGCGTGCTGTGCCGGTAGCTGGCCCGATCGGTGACGACGTCCGGGTCGAACACGACGATATCGGCGTCGCCGCCGGGCCGCAGGCGGCCCTTGCCGCGCAGGGCAGGCACCCGGTCCTGCAGCAGCCGGGCCGGCTCCAGGCTGCACTTGGCCAGCGCCTGGCCCAGGCTGAGCGGGCCGCCGCGGGGAGGCGAACCCTCCCCGGCTAGCGGGCCCCCTCTGGTCAGCAGCCGCAGCGCCCGGCCGAACGTGCCCGCGGTGCGGGGATGGGTGATCGCCGCCGGGGGCAGTGGCCAGGCCTGCGGGTCAGCCGGGGGCTCGGTCCAGGTCACCGGCATGGCGTCGCTGGCCACGACCGCGCCGGGAAACGTCAGCGACCGCATCAGCAGCGCCCGGTCCGCCGGATCGTCCTCGCTGAGCAGGTCGATGATCACCAGCCCGCCCGGGTCGGTGGCGCGCAGCTCACGCAGCCGGCCGGCGTTGGCTACCCGCTCCCCGGTCGGAGCGTAGGTGAGCGAGGACGGCGACAGGCCCCGCTCGCCGAGCCGTTCCGGCGCCAGGAACGCCGCGCCTATGCCGGTCATCCCCGAGCCGTACGGATACGCCTCGGTGGTGACCCGCGACCCGGCGGCCTGGGCCCGGGCTACCAGTCCGAGCACGCGGTCGACGTGCCGGTGCGAGGTGCTGTTGACGTGGCAGTAGTGCATGTGGGCGCCGGTCTCCGCCGCCGCCCGGACGATCTCCTCGGCGCCGTCGGCCAGGGTGCCGGGCACCATCTCGATGAGGTCGCGCGCGTGGGTGTACGTCGGCACCCCCGCCTGCGCGGCGAGCGCGGCCACGCTCAGGTACTCTGCCGGGCTGGCCGCGGGCGCGTAGCCGAGCAGTACGCCGATGCCGAGCGCGCCGTCGGCCAGATCCTCGGCCAGCCGGGCCAGCAGCGCGTCGATCTGCTTCGGCTCAGCCTGCCGCTGCCAGGCCGGGTCGGAGATGCGAGCCATGAGGCCGCCCAGACTCGCGTCGGGCGGCAATCCGGCCACGGCCTCCATCCTGGCCAGCGCCCAGGAGGCGGCGAAGCCGTAGTTGATCGGCCGGCCCTCATCCGCGGCCCGCTGGTACGCCTGGGCCACCGGGGTGACGCCGGCTTCGAGCTCCAGCGCCGTGGTTACCCCGTCCATGGCCCGCAGGCGCAGGCCGCCCAGGTCGCTGACGTGGCTGTGCAGGTCGATGAACCCGGCCGTCACTACCTGGCCCGCCACATCCACATCGCCCCACGCGGCCCCGGCCGTCAGGCCCGTGCCGACGGCCGCGATCCGGCCGGCCGCTACGGCCACGTCGCGCACCGCGTCCAGGCCCGATTCGGGATCGATCACCCGGCCGCCACGCAGCACCAGGTCCCATTCGCCCGCCGAAGCCTCCACCGCACCAGTGTCCTCTGCACCCTGCTAGCCTGACCAGGCCAGCCCCGAGGAGGGCGCCCGAGGAGGGTCGATGACGAGCGGCCAGATACCCCCGCGGGTATCCACCAAGGGAGTCGTCCTGGTCGCGCACGGCGGCCAGACGTCGAGCACCGCGCCTACCTCCCCGCTGCAACCCGCCGTGCTCCGGATGATCCCCGTTGCGACCGCGATCCGGCTGGCGCTGCGGGGGAGCGGCGGCGTGGTCCAGCGCCCCCGCTTCCGCGTCCGCGGCTGGAACGGCGCGCTGGCCTCCCCTGTCGGCGACCTGAACGAGGCGCTCGACGCGGTCGTCGCTGAGTGCGGATCCGTCCCGGTCGTGCTGGTCGGGCACTCCATGGGCGCGCGCGCCGCGGTACGAGCCGCTGCCCACCCCGCGGTGACGGCGGTCGCCGGCCTGGCGCCCTGGTTGCCGCCAGGCGAGCCGGTCGGCCAGCTCGCAGGCCGGCGGGTGCTGCTCGCCCACGGCACCACCGACAGCATCACCCGCCCCGCGGATACCTGGGCCTTCCTCGAACGGGCCCGCACCGTAACCGAGGTGTCCGCCGTCGAGGTGCGCGACGGCGACCATGCGATGCTGCGCCGCGCGCGCCTGTGGCACGCGATTGCGGCCGAGTTCGCCCGCACGGCACTCGCCCTGCCGTCCGGTGACAGCGCGCTGGCCGCCGCGGTGACAGCGACGGCCAGCTCCAGGACCGTGCTTTAGCCGCATCCGTCTTGCCCCGCTTCCCGGTATATGTCGGCCTTAACCAATTAGTCCGTAATGCCGTGCGGGAACCGCATTTCGTCGGCCTTCCCAAAATACCTAAAGTCCCGCTTCGAGCATAAATGTCCCATGCTCGTGACCAGGAGTGGCTAACTAAAAGCGTCCAACCAATCGCTGAGTGTGCTATACAAAAATGCATGGCAACTTGCCCCGTCTGCCGGAGTACGGGGGAAGGGGTGTTGAAGTGGCGAGATTAGTCCGTGTTGGACACGAAAATGTCGTTCCAGAGCACGCCGCGCGGTCGCACGAGATACCCGCGGCCCGCACGCCAGGCCCGGGAGAATCCCCCGAAAACGCCGCAAGCCGGGTGCCGGCCCGGCCGGTCAGGGTCAGGCACACGGCCCGCCACGCGAGAAGCTCGGACGCCAGGCCCCGCCACCGGACATCACTGTCCATCCGTTCGGCCGAACGCCGTCGCTGGGCCGCCGACCTGACCGGACCGGGCAGCGGCGGTCTCGTCATCTACGGGATGGGCGGCATCGGAAAGTCCACCCTCGCCGCCCAGATCGCCACGCGGGTGGGCCGGCTGCAGTCCGATCGCGTGATCACCGTCGTCAACGGAGAGGTTCCGGCCTCGGCCCCCTGGCCGGCCGAGACGGACCTGGTCGTCCTGGATAACTTCGACGACAACCTGTCGCAGGATTCGGGCCGGTGGACGGTGCGGGACCCGTCACTAGCGGCCCGGCTAGTCGGCTGGACCGGCAAGCTGCTGATCACCTGCCGGCATCCGTTCAGCCTCGGCGAGACCCCCCAGGCCCGCCTCACCTTCCGCCGGCTCGGGCCGCTAACCCCCTCCGGCGCCGCCGAGCTCACCACCTCGCTCCCCGCAATCCGGCTCCTCGGCGACGCCGAACGCGATCAGGTGTGGCGGCTGACCGCGGGTCACCCGCTGGCCATGGAATACCTCGACCTGCTCCTGGCGCGCGGCGAGCGTTACCAGGACCTGGCCAGGCGGATCGAGGCTGCGATCACGGCCGGGACCGGCATACCGCGCACCGAGCCGACCGAGCTCCCCGACGCGACCGCCGCGCAGATCGCATCGGCCGCCGGTGACCTGATGTCCGGCGACCTGTTCGGCCGGCTCGGCACCGCCGCCAGGTCCCTGCTGATCCGCGCGTCGGTGTTCCGGGTGCCGGTTACCGCCGAGGCGCTCGCCGCCCGGCCCGGTCCCATCGCCGAATGCGAGGCGGCCGGGCTGCTCACCATCGGTCCCGGTCACGAGCTCGGCGTCCACCGGTGGACGGCCGGCGCGCTGCACCGGCGGCTGGCCGAGGCCGGCCTAGGCGCGCAGCTGGCGGCGGCGCACCGGCAGGCGGCCGCGTACTGGCTGGCCCGAGGCGTTCCCTCCCCGGAAACCGGCTACCACCAGCGCAAGGCCGCCGAGCTGATCCGGGTGGCCGGCCCTGCGCCGCGCCGGGGCCCCAGCTTGCGCCGCCGCGGCGCCGCGCTCGCGCTGGCCGCCGTGTCCGTCGCGCTGGCCGTGGAAGCTGGGCGGGCCCTCGCCGCCCCGCACCTCGCCGCCCCGCACCTCGCCGCCGCCGGGGGGCCTGCCCGCGCGGTCACCTCGGTCACGGCCGCCTCCGCGACCCGCGACCAGGCCGCGGCCTGGGTAGCCGGCCAGGTCAGCGGCGGCGCCGTCCTGGCGTGCGACCCTGCCATGTGCGCGGCGCTAGCCCAGCGCGGCATCCCGGCCGGGAACCTGCTGGTCCTCGGACCTGGCTCGGGTGACCCGCTGGGCTCGGCCGTGGTGGTCGAGACGGCCGCCGTCCGGAATATCTTCGGTGACCGCCTGGCCAGCGTGTACGCGCCCGAGGTGCTGGCCCGCTTCGGTACCGGCGCCGCCCGGATCGCTGTGCGCATCGTCGCGCCGGACGGAACGGCCGCCTACCGCCGGGCTCTCGCCGCGGACATCCGGGCCCGGCGGGCCGCCGGCGACCAGCTGCTGCACGCCCCGCGGATCATGGTCACGCCGTCCTCGCGGGCCGCGCTGGCCGCGGGCCAGGTCGACGCGCGGCTGCTGATCACGCTGGCCGCGCTGGCCGCGAGCGAGCCGGTCCGGGTCGACGGGTTCGGCGGCCGCGGTCCGGGCGAGAGCCCGGGCCTGGCGCTGCGCACGGCCGAGATCGCCGCCCCGGCCACCAGCGCGCGCCGGATGCTGGCCTTCGTCCGGGCCCAGCGCTCGCCGTACCTGGCCACCCGCGCGGACCTGACCCCAGGAATCCCAGGAACCCCAGGCCCGGACGGATACGTGCTGACGATCGAGTTCGGCGCGCCCGCCCCGCTCGGCATGCTCCAGTGACTCGATCAGCGCTCGAACCCGTTTAGCCCGGGTCTGGAGGGTAGCAGCCGATAGTCGGGAAGGAGCGCCTGTGGCCCATATCGACGTGCTGACCGGCCGGCCCATCGGCACCGTCGACCGGCGGATCTTCGGCAGCGTCACCGAGCACCTGGGACGCTGCGTTGACGGCGGCGTCGTGGAGGAAGGATCGGCGGGCGGCTTCCGCGCCGACGTGCTCGCGGCCGTCCGCGACCTCGGGGTGACCAACGTCCGCTGGCCGCTGGGCGCCGCGCCTGGCGCCGAGGAGCCCGGCCGTTTCGGCACGGGCGAGTTCCTGAGCTGGTGCGCGGCCGCCGCGGTCGAGCCGGTGCTCGGCGTCAACATGGACACCGGCACCCTGGACGAGGCGCTGGCCTGGGTGGAGTACTGCAACGGCAGCGGTGACAGCCACTGGGCCCGCCGCCGGCAGGCGGACGGGCACGCCCAGCCGTTCGGCGTCAGGTACTGGGGCCTGGGCCACCAGATGCACCGCCGCCGCACCGCAGCCGAGTACGTGACCGAGGCCAGCCGATGGGCCTCGGCGCTCAAGCGGCTCGACCCCGGCATCCGGCTGATCAGCAGCGGCCAGACCGGAATGGACGACTGGGACCGGGACGTCATCGACGGCCTCGCCCGGCACGTCGACATGCACGGCATCCGCCTGTACACCGGTTCGGCGGACTACTGGTCCAACCTCCTCGCGCCGCACTACGCCGAGCGAGCGCTGTCGGTCGCCGGCGCGCTCATCGACCGGGCCCGCTACCTGCAGCATGTCGAGCACGAGATCTCCGTGGCCTGCGACGAGTGGAACGTATGGTACCGGACCGAGGACGGGCGGCTGGAGGAGCGTTATACCCTGGCCGACGCCCTGGCCGTCGCGACCTGGCTCAACGTCTTCGTCCGCCAGTCCTGGACGGTGCGGATGGCCAACCAGGCCCGGCTGGTCAACGCGCTCGCGCCCATCGTCACCTCCGCGGACGGGCTGTTCAGCCAGGCCATCTACCACCCGTTCCAGCTGATGGCGGCGGCCACCGAGCAGGTCGCGGTGGACACCTACACGGACTCGGGAGCCCACATCCACCGCGACCGGGCCGGGGACCGCTGGCCTCACAGGGTCGGCGACCTCGGCCTGTTCCAGCGGCTCGACGTGGCCGCTACCGCCGATCCCGGGCGGAGCAGGCTGACGCTGTCCGTGGTCAACCGCGATCCGCGCCGGTCGATCAGGACCCGCATCCGGCTGCTCGACGCCACCGCGACCGGGGTGATGGGCGTCCACGAGGTCACCGGCGACAGCCCGGCTAGCGTCAATTCCTTCACCCGCCGGGACTCGATCAGCATGCGCAATGCCAAGCGCGAGGTGGACGGCGAGCACGTCGACATCGCCTTCTCCCCGCACTCGTTCACGGTTCTCGAGATGCAGCTGGCGTTACCGAGGACAGCGACGCGCGCAGCGCCACCGCGTCCGCGGGCCGGTTGGTGATCAGCACGGAGACCCGCCGGTCGGTGAGCCAGCGCCTCATCTCCGCGTCCTCGTCGACCGTCCAGACCATGGTCTTGATCCCGGCCCGGTGGCACTGCGCCAGCACCCCGGCCGCGGCCAGGCGGCGGTGTACCGCCACCCAGTCGGCCCGGCAGGCCCGCAGCCTGCGCATCGGGACTAGTTCGCTGATCCGGGTGGCCGCCCGCCTGGACCGCGGCACCTCGTCAAGGTCACGGCCGAGCGACAGCGCCGCGGGGACCGCGGGAAAGCGCGCCTTGATCGCCGCCACCGAACGGTCCTCGAGCGTCGTCACCACGAAGTTGCCCGCTCCCAGGATGTCGAGCGCCATCTCGACGACCTGCTCCTCGCCGCCGGTGTCCTTCAGGTCCAGGTGCCCGGTGGCCTTCCCGGCGATCGTCGCCATCACGTCGGCCACCCGCGGCACCGGGTAGCCGGCCGCCTCGCACAGCCGGGAGTAGCTGATGGCGGCCAGCGGCTCGCCCTGACGGGTGCGTGCGTCGTGGAAGGCGGCGAGTTCACCGTCGGCGGTCCGCCGGATGTCGAACTCGACGTACTCCGCGCCGGTCCCGACGGCGTTCGCAAACGCCTCGATGGTCCCGGTCCGCGGGCTGTGCGCCGAAATGGCCGCCATCTCCTGACCTCCCGTAAATGGCCGCCTGGCCTCGACAACGTGGTAAATCCTATTCGAGCCAATTGTCGTTTCGTGGCGGTTAAATGGGCTCGTAACGGTTCGTGCACGATCGCAGGCCGGGCGGCTGGATGATCTCATCCTTGACATAGAGTCCGGCTTGCAGCTAGCGCATACAGGGGAAGAGAGATCACCGTGACTTTTCCGGATCCGTACGGCTCCGGGCAGGATGCTATTCAGCCTCCGCCTGGCCAGGCATATGACCCGCCACCGCCCAACCAGGGCTTTAACCCGCCGCCGCCCCCAGGCCAGGGCTACGACGCTCCGCCGCCGGGCCAGGGCTACGGCCAGGCGCCGCCGCCCGGGTTCACGGCCGCGCCCGCGGTGCCCGCCGGCTACGGCTACGGACAGCCCCCCGCCGTCGCCGTGCCGCAGGGGATGTACTTCGACCAGATGTCCGGCCTGGTCCTGCCGGAAGGAACGGAGCTGGCCAGCGTGGGCCGCCGCATCGGCGCGTGGTTCCTGGCCATCCCGCTGGCCATCGTCACGCTGGGCATCGGCTATATCGTCTGGGGCCTCATCGTCTGGGGCAACGGGCAGACGCCCGCGCTGCAGGTGCTCGGGATGCGGTGCTGGCGCCCTGAGACCAACCGGGTGGCCGGTTTCTGGTGGATGGCGCTGCGCGAGATCCCCGGGCGCCTCATCGACGGCATCTTGAGCTTCATCACCGAGATCACCTCGTTCGTGCTCTTCGTCGCGGGCAAGGAGCACAAGGCGCTGCACGACTGGATCGCCGGCACCGTGGTCCTGCACGACCCGAACAAGGTCCTCGCCAGCTGACGCTCCGCCACCGGGGATCCGCGACGGCCCAGCTTTGTTCCCGGCAACCACGACGATGTCACATCGCCGTGGTCAGGACCACTACAGAGTCACATCGCCGTGGTTGCGCGGCGCTAGTGGTCGGGGCGGGTGGGGCTGAAGAGGCCAACGGGTTAGGTGAGATCAGGTCAGCCGAACGGGCTGGGCGCGTGCTGGCCGGGCAGGCAGGGGTCGGCCCAGGCGCGCGCCCTGGCCGGGCAAACGCCCGCCCAGGCGCGCCCCGCTGAGCGTAGACCCGCCGGGCATGCGCCGCGCCGGGCACGAGCCTCGCCGCGGCACCCGGTTACGTCATATCCTTCACACCGGTCACAGACCGTAACAGAAATCGGGATCTACCAGGCAGTAGCCTCGCCGATACCGACTTGTTGTCCATTTCCGCCTATGGTGATACCGCATTCCGACTGAACCACATGAGTAGCGGAACTACGGTATGCCGCATGGAGGACCCTGAGGTTGTCGCCGCCATCGTGGCTGGCGACCCCGCCGGGCTCGCCGAAGCGTACGACCGGTATGCCCTGCCGCTCTACACGTACTGCCGGTCGATGCTGCGCGAGCCGGCCGATGCCGCCGACGCGGTGCAGGACACGTTCCTCGTCGCCACGGCCAAGCTCAGGGACCTTCGCGATCCGGCCAAGCTGCGCCCCTGGCTCTACGCGGTCGCCCGCAACGAATGCCTGCGCCGGCTGCGGGCCGGGAGCGCCCTGTCCGCGCTCGAGGAGGCCGGGGACATTCCCGTCCAGAGCGCCGAGCTCGGCGCGGAGGCCGAACGGGCCGAGGTCCAGCAACTGGTCAGGGCCGCGATCGACGGGCTGAACCCGGGCGAACGGGATGTCATCGAGCTGAGCCTGATCTCCGGACTCGACAACGACGAACTCGCCGACGCGCTCGGGGTATCCCGCAACCACGCCCACGCGCTGCTGTCGCGGGCGCGCAGCCAGCTCGAACGCTCTCTCGGCGCGCTGATCGTGGCCCGGACGGGTCGCGCGGCTTGCGCCGGCCTGGACGCGGTGCTGGCCGGCTGGGACGGGCAGCTGACCGTGCTGATGCGCAAGCGGATCAGCCGGCACATCGAGCAGTGCGAGGTCTGCGGGGAGCGCAAGCGGCGGGAGCTGACGCCGGCGCTGTTCGCGGGCGCGGTTCCGATAGCCGCGCTGCTGCCGGGGTTCCGTGAGCAGGTGCTGAGGGTCCTGGCGGACCGCTCGCCCGCCGGGCTGACTCATCGCCTGACCGTGGCGAATCGGGCAGGCCCGTTCGGTCCTCAGGGTTTCCCGAAGCCGATCAGCCCGCCCGGGGCCGGACGGTGGCGCCGGATCCTGCATCACCCGCAGGCCCTGGTGGCCGGCGCGGCCAGCCTGGTCGTGGTGGCCGGAGCCATCGTGGTGGGCGTCATATCCGGCCCGCATCCGGGCGGGCCGTCGGCGAGCCCGGCCGGCGGAGCGACGCAGAGCGCGCCGGGCGGCGGCCCGGGCCCGGCGCGCGGCGGCCCCTCCGGTCGCAACGGCGGGGGCGGCATCAGCGGCAGTAGCCGCGGGGCCGGCGGTACCGGGCAGCGGCTGGCGCCGTCGGCCTTGCCGGGCGGCGTCACCGCCACCGCGACCCCGGTGGGCCTGCCGTCGTCGCCCGGAGCCCTGACGTTGCCGTCCGCCGGCGGCGCGGGCCCGGTGCCGCCGCCGGCGAGTTCTGCGCCGCCACCGGGTTCCGGCACGCTGTCGTCCTCAACCGGCCGGCTCGTCCTGGCCTCGGTGAACGGCACCGCGATCGGGAGGTTCACGCTGACCGCTCGGGGCGGCCCGGTCAGCGCCTACTCGATCACGGCCGGATCGGCGCTGGCGGGCCGGATCAGCGTCTCACCCGCGTCGGGCTCCCTGGCCGCCGGAGCGAGCGTGACGATCACCGTGACGTCGAAGAGCCTGGTCGCGCTGGACGGCAAGCTCACCGTGAACCCGGGCGGCCTCACGATCACGGTGGTGCTCAGCATCAGCCTGTAGGGTCATCAGCCATGGACGTGGACGCGGTAGTCGTCGGCAGCGGGCCCAACGGCCTGGCCGCCGCGCTGACCATGGCGGCGGCCGGGCTGCGGGTGCAGGTCATCGAGGGCGCGCCGTCGATCGGCGGCGGCTGCCGGACCGAGGAGCTGACCCTGCCCGGCTTCTGGCACGACGTCTGCTCCGCGGCGCACCCGCTCGCGGTGGCGTCACCGTTCTTCAAGCGCTTCGACCTGGCCGCGCGCGGGGTCACGCTGGCCCGGCCCGAGGTGGAGTTCGCCCACCCGCTGGACGGCGGCCGGGCCGCGGTCGTGATCCGCTCGGTGGTCGAGACCGCCGCCGGGCTCGGTGCCGACGGCCGCGCCTACCGGCGCCTGCTCGGCCCGCTGACCAGCCACATGGACGACGTCCTCGAGGCGATCCTGGCCCCGCTGCGCGCCCCGCCCGCTCATCCGCTGGCCGCCGCCAACTACGGCCGCCGGGCCATCCTGCCGGCCTCGGTGGTGGCCAGGCGGTGGGACACCGAGGAGGCCCGGGCGATCATGGCCGGCGCCGCGGCGCACGCGATGATGCCGCTGACCGCGGTGCCGACCGCGGGCGTCGGGCTGATGCTGATCGGCCTGGCCCACGCGGCCGGCTGGCCGGTGGTGGCCGGAGGGAGCGCCCGGATCACCGACGCGATGGCCGCGGCCCTGGTCGCCAGCGGCGGGCGCATCGAGACCGGCCGCTGGGTGCGCTCGCTGGCCGAACTCCCGTCGGCCCGGGCTATCCTCCTCGACGTCTCGCCGCGCACGCTGGCGCAGCTGGCCGGCGACACGCTGCCCCGCCGGTACCGGGCCGCGCTGCGCCGGTTCCGCTACGGCCCCGGCGTCTGCAAGGTGGATTTTGCCCTGTCCGGTCCGGTGCCGTGGACCAGCGAGCCGTGCCGCCGGGCCGGCACCCTGCACCTGGGCGGCCCGTTCGAGCAGGTCGCCGCGGCCGAGGCCGAAGTGGCCGCGGGCAAGCACCCGGACCGCCCCTACGTCCTCGTGGTCCAGCCCGGCGTCGCCGATCCGTCCCGCGCCCCGGCGGGCCAGCACACGCTGTGGACCTACTGTCACGTGCCATCCGGCTCCGAGGTCGACATGACCAACCGGATCGAGGCGCAGCTCGAGCGGTTCGCGCCCGGCTTCCGCGACCTCGTGCTGGCCCGCTCCGTGCGCACCGCCGCCGACCAGGAGGCGCACAACCCGAACTACGTCGGCGGCGACATCGGCGTGGGCATGCAGACGCTGCGGCAGACCGTCCTGCGCCCGGTTCCCAGGTGGAACCCGTACCGGACACCGGTCCGCGGCCTCTACCTGTGCTCCTCGGCCACCCCGCCGGTCCCCGGGGTGCACGGCCGGTGCGGCGAGCTGGCCGCGCTGACCGCCCTGCGGGATAGGTTCGGCGTCCGTGACCGGCCCGACATCAGCCCGGCCCGGCTCCGTACCAGCCAGGTACCGAACGGGCCGGGGCGCCTGCCTCAGCCGTAGACCAGGGGCGCCTACTTGGCCGCGCCCTTGAGCGTGCTGTGCAGCGTCACGCCGGCCGGCTGCGAGTTCGTGGCGTAGTAAAGGACGCAGTGCAGCCCGCGGTCGCCGCCCGGCCAGGTGGACGCGTCCGGCACGATGTCGGTCCACGTGTAGAGCGACTTGGAGTACGCGATGCCCACGTAGGACGCGAACGCGCTGTTACACGCGGCGGTGGCGTCCTTCTTGATCGTGGCGTCGCCGGGATAGCCGCCCTGCTTGGCCCAGTGGGTGTTGCTGGCGTAGAAGACCTCGGCGGTGTGAGCCTCGGTGCACGGCACCCCCTGGCTCACCTTCGGCCACGGCGTGTTCTTGTTCAACTGCAGGTTCGCGCCGGTCAGGCAGTCGCCGGCCTGGAGCTGAGCGAGCCGCAGTTCGCCCACGGTCGGGGTCGTGCTGGGGCTGGCGGAGGCGCTGTGGGTCTGCGCCGGCGCGGAACTCGAGCCTGACCCGGCGTTGTCCTTGCTGGCGGAGCCGCCCCCGAGAGCCAGCACCAGGGCCACCACGATCGCCACGACGGCCGCGGCCGCCCCGGCCGGGATCAGCCATTTCGGCCGTTTGCGCGGCGGCTGCGGGGGACCGCCCGGCGCGTACCATTCCCCGGGAACGCCGGGCATCCCCGGTGCGGGCGGGCCGCCTGGCTGCTGGCCGCCCCACCGCCCCTGGGCCTGGTCCCCCTGGGCGCGCTGACCGGTCTGGTAGCCCTGCGGCGCGGGGTACTGCTGCTGCCCCGGGTAGCCCTGAGAACCTGGATACCCTTGCGAGCCGGTGTATCCCTGGCTGGGGTGACCCTGCTGGCCGGGATAGCTCTGCTGGCCCGGGTAGCCCTGCTGGCCCGGGTAGCCCTGCTGACCTCCGTAGCTCTGCGGTCCGGGATACCCCTGGACCGGCTGTCCCTGGGACGGCGGATAGCCCTGCGGGCCGGTGGGGTACGGGGTCGGCGGCGGCGGGGTCGGCGTGGACAGCGAGGTCCGCGTCTGCGGGTGATCGATGACGTTGCCGCCGGGCGCGGGCTCGTCCTCCAGTGAGCCGGCCGCCATGGCCATCGGCGCGACCGGGTCGGCGACCGGGGCTACCGGGTCCGCCACCGGGGCCACTGGATCCGCCATCGAGGGGTGACCGGCCATCGAGCCCCCGGCCACGGAACCGCCTGCCATGGACCCGCCCGCTGCTGAACCTCCGGCCTGCGAGCCGCCCCGACGGTGCAGGCTGGCCTCGGACGGGGCGCTCCTGGCCGCGTTCTCCTCGAGAATCTGCAGGGGCAGCCAGTCGGTCAGGTCCGCGGCGGCGGGGTACGCGGCCGACAGGTCGGTCAGGAACTGGGTCGCCGTGGGCCGGCGCTTGGGGTCACGGGACAGGCTCCGCTTGATCAGCGGGCGGAGGTTCTCCGGCACGTTGTCGGTGTTCGGCTTGCCGTGCACCACGCGGTAGAGCAGCGCCGCGGTGTCGCCGCTGCCGAACGGGCCCTCGCCCCGCGCGGCGTAGATGAGCACGCCGGCCAGGCTGAAGATGTCGCTGGCCGGGCCGACGGTGAGGCCTTCGGCCTGCTCCGGCGACATGAACCCGGGCGAGCCGATCATGAAGCCGGTGCCGGTCAGCGAGGTCGCGCCCGCCGCGGAGGAGATGCCGAAGTCGATAATCCGCGGCCCGTCCTGGGCCAGCAGCACGTTGGAGGGCTTGAGGTCACGGTGGATGACGCCCGCCGCGTGGATCGCGATCAGGCCTTCGGCCAGTCCCGCCGCCAGCGCGAGCACGGAGTTCTCCGGCAGCGGGCCCTGCCGCTCGACGGCGTCCGACAGTGACGTGCCGGGCACGTACGCGGTCACCAGCCAGGGCACCGGCCCGTCCACGTCAGCGTCGACGACCGCCGCGGTGAACAGCCCGCCCACCTTGCGCGCGGCCGAGACCTCACGCGCGAAGCGGGCGCGGAAACCCGCGTCCTCGGCCAGGTTCGCGCGGATGACCTTCACCGCCACCATGCGGCCGCCGGGGGAGCGGGCCAGGTAGACCCGGCCCATCCCGCCGCTGCCGAGCCTGCCGAGCAGCACATATGGCCCAATGCGCTGGGGATCGCCGGGCTGTAGCGCCGCCAAACTGGTCACCCCCACCTAACTACCGTCATGCATCGCGCCAGCTTGCGCCGGACCGCAGAAATTACACATACCACAGATCCGCACTGTGGTCAGGCCCCCGGATGGCCGTGGCGACGCGTCCTGAAGCTCGCTGACCCCAACACTAGTGCGGATTGCGTGCAAAAGGGAGGTAAAGCGCCAACCACCGACCCCGTGCCGGGGCGCCCCGTTGAGCCGCGGACGACGAGTTCGGGTTCGAAGAGAAGTTCCTCTGGATTTACGGCCATGTTCTCGATCTGGTTCACCAGCAACGCGACCGCCGCCTTGCCCATCGACTCGATCGGCTGCCTGACCGTGGTCAGCGGCGGGTCGGTGCAGTTCATGAACGCGGAGTCGTCGTAGCCGACCACCGAGACGTCGCCCGGCACCGAAAGGCCCGCGCGCCGCACGGCCCTGATCGCGCCGAGGGCCAGCACGTCGCTGGCGCAGATGACGCCGGTGACGCCGTGCCGGAGCAGCCGGGTGGTGGCGGCCTGGCCGCCCTCCAGGGAGAACAGCGCGTGCTCCACCGGGGCGTTCTCCGGGGCCCGCCGGGCGTGCGCGGCGAACCCGGCGAGCTTGCGCCGCGAGGGCACGTGGTCCTCGGGCCCCAGCACCAGGCCGATCCGCTGGTGGCCGAGCGAGGCCAGGTGGGTATAGGCCTGGCCGGCGGCGGTCACGTCGTCGGTCGACACGCGGGGGAAGTCCAGGTTGTCGATGGCCGCGTTCATCAGCACCGTCGGTACGCCGCGGCTGCGCAGCAGTCGGTAGTGGTCGTGCGGGGCGGCCTGCTCAGCGCAGTGGCCGCCGAAGAACACCATCCCGGAGACGTGCTGGTCGAGCAGCATGCCGACGTAGTCCGCCTCGGACAGGCCGCCCGTCGTCCTGGTGCAGAGCACCGGGGTGAAGCCGCGCTGCGCCAGTGCGCCGCCGATCACCTCGGCCAGCGCCGGGAAGATCGGGTTCTGCAGTTCGGGCAGCACCAGGCCGATCAGCCGGGCCCGCTCGCCGCGCAGCTGGGTCGGGCGCTCGTAGCCGAGAACGTCCAGCGCGGTCAGCACGGCTTCCCTGGTGCTGTCGGAGACCCCGGCCTTGCCGTTGAGGACCCGGCTCACCGTGGCCTCGCTCACTCCGACCTTCTTGGCCACGCCGGCGGCGACCTCCCGCCGACCGACTGGCCGTCGATCTTCGGCGGGCCCGCGTGGACCAGGACGACCGCCCCGGACGGCACGCCGGGGGAGTGGTACCTGCACCTGTTCGCGCCCGAGCAGCCGGACTTCAACTGGGCCAACCCGGAGGTGCGGCAGGAGTTCGAGGACATCCTGCGGTTCTGGTTCGATCGCGGCGTCGACGGCGTCCGGATCGATTCCGCCGCGCTGCTGGCCAAGGACCCGGCGCTGCCCGAGTCCGCGGGCCCGTCACCCTATACCGACCGCGACGACGTGCACGATATCTACCGGGCCTGGCGCAAGATCGCCGACGAATACCCCGGCCGGGTACTGATCGGCGAGGTCTGGCTGCCCGATACCGCGCGGCTGGCCCGCTACCTGCGCCGGGACGAGCTGCACACGGCGTTCGACTTTCCCTATCTGTGCTGTCCCTGGGACGCCGCCGAGCTGCGCGCGGTGATCGACAGCACGCTGGGGTTCCACGCCGCCGCCGGCGCGCCTCCCACCTGGGTCCTGTCCAACCACGACGTGGACAGGCACCTGTCCAGGTACGGCAGGTCCGACAGCTCGTTCGGCCTCGACCGGCGTGACCATAGCCAGCCGGTCGACCTGGATCTCGGCACCCGCCGGGCCCGGGCCGCCGCGCTCCTCGCCATGGCGCTGCCCGGCTCGGTCTACCTCTACCAGGGCGAGGAACTCGGGCTGTGGGAGGTCGAGGACATCCCGGACGAACTGCGTCAGGACCCGATCTGGCGCCGGACCGACGGCGCCGACCCCGGCCGGGACGGCAGCCGGGTGCCGCTGCCGTGGTCCGGTGTTGATCCGCCGTTCGGCTTCTCGCCCCCAGCGGCCAGCCCGGAGCCCTGGCTGCCGCAGCCGGTCCAGTGGCGGGATCTGACGGTTGAGGCTCAGTCCGCGGACCCCGCATCGATGCTGGCGCTCTACGGCCGCGCGTTGCACGCCCGCCGCGCTGAGTTCGGCTCCGCCACCGCGATGACCTGGCTGCCCGCGCCCGGCGGGGTGCTCGCCTTCGACCGCGGCGGCGTAGCCTGCGTAGCCAACCTGTCGCCGGCCCCGGTCGAGCTGCCCCAGGGCGAGATCCTGCTGGCCAGCGGCCCGGTATCCGGCGGGCTGCTGCCGCCGGACACGGCGGCCTGGCTGCGGACCGTCAGGCGGTGAGGACCTCGCAAGGTGGCGGCGAAGGCGTCCGGCGCCGAGATCAGCCGGTGCAGGTCCCGGCCCGGACCATCAGGCCCGGGCCGGCGCATTCGGTGCGGGACGACCTTAGCTGCTGCGCAGCCAGGTCGCGGTGAAGTTCTCTTTGCTGGTGAGCGAGGAGACCGTGTCCTTATCCTGTCCGGCGCTGTTGATCATGATGATCTGGGTCGCGCCGCCGGCGTTGCCGAGGGCGGATCCGTTGGCCAGCGAACCGGTGATGTGCACCGTGCCGAAGTTAGCCAGCGGCAAGATGCCACCGCTGGCCGTGCAGCACGGCGCCTCCACGATGACCTCGGCCGAGGACCGGGCCGCCCCGGCCAGAGTGCCCGTGGTGGTGTGGCTCCAGCCCCGGGTGGTGTCGGCGATCTTCAGGCTGAAGCGGTTGCTGCCCGTGTAGGTCACCGAAGCGTTGAAATGGTCACCCGGCCGCACCGTGTTGGAGTACGAGTGCGAGGGGTTGGGATACATCTCGTACCAGGCGTAGTACCGTGCCCCGCTCCCCGAGCAGTCGACCTCGCTGCCGGTCTGCTCGACCGAGCCGCTGTTGTAGCCGTCCAGCCCCACCCAGAAGGAGGAGTACTTGGCGCTCCCGCTGCAGGTGCCGGTCGGTTCGGTCCAGCTCGCCGAGACGCTGGTGTACGTGCCGGTGGTGGCGGCGTATCCGGACCAGTTCGTGCTTTCCGCCTGGTGGCGGATGCCGCCGCGGGCGTTCGGGACGGCCGGGGCCGACCCGGCCAGCTGGATCGGGCCACCGGGTCTGAACCCCATGGTGCCGGCGGACGCGCTGCCGGTGGTGGCGACAGCCAGGCCAGCCAGCAGAGTCAGCATGCCCAGGAGGATGCCCCATCGTCGTAGCATTCAGGCTCCTTGCTTGTCGGTTGCGGGCCCGACAAACGGGCAGATAGTGTCCATTACGAGAGCTTTTGTGCGTTTTTGTCGGGCTAGCTAGGGGTTGCGGCGAGTCGACTCTCGGTGAGAGTAACGCAGGAAATCGATATAGAAAAGATATGTAAGCAATATTTTGTGGCTTTAATCGCGTTGACCGCCCCCAAAGCGCACCGTTACCTGCACAAAGTAACACACCCGCGCATGTGTGCTGGCGGCCAGACGCACGGCCGCGAGCCCTGCGCTCGCCCCCGGTCACGCCTTCGCCCCTCGGCCGCCCGCCCGTCTTATGCGGCATGGTTGCCGCGCTCATGTAGCTGGGGGTACGCGTCGGCCATTAACCCGTCGGCTTGATCTGCGGCAAGGTCGCATCATCGTGGGTCGCCGTACCCTGATCAGGGGGATTTCGGCACCCGGTAACCAGCCCGGCCGTCCCGCCCGGGTTCCGCAGCTCAACGCGAGCCTGGTCATGCGGATCCAACCTGTGAGCTGCGGAAACTGCCCTGATTCAGGTATACGTCGCGTGTCACTAGGTGCTCGCATTCCTGCACGTCAGCCGGGGTGCGCGGTCATCGCGCTGACCAGCTGTTTGCCGCTGCCGAACGGTGACATACATGTACATAACGCCCCGGATCGGAGGGCGTGCTGTCACGCTGAGTACCAGCCGCGTGTACAGCGAGCGCAGTAGACTTACATAGCATCACCCGCGGCGCCGTAGGTACCTGGTCGACACAGCCTGCTGACCTGCAAGGACAGCGACTCCTAGATACACGCCGCTTCACCATGCACGCCCCTGTCCTCCCAGCTCAAGCCAGGGTTTCGTGCACCAAGCGTCAGATCATCTGCGGAACCCAGGTCCCGGCCTGGCTCCCGGGGCTGGAGTGGCTGCTGCCTGACGCCTGAAACCGGACTCTCACTGCGCTAGAACGCACTGGATCCGGGGTTTCATGGCGTTCCAGCTGGCCCGGCTAGCTTTCCGGGCCGCTGGTCAACTCCTGCCGTGCGCTGCCCGGGCCGATCTCGGCCTTCAGCGCGGCGAGCTCGCGGTCCACGTCCGCGCTGGTCCCGGCCTCGTCCAGTTCCTGCTGGATGTCGTCGGTGCTGCCGCCGACGTCCTCGAGTACCCCGGACTGCAGTAGCTCGTCCAGGGCCCCGGCCCGCGCCTGCATTGTCGCTATCTTGTCCTGGGCTCGCTGCAGCGCCGCACCCGAATCACCCAGCGTGCTCGAGATCCCGGCCACGTCCTCGTTGATCGACGCCGAAGCGGCGGCCGCGGTGTACTGGGCCTTCAGCACCTCCTTCTGGGACCGGAAGTTGTTCACCCGCTGCTGGAGCGCCTGCAGCGTCTGCCCCAGCTTCTCCTCTTCCTCGGCGAGCTGCTGGTGCTGCGGTGCCAGCGCGTCGATCTGGGCCTGGGCGGTGGCCTTGCGTGTCAGCGCCTCCCTGGCCAGGTCCTCCTTGCCTAGCGACAGCGCTGTCTTGGCCTGCTCCTGCAGGTGGTCCACCGAATGCTGGAGCTGCTGTTCCTGCAGCTCGATCTGCTTACGGGACGCCGCGATCGTCACCAGGCCCTGCCGGACCTTGGTGATCTGGTCGAGCATCTGCTCGTAGGACAGGTCGAGCATCTCGTCGGGTTTCTCGGCGGCGTCGAGCGCCTTGTTGGCTTTGGCCGCGAGCACGTCGTGAGCCCGCTGGAACAGTGACATGTCAATCAGCTCCTGTACGTAACTTCAGCCACGTCAGCCCCTCGTCAATCCCTGGAGCCCGGTCTATCACCGAAGGTAGCGGACAACGAGGACGCTATGGCCGCTGGCCTCAGGCCCGGCGTCAGGCGGATGACACGACGACGTGCTTGACCTCGGCCATGTAGCGGTTGGCCGTCGCGGCGGCCTCGTCCTCGCCGTTCCCGGCCTGGCGCGCGAGCATGTACGCGGCGTACCAGTCCCACCAGTCGTGCGGCGGGGCGACCGCCTCGAACGAGCCGTGGTGGATGGCCGTGTCCTTCAGCAGCGCGGCCCGGGCCGCGACGTCCGTCGGGTCGGCCTCCCAGGTCCGGCCGGGAAGCCGCTTGGTGATCTCCTGGAGCAGCCAGAGGTTGCCGTCGGGATCGCTGAACGACGCATAAGGGGGCCGGTGCGGCGCCTGGGACTCAGCCCAGGGCAGATGATCTCGTCCCTGCGGCAGCGCAACTACCGGCTGTTCTTCCTCGGCCAGCTGGTCTCGGTCGCCGGGACCTGGATGCAGACCGTCGCGCAGTCCTTCGTCGTGCTCGACCTGACCCACAGCGGGACCCAGCTCGGCCTCACCAGCGCGGCCAGGTTCCTGCCCATGTTCGTGTTCGGCCCGCTGGGCGGCGTGTTCGCGGACCGGATGGACCGGCGGCGGGTGCTGTACGTCACCCAGACGCTGTCCGGGCTGCTCGCCGGGGTGTTCGCCGTCACCGTCGGCACGCACAGCATCCGGCTCTGGATCGTCTACCTGCTGGCCCTGGCGCTCGGCTTCGTCAACGTCTTCGACAACCCGGCGCGGCAGAGCTTCATCTCCGAGATGGTCTCGGCGCAGGACCTGCAGAACGCGGATACATCCCCGGCACCCGCCGCCCGGGCTCTCGCTAAGTGAGCTGGGACACGATCAGCTCGGTCAGCCCGGCCGGGTACAGCGGCGGGCTGACCGCGTCCGCGGGCCGCCACAGCACCCGCCGGTCCGGGTTGTCGAGGATGCGCTGCTCCTCGATCTCGTACGCCGACGCGGCGGCGAGCGCGGCGGTGAAGATGAATACCACCTCGTGCTCGGTCGCGCCCCGCCAGCCGAAGATGTTCTCCAGCACGCCGAGCAGCCGCACGCCGGTCAGTTCCTGGCCGAGCTCCTCGGCGAACTCGCGGCGCACGGTGTCGAGCGCGTACTCGCCGAACTCCACGTGCCCGCCGAGCGGCCGCTGGAATGGCGGGTCACGCGAATCGACGTGCTCCGACACCAGCAGCGCCCCGTCCCGCGGCCGCCTGACGACCGCCATCGCCTTGAGGATCTGCCTGGAATCCGCCGCCGCTGCCACCAGCCCGTCCTATCACGGCCGCGGGTGTCAGGCCGTGCTTACCATTTTGTTACACGCACCGTTGAACCCGGAGGGCGGCTGTCACGTGATCTCGTTTGTGGGGAGCATGAGGGGGGCGTCACTGCCCCGGCGGTCCTGGTACGGGATCGCCGGGGCGGCACTTCTGATCGCGTCGGGAGCTATTCACCTCGACTTGTACGTGACCGGGTACAACTCGATCCCGACCATCGGCCCGCTGTTCCTGCTCCAGATCATCTCGGCTTTCCTGCTGGCCGTCGCGATCCCGCTGACCGGCCTCCGGCTGGCGTACGCGGCGGGCGCGGGGTTCGGGCTCGCGACCCTCGGCGGGTACCTGCTGACGCTCAAGGTCGGATTGTTCGGCTTCACCGAGGTGCGGACGACCGCGGGCATCATCGCCGCGCTAATCGACGTGGCCATCTTCGCCGTGCTCGCCGCCGGCATGATTTCGGGCCTGGGCCTGGGCCGCCGGCTACTGCCTGCCATCGGCGCCGTGTCAGCGATCGCTCTCGCGCTGATGATCGCCTTCGTGGCCTCGCCGACGACGCCGGCGTCTGTCGCGACCGGCGGCGGCGGTCAGACCCTGGACGCCAGGACCGTCGCCGGCAAGGACCTGCTCACCAACGCCAAGGGCCTCACCCTCTACACGTTCGCCCCGGACAAGGTGAACAAGTCCGTCTGCTACGGGGACTGCGCCACCTACTGGCCGCCGGTGCCAGGGAACATGTCGGCCGGCCCCGGGGTCACCGGGAAGATCGGCACGATCACCCGGACCGACGGCACCACGCAGGCCACCTACGACGGGCACCCGCTGTACACCTACATCGGTGACCACGGACCCGGCACGGCGTCCGGCAACAACATCAACCTGAACGGCGGGCTCTGGCTCGACGTGCCGGTCGGCAGCGGCTGACTGTTCCGCTCAGGGCACGGCCTAGGATGAGCCGCGTGTCCGAGCCGTTCCCCTCACCCACCATCCCGGCGGATTCCCGCGCCGAGGTCTTCCTCCGCTACCTGGATTTCTTCCGGTCGCGGGTGACGGTCAAGATCCAGGCCATGCCCGACGCCGAGCTGCGCAGCAGCAGGCTACCGTCGGGCTGGACGCCGCTGGAGCTGGTCAAGCACCTGCGCTACGTCGAGCTGCGCTGGCTTGAGTGGGGTTTCGAGGGGCGAGACGTCGGCGACCCGTGGGGTGACCGCGAGGACGACCGCTGGTCGGTCGGGCCGCAGGAGACCGCCGCCACGCTGCTGGCCGACCTCCGCGCCCAGGCCGTGCGGAGCCGGGCCATCGTCGAGGCCCACCGCCTCGATGAGATAGGCCAGCCCGGTGAGCGGTGGGACGGCGCCGACCCGGCCACTCTCGAGCGGGTCCTGTTCCACCTGCTTCAGGAGTACGCCAGGCACGTCGGCCACCTGGACATCGTCACCGAGCTCGCCACCGGCGCCGCAGGAGAGTAAGGCACCAGCTGGCCTGGCGCGCCGGTGTGCTAGTCGGCCTTCTCGGGCACGCACTGGTTCAGGCACTCGCCCAGGCCCTCGATCCACGTGCGCAGCAGGTTGCCCGGCCGCAGGTACACCGGCGGCTTGCGGGCGTCGCCCACCCCGCCGCAGGTGCCGGTGGCGATCAGGTCGCCGGGCCGCAGGGTGATCGCCTGGCTGGCGTAGGAGACGATCTGGGCCGGTGAGAACAGCAGGTCCGAGGTCCGTGACTGCTGCATCACGGCGCCGTCGACCTCGCACCGCACCTCCAGGTCGGCCGCGGCCCCGACCTCGTCCGGCGTGACCAGGTAGGGGCCGGCCGGGGTGGAGTGCTGGAACATCTTGCCGGCCAGCCACTGCAGCGTGCGCCGCTGCCAGTCCCGCATCGACACGTCATTGATCACCGTGTACCCCGCGATGGCCGCCGAAGCCTCCTCCGGCGTGGCCCGGTACACCGGGCGGCCGATGACGACGCCGAGCTCGACCTCCCAGTCGACCCGCTCGCTCACCGACGGCAGGACCAGGTCGTCGCGGGGGCCCATCAGCGTCTCGGCGAACTTGGCGAACAGGGTCGGGTACTCGGGCAGCTCCCGCCCGGTCTCCAGGATGTGCGAGCGGTAGTTCAGCCCGACGCAGATCACCTTGCCCGGCTGCGTCACGACCGGTGCGAAGTCCGCCTGCGTGGCCGACACGGCCGGGGCGCCGTCCCGCTCGCGCGCGGTGCCGCCCGCGGCCAGCATCGCCCCGACGTCGCCGGCCTCCAGCGGCGTCAGCACGTCCCCGTCCAGGCGTGCCGCGGTCGTTCCCTGATCAGCGCGGATGGTGGCGAATCGCATAGCGCAGACTCTAGCGCTCCGCTTCCCAGCGCTCGATCGCCAGCTCGCCCGCGGCGTCCTGGGCGCGGAGCACCTTCTTGTCGAACTTGCCCACTGCGGTCTTCGGGATCTCGGGCACGAACGCCCAGTTCTCCGGCACCTGCCAGCGCGCCACCTTCTCGCCCAGGAACGTCGCCAGCTCGGCGGCGTCGGCCTTGGCCCCGGAGCGCAGCACCACGCAGGCCAGCGGCCGCTCACCCCAGCGCTTGTCCGTAACGCCGATCACCGCGGCCTCTTGCACGGCCGGGTGCGCCATCAGCTCGTTCTCCAGGTCCACCGAGGAGATCCACTCACCGCCGGACTTGATCACGTCCTTGATCCGGTCGGTGATGGTGAAGAAGCCCCGCTCGTCCAGCGTGCCGACGTCGCCGGTGCGCAGCCAGCCGTCGCGGAACTTCTCCGGCGCGGGATCGTTGTGGTACGAGCCGGTGACCCATGGCCCGCGGACCTCGATCTCGCCTTCGCTCACGCCGTCCCTGGGCAGCTCCTCGCCCTGCTTGCCGACGATCCGCATCTCGACCCCGTGGATGACCCGGCCGGCCCGCATCCGCCAGTCCAGGTCCTCGGCGCTGCCCTCCTCGACATCGGCCGGCGGGTTGGCCAGCCCGCCCACCGGGCTCATCTCGGTCATGCCCCAGCCCTGGACGATCCGCAGCCCGTACCGCTGCTGGAAGCGCTCGAGCAGCACCCGGGGTATCGCGGAACCGCCAGAGGTGCCGATCCGCAGCGAGGACAGGTCGATCTCGTGCCCTTCCCCGTAGTTCAGGATCGCGCTCCAGATGGTCGGCACCCCGGAGGTGACCGTGGTCCGCTCGGTGGCGATGAACTTCGTCAGGTGCTCCGGCTGCAGGAACGGCCCCGGCATATGCAGCGTGGCGCCGGACAGGAAGGCGGCGAACGGCATGCCCCACGCGTTGGCGTGGAACATCGGCACGATGGCCAGCGCCCGGTCGGCCTCGGTGATGCCCTGCACACTGGCGGCCATCACAGCCATCGCGTGCAGGTAGGTGGACCGGTGCGAGTACACCACGCCCTTCGGGTCCCCGGTGGTCCCGCTGGTGTAGCACATCAGCGCCGCGTCCCGCTCGTCCGGCTCGGGCCAGGCGTAGTCCGGCTGCTCCGCCGCCAGCAGCTCGTGATAGCGCAGCACCGGGACCCGGTCACCCAGCGCGGAGGCGTCGCCGGTGCCGTTGACGATGAACGCCTCGACCGTGGTCAGCTCGCCGGCGATCCTGGCCAGGAGAGGGACCAGCGTGTCGTCCAGGATGATGACCCGGTCTCCGGCGTGGTTGACGATCTGGGCCACCTGGGCGCCGGGCAGCCTGATGTTGAGCGTGTGCAGCACCGCGCCCATGCTGGGCACCCCGAAGTAGGCCTCGAGGTGCTCGGTGTTGTTCCAGGCGAACGTGGCCACCGGGTCGTTCGGCCCGATCCCGAGCCGGGTCAGCGCCCCGGCCAGCCGCGCCGCGTTCCGCGCCACCTCGGCGTAGCTGGCCCGGCGGGTGCCGGACCCGGTCCACGTCACGCACTCGCTGCCCGGATACACCCGGGCGCCGTGCCGCATGATCGCGCCGATCGTGAGCTGGTAGTCCTGCATGGTGCTGCGGATCATCGCCGGTCCTCATCCTCGCTGGCAGCCGTATTTACTGGGCGGTACGGTAGGACCGAATTTACGGCATACCCCTAGTGTCACCGCGCTCAGGTTTTCCAGGTACAGGGAGCAGCCCATGCCACGCCAGATCGTCCTCGCCTCCCGGCCCTCCGGCTGGCCGACCGACGACAACTTCGCGCTGACCGAGGCGGACCGGCCCGATCTGGCCGACGGGCAGGTCCGGGTGCGCAACCTGTTCATGTCGGTGGACCCGTACATGCGCGGCCGGATGAACAACGTGAAGTCCTACGTCCCGCCGTTCCGCCTGGGCGAGCCGCTGGAGGGCGGTGCCATCGGCACGGTCACCGAGTCCCGCTCGCCCGACCTGGCCATCGGCGACCTGGTCCTGCACATGCTGGGCTGGCGGGACGAGGCGGTCCTGCCGGCCCGGCACGCCCGCAAGGTGACCGCGGCGGGAGGCCTGTCCCCGTCGGCCTACCTGGGCGTGCTCGGCATGCCCACGCTAACCGCCTACGTGGGCGTGCTCGACATAGCCGCGCTCAAGCCCGGCGATGTGGTCTTCGTTTCCGGCGCGGCCGGGGCGGTGGGCAGCATGGCCGGCCAGATCGCCAAGCTCAAGGGCGCGGCGCGGGTGATCGGCAGCGCGGGCACCGAGGAGAAGGTCCGCTGGCTGCGTGAGATCGGCTTCGACGCCGCCTTCAACTACCGGACCGCCTCGGTCCTGGCGCAGTTGCGCGAGGCCGCGCCGGACGGCATCGACGTCTACTTCGACAACGTCGGGGCCGACCACCTGGACGCTGCCCTGGTCACGCTGAACAACCACGGCCGGGTGGCCATGTGCGGCGCGATCGCCCACTACAACGCCACCGAACCGCCGGCCGGCCCCAGCAACCTCGGCCTGGTCGTCAGCAAGCGGCTCACCCTGCGCGGCTTCATCATCATCGACCACGCCGATCGCCAGCCCGACATGATCGCCGACATCAGCGCCTGGCTACGCGACGGCAAGCTCACCCACGCCGAGACCATCATCGACGGGCTCGAGCGTGCCCCCGGCGCCTTCATCGACCTGCTCCGCGGAGCCAACACGGGCAAGATGCTCGTACGCCTCTGACGCGGCCTCCTGTCGGGTTATGATTCTCTTTGATCACAATTCGCACTTTCGCCGCGTGTTGCGTTTGACCAGTCTGCAGCCGGGAAGCACCACCATTCCCAGTGCTGCCTGGACACCAGGGCATCTTCTGGGGTCAAAGGGAGGCTGTCCGCGGGGAGGAATTTATGACCGCAGAGCTGTCATCGGCGGCGTCGACGCAGGAGCGCGGCGACGGTCGCCGTTCCTTGCAGGCAGCGAGGTGCGCGCTGTGCAGCATCGAGCTTCCGCTCGGCCTGATGGTGCCGGACGGCGGCCACGCGTGCGCCGACCTTCGCTGGTACTGCAAGGACGCCCAGGCGTGCACGGACCGCTGGACGTCCCGCGAGGGCAAGATGCGTCAGCGGCGGTCCTGATCGTCGCTCCTGGCCGCTAGCTCACGCTCGACCATCTGGACCAGGTCCGGGTGGGCGCTCAGCCCCCACAGCACCTCGGCCGGGACGCCGAGCCGCCGGGCCGCGAGGCCCACCACGGGCTGGAGCATGCCCAGCGCCTGGGCCAGCCCCTCGTCCCGCGCGTACGTCGGCGGCAGGTCGTCGAGGGACAACTCGCCCGGCCGCCGGAACGCCCCGTCCCGCCCCGGAAGCCACGCCTCGCGCCCGGCGATGGCCGCGATCGCTGACGTGACCCGCTCCTGGCTGGCGTCCGAGAACGACGGGAGCACCGACCGCTCCACGACGCCGGCCACCAGCCGGTGGTTCGGGGCGAGCAGGACGTTCCAGGCATATTCCGAACGGGCGTGGGTTGGGTGCCTCAGGGCAAAGTCAAGACCGTCGATCTCCGCGGCCGGGTCGAAGCCGTCGAGACCGCGCTCGTTCCGGCCGAACTCGATCGTGACCAGCACGTAGCCGAGCTCGTTCGGCGTCCTCGCCCGGACCTCGACCGCCTGCCGCACCCCCATCGGGCGGAGCTGGGCCAGCCAGGGCCCGTAGCGGTCGGCCGCGAACCAGATGCCCGGGTTCCCGTCGAAGTAGGCTTCGAGCTCCTTGCTCCGCTGGTAGAGGGCGGGCGGCGGCATCAGCCGCAAAGTCCCGTCGGCGGCGTTCTCCCCGATCAGGAAGGCAACCTGCCGTATCCGCTCCAGCAGTTCCTCCCGCCGCCGGGACGTCGCCTCGTCCAGCGCCCGCACGACGCACTCGACGTCGGCCGCGTGCCGGGCCGGGTCGAGGCTGGCCAGGTCCTCCGGCCTCTCCGGGGCCGCCGGGGCCTCCGGGGCGTCGTACCTGGGCAGGATGAGCTGGAGCACCTCCGCTATCAAGTCGGGCTCGGTCAGGTTCAGCGCGTCCAGGAACGGCCGGGCGGCCGGCGAGCCGGCGATCGCGCGGCGCACGGTGGGCAGGCTGCTGCCGGAGATAAACAGGGCGGGCCCGGGCAGGTAGACCGCCGGGCGGTCCTGGTCGTCGAACGGCACGACCTGGCTGCCGTCTTCGAGCCGGATGACCGGCTTGGCCCGGGCCTCTCGCCACAGGGCCGAGCGGGCGAACAGGAACGCGTACAAGCGCGTGATCCACTCGTCGGATTGCGCCCCGAGGAACTCGCCGGTCAGCAGCGACACCACCGCCTCGGGCGTGATCTCGTCGATGCCGATCTCTTCCCGCAGGTAGTGCCACAGCACCGGGGTGAGGTGCTCGGAGACGGACTCATCCGCGAACCGGATCGGCCGGCCGGCGCCGCACAGCTCGCCCAGCTGGCCGGGCGTGAGAAGCGCGCGCACCCCGCTATCGCCCAGGGCCAGGTCGACGGTCACGCCGTAGCCGCCGCCGGCCACCGGGATCAGCGGCTCGGTGACGAGGGCCTCGTCCACCGCGTCGAGCAGCGGGCGGAACATGGAGCCGTCAGGGAAGCGCGCGGCGTCCAGCGGCAGCGCCGTCAGCACGCCGGCCGTGAGCAGCCCCTCGTCCCGCAGCTGGCGCAGCACGTCGCGCAGCAGCGCGGCCGTCTCGCGCACCAGGAGCTGGTTCGACGGGTCATGCCCGGGGACGTTGTCCCGGGCCGGCGTGGTCCGGTACGGCCCCTGCACCAGGAAGCCGAGGAACGTCTCCTTCTCGGTCGGGAAGGACACGATCAGCGGGGAGCTCTCTTCAGGCACCAGGCGGCCGGCCTCGACCCGGAAAGCGATCTCGACCGGCGGTGCCTCCTCCAGCGCCCGGCGGTGCCAGGCCAGCCACACCTCGGCCGCCCTGCCGTCCCTGGACATCGTGACCCGCCGGGGTCCGCGCCCGCCCGCGGCCGGCGACTCGGCGACCGACCGCTCGATGACCGAGGGCAGCATCCCTGTGCCCTCCACCCGCAGCCGTCCGATGCTCCGCAGGAACAGCAGGATCCGGGGCTGGACCGCGGTCAGCGCCGCCGCGATCTCCCGGGCCGCGACCGCGGCGGGCACCGTGTCATGGTCGAAGGGGAAGACGAACAGCGTCCCGGCCGAGGGTAGGGCCAGCGGCTCGACCGGAAACGGCCGGACGTAGTTCTCGATCCCGAAGTGCTCGTCCCCGCTGTAGATGCGAGGGGACCTGGTGTAGGCGTACACCGACTTGAAGCCGATGCCGAACTTCCCGATCGCGGTGAGGTCACCGTCACCGGATTTGGCGCTCTTGCCGACCCCGCAGACACCGCGCACGTCGGCCTCGGTGAACGGACGCCCGTCGTGCCGCAGCTCGAGCCGGTCCGCGAACAGCTCGAAGGCCAGTTCGGTCGCGCCGGCGTCCTCGGCGTTCTGGACCAGCTCGAAGATGAAGTGCGTGCGCTCGCTGTACAGCTGGCCGAGCAGGTCGAGCACGGCGGTGTCCCAGCCGTACCGGGCGATGTTCTCCTCGCGGATCTTCTGGTAGTCGGCCGGCACCCAGGCACGATAACCCACGCAGCCGATCAGTGCCACAGGTCAGTCGAGCGCCAGCGTGGTCGCCGCGGCCAGCACGCCGACCGCCCGGCCCTCGTCCCCGGTGATGTGCCAGCCGAGTTCGGCCGGGGTGACCCGGTTGGCGGCCAGCCGGCAGAAACCCACCGCGTCGGTCGCGATCGCAAGGCTCTCCCGGCCGGCGGCCTCCTGGCCTATGGTCACGTCCCAGGTGCCGCCGCCCGTGCCGGTCAGCACCAGGCGCACGTCGACCGGCGGCAGGCCCATCCGGGCCGCGGCGTACGGCAGCATCCGGGCCGCGAGGTCGCTCATCAGGCGCAGCACCGGCGGGTCGGGGACCGACAGTGGCAGGCCGACGGCGCGGCGGATGTCGTTGTCGTGCACCCACAGCTCGAACGCGCGGACCACGAGCAGGTCATCGAGCGGAAGCCGGATGCCGTGCACCGCGATCCTGCCTGCGCAACTGTCAGCCGCCTGGTCACCGTCGGGCGCGCGCACGAGCTCCAGGGTGTGGTCGGCCGCGCGGCGCCACTCGTCCAGGGTCTGAGCGGGGGAGCGGCCGGCCTGCCGGACGGCAGAGCCCTGCGTCGACTCGACGTGTTCCGCGTCGGCTACGGCCGGGTCGCCGGCCAGGGCGCGATGCGTGTCGTGCTCGACCCCGGTCAGGTGACCGACCAGCTCCTGCACGTCGAGCCCGCGTAGTGCCCCGGTCCTCCAGTCCTGTTCGCTGAGGGTGCCGAGCAGGCCTCCGAACGCGTCCGCGGCGCGCGCGAACGCTTCATCCGCGGAGATCGCCGGTACGGCGGGCACCGTCTGGCCGACCCCGCGGGCCAGCAGGGACGCTGCCATGACCCGCTCGCGCAGGCCCATCGGGAGGACCGCCTGGTCCCGGTCCGTCGTGCTCATGTCGACTCCAGCAGCTGCCGGTCCAGCACGGTTTCCAGCTTGGCCATCGCCAGCCTGAGCCGTGATTTCGCGGTTCCCTCGGGAATGCCCATTGCGCTCGCCACCTCGCGGCAGGTCAGGCCCTCGAAGTAGGCGAGCTCGATGACCCGGCGCTGCCCGTCGGGCAGCAGCTGGACCGCGGCTCGCACCACTGATGCGGTCTCCGCCGCCATCACCTCGTCGCTGGCCGTCCCGGGCGGTTCGGCCGGGGTCAAGCGGTAGTGCCGTTCCTGCCGGGCCACCCGGCGGAGCTCGCTGCGCAGCAGGTCCACCGCCCGGTGCCGGGCCAGCACGACCAGATAGGTGCGCAGTGAGCCGGCCGCGGGATCATACCGGTCCGGATGACGCCACAGCTCGACGAACACGTCCTGTACGACGTCTTGTGCGGCGCTGCCGTTCCCCAGGACCCCCAGCGCGCCGCTGAACACACGCGGTGCCAGCTGGTCGAACACATCGGCCAGAGCACGGTCGTCTCCAGCCGCCAATCGCGCCGCCAGCAGGGCGTCGCTCCCCTCCATTCCTCGGACGCTAGCCTGCGATGCCGGTCGTAGGCAATGCCCTATCGTCATCAAGCCGGCGCCGGGGTGGTCAAGGCAGAGCTGAGCGGCCACCATCACCGTGCCCTTCCGCGTCCCGGGATCCTCACCAGGGATACGCCACCGCGTCCCGGCCCGGATCACTCGATCTGCGCGGCCCGGCGGAGCAGGTACTCCCAGCCCGCCCGCAGCTGCCGGCTGGACCACACGTCGGCGCGCTTGGCCACGGTGTCCTCCTCGTCGCCCCAGCGCCGCAGCGGGCCCGCCGCCATCGCGGTCAGCTGGGTCCGGCAGGCCCGGTCGAGCAGCACCGCCGTCATCACGGCGGCGGGCGCGTCGGGCCCGACGGCCACGATGCCGTGCTGCGGCATCAGGCAGGCCCGCGCGTCGCCCAGTGCACCGGCTAGCGCCGCGCCGAGCTCCCGGGTCTTGATCAGGCCACCGGTCAGCGTGAACCGGGGGATGTCCGGATAGCAGAACAGCGACCCGGCATGGTCCAGCGGGCGCAGCGGTACGTCGAGCGCGGCGAACTCGTTGGCCGCGCTCGAGTGGGTGTGCACGACCGAGCCGACGTCCGGCCGCGCCGCCATGATCTCGGTGTGGATCGGGTACTCGATGTGCCGCGGCCCCTCGCCCTCGGCCACCCCGCTGTCGAGCACGGCGCCGTCCGGGCTGACCAGGACGATCTTCCCGGCGTCGATCTCCTCCAGGCCCCATCCCGCGCTCTTCATCCAGGCGCCGCGGCCGCCCGGATCGCGGACGCTGGCGTGTCCCCACACCATGTCGGCCTGCCCGCCCGCCGCCAGCGCCCGGGACGCCTGGACCGCCAGCAGGACGGCGCTTTCCCGATCCGCGGCCCCGTAGCTCACCGCTCCGTTATACCTCCCAGGCCTGGACAGGCTTACCCTCGGATCTTGGGAGGCGAGCGATGCAGGCGGACATCCTGGTCGTGGGCGGGGGCATCGGCGGGCTGACCGCCGCCCTGGCGCTGGCGCGGGACGGGCACCGGGTCCGGGTTCTGGAAAAGGCGGCGCAGTTCGCCGAACTCGGCGCCGGCCTGCAGCTCGCGCCCAACGCCACCCGGGTGCTGGCCGGCCTGGGCATGCTCGGCCGGGTGCTCGAGGCGGGCGTCCGGCCGCGCCGGCTGCTGCTGCGCAGCGCGCTGACCGCGGACGAGCTGACCGCCCTGGACCTGGGCGAGCCGTTCCTCGCCCGGTACGGGGCGCCGTACGTGGTCATGCACCGCAGCGACCTGCTCGCCATCTTGTACGACGCCTGCCTGGCCGCGGGGGTCGGGCTGCAGGCCAGCAAGGACGTCGTCGCCGTAACCGGCGACGACGGCGCGGCCGCCGCCGAATGCGCCGACGGCACCAGTTACCGGGGCGCGGCGCTGATCGCCGCCGACGGCCTGCACTCCGGCATCCGCGCGCGGTTCTCCGCTGACCAGCCGGTCTGCTCGGGTTTCGCTGCGTACCGCGGCACGGCTCGGATCGACGAGGTGACCGCGCGGTCCGAGCTGGACGAGGTGGTCGCCTGGATCGGCCCTGACCTGCACTTCGTGCAGTACCCGCTGCGTGCCGGGCAGATCTACAACCAGGTCGCCGTGTTCCGCAGCCGCCGGTACGCGGCCGAACCGGGGCTCGCCGACGGCGAGTGGGGCGGTCCCGGGGAACTAGACGAGGCGTTCGGGGCCTGCTGCGCCCAGGTACGCGAGGCGACCGGTTTCCTGTGGCGGGACCGGTGGTGGCCGATGTACGACCGGGAGCCGCTGGCGGGCTGGACCCGCGGCCGGATCGCCCTGCTCGGCGACGCGGCGCACCCGATGCTGCAGTACCTGGCCCAGGGCGCCTGCCAGGCCATCGAGGACGCCGACGCGCTGGCCCGCGCCCTGGCCGCCCGCCCGGGCCCGCAGCTGACCGGCAAGGCGCTGGCCGGATATCAGGCCGAACGCGCCTCGCACGCCGCCCGGGTACAGCGCACCGCCCGCACCTGGGGCGACATCTGGCACGTCAGCGGCGTGGGCGCGCTGCTGCGGGACGAGCTGTTCCGCCGGCGCCCCGCCGACGACTACTCCTACACCGACTGGCTCTACGGCGGCCCGCCGCCACGTGCGCTTTGACACGCATCCATGCCTTCGTTTAGCGTCGTTTGTCCCGCGTCAACCTGTTCCGGGGGGGTAAGCGTGCAGCGGATGCCTGCGGTTTCACGTCCGGCCTGGATGCTGACCCTTTCCAGGTTCGCCGACCATGGCGGCGCCCCGCGCCGGTCGCCGATCGAGATCGTCGCCACCATGGGCTCGTATCTGACCCGCACCCAGGCCGCCGAAGTGTCAGGGCTGCGCGCCGGGCCGTTCGGCCGCTGGGCCGACGGGGTCAACGCGATGCGCGAGGACTGCGCCGCCTTCGCCCGTCACTGGCAGGCGCACAACGACCAGGTGCGCGAACTCGACGGCCCGCTGTGGGTGGTACTCGGTGACTCGACCGCGCAGGGCCTCGGCGCGATCAGCCCGGACGGCGGCTACGTCGGCCAGGTCCTGGCCGATCTCCGCCGCCAGACCGGCCTGCCCTGGCGGGTCCTCAACCTATCCGTCTCCGGCTCGCTGACCCGCGACGTGCTCGGCGCCCAGCTGCCCGTGATACCGGCCCATGCCGACCTCGTGACCTGCGGCATCGGCATCAACGACATCCCGTACACCAGCCCGGCCAAGCTGTTCGCCGACCTGCGCGCGCTGATCGCGGCCCTCCCGGACCAGACCGTGCTGCTCGACCTGCCGCTGCCCGCGGGCTGCTGGGGCCTCCTCGGCCGGGCCAGCGTGCCCTACGTGACCCGGATCAACCGGACCATCCACCAGGCCGCCGCCGCCCGCGGCCTGCCCGTCGCCGAGGTCTCCGCGCACTTTCTGCCGCCCTGGCCAGGAAAGTTCGCCTCCGACTGCTTCCACCCCAGCCAGGACGGCTACCGCGACTGGGCCCGCGCCCTCCTCGCCACCCTGACCAGCACCCCGTCCTCCCCCTGGCCAGCACCCTAGCCCGAGTTTCCGATGATCATAGGTTTCCGAGGTCGGCCCATTGGCCGGCTCGTTGAATTTTCGCAGGTGGCATGCCGGCTAGGTGTTTGAACCGGTGGCCGGAATGATGTATTACCCATATATGGCATCGATAGTGGGGAAGAAGCGCGGCACGGCCACGTACTACTACCTGGTCGAGTCCGCCCGCGTGGACGGCAAGCCCCGGATCGTCTCGCAGGAGTACCTGGGAACAGCTGATGAGCTGGCCGCCGCGATGCGCGGCGGCGGGCTGGGCCTGCCGGACCGGACCCGGCACAAGGAATTCGGCGCCGTCGCGGCGGCATGGGGAATGCTGGATGATCTCGGCGTGGCGGGCATCATCGACGAGGTGGCCGGGCCGGCCCCGGCCGGGCAGCCGCTGTCCACCGGGACCTACCTGGCGCTGGCGGCGCTGAACCGGCTGGTCGCCCCGTGCTCGAAGGCCGCCTTCGCGGACTGGTGGAAGACCACCGCGGCGGACCGGTTCACCAGGATCGCGGCCTCCGCGCTGGATCACCGGCGGTTCTGGGACGCGATGCACGCGGTCACGCTGGAGCAGCTGGAGGAGATCTCCGGGACGACCGCGGCGCGGATGGTGCAGGTCTCCGGGGTGGATGTGTCGTCGGTGGCCCTGGATATGACCAACTTCGCCACGTTCATCGATACGGCGAACGGCAAGGCGCCGATCGCGCAGCGCGGCAAGGCCAAGCAGAAACGCTCCGACCTGCGGCTGGTCGGCCTGGGCCTGGTCGTCACCCGCGACAGCGGGATCCCGCTGACCTGGCACGCCTACCCCGGCGACCGGCCCGACGTCACCCAGTTCCCGGACATGGTCACGCAGCTCACGGCCCGGTACGGGCAGGTGTGCGCCGCAGCTGGGCTGCCGGCGGAGGCAGGGGACATGACGGTGGTGTTCGATGCCGGGCAGAACTCCGAGGCGAACTTCGCGCACCTGGCTGCCGCCGGACTGCACTACATCGGGTCCGTGCCCGCCTCGGACTGCCCGGACCTGACCGGCCTGCCCGCCTCAGCCCGCGGCATCGCCGATAAAGCCCGGTTCGGCGGGCTGACCGCCTATGACACGCGCCGCGAGGTCTACGGTGCCGGCAGGAGGGCGGTCCTGACCCACTCCCCGGAGCTGCACGCCGCCCAGGCTGCCGGGTTCACCGGGACCACGCTGGCCAGGGCCGGCAAGAGGCTGGACGAGCTGGCCGCCAGGCTGGCCAGGGGCAAGACCCGGCGCGGCAGGGACACGGTCACCGCCGAGATCGAGACGATCACCGCCAAGCCCTGGGTCAGGCGCGTCATCACCTGGCAGCTTGACGGCGACCAGCCGAAGGACCTGCGCCTGACCTGGAGCATCGACGCAGACGCCCGCGCGGCGCTGGAAGAAGAACTCTTCGGCAAGCACGTCCTGATCACCAGCCACGACGACTGGCCGGTTCCGGAGGTGATCGCCGGGTACCGCTCCCAGTCCGAGGCCGAATTCTCCTTCCGGCAGATGAAAGACACCCGCGTTGTCTCGTTCTCGCCCATGCACCACTGGACCAAGCACAACATCCGCGTCCACGTCTTCACCTGCGTCCTGGCCCTGCAGATCGCCCACCTCATGCGGCGGCGCGCCCGCCAGGGCGGGCTGGACCTGTCCGTCCGCGAACTGCTGAGCGAACTCGCCGGCGTCGGCGAGACCGTGCTCCTCTACCACGGCGACCGCGGCCGGCCCCGGGCCCACCGCATGCTCACCGAAACAAGCCCGCTCCAGGACAAGCTCACCGCCATCTTCAGCCTCGCCCGCTACGCCCCCAAGCGGTGAGGTGGGTAATACGCGGAAACCAGCCCCGGAACCCTAGCTGACCAGCGAAAACAGTCCGCCCTCACCCGAATTCTCGGAAACTCGGGCTAGCGAGCCCCAGCAAGCCGACGGTAGTGCGCTTCAGCAGCATGAACGCGGCATCCACGCCAATTGAGGTGCTCCCCGAAGTCCGTTCGGCGCCTGAAAACGACTGGAGCGGATATGAGCCGGAAAGCTACACTCGCCGCATGACCGTGACGGGCCGCCTGTTTCTCGCCGGGCCGCGCTGACCGCAGATCCCGTCAGCGCGGCAGCCCCTCATGCGTGAGGGGCTTTTTCGTTCCCTGCGGACCCACGGGAGAAGCCATGGCTGAAGACAGACCGCCGTTCCGGTACGACGCGCGGCTGGCCGGCGAGATCGAGCGGCGCTGGCAGGAGCGCTGGGAGCGAGAAGGCACCTTCCGCGCCCAGGATCCCGGCGCCACCGCGCGGCCCAAGTTCTACCTGCTCGACTTCTTCCCGTACCCCAGCGGCATCGGGCTGCACGTGGGGCATCCGCTGGGCTACATCGGCACCGATGTGTTCGGCCGCTACCAGCGCATGTCCGGCCGCCACGTGCTGCACCCGTTCGGCTTCGACACCTTCGGGCTGCCCGCCGAGCAGTACGCGATCGACACCGGCCAGCACCCGGCCGTCACGGTCCGGCGGAACGCGGACGGCATGCGCCGCCAGCTGCGCCGGCTGGGGCTGGCGCACGACCACAGCCGCGAGATCATGACCAGCGATCCGTCCTACTACCGCTGGACGCAGTGGATCTTCCTGCGCATCTTCAACAGCTGGTACGACCCGGTGGCCGAACGTGCCCGCCCGGTCGGCGACCTGATCGCCGAGTTTGCGTCGGGCCGGCGCGCCACGCCGGACGGCCGCCCCTGGTGCGATCTGACCGCGGCCGAGCGGGCCGACGCCGTCGATGCGCACCGGCTGGCCTACCTGTCGGAGCAGATCGTCAACTGGTGCCCGGGCCTGGGCACGGTGCTGGCCGACGAGGAGGTGACCGACGAGGGCCGTAGCGCGGTCGGCAACTACCCGGTGTACCGCAGGCCGCTGCGCCAGTGGATGCTGCGCATCACCGCGTACGCCGAACGGCTGCTGGCCGGCCTGGACGAGGTGGACTGGCCGGAGCACGTCAAGCGCCTGCAGCGGAACTGGATCGGCCCGAGCGGAGGTCCCTACCACCTGAAAGACTGGCTGTTCTCCCGGCAGCGCTACTGGGGTGAGCCGTTCCCCGTCGTCTACGACGAGGCCGACCCGGACCCGGGGAGCCGGCCGATCGCGCTGCCCGAGGACATGCTGCCGGTGACGCTGCCGGAGATGACCGATTTCCGGCCGGTGCCGCAGGACGACGCCAGCGATCCCGTGCCCGCGCTGGCCCGCGCGCCCGGCTGGGCGCAGGTCACGCTGGACCTGGGCGACGGCCCGCGCCGCTACCGCCGCGAGCTGAACGTCATGCCGCAATGGGCCGGGTCCTGCTGGTACTACCTGCGCTACCTGGATCCCGGCAACGACACCGCCCTGGTCGGCAGGGACGTCGAGCGGTACTGGATGTCGCCATCCGGCGTCGACCTGTACGTCGGCGGCGTCGAGCACGCGGTGCTGCACCTGCTGTACGCGAGGTTCTGGCACAAGGTGCTGTACGACTACGGTGTCGCGGGGACCCCGGAACCGTTCGGCCGCCTGTTCAACCAGGGATACATACTGGCCGACGCCTTCACCGACGCGCGCGGCCTGTACGTGCCGGCCGCTGACGTAACCCGCACCGGTAACGGCTGGGAGTACGGCGGCCAGCCGGTCACCCGGCGGGCCGGGAAGATGGGCAAGAGCCTGAAGAACGGGGTCAGCCCGGACGACATCACCGACGCCTACGGCGCGGATACGCTGAGGATGTACGAGATGGCGATGGGCCCGCTGGACGGCGACCGGCCCTGGCGTCCCGCCGACATCACCGGCATGCACCGCTTCCTGCAGCGCCTGTGGCGCCTGATCATCGACGAGTCCACCGGCGAGACGCTGGTCGTCTCCGGCGCGGCCACCGATGACGCCACCGCGCGGCTGCTGCACCGGACCATCGCCGTGGTACGCGAGGATTTCGCCGGACTGCGCTTCCACACCGCGATCGCGCGGATCATCGAGCTGACCGCGCACGCGTCCCGGCTGCCGCACATGCCGCGCGCCCTGGCCGAGCCGCTGGTGCTGCTGGTCGCGCCGCTGGCCCCGCACCTGGCCGAGGAGCTATGGCAGCGCCTGGGCCACCCGGAATCCCTGGCCTACGAGCCCTTCCCGCACGCCGATCCGGCCCTGGCCACGGCCGATACCGTGACCCTGCCCGTCCAGGTCAACGGCAAGGTCCGCTTCACCATCGAGGTGCCCGCGTCCGCGACCCGTGACGACATCGCCGGCCTCCTGGCCAGCCACCCCGCCTACCCGCGCGACGACGTGGCCCGCCTGGTCATAGTCCCCGGCAAGATCGCCAGCATCGTCCTGCGCTAACCCCGAGTTCCCCCAGGGTCGCGGTCGTCTGGCCCCGCCTTACTGCCGCGGACCGCCGAAAATGTTCCTGAACGCCGAACGCGCCTCCTTGGTCACCTGCCGGGCGAGCAGGCTGGCCATCCACTCCCGCTCGTTGTCCGGGTCATCCGGACGACGCTCGGGGACGTCGATCCGGATGTCACCGCCCACCACGACGTCGCGCAGCTCGTATCGTGCCACCGGCGTGGAGTCCTTATGGCAGACCAGGCGCAGCAGGATGCCGAGTTCGGCGTCCGCCACCACGTCGTCGGCGGAGAACAGAAAGCCATCCATCGGAGCGTCCGCCGCCACCGCGAACCGGTAGCCGCGACGGTCGCCGACCGTGGTCTCGGCGCCGCCGGTCAGGCGGTGTTCGAGCAGCCAGGAAGGGTCGAGCAGCTTCCCGATCTCATGCGGCGGCGGCCCGGGCGGGTGGGCGAGCCAATCGTCCTCGTCGAGCCACCACTGCCGCTCCCCGTCGCCGACGATCGTCCCCCCGAAGTTCCGGGAGGAACGCCCGGCGGGCAGGGCCTCCTCGATCCGGTACCGGCCGGACCCGTCGAAGCTCAGCTGGAAGGCTTGGTGGAAAGTGCCGACCCGCTCGCTCCCTGCGTCGATGACGTAGCCGAACCCGCCGAACGCCATGCGCCGCACGCTATCCGGGACCCTTGTCAGCACGGCGGCCATGTCCTGCCAGTGGTGCAGCGTGGCCGTGATCCCGGTCGCCCAGCGGTCCCGGCTGTCGTGCAGCAGGTGCAGCATCTGGTCGGTGACGGCCGGCCCGTCGGCGGGCAGTGGTTCGGGATCGGGCGGCATCTCCGCTTTGGGCACTTCCTGCGTGTCCTGTTCGAAGGACCGGGACGCCCACGACTTGA
>WNGE01000716.1_pt1 | contig 43516 bp, 40 predicted proteins | sample 5400651 | NCBI WGS metagenome assembly WNGE01 (sample SAMN13153370, study PRJNA577476) | soil metagenome | isolation source: 60 cm soil or saprolite under grassland replicate 2 | place: USA:California | collected 2016-06-15 | reverse complement strand
GTCCGCGAGGCCTGCCAGCAGCGCGCCATCGTCGAGGTACACCAGGCTGAGGACTCCGCCCGGAGTCGCACCTGACGCGAGGCGCCACGAGCTACCGGCATCGAGCGAGATCGCGACCCCATGATCCGTGGCTGCCGCCACCTCCCCACTCGCGGACACTGCCAGTGCGTTGATGGTGCGCGCCTCGAGCGTCGACACGCTCGAGAAGGTCGACCCGCCATCGTCCGAGCGCAGCAGCCCGTCGACTTCGGTACCCGCGAGGACCACGCGGTCGTGCTCGAACGCTGGCGACACCGCGAGGCACTGCACCGCGGGCTCTTGAGCGTCGAGCTCCACTGCCCGCCACGATGCGCCGCCAGTGCGGGACCGATACAGGCCCGACGCGGTGCCCAGGAAGGCCATTCGGTCGCGTTCGAACGCGGGTGACAGAGCGATGCTGAGGATCGTCAGGTCGAGCACGCCCGGGTTGGCGCCGCTCCACGACCGACCCTCGTCCGAAGATCGCAGCAGCCCATCGGCCTCTGATCCAGCGAACAACGCGCCCGGCGCCACCGCGAGCGCCAGGATGCCGCTGCCGCTGAGGATCGGCGCCCACGTCTGGCCGCCGTCCCGCGAGCGGTAAGCGCCGGCCTGCCCCGCCGCGTACACCGTCTGGTCGCGTTCGAACGCCGGCGACGGCACGACCACCGCCGCGAACGGCACTCCCTCGCTGCCGCCCGCGATGCTCCAGGTTCGCCCGCCATCGGCTGACCGGCGCACTCCCGCGGGCGTCGCCGCGAACACCACCGCCCCGGTTCGCGTCAGCCCCGCGACCGTCCCACCCCCGGCCGCCGCGACCCGTCGCCAGCCACTCTCCACCATGCGACTCTACGGCCGCTCATAGCGCAGGAGGACGACGCCGTTGCCGAAGGTCCTCGTCTCGGCCAGGCGCAGGTTGATGAACACATCGGCCGGCTCGAACAGCGGCTTGCCGCGGCCGATCACCGCCGGGTGGACATAGATGCGGAACTCGTCGATCAGGTTGTGGCGCATGAAGGTGGCGGCGATGTCGGCGCCACCCAGCGCCATGTCGCCACCTGGTTGGGCCTTCAGACGCTCCATCTCTTCGGGGACGACTTCCCGCAGGATGGTGGTGTTCCAGTCAGCCCTGGCAAGAGTTCGGGAAAACACGATCTTGGGCATGTCGCGCCATATGCGGGCGTACTCGACCATCAGCCTGGTGCTCGCCGGATCCTCGTCCGCAGTCGGCCAGAACCTGGCCATCTCCTCATACATCACCCGGCCGTCCAGAAAGGCGCTCATCGCCGCGAGCTGCTGGTTGAAGTGGGCGTGCAGCTCGTCGTCGACCAGGTGCCAATCGAGCTCGCCGTTCGGTCCGGCGATGAAGCCATCGAGCGACATCGACATCATCAGGATGATCTTGCGCATTCGGTTCCCTTCACAATGGTGGACACATATGCCACGGATCGACGCGGAGGGCGTGGAGCTGTTCTACGAGTCGCTTGGTGAAGGTACGCCGCTCATCCTCCAGGCGCACGACCACACACCCTGGATGTTCTTCCAGGCGCCGATCTTTTCGCAGACTTATCGCTTTGTTACGTTCGATCGGCGCGGCACCGGCCGCTCCGCCAGCCCCGCTGGCGAGTGGAGTGTGGCTGATTGGGCGCGTGACCTGCGCGCGCTCATGGACGTGCTGGGCATCGACAAGGCGATCGTCGGCGGCAGCTCGGTCGGCGGCATCGTGTCGGCCCAGTTCGCGGTCGACTATCCCGAGCGGCTGCTCGGCGTGATCGTCGGCCACACCGGGCCGTACTTCTGGGACCTGGCGCGTGAGTGGGTCGAGGAGCTGATGCAAGGTGCGCAGCCGACCCTCGGTGCGCAGCCGCGGTCGTTCGCGTGGGAGGCGTCGGGTCCGCCCACGACCAACCCTGAGTTCGCCGCGTCGCCTATCGGCAAGCTGATGGCCTCGGTCGGCACGGGTCTTGGTCGCGACACGGAGAGCATCTTGAAGATGCATCGGGCGCTGCTGCAGTGGGACCAGCGGCCGCGCTACGCCGACCTCCACAGGTTGCGTGTTCCCGCGCTGTTCATCGCCGGCGCCAACGAGCCGCAGAAAACGCTCGAGCTGATGCTGGAGTGGCACCAGCAAGTGCCCGACTCCGAGCTGGTGATCCTGCGCGACTGCTACCACGCGGCGCATCGCGAAAACGCCCCGGCGTGGAACGCCGCCGTGCAGTCCTTCCTGTCCAGACACGGCCTGTAGGGTCAGCTAGCGTCGTATCCAGCGCCCCATGCGGAAGATCCAGCGCGCAAAGGCCTCGTGCCCGGGTCAGCTGAGCGAAAAGCCGCGTTGCTCAGCCGCGTCTTTGACGTACGCGATCGCGGCGAGCGCCTGGTCCGCCGGCAGGTGTTCGACGATGACCGCGGTGTCTTCGCCCAATCCTGCGACCACCTCGAAGAACGCGTCCAGGTCGAGCAAGCCCTGACCTGGTGGTGCTTCGGAGATATGGACCACCAGCTCCGGGTCGGCGCGGACATCCTTGATGTGCGCGGACCTGGCGTAGCACGTCCCCAGCGTCCGCCACATGTGGCGCATCACCTCGCCGTTGGCCCACACCTTCGAAAAGTCGCCTAGCAAGTTCACCGGGTCGAAGTTGGCTCGAACCCACGGCGAATCGACCGCTTGAATGACCTCGCGGATGTGTTCCGGGGAGTCGAGCGCGGTAGTGACGTGGCATTCCAGTGCGAGGATGACCCCGGCGTCCGCCGCCCACGGGGCGACCCGCCGCAGGCTGGCGATCAGCCGCTCACGCGTCGCCGGCAGATGATTTTCGGGGTGCGGACCATAGAAGTGGCTCGGGTGCCGCGAGCCGCAGCCGCTGATGATCATCTCCGCGCCCAGCAGCCGCGCCGTCTCGAATGCCGCCCGCAAACGCTCCAGCTCAGTCGACAAACAATCATCATCAGGATGCGTGAGCTGCGGGTTGTAGCCAGTCGCCTGCACGATCGACAGCCCGTGCTCGGCCAGAACGCCGCGCACGCGAGTGGCATGCGCGGCAACTGCATCGGGCGAAGGCTGAAAGTGCGTGGTGAACACGCGTACGCCGAGTCCGGCCAGCTGACGCGCGAGCGCTTCGTCAACCTCCTCCGGATAGCGCGGCACCGGGCCGCCCGCGACGCCCAGCCGCACTCTCACGGCAGCGCGCCAACGTGCGCTTCGGTGTGCACGAGCTGGCCGTTGAGGCTCATCCCAACTCGGGCAGCGACCCAGACCGCGATGACCGCGACCTCATCCGGTTTCTGAAGTCGTTCCACCGGACTGCCCGCCGCGCGCTCGGCAGCGAACTCCCGCGGACTCATACCTTCGAATTCAGCCATCTGTTCAGTAATCGGCCCGAACATCCCTTCGAGCACCGATGTCGGATACAGCACGGTGGTGGCGATGCCGTACGGACCCAACACCAGCGCGGTTGATTTGGACAGATGGTTCAGCGCGGCTTTGCTGGCGCCGTACGCGGGCAGGAACGGCCGCCCTCGCTCCGCCGCGCCGGAGCTGATATTGAGAATCTTGCCGCGACAATTCGTCACCGGATGCGGCGCCTGCGCCTGCATCATCCGCCCAGCGCGCTGCGTCGCCAGCAGCGCACCATCCAGGTTGACCGCGAACACGCGTCGCCAGTCCTCGAGCGGAAACTCGAGGAGCGGCGCGACATGAAAGATGCCCGCGTTGTTGACCAGGATGTCCAGTCGATCGAATTGCGCCCGCACGCGACCAAACAGGCGGTCTTGCGCTTCTGGCGACGTCACATCGGTGGCAACAGCCACGGCGTTGGCGCCGATCGCTGCGGCGGTAGCGGACGCCGCCTCGGCATCGATATCCGCTACCACCACGGAAGCGCCCTCGGCGCCGAAGGCGCACGCGATCGCCTGGCCGATGCCCCGACCGCCACCGGTGATCAGGGCCACCTGGCCATCGAGCCGTCGAGCCGACGGCATTCAGCCCTTCACCGCCTTGTCCAGTCCTTTCATCATGTTGTCGATCGCTTCTTCCGGCTTGATCTCGCCCAGCAGCACGCGCTGGAAGTTGGGCAGTACGACGGTCAGCCCCCAGTTGGAAGATCCCGCGAACGCGGGCGCCGGCCCGCCGAACTTGAGTGTCTCGATTGCCGCGGCGTAGTACGGGTTCTTCTGCACGCGGGCATCTTCGGCCACTTTGGTGGAGGATGGGAAGTAGCCGGTGGACTCCAGGAACGTGATCTGGGTGTCCGACTGCGCCCAATGGTCAATCCACGCCCAGTCGGCATCGGCGTTCTTGGGGTCACTCATGCCGTTGTAGGAGTAGCTCACATCAGCAATGTGAGCGGCTGGACCCGCGGGCCTGGGCAGCGTGCCGAATTTACCGGAGTCGGCGCCGAGCGCGGTACCGACGTCGATCAGGGATCCGGTGTGGTGCCACAGCATCGCCGTCTGGCCGGTCGTGAAGCCGGTCATGATCTGCTGGAAGCTGTCATTGGTGACGCTCGGCGGCACCGCCTTATGCTTGGTGAAGAGCTCGCTGAACCAGCGCAGCGCGTCCGTCGCCTTCTGGCGATCCATGGCTGGCTGCCCTTTGTCGTCGACGATGGGCGAACCAAACGAGCGGATGACCGCGATCACCATTCCCTCGCCGCCACCGGCGCCGCGCATGCCGAAGCCGAACCTGTTCTTCGACGGATCGGTCAACTTGATCGCGGCATTCTGAAACTCGTCGAAGGTCTTGGGCGGCGCCAGACCTGCCTCCTTGAACCAGTCAGCGCGGTAGTACATCCAGTCGATGAATGCGAAGCTCGGGACGCCGTAGATCTTGCCGTTGATCGTGGCGTCCTTGAAGCGTTCATCGGGCAGATACTGGCGCTGATCCCAGGTGGCGACGCGCGAGGTCAGGTCGACCAGGCCACCCATCGCGGCCATGTCTGGCAGGCGGACGCTAGAGATCATGGTCGTCTCCGGCTTGCCGCCCCCTTGTACCGCCAGCGTGAACTTGGCCATGAAGTCGGCATTCGGCACGTTCTCGCTGTTGACGGTGACGTTGGGATACTTGTCCTTGAACGCTTTGGTGACTTTCGCCAGGCCATCCATCTCGCTCTGGCTGGTGAAGGTGTGCCAGTAGGAAACCGTGCCCGTCAGCGCCGATGGCTTCGGCGTCGCGGCGGGCGCGCTCGCCGCGGTCGGCGCGCTCGACGATGCACCTGGTGGTGCCACCGCCTGTGGAGCGCACGCCGCGAGCAAAAGTCCGCTGCCGGTCATCGCTGTAGCTGTGAGAAAATCGCGTCTACGCATGGCGTCCCCTTCCGAAGTTGAGCTTTAACCTTTCACCGCGCCCATTGTCAGACCGCGCACGAGCGCTCGCTGTACGAGCGCGAAAAACAACAGGATCGGCGCGATGCTGATAATGCCGCCGGCGGTGAGCAGTCCCCACGGGAGCTGATATTCGCCAACCATCAATTGCAGTCCGACCGGCCACGTGCGAATGCCCTGAGACGTGGTCAACATCAACGCGAACAGAAACTCATTCCAGGACGAAATGGCGATCAGCACCGCCGTCGCCGCCACGCCGGGCCTCGCCAGTGGCAGCACCACACGCAGGATTGCTCCCGCTCGGGTGCAGCCATCGATTCGCGCCGCATCCTCGAGCTCGGGCGGGATGCTGTCGAAGAAGCCTTTCAAGATCCAGATGCTGACTGGCGTCAGAAACGCGGTGTATGCCAGTGCCAGTCCGATGTAGGTGTCGTACCAGCCGAGCACACGCAGCGCGATGAAGATCGGTAGGAGCAGCAGTACCGCCGGGAACATGCGGATCACGAGATAGAACAGCAGAATCTGTCCGCGCGCTCGGAAGCGGTAGCGCGACAAGCTGTAGGCGCCGCTGATACCGCCAGCCAGGCACACCAGCACGGTGAGCGCCGTGACGACGGCACTGTTCAGGAACATCGTTGGAAAGCCGGCCTGTGCCCACAACGTGGCGTAGTTGTCGAACGAGGGTCGCAGTGGGATGTACTGAATCTCGGCCGTCACGATGTCGGCGTTCGATTTCAGCGATGTGAGCAGCGTCCACACGATAGGGAACACCGCGAACGAAAATGCGCCAAGCAACACTCCGTACGCGAGCACGTCATACAGCTTCTGGGTCCGCCGTCGCGAGCGAATCACGTGTTACTCACGCGTCACGCCAGACACTCGCACGTACGCCGATGTGAACACCATCAACAAGAACAGCATGACCGTGCCGACCGCGGCCGCGGCCCCGAAGTTGAAGCCGGTGTAAGCGCTGTTGAATGCCAGCAGCGACAGGACATGCGTCGCCAGTCCTGGACCACCGTGGGTCAGAATGATCATCAGATCCGGCGCGTTTACCAGTCCGATCACGCGCAGGATCACCGACGCCACAATCACCGGTGTCAGCAGTGGGAGCGTGATTCGCCAGAAGCGATACCAGGGATTGGCGCCGTCGACCTCCGCTGCTTCGTACAACTCGTCCGGTACACTCTGCAGTCCGGCAAGCAACAGCAATGTGAAGAATGGAAAGTTCTTCCACAAGTCCACGACCAGGACCCCGGCCATGGCCGTCTCGGCCTGCGCGAACCAGGCTACGTAGCCGTGCAGCAATCCGAGTCGCACGAGCAAGTCATTGACCACGCCGAGCCGCGAATCGAGCAGCAAGCTCCACATGTGCCCGGCGACCACGGTTGGCATGAGCCACGGCAGGAGCAGACCCAGACGTAGCAGCCCGAGCCCGCGCAGGCGTGGACGGTTCAACGCCAACGCGACGATCAGACCGAGCAGGAACTGCGAGCCGGCGCCGACCGCGACCCACACAACCGTGTTTTTTGCCGCGGTCCAGAACACCGAATCGGTCCACAGGTCGGCGTATTGGGCCAGCCCGACGAAGCTCGGTATGGGTGCGCGCAGCAGGTTGTAGCGCTGGAAGCTCAGCCACACGCCCGAGGCGACGGGGTAGACGGCGACCATGGCCACGAGCGCGAGGCTGGGCAGGAGCAGGTAGTACGCCCAACGACTCGACTCCGACAGGTCGCCTAGCCGCCAGGCAGGCCGTACGATCACGCGGCTCCGATGATAGTGCTCCCGGTGTCGCGCCGGAGAACCAGGCCAAGCGCTAGAGTTAGCCTGAATCCTTCGACAGGCTCAGGACGAGCGGTCCCCGCTCATGGTGAGCTTGTCGAATCCAGAGCGGGGACCGTGAGATGAAAATTGACGATGACGACGAGTACGCCGAGCTCTTCAAGAAGAAGCTGCCGAGCGACTCATCGAGTAGCGCTTCCTGGCAAGATGTCGCGGCCGAGTTCGAGGCGCTTGGCGGAACGCTCGGCGACGTGCTGCGCAAAGCCTGGCAACAGTCGGACGGCGACACAGTTCTGACCGGCTTTCGGCAGTCCCTGAGCTCGCTCGTCGAGGATGTGAATCGGTCAGCCGAGGACACCCCTGAGACACAGCGCGCCCGCGACGAGCTCACGCGCCTGGTCGAATCGATCCGCGCCGCCGCCGCGCAGGCCGGCGACGAGTTCCGCCCCGAGCTACTCAACCTGCTTCGCCAGGCTAACGCCCAGCTTCGCCGCATCAGCCGCGTCGACGAATAGCGTTATCGGACCATGCGCACCGTGCGGCGATTCTGGGACCGCAGTGCCAGGCCACAGCGTGGGCAGTAGCGCGCTCCAGCCGGCGCGCGCCGACCACAACCGGCGCAGCGCAGCGCGAGAGCCGTAGGTGCTGCTCGAGCAATCTCGGGGGCCAGCGCGCTGACCGAGTGAGCCTCTTCAGTCGCCGCCCGCTGCAGGATCCAGCGCAGCGTCATGACGCTCGCGGCGCCAACGACCAGCAGCCACGCGAAGTTCCACGGCAATGGCAGGCCGCGCCAGTCCCACAGCGCATGCAACACCACCACCGCGATCAGGGCAAAGGCGATCCGCCGCCCTCCGCGCCGCCACCCTGCATGTCGCTCGCGCCAGATCGTCGCGCACACAATTGCCGTCCACGTGCCGTGGGTGAACGGCGAGAGCAGTGCCCGAACCCACAGCACGCCGATGAGCGCACTCGGCGTTTCAACGCGCGCGAAGGCGTACATCGCGCTTTCTATGGCGGCGAATCCCATCCCCGCGGCCGCGCCATAGATGACACCGTCCATGCGAAACCGCAAGGCTGGCCGTGGCATCAGCCACAACACCCCTAGTGCCTTGGCGGGCTCTTCGATGAGCGCGATGAGGAGTACCGACATGAGTGCGCCAGGCACGATGCCCACCTCACGCTGTAACCAGATCGCCGGTGGCAGACCCAACGCCGCCCCGAGCACCGCGGTGACCAGAAGCTCTAGCGGTCGTTCGGTGAGAATATTGGACTCCCACAGATAGTGGACGAAGACGACCGGGCCGATCAGCGAGCCAACGATCAGCGCCGCGTACATCGGGGGCGTGCTGCCGCTCCATATGGCCGCCGCCGTGGCGAGCCCGAACAGCACCACGCCAATGAGCAAGACCAGCCAGTACCACCTGCGCCGTCGTTGCCCAACGAGCGGCATGATCGTGGCGACTGGATCTGGCAGCAGCAAGTGTTGCCCGGCCGCGCCGCGAAACCTGACCCCGATGAGCTCACGGAAGTAATTGGCCACGGTCGCCTGCTCGTGCGCCACCTGCTGGAAGGCGTCGCGGGTCAGAATCAGCAGTTCCGTCTCTTCGAGCGCACGAACGGTGGCAATTCTTGGGCTGGTAGCGAGCAGCGCCACCTCGCCAAACGAATCACCCGCGGCCAGAATCGCGATACGCCGACGGTCGCGGATGACCTCGACCGACCCCGTGCGAATCAGGTAGAAACAGTCGCCTGGTTCACCCTGGCGCACGATGATCGCGCCGTCCTTCGCGACGCGGCTTTCCAGTTGCTCGGCCAGTGACCAGATCGCCTCGTGGGGCAATCCAGCAAAAGGTGAAGCACGCTTCAGCGCAGCGTCGACGGTCATCAGGTGCAACCGGCGGGCGACGCGCTCTGCGATAGCCGGAGCATCGTCGACAACGCGCTGAAAGTCTGATGCGTTGAGCGCGAGCGCGTACACCGTCGTCAGAGCGCTGACGGTCGCCAGTCGACGCTGATCGCCACCCAGGAGCGCGCGCTCGCCAAAGCTGTCACCCGGACCAAGCAACGCCAGTGTGACGGGTTCGCCAGCAATGTCGATATGCGTGACGGCGGCGGTGCCCTCGGTGATGAGGTACCAGCAGTCAGCCACCTCGCCTTCGCGCACGATGGTCCCGCCGACGTCGATCGTAACTGGACGCAGATGCGCGTCGATCTCCGTGAGCGCGTCGTCGTTCAGCCCGTGCAACGCGTCCGATGCGCGCATTAGCGCCAGCGCTGGCTCGTGCGACGCCACCGCCTCAGTCACTGCGCGGTGGCTGTGGCTGACGCCTGGGTTTCCGAATCTGGTGAAGTGCGAAAGATTTCCGCGAACGCGACGCCACCATCGGTACCGTCGGCTGCGCCCACGGCGAGGCGATTGAACGTCGGCTCGAGGATATTGGCGCGGTGCGTGGGGCTATTCATGAGCGCTTCGGCAAGTCGAGTGACGACGCCCGGACTCGGCGAGCTGGCACGCGCAAGGTTCTCGCCAGCCAGCGTATAGGTAACTCCGGCGTCAGCGAGCAATCCGACAAACGCCATCTCTCCCAGGCTGTTGTAGTGCGACAGTTGGCTGCCGCTGGTCTGTGCGGCAGCACGTAGCCGTGCGACCTTGAGCGTCGGAGGATCGAAGGTCACCGGTGGCAGACCAAACTGGGCACGGTCGGAATTGGTCTGGTCCAGCAAAGCCTGCTCCTGGGCGTTGGGCGCTGTATCCGCGATCGATGCCAGGTCGCCGCCGGAGCTCCCCGCTGCACTGCTGAGAGCACCCGTGGCGAGCTGTGCGAGGAAGTCCGTTCGCGAGCTCGCGCGGTGCGCAGCAGGTCCCAGTGCGATCCCGTCAGCAACGCCGACGTAGCCGGGCTGCATCGAGCGGTTTACGGCAACGATGCCGATGCCCAGGACGAGTGCGACTGCCGCGACGGCGAGCGGGACGAACCGTGGGCGCTTCACGAATTGAATGCTCCTCAGGGCTGATCCCCCAGGACTGCCACTCGATACACGTTCAGCTCCCCTTCGCGGCCGCGCACGGCCGACCGACCCAGCAGATCCGCGCGCACGCTGCGCGCAACCTCGGCGTAGACGCTTTCGGCAAAGAGGGCTTCGCCAGCTCCTGCGCGAGCAACCAGACGCGCCGCGACGTTGATCGGATCGCCGAGCACTCCCAACTCGGCCCGCTCCGCCGATCCGATGCGGCCAACCACGATCGGGCCAGCGGCGGCGGCGACGCCGACGTCCAATCGGAAGCCCCACACACCGCTGCGGCGTCGGTTGAGCGCCTCGTTTGCGCCCACGACCCCCAGTGCGGCTGCGAGGGCGCGCTCGCGGTGGTCCGGCTGGTCGACCCGGGCGCCAAACGTGGCCAGCAACCCGTCGCCAACGAACTTTTCGACGACGCCGGCGCAGCGCGTGATGGCGCGCACCGCGACCGTCAAATGCTCGTTGACGACCGCCAGCAAAGCCGCCGGATCGTCGGCAAAGACCTCCGCCAGATGCGTGAAATGCCGCAGGTCGGTAAAGAGCGCAGTCGCCTCGCGCACGGACGCCGTGGGCTCCTCCGTGTCGACCGGCGCTGGCACCAGGCGTTCATACGCGCGCCGCAGCGTGTTCAGTTTGGCCAGGTCGCGGGCGAACAGCAGCGCCTGCGCATTCTCGGCCGGGTGCGCTCCGTTGCCACCGCTCACGCTGCGTCCACCGCCTGTTCGACCACCCGCAGTAGCTCGAGTGGCGAGAAAGGCTTGGTCAGGTATCGATCGGCTCCGGCACTCAGCCCGGCTTGCACGTCGGCCTGCTGCGCCTTCGACGTGAGCAAGATCACGCACGTCTTGGCCAGCTCGGGATCCTCCCGAATGGCACGGGTGAGCTCGAGCCCGGTGTGCCCCGGCATCTGCACGTCGAGCAGACAGACGCGCGGATGATGCTGTCGAATCAGGCGTAGCGCCTCGTCTCCGTCAGCTGCTTCGATGACGTCATACTCGTCCGATGCGATCGTGGCGTTGACCAGCAGCCGCAGGCTGGGCTCGTCGTCGGCGATGAGCACCGTGGTCATGCGACCAGGTCCTGCTTGTCGCGCACGCTCGATCGGCGCAGCGTCGCCCAGATAATGTCGGCGGCGGCCGCGCCGACCGCCGGCTCTTTGCGCAACATAGCCACAACTCCCAGCTGCTCCATTGTGATGCGCTCCTCCTGGCTCAAGTCTTTGACGCTCACGACAACCACCGGTACTGCAGCTCTGCTCCCTTGACGCAGTCGCCGCAGGAACGCCTCGCCTTGCAGGCGCGGGAGGAGCAAGTCCAACACGAGTGCTTTCGGAGTCTCGACTTCGAGTTGCTGCAGCGCTTCTTCGGCGCTTGGGACCCACACGGAGGTCAGTCCGCGACCCGTCAGCTCCGCTTCGAGCAGGCGTGCAAATCCGGCGTCGTCCTCCACGATCAGCACTTCTCCGGAAGTCTTGCGCACGTCGGCCAATGGCAGACTGAAGACAAAACTACTGCCCTGACCAAGGCCAGGCGACTCGGCCCAGATCCGTCCACCGTGTGCGTCCACGATCTTGCGACTGATGGCCAGCCCCAACCCCGTGCCGGTGATCGAGCGCCGGTCACTGTTGTCGACGCGGTAGAACTTTTCGAACAGTCTGGGCAGCGCTTCGGGCGGGAGGCCCAGCCCGTGGTCTTGCACACTGACGATGACCTGGCCATTTGCTTCATGTGCCGCGACGCGTATTTCGCCACCGGCTGGTGAATACTTGCGTGCGTTCGACAGGAGATTGGTCATCACCTGCTGGATCCGGTCCGCGTCCGCGCGCACCGCTGGCAAGTCGTCGGCCAGGTCGAGCTGAATGGGATGCACCCCGTCCTCACCGGCCGCGGCGATGCACTGTTCGATGAAGCCCGCCACCTCGACGGGGCGTGGCGCGATCTCCTGGCGGCCACTCTCCATTCGCTGCAGATCCAGGAAGTCGTTTATCAGCGCGGTGAGCCGCCGCCCCTCCTCCAGGATCACCGTCAGAAACTGCTGCCGCTGCGCCTCGTTCAGCTCGCGGGTTCGCAGCAGCTCTGCAAAACCAACCACTGAGGCCAGCGGTGTCCGAAGCTCATGGCTGACGACGGATACGAGCTCATCCTTGGTGCGCACCAGGTCGCGCTCCGCGGTCACATCGCGCAGCACGACGCCGACTCCGAGTCGCCCAGCGGTGGTGTCGGCGACCGTGAAGACATCTGCCTGAAGCGACTTGGACGGCTCGGTGAGCTCCAGCTCGAGTGTCGGGCGCTGCTCGGGACTGCGTAGCGCCCGCGTCCACTGGCCGATGACCGCATCTGCCGCCACGAGCCGTGGCCGCACGTGCGCGAGCACCGATTTCGTTGCAGCGCCCAGCGCCAGGCGTTGTTCGATGCCCAGCAGCTCGGCTGCGCGTTTGTTGCAGTAGCGGACGACCTCGTCTTCATCCATCACCACCAGGCCCTCGTGCATGCTGGACATCACCGCGGTGAGCGTGGAGCGCTCGCGCGCTCCCTCCTCGACCAGCTGACGGGCCTCGATCGCCAACGCCGCCTGGTCGGCAAGCATGCCCAGCACGCTCAGGTCATCGGCCGCAAACGGCGATGCGCGATCGATGAAGACCACGAACAACCCGTATGTGCGGCGGGTGGTGGCAAGCGGAGCGATCAACGCGCCGTGCGCGGGCAGCGCTTCGGCGAAGCGTTGCAGGTCGGAGCCCATTGCGTCCGGTGAGCTGATGGCAAGGCCCTGCCTCATGCGCCACACTGAATCGAGCACCGGCGTGCGCTGGTCGACGACGAGTTGTGCGAGGTCTAGCCGCTCCAATAGCGAGGCGGTCGCCGGATCGCTATGCAGGTCGAGCACCGGGCGAGCGTCCGCGGGCGCCAGACCAATGACCGCGGCCTTGCCGCCGGTTGCTCGCGCGGCGGCGGGACCGAGGTACTCGAGAACGGCGGCCACGCGCTCACCGCCTGATTGTCCCGCCAGACCGATCAAGAAGCGCTGGATCTCCTGGCCCTGCCAGATCCGACGCAGCCACCGCGGTGGCGCGAGGCCAACCCAATACGCGAGGGCCGAGCCGAGTGCCGCGAGGTCCATCAGCGGCTTGAGTACCCACGCGGCGCTGGGGATCATGGCCGTGGCGCCGGCTGCTCCGATCACGCCGGCCAGGCATCCTGATCCGAGAGCGACGGCGACCAGACGGCGCTGGCCGATCCCGCGATGGACCAGCGCGGTGCGAACGAATTCCAGCGTGGCGTAGCCCTCGACATACGTGAAGGCCCCGACGACCACCAGCATCCCCCAGCTGGGCAGCTCTTCCGAGCTGAACGCGACCAGGATGCCCCAGGACAGGACGAGTCCGACAGTTGCCACCGCCAGCTGCGGCCGCGGCACGGGCCGAAACTGGCCGAGAAAACGCAGCAGTAAATACGGCTGCGCGAGGAACGCTAGCAGCGCCGCGTTTGTCGCCCAGCTCGGCGGCGCGATGGCGGTCAGGTCGGTGACGACCTGCAATCCAATGACCAGCAGGAAGCCGCTGAATAGCGCGGCGACTTCGAGGTGCGGTAAGTCTCGCCAGCGCAGAAAGTCGAGCAGCGTCAGGCAGAAGACAAGGACAAACACCCCGCGAGTGACAAACTGCAGGAGGGGGTCGGCCATGCGGGTTGGTCCGTACGCCTGAAGCAGGTCGTGTGCCGTTGGCTGGTCGCCGACCTAGGTCATTCAGGCGAGAAAGAACTCCCCAAACCGAGATCGACGCGGCGCTCGGGTAGTCAACCTCCTTGAACACGGTTCAGCCAGAGCCGAGGCGCGCTGGTGGTGGGACGTACTCCTCCAGTTCCGGATCAGGCAGGCTCAGCGTTCGACCAAGCTCGGCGGAGCGGTACAACGCCATCAGGATCTCTATCACCGCGACGCCGTCGGCGAACGTTTCGCTCGGTCGCTGGCCTGTGCGGAACGCCTCGACCATGTGGCGGTCCTCGGCCGTGTAGCCGTAGCTGGCTGCCTCATCGTCCACGACTGGCATCAGCCCCTGCTCGGAATTCTGCTTCTCGACCAGGTCCTCACCCGACGCGCCGTGGACATTGCGCGACAGAAACACTTTCAACGGCGTGTTCAAGGTGCTGATCTCGAGCGAATATTCCGGACCCAGCAGCTCCATCTGCAGCCGCAGTCCCGGCCCGACGTATGCCCAGGACGTCGTCGCCTCGATGACCACCGGCCGCCCCTGCTCATCTTCGAGCATCACCACGCCACGCGCGTAATCCTCGGCCGGCCGACGGCTGTAGTCGAGCTGTGAGTCCATCTCCTGCTTGAGCCGCTCGACGTACTCCGGACGCGACCACTTGAGAGTGGCCACCGTGCCGTTGGCACTCTTGACGCGCAGCGTCGTGCGGTCCTTGCCAGGCTCTGTCAGCAGAAAACGGGCAGCCTCGACGCTGTGGCACATCATGTCCAGCAGCACTCCGCCACCCTGCTCGGTTCCCTGCCAGAACCAGCGTCGATGCGGCCCGCTGTGCTCCTCGGCGGAACGCGCAAGGTATGGCCGTCCGGTAGCGGGCACGGCGCGGCGCCAGATGATGTCCTTTCCGCGCTGGATGGCCGGCGCGAACACCTGGTTTTCGAGATAGCCGTGATTCAGGCCGGCCTCGTCGGCCAGGCGCAGCATCTCGCGCGCCTCCTTGAGCGTGCGTGCCAAGGGCTTCTCGCACGCCACGCCAAGCAAAGGCCGGCCGCGCGATCTGTTGGTCTGCACGATCGCCCGCATGTCCGCGAGGCGATCGAAATTCGTGCGCAGGATCCACACGGCATCGATCGAGTCTTCGTCGGCGACCAGGTGCTCGATCGACTCATACCCGCGGCACGGACCCAGCCCCAGCTCATCGGCCAGCCGGACCGCGGCCTCACGCCGCGCCTCGCTGTGGCCATAGATCCCGGCGACCTGGACGTTGCGGACCGCTTGCAGAGCGTGCAGGTGAAAGTGGGCGACAAAGCCCGTGCCGAGGACGCCGATGCGTAACGTCATGGCCGCAAGCGTCGGTCGTAAGCCGTTATCCGTCCGGTTCGTCGATGCGCGCCAGCTTCCGCACAGCCATGCGCCACGTTGCTCGGTCTGCCTTGGCGGCTTCGCGGACCTCGGTCACGTAGATATTTCCGCGGCTGTCAACGGCGATCCCATGCGGAGCGACGAACTGGATTGGCGCGGCTGGATCGTCGCCCCACCGCGTCAGTACGTTTCCAGCGAGGTCGAGCACGGAAACGCGCGCGGGACGGTCCTGACCGTAGGGCGCAGTCTGGAACGGGTACAGCGCGGCTCGCTCACCGAGCTCGGCAACGTAGACGTGGCCCGCGTCATCGACGCATACGTCATCGGGACGAGCAAGGTCCGACCACTCGTCAAGATAACGCCCGTCCAGATCGAAAACCTGAATCCGACTATTCTCCCGGTCACAGACAAGCACGCGTTCGTCCGGTAGCACCAGCACCGAATGTGGGACATTGAATGCACCGTGATCGGTGCCCGGCCGACCCCAGGACGTGCGCAGCTCGCCTGTTGGCGTGAACTGATGAACACGCGCGTTGCCGTAGCCGTCCGACGCGAACAAGTCGCCGTTGGCGGCGGTGACCATCTTGGTCGGCGCGTTGAACGGGCCGGCCGCTCGCACGATCGCGCGAAAGTCGCCCGCGTAGCCCGTATCGGATGGCGAAACGGGCCCGGCAATGGTTCGCACCAGGTCACCCTCGGGGGTAAAGACATGGACTCGGTGCCCGCCGACGTCGGTGCAGTACAGCAAGTTGTCGACGCCGAAGGCTATGGCGTGGGTCGTCTCGAACAAACCGTCGCCGAACGAACGCACGAAGGTGCCGTCCGGCTCGAGCACGATGACTGGATGGTCGGTGCTGCGCGGACAATTTCCGCGTGAGATCAGATACACCCGGTCGTCAGGTCCGATGGCGACGCCAGGTACGTCGCACACCGTCCAGCCCGCGGGGAGCTGAAGCCAATCTTCGATCGCCGTGAACACGCGCCCACCTGGGCCACGCAGTTGAATCGTCTCGGTGGCGTCCGTCACGGCGCCATTGTAGGTGGCGGTGGCGGAACACCCGCCAGGTCCAGCTCGCGCGCGCGATGGCAGCGCACAAACTGGCCAGGCGACAGTTGCTCCCAGATGGGCGGGGTTGTCTTGCACACCTCGACGGCGTACGGGCAACGCGGATGGAAGTAGCAGCCACTGGGCGGCGCGGCGGGATTCGCGACCTCACCTTGCAGCACGCTGGCTTGCTTGCGGGCGCGCGGATTGGGTTCCGGGATTGAGCCGAGCAGGGCGGAGGTATACGGATGCCGCGGCCGAGCGAAGATCGTGCGCGTCTCGGCCAGCTCCACCATCTGTCCGACATACATGACCGCTACGCGATCGCTGATGTGCTTGACCACACTCAAGTCATGCGCCACGAACAAATACGTCAGGCCAAGCCGTTCCTGAAGCTCCAGGAGGAGGTTGAGAATCTGCGCTTGAACCGAGACGTCGAGTGCCGAGACAGCTTCATCGGCGACCACCAGGCGCGGCTCGAGGGCAAGCGCTCGTGCGATGCCGATCCGCTGACGCTGGCCGCCGCTGAATGCGTGCGGGTACCGCCGCATGTACTCCGGTCGGAGTCCTACGAGTCGCAGCAGCTCGGCCACCCGATCGTGTCGCTCCGTGGCGCTGCGTACGCCGTGCACAAGCAGTGGCTCGGACACGATGTCGAGCAGCGTCATGCGCGGATTCAGCGACGAGTACGGGTCCTGGAAGATCATCTGCATCTCGCGTCGCAACGGACGCAACCGCGCGCGTGGCACCTGTGCGAGATCGACCACCTCGTCGCGCGTGGTGCGAAACAGGATCTGTCCGCTGGATGGGTCGTAGGCGCGCAAGATGCAGCGCGCGGTCGTGGTCTTGCCACAGCCGGATTCGCCTACGAGTGCGAGCGTCTCACCGGATCGGACGTTGAACGAGACATCATCAACCGCGCGTACCTGACCGATGACTCTGCGCAGAAAACCGCGCCGAATCGGGAAGAACTTGCGGAGCTGCTTGACTTCCAACAGTGACTCGGCGGCCATCGAGCTGGCGGCGCCGTTGGTCGAGCTAGCCACCACGCGCGACAACACCTGACGCAACCGCGTCTGCTGGGTCTGGCTGGTGGTACAGGAAACAGCTCACCGCCTGGCCGGTCCCGACGTTCCGAAGCCGAGGCTCGAAGCTCTCACAGGTGCCGGGTATGAAACTGGGACAGCGTGGATTGAACAAACAGCCCGTCGGCCGGTTGTAGGGATGCGGAACGGACCCGCTGATCGTAGGCAGTCGGCTACGAGGCTCGTCGCTGAGACTGGCAATCGAACGCAGCAGAGCCTGCGTGTACGGATGCCGTGGGTTGAAAAAGAGGTCGTCCACGGAGCCTTGCTCGACGACCTTGCCCAGATACATGACCACCACGTCGTCGCACATTTCAGCCACCACGCCCAGGTTGTGAGTGATGAGCATGATGGCCATCCCGTTCTGCGCCTGCAGGTCGCGCAACAACTGGAGGATCTGCGCCTGGGTTGTCACGTCAAGTGCCGTGGTCGGTTCATCGGCGATGAGAAGCTTCGGGTCGCAGGCCAGCGCGGTGGCGATCATCGCCCGCTGCCGCAGGCCGCCCGAGAGCTGGAACGCGTACTCGTCCATGCGCGCCTCGGCACGTGGGACTCCAACCTGGCGCAGCAGGTCGATGCTCCGCGCACGGGCCTCACGCCGCGAGACTTTCTGATGGAACAGGATTGCTTCCATCATCTGATTACCGATGGTGTGAACCGGGCTGAACGACGTCATCGGCTCCTGAAACACGTAGGCGATGGTCGCACCGCGAATGGAGCGCATGGCGTGTCCGTCCGGCCTGAGATTGGTGATGTCGATCGTGCCGAAGGCGTCGTGCAGCAGGATTTGCCCGGACACAATGCGGCCAGGCTCCTCGACCAGGTTCAGGATGGATCGAGCGGTGACGCTCTTGCCGCAGCCGGATTCACCGACGACGCCGAGCGTTTGGCGAGGGTAGATGTCGAAGCTCGCACCATCGACGGCGCGCACCACTCCTTCATCCGGGAAGAAGTATGTCTTCAGATCGCGCACTGACAGAATCGGCTGGGTGTCAGTCATTTACACGCCGTACGGGTCGGCGGCGTCGCGCAGGCCGTCACCCAGGAAATTGAAGGCGAGAATGGCCACGATGACTGGCACCGCCGGTAGCAAGAGCCAGGGCGAGATCGCGAGTGTTTGCACGTTCGACGCTTGCTGGAGCATCACCCCCCATGAGATCGCTGGCGGTCGCAGACCCAGGCCGAGAAAGCTGAGTGATGTCTCAAATATGATGATCTGCGGCAACGATAGCGTCGTCGCCGCGATGATGTGGCTCAGGAACGACGGCACCATATGCCGAAAGATGATGCGCATGCGTCCGCAACCGGCGAGCTCGGCGGCCATGACGAAGTCTTCCTCGCGCAGCGACAGGAAGCGGCCGCGCACCACGCGCGCGAGCTCGGTCCACTGGACCAGGGCAAAGATGATTGTCATCACGAAGAACACGCGCACGATGTCCCAGTCTCGGGGTAACGCGGCGGCGATGCCCATCCACAATGGGATCGTCGGAATTGAACGGAGGATCTCGACGAGCCGCATGACCAGCGTGTCGATCAAGCCGCCAAAGTAGCCCGCCAGACCACCCAACAAGACCCCGAGGAAGAGACTGAGTGTAACGCTGCTCAAGCCGATCAGCAGCGACACCTGCGTGGCGTACATGAGTCGCGACCACAGATCGCGGCCCTGGATGTCTGTGCCGATAAGGAACAGCGAGCTCTCGGCTGTCTTGTCGTCGGCTTCGACACCCAGCAGGTGCACGTCGAGCGGGATAAACCCCCATAGTTTGTACGGGAAGCCGTGGACGAAGAACTTTACCGGCACTTGCTGGTTCGGGTCGACGACGTACACGCGTTTGAAGGTCTGAGGATCCCGCGTGCCCACCAGCGCCTCCGCGTACAGTCCCTGCGATGTCAGCCTGACCGGTTGCGGAGGAATCAGACCGCGCTGCGCTTCGGACGCGAGCGGATCCGCATAGGACAGAAAATCGGCGAACACGACGACGACGTAAAAGGCAATGAGGATGCCAGCTGAAACAACGGCGAGCCTATGTTTTCGAAAGCGCCACCAGATGAGCTGCCACTGTGTCGCGACGGAGACCCGCTCCTCCGCCTCGCTAGCCGTCGCGGCGCCTGGCACGAGGCCCGGAGCGGCGACGACGTCAGTGCTCATCGACCCTCCATCCGAATGCGCGGATCGATCCACACCAGGAGCAGGTCCGAAACCAGAGAGCCAAGCACCGTCAGCACGCTGATCAGCAGGATGATCGTGCCAGCGAGGAACATGTCGAGTGCGATCAGAGCTTTGAGAAGCAACGGTCCAACGGTTGGCAGACTCAGCACAACCGAGACGATGATGCTGCCACCAACGAGTTGCGGCAGAATGAAGGGGATCTGGCTCGCGAACGGGTTGAGTGCCACGCGGACGGGATACTTGAGGATTACCCGCATTTCGGGCACGCCTCGCGCACGCGCTGCCACCACGTACGGCTTGCGCTTCTCGTCGAGCAGGTTGGCGCGCATGATGCGCATCTGCTGCGCGGTCGCGGCGATGCCCAGGACCACTGCTGGTACTGGCAGGTGCCCGAGCATGTCTTGAACTTTGCCCCACGTCCATGGCGCGTCGACGAATTCGGGCGAAAAGAGTCCGCCGATGTTGGCATCGAAATATTGGAACCCGAGATACAGCACCGTCAATGCGAGCAAGAAGTTCGGGACCGCCAGGCCGATGAAGCCGATGAACGTGAACAGATAATCGAAGAACGAATATTGGCGGATCGCGGAGTAGATGCCGATTGGCAGTGCCAGCAGCCAGGTGAACACCAGAGCGCCGAACGAAACCACCAGGGTGAGTGGCAAGCGATCGCCAATCACCTCCATGACTGGTCGGCGATATTCCATAGCCATGCCAAAGTCACCCTGCACGACCAGGCCGATCCAACGCACGTACTGGATGTACAGGGGCTGGTCGAGGCCGTACTGGCGGCGGAGATTGGCCGCCTCCTCGACCCCGACGATGGCGCCGCTCGATGCCAGCTGCGCTATGTACGCGTCAACATAGTCGCCCGGCGGCAGATGGATGATGATGAATGACAGGATGGAGATGACGACGATGGTCAACGCCGCCAGGAGGACACGCCGAACCAGGTAGCTAAGCATTCACACGCGCCATTCGCCGCTTGCGGCCACATAACCCCCAGGCATGCCTCGACCGGTCTTCCTTCCTTTCGGGGACGCGGACCGGTCTCCCTCCCTCGGGGGAAAGACCGGTCCCTGTCTCTGGCACCTGGCTATGCTTTGAAGAAGAACTGTTCGGGTCGAGCGTTGCCCGGTGTCTGGCCGGGCGTGCTACCGACGACGCCATCCGGCACATTCCCCATGTTGTTTTTCTTGACGACGATGCCCAGCAGAGCGGGCGATAGCCCCACCGTTCCGATGACCCAGACGTTCTCGGCCATCAGCCTGTTGATCTCTTGACCGAGCGGCTTGCGCTCCTCGGCCGGCACACTCTTGGCCTTGTCGAAAGCCTCCAGCTGCTTGGCCAGATCGCCCACCGGCTTACGGCCGAGCTTCCCGCCTGACTGGTAGTACTTGCCCGTGTCCGGACCAATGCCACTGTCCTGGCTGAACGCCATGTCGTGGAAAGGATAGGTGAACGGGTTGTCCGACCCGTCATTCGACCAGACACGAATCTGAAGCTCATTGGCATTGAGCCGTCGGGTCATCAACGAACGTTCGACTTCCTCGACGTTAGCCTTGATGCCAATGTTCTTGGCCCAGTGCTGCGAGACCATCTCGGCGATGCCTGTCCAGTTGACGAAGGCCGCGCCGACGGTAGTCACCGTCAGGATCAACGTGCCCTTGCCATCCGTTCGCTGCCGCAAACCATCCGGCCCCTTCACAAGACCCAGTTTGTCCAGGATGTCGTTGGCCTTCTTCGGATCGAGCGTCGAGTTCAGCTTGCGCGAGCCTGGACCAGCGTTGTAGGGAGTGTTCTCGGCCGGCGCAGGACCACCCGGCTCGCCCTGGCCCAGCCAGAACACCTCGTTGAGCTGATCGCGATCGATGCCCAGTGACAGCGCAATGCGAAAGTCTTTATTGCTGATCCACTTGCCGATCTCTGGGTCCGCGTCGAAGTCCTGGTTCATGAAGAACCCGGCATCAGTGCCGTGCGCCCACTTCCAGAAACCAACGGTATAACCGGCCTTCTTTTCGTTGTCCTTGAACGCGGGCAGCTTGGCAATGTCCATGTGGCGGACCTGCAGGTCGTATTCGCCAGCGATTGCACGCAGGTTTGCAACTTCGAGGTTCTCAGCCAGCGTCCACGTGATCTTGTCGATGTACGGCAGTTGATTGCCTTCCGTATCCACCGCGAAGAAAAACGGATTGCGCTCCATCACGGCGGACGGTCCCGTTACCGGACTGGTGTACTTCCATGGTGCGGTTGTGGGGCAATTGACGTTGCGAGAGGTATCGTTGCGATCCTTGAAATAGACCGCCCAGTTGTCGAACCCGGCGGCCTTCGCCTGCGCATCGAGCTGTGCCTTATCGACGTACTTGGGGTGGAATTGCTTCATGTAGTGCTTTGGTGCCCACATGCCCATCGCATTCCGGCCATTGGTCATGTGACCGGCGACCGCGAGCGACGCGACCTGCTCCAACAGCATGTAGTACGGCTGGTCAAACTTGAAGGCGACGGTGTTGTCGTCGACTTTGGCCACCGTGCCCTGCTTGCCACCCACTGACATCCATGCGGCTCGGGACGGGTTGAGGTCCTCGTTTAAGTAGAGGTCTTCGTACCAGAACAGGATGTCGTCGGCGGTGAACGGCTCGCCGTCCGACCATTTCATGCCTTTGCGGAGATTGAAGACGATGGTCTTGCCGCCGTCCTGACTCTCCCAGCCCTTGGCGATGTGCGGCACGATCGTTTCGACTCTGGCGTCCCAGTAGATCAGGTGGTCGTGATTGTGGCGCTCCATGTTCTGCTGATCGGCAGGGCCGGTGAAGGCCATGCGCCAGTTGCCGCCGTATTTGCCAATCTCGTCGGTCGGCTGCAGGACGAGCGGCTCCGCGGGGAGGCGTTGCTCGACTGGCGGCAGTTTGCCAGCCTTGACCTGGTCGGCCAGCAACGGCGACTCCTTGAACTGCTTGGGCATCTTCGCTGGGTCGGTGATGACCTGTGGCAACTTGCCGCTCGCGGCAGCTGCTGGTGTCGCGCCCGCGGCGGGCTTGGCAGCCGCTGTGGCGGCCGGGGTCGCCGCAGCTGCGGCCGGTTTCGCCGCCTCGGTCGGCTTGGGAGCGGCCGGGGCCGCTGTCGGGGCGGCCACTGGCGGCGCCGCCGGGCCACAGGCCGCGGCCAGCGCGGCCACGCCGCCAATACCAATGAGTCGAACGAAGTCGCGTCGGCTAACCATATGTGACGCTCCTCTCCCTCTGCGGCCATTGGGCCGCCTAACCACCCAGGGGTTCAGGTTAGCAGCGCTGGAGAGTCAAGCCCAGCCACGCCGAGATAAGCGCCCGGCAGGTCTTCTTCGATGCGCAGCAGCTGGTTCCACTTGGCCAGTCGCGATGAGCGGGTGACCGAGCCGACCTTGATCTGGTGGGCGCCACAGCCAACCGCAAGATCAGCCAGGAATGCGTCCTCGGTCTCGCCCGAACGAGCCGAGGCGACACTGCGCCACCCGGCGCCGCTGGCGCGCTCGACGACCCGCAGCGCCTCACTCAAGGTGCCGATCTGATTCACTTTGACCAGGACAGCATTCGCGGCTCGCTCCTGAATGCCACGCTCGACTCGTGCGACGTCAGTGGTAAACAGGTCATCGCCGATGAGCTGGGTGCGGTCGCCGATGCGTTGAACCAGCAGTCGCCACGCGGCCCAGTCATTCTCAGCCAGGCCGTCTTCGATCGAGACGAGGGGGTATGCGCTCCGCCAGGACTCCAACATATGGACCATCTCGGAGCCGGACATGCGACGCTGCTCGCGATGCAGGTCGTACTGCTGGGTATCTGAGTCGAAGAAATGTGTCGCGGCGACGTCAATAGCCACACAGACGTCGCTGCCCGGCCGCAGCCCGGCCTCGCCAATCGCGTCCGTGACCCATCGCAGCGCCTGCTCGTTGCTCGTGAATGGCGGCGCCCAACCACCTTCGTCGGCCACCAGCGGCGGGTGGCCTTCGCGGCGCACCCGCTCGCCCATGGCGTGGTGAACCCGCCACGCCCACTCGAGTGCCTGGGCGAACGTCTCCGCGCCGGTTGGCATCGCCAGCACGTCCTGGATTTCGATCTGCCCGCCGGCGTGTAGTCCGCCCGAAACGATGTTGACCATCGGCAGCGGAATCATCGGCCGCGCATTGCCCGCAAGCGCCGCTATGTGCCGGTACAGGGGAATCCCGGCGCTCAGCGCGGCCGCACGGCACGTGGCCAGTGACACGGACAGCAGCGCATTCGCGCCGAGCCGAGACTTGGTGGGCGAACCGTCCAGTTCGATCAGTAAGGCGTCCAGCCGCGATTGATCGGATGCCGGCATGCCGTGCGCGGCTGGGCCGATGATGTCGCGCACGTTGGCCACCGCGCGCCGCACCCCGAAGCCGCCATAGTGGCCTGGCTCGCCATCGCGCAGCTCGACCGCTTCATGCGTCCCGGTCGAGGCCCCGCTGGGCACGCTGGCGCTGCCAACCGTACCGTCCGTGAGAACCACGTCGGCCTCGACCGTCGGCCGCCCGCGCGAGTCGAGGATCTCGCGCGCGTGAACACGCTGGATCGTGGCGCCGCTCACGACGCCGAGGGCACACGCGTGAGGTCGCGCACCCCGTGCAGGGTCGCCGGTTCCTCGCGCAACACGGAGTCGGCCAGCGCTCGGACGCGTTCTCGAAGCTCGTCGGTCCCGAGGTACTCGGCAGGCGACTTGCCATCCACGCGGGCGGCGAGCAGACATCCCAGGAGGCCGACCGTGTCGCGTTCGAGTCCACGCGGATCGGCGGGCCGTGCGGCTGCCAGATACGCCGTCCAGAAGACCTGTACCAGGTCCAGGAACTCCGTGGTGCGATCGGGAAACGTGCAGGCCTTGAGGTGGAGATGGGTCAGGCAGAACGCGGTATCGAATGCGGGGTCGCCCCAATGACAGACTTCGTGATCGAGCAATACCACCGCTGCCGGCCGGCCTGGTGCGACCAGGAGATTCTTCGGACTGTAGTCGCCGTGAACCAGACAGTCCCTGACCGACAACATCCGCTCGGTGTTCCTTCCGATCGCCGCGGCCAGGTGTGGGCGACGCTCAGCGGTCACTCGCAAATACGGATCGACACGCAATGCGACGAAGTCCTGTCGATCGGCGAACGCTTCCATGAGGCCGACGACCGCCCGGCTCTGACCATGCAATTGCCCGAGCAGCTCACCTACTCTGGCAGCTGTAACAGGCGATAGATCCCCGCGCATGAGCAGCGTTTTCCATGTCTCTGCCCCGACTTGTGCGCTCGGCATGATGAACAGCGAGCGCGTCTGGTCAACGTGGATGGGCGCCAGGATGCTGCCAGCCGGCAGCAGTCGCTCGAGGACTATTGCCGCCCGCGCCTCTGTCGCCGAGCGCTCGACGCGCGACAGCCACTCGTCGGCGACTTTCAGTTTCGGCAGTGCCTGCTTCACCACCACGGCGGACGCCCCCCATTCGGCGCGGAAGACCGCGCTGGAGACACCGCCCGCCAGTTGCTCGACGCGTGCCGATTGACCCTGCGGCAGGACGCCGACGTCTCTCAGATAGTCCGCCACCTGATCGATGTGCAGCATCGCCACACCCGCTCCTAGGCTGAGTGGCCCGCTGCCAACCTGGCGAGGGCGTCCGCGTTCCACAGGTGCTCTGGTGCGCGGTCCGCGAGCACATCGACGACGGACTGCGCGGTGCGCCGGCGGAGCTCCGCGAGCGACTCCTCCGAGTAGAAAGCCACGTGTGGCGTAAGCACGACGTTGTCCAGGTCAAGCAGCGGATCGTCGGCGGCGATTGGCTCCTGGGGCATCACGTCCAGGCCGGCGCCGGCGATCCAACCCTCGCGCAACGCTTGCGCCAGGGTGGCCGTGTCGACCAGACCACCGCGCGCCGTGTTGATCAGAAATGCAGTTGGCTTCATTCGCCGCAGCACCGACTCGCCGACGAAGCCGCGCGTGTCGGGCGTCAGCGGCATGTGCAGGCTTACAAAGTCAGACTGCTCGAGCAGCTCATTCAGGTCGACTTTCGTGACGCCTTCTGGCGTTGCACCGACCGCCGGGTCATAGGCGAGCACGCGCATTCCCAGGCCAAGGGCCTTGACTGCCAGTCGCCCGCCAATTCGGCCGCAGCCGATCAGACCGAGCGTCTGGTGCTCGATGCGTCGCAACGGGGCGGCGACGCTGAGATCCCAGGTATGCCGTTTGACGGATTGGCTGTAGCGCACGACACCACGCGCCTGGGCGAGCAGCAGCGCCAGCGCGTGTTCGGCGACTTCGGCCACACAATAGTCCGGAACGTACGTCACTGGAATCGCGCGCTTCGAAGCGCTCTCCACGGCGATGTTGTCCACGCCCACGCCGAATCGGGCAACCACTCGTAGCTCGCGAGCGCTCTCGATGACCGCCTCTGTCACACGTGCAAAGCACGTCATGATGGCGACGGCGTCGCTCGCCAGCGAGCTGAGTGTCGTCTCGTCCGGGCTGGGCGCGTCGATGACCTGCAGGCCAGCGGCCCCGAGTATCGCCGTCTCGGTCTGCACGTCGGGCCACGCGTGGTCGGTGATGAGAACCTTATTTGTCCGGGGCATCCGCGAAGTCCGCCGCTATCGTACGACGGTCGCCGGCTGCCAGCCGTGTGCGTTGGAGCTTCCCAGAGCTTGACCTCGGTGATGAGAATCTCCCGCACACCACCGATCTGCCGTGCATACTCGGACCATGCGCGAGCTCGGGTCTCGAAGTGCGTTGCGCGGACCACTTGCAGCGACCTGGCGACTGGCGCCAGTGCTGACCATGCTCACGCTGATGTGGCTGGCTACAGCTGTCAACTTGATCGTCCTGCAAGGCGCCTGGCTGCTGTACGGCGTTCGGGCGCACGATCCAGGCGGCTTCTGGCCGAACTTGCTGTTCGCACCATTCCTACACGCTGGCTTGAGCCATCTGGTCGCGAACAGCGTGCCGTTCGTCGTGCTCGGCGGTCTGATAGCGGTGCGCTCGGCGCGGCGCTTTGTGCTCGTGTCGATCGCAGGCGCCGCGATTGGCGCGGGAGTGGTGTGGCTTCTCGGATCGCCGGGCTCGGTGCACCTTGGCGCCAGCGGTCTGGTGTTCACCTACTTCGGTTGGTTGATCGCCCGCGCCGTCCGCGAGCGGAGTGTCCTCGCGATCGTGTTCGGCCTGATCGCACTGGCACTGTACGGCGGCGTGCTGTGGGGTCTGAGTCCGTTCCAACCCGGTGTCTCCTGGCAAGGCCATCTGGGTGGGCTCGCTGCCGGAGTCGTGGCGGCCGCGGTCTGGCCAAGGCCAGATGGCCAGAGGATGTACGCTGCTGATCGGCTACCAAGACGCCCGCACCGCGCGGTAAGGAAAGAAGGGACGTGACAAGCCAGAGCAACCTGCGCGCGCGCATTGCCGCCGGCGAGGAGCTGGTCGCCTTGCGCGGCGACATCGGCTGGAGCAAGGACCAGCTGGCGGCCGCCTGGGGCGGCGACAAGTTCGACTTCATCTGGCTGGACTCCCAGCACTCGCCGTACACCGATCAGCAGCTGGTGAGCTTCACCGGCTCGGCGGAGGAGCTGGGCATCCCCGTCCAGCTACGCGTCCCGCATACGCGCGATGCGCACAAGGTCGGCCGGTTCTTCGACCTGGGCATCAACGGCGCTCTGGTTCCCGAGGTGATGGAGGCGGCGACCGTGCAGGACGCCCTCGACTTTGCCTACTACGGCCCGCTGGGTCGGCGGAGCTGGGGAGGCGCCAACCGACTGGGTCTTCGGACACGCACCGCCCCGACCGCGCGGCGCGAGTACGCAGCGTGGTGGAACGAGACCGTCCTGCTCAGCATCCAGATCGAGTCGGTCCAAACCGTGACGAACATCGCCCGCCTCGTCCGACCGGGCATCACCCACGTAACCTGGGGTCCGAACGACCTCGAGTTCTCGCTTGACCTCCATCCCGAGTTCCCGCTCAGGACGGTCGAGGCGTGCATGAAGAACGTGGCGGAGCAGCTCAAAGGCAGCGGAATTCGCATCGCGATGGGAACGCTCACCACCGCACCCGAGCGGCAGAAGTACCGCGATCTCGGCACGACCATCTTCATGGGCGCCCCGCCCTGACCGCGCGCGTGCTGATCACGGCGCCGGTGCGCGCGTTCCTCGAGCTGCCGCAGTTCGCGGTCATGGCCACCATCAATGCCTCGGGCACGCCGCAGCTCAGTGTCATGTGGTACGCCCTGTTGCCCGGCGAGGACGTGGTCGTGCTCAACACCGTCCGCGGGTTGCTCAAGGAACGCAACCTGCGGCGCGATCCGCGCATGAGCTTGTGCATCGAAGACGGGATGCGCTACGTCACGCTCCAGGGTCACGCTGAGCTGTTCGACGATCGCGCCCAACAACAGCGCGAAGTCGATGACTTGATTGCGCCACGCTATATCGGCCAGCGGCTTGGCTCGCAGCGGTGGGACGTCATCAAGGACTCGGATCGCCTTGGTATCCGGATGCGCGTCGAACGGGTGCACGCCCGCGGCGTCTAACGGCAGTTCGGACAGGTCAGCGTATCGTGCACCCGAAGGAGTGTCCCGCCGCAGCGCGGGCAGGCTGCTCGCTGCTTCCGCCGTGCGGCTGGCTGCGCGCGGCGCTGCGGCCCGCCGTGCAGGTAGGCGGCGATCCATAGCCAGCGGACTGTGTCGAGGTTGCGCGGCAGGTCAAGGGAGACGGCGACGCGTGGCGCCTCGAGCACATTCCGTAGCCCGGCGAGCACGGCGCGCGGCTCGGGTGGCTCGGGCAGCACAAGCGGGTCGGACGATTCCGGTGCCGAGGGTTCGCAGGCGAGGTCGAACAGCCAGCGCAGGGCATCGCTGTACGCGCGCGGCGGCCCGCTGTTCGACGGCTGGTCCGCGGGTAGTTCAACCCCAGACGGCAGCTGCAGCTCGAGGTCGGCTGTGAGCGCATCGAGGATCGGCTCGAGCTGCTCCAGGTGCGCGGCGTGGCGGACCAGCATTCGCGTCAGCTCGGGCTCGAACGCGGTCAGCCGAGCCAGTGCCGTGCGCAAGACCGCCGTTGTCCCGCGCTCGCGCGCGCCTGGCTCGAGCTCGAAGACGTCGAGGGTTGTGCGCACGAGCACCACTACTCGCTGTCGCTGGTCTGGCGTGAGCGGTTCGTCGCCGGCGGCCAATTGCTCGGCGATCTCGTCCAGCGAGGCGCTCAGGATCTGATTGACCTGCGCCGTCCGCAAAGCGGCGGAGAGGCTGGTGGGCAGCATCAGCCGCGGGTCGCACGATGCCTTGAGCGGATCGATCACCGCCTCAACTATCGGCCGTCTTCTCGGACCACCGTAGCCTCGCCAGATTCAAGCGACCTGCACGCGAGCGGCATATCTGTGGGTCAGTTCTGTGGATCCTCATGGATGAGGCCACCTCACGCGCCTAGTCTGAGCCGTGTCGCAGGCCCAGCGGGCCGGCGGCAAGAACAGCAATCCGCGGGGGAGCCACTCATGACCACTGACGCGCATGCGCCCACGTCGGCGCGGGCTGATGAACAGCCTGTTTGTATCTTCAGAGCGACCGGCCTGGACGCTGTTCTGGAGCTGGCGAGGATTTTTCTGCAAGACGCGAGTGTGGACGACTGGCGTATCGTCCGATCGGCGGTCATTGCGTCGGCACGTGCGCGGCACGGATCGCTCACAAGGGACGACTGAACGACCGCCGGTGGGGCCGGAGCTCCCGGTCCTCCACAATGGCTGGCGTATGAGCACTGGTGCGACGCCAAACATCAATTGGGACACCTGGAACACGGGCGTGGTGGAGGAGTTCCGCGCCAATCGGGGCACGATTCTGACCGGCCGATTCGCTGGCCGCCGACTGGTCCTGTTGACGACGATCGGCGCGCGCAGTGGGCAAGCGCGAACAGCCCCGCTCGCTTTTACCCGGTCGGGGGACCACTACGTGGTGATCGCCTCGAAGGCTGGGTCGCCGTCGCATCCCGACTGGTATCACAACCTGGTGCGCAATCCGGTCGTCACGCTCGAGACCGGCGCGGAGACATTCCAGGCCCGGGCACGGATCGCCGAAGGCGAAGAGCGAGAGCGGCTGTACACCGCCCAGGCCGCGCTGATGCCCAACTTCGCCGAGTATCAGCGGCGCACCGCTCGACAGATCCCGGTCGTCGTCCTCGAGCGGATCAGCTGAGCCAGCGCTCGGCGGCGGACCGCCGCGCCGCGGCGGCAGGTATTGCGACAAAGTTGCGACGCCCTGGCGCGACGAATTGCAGCCACGCCCACCCGCGTTCGTTTACCGTTCGGTCGTGGCCGACCTCGGTGCGCCCGGACGCATAATTGACAACCCGATCAGCGGCGAGCGCATCGTCATTCACACGAGCGCTGCACAAACTGGTGGCGCGCTGCTCGCGTTCGATCTCTTCTTGCCACCGGGTGGTCACGTGCCTGCTCGACACGTGCATCCGATGCAGGAGGAAAAATTCACGATCGTCGATGGCGAGCTCTGTTTCCAACTCGGACGCCGCACCGTCCTGGCTACGCGCGGCCAGACGGTGCTGATACCGCGCGGCAAGGCGCACTGGTTCGGCAACAAGGGTGCACAGGTCGCTCACGCGCGCGTCGAAGTGCGCCCCGCACTGCGGATGGAAGAGCTGCTTGCAACCACCGAGACGCTGGCCCGATCGAGTCGGCTCTGCGGAACGCGCCTGCCTTCGCTGCCGCACCTGGCGGCGGTTTTGCTCGAGTTCCACCGCGAGCTGGCGGTGCCAGTCGTGCCCGCGGCTGTCGTGCGCATCGTGCTCAGGCCGCTGGCGTGGTTCGCACGGCGGCGTCCACTCACCCGCCGGCCCGCCTCACTCGAGCCATGATCCAGGCGCGCGGGCTCCGCCGCCAGTTCGGACGTCTGGTAGCCGTCGAGGACGTGTCGCTGTGCGTGCCAGCCGGAACGATTCTGGCGCTCCTCGGACCCAACGGCGCGGGGAAGACCACCACGGTTCGTATGCTCGCGGGGCTCCTGGCGCCCACCACAGGCGAAGCAACAGTAGCTGGGTACGACGTGCGCAGCGACCCGGCCGCCGTCCGCGCCCACGTCGGCCTGGTGACCGACTCGCCTGGTCTACATGACCAGATGACGCCTGCCGCGTATCTCGAGTTCTTCGGACAGGTCTATGGCGTCGAACCACGGTGCTTGCAGGACCGCATCGCCGAGCTTCTGGACCTGTTCGACCTAAAGGCCGTCGCTCGCACACGGATGGCGGGCTTCTCGCGCGGCATGCAACAGAAGGTCGCTCTTGCGCGAGCGCTGCTGCACGAGCCAAGCGTTGTCTTCCTCGATGAGCCGACGGCCGGCCTCGACCCGCTGGCGGCGCGTATGGTGCGCGATCTGATCGTAGGCCTCAAGAGCGGCAGTCGCAGCATCGTCCTGTGCACGCACGACCTGGACGAGGCCGAGCGCCTGGCCGACAACGTCGCGATTCTGCGGCGCGGACGAATCGTCGCTTCCGACACACCCGCGGCGCTGCGCGCGGCAGCGTCCCACGCGAGCCTGATCAGGGTTTCGCTAACGGCTCATCGCCCGGATGGACTGGCGATCCTCGCTGCCACCGAGGGTGTGCTGGATCCGCGCCTCGAGACGTCGCCCAGCGCCGCTGGCGCCGTGTTCGAATACCGAACCCTGGATCCCGAACGCACCAATCCGCGGGTGATCGCCGCGCTCGTGTCAGCTGGCGTGGACATCGTTTCCGTCACGTGCACCACGGCAAGTCTCGAAGACGTCTTTGCGCTGGCGGTAGCAACGGAGCCCGCGGCATGACCGCGTTGAGCGCCCGCCGACCCCCCGGCGAGGCACGGATGTCGTGGCTGATCGCGCGTCGGGCCGCCATTGAGTCGTTGCGCGACCGCCTCACCTCCTTGATGAGTCTGTTCTTTGCGGTCGTTTTGCCTCTCGGCCTGCTCGTGTTCGTGGTCCAGCCGGCCGCCGCGAGATCCGCCGAATCGGCGATCGGAGGGATGCTCGCGTTCTATCTGCTCGTGGTGGGCCTGATGCCCGCGATCTCGGCGGTGGGTATCGCCGCCGGTCAGTTCGCGGGCGAAAAGGAGCGCGGTACTTTGACGCCGCTGCTCGCCTCGCCCGCCAGCAATCTGGCGATCTTTGGCGGTAAGGTCCTGGGCGCGATCCTGCCGCCGCTGGCGTACGCCGTCCTTGGCGAGACCGTCTACCTGGTTGGCGTGGCGGTTCTCCTGGGGCTCGCCCGCTTGCAGTCGATCCCGGTCGCCACGGGATTCGCGATGCTGGTCATGGTGCCGGCGGTTACCGCCTTTGCGGCAATTGTCGCGAGTTTGATCTCCTCGCGCGTGCGCACGTTCAACGCTGCGCAGCAGCTCGCTGGGCTGGTGCTGATGCCCGTCTGGGGCGTCCTGCTCACGGTTGCCATCAAGCTTCCAGACTGGGGCACGGGTGCGCTCATGGGCGCGATCACCGGGCTCGTGCTCGTGGACGCGGCGTTACTGGTCGCTGCCGCGGCTACCTGGCGACGGGAAGAGGTCCTGTCCCAGATTTGAAGCTGCGCGTCGGTCTCGGCATCGGCCTGGCGAGCGTGCCCGCGCTTCTTCTTGCGAGTGAGCTGCGCATCAAACGCCCGACCCAACCGCTGACCAACGCCTGGCGAGACGCCCGAATCGAGTCACGCGGGCCCACACTGCTCGGGATCAGCTATCGCTCGCCACAGATCGACGCCTTCGGGCTGGATCCTCGGTCAACCTTCAGCGCCTTACTCGACTATCCCTTCGAGGTCGTGCGTCTGGGCGCGTACTGGAATCGAATCGAGCCTGCGCCGGGCGTCTTCGAACCGCGTGAGCTCGATTGGCAGGTCGAGGCCGCCGAGCGCGCGGGCAAGCAGATCATCGTGTGCGTGGGCGCGCTCAAGACATTTGGCTACCCTGAGTTTTTCGCACCGCGGCACGTTGTGCCCTCGCTGCCTGAAAACACGCGCATCGGAGCGTCTGAGTATGGGGTTCTGCTCAGCGCGGCGTGCGAATTCATCGAACGGATCGTCGATCGCTACAAGCACTCGAGCAGGATCGTCGCGTGGCAAGTGGAGCACGAGGCTGTCGATCCGCTTGGCATGGAGCACTCGTGGCGCCTGGATGCGGGCTTTGTCGAGCGCGAAGTCCAGGCTGCCAGAGAGGCCGATCCATCTCGGCCTATCCTCATGAATGGGTACTTACCCGTCTCGCTGCCGGTGCGCCTATCCCAGTGGTGGCAGACGCGCGACCAGGGTGACTCGCTCGCCGTCGCGCAACGACTGGCCGATGTCGTCGGCGTCGATTTCTACCCGCGCCACGCGCTGCTGAGTCTTGGTCCTTCGAGCCTCTACCTGGACAGTAGTCGCAGCCCGTGGCGTCTGCGGCGCCTCGACCAGCTGTTCGCCTGGGCTCGCCGAAATGGCAAACGCGTGATAATCAGCGAAGGTCAGGCCGAGCCCTGGGAGGCCGTGACGGTTCCGCCGAACCCGGCCGCGCACACTCCGTACAGCTGTCCACCCGAAATGCTGATCGACAACTACAACCAGTGCGTGCGTCGCGCCAGGCAAGCGCAATTCTCACTTGATGCATACCTGTTCTGGGGCGCCGAATACTGGATGGTCCGCCAGCGCGCCGGCGACACGAGCTATCTGCAGGCGTTCGCTCGGGTGGTCAACGGACCGTGAATCCGGAGCGGGGCCGCTTTTCATCACGTGCTCCCCGAAGGGAAGGTGACCGGTCTCGTGTTCCCGAAGGGAAAGGTGACCGGTCTCGCGTTCCCGAAGGGAAAGGTGTCCGGTCTCGTGTTCCCGAAGGGAAAGGTGACCGGTCTCGTGTTCCCGAAGGGAAAGGTGACCGGTCTCGTGTTCCCGTAGGAAAATTGACCGGTCTCGTGTTCCCGAAGGGAAAGGTGACCGGTTCAGCCTGCTAGACCGCGTACTTGCTGATCGCCGTGGGGCTGAGCTCCAGACCAAGGCCAGGCCGATCGGGATACGGAGACCAGTACCCGTCGCGTGGCTCCGGAAACTCCGTGTACCAGACGCGATCGGCCTCCTCCGAGACGCCCAGATACTCCACGACTTTGAGGTTCGGCGTACAGCACGCGAGGTGCAGATGTACGAGCTGCACCGCGTGCGGCGCCACCGGCAGATTGAACGCGTGCGCCAGGTGCGCCACCTTGAGCCATTCGGTGACGCCGCCAACGCGCCCGACGTCGGGTTGCACGATATCCGCGCCGCCTTGGGAGATGAGCTCCTTGAAGCCGTACTTGGTGTACTCGTGCTCACCCGTTGCGACGGGAATGTCGATGGCACGCGCGATGGCTGCCAACCCCGCGATGTCGTCGGCCAGAACCGGTTCCTCGAACCACCCCACGCGATACTCCGCCAGCTGACGAGCCATGCCAATTGCTTGCTTGGCGTAGTACCCATTGTTTGCGTCGACGTAGATCTCGACGTCGTCGCCGACCGCCTTGCGAACCGCCGCGACCCGCCGGATGTCCTCCGCTTCGGATCGTCCGAAGTCCTTGGCGACCTTCATCTTGACTCTCGGAATGCCGCGCTCCAAGTACCCCATCTGCTCGCGCACCAGCTCCGCTTCCGTGAAGGACGTCCAGCCGCCGGAGCCGTAGATCGGGACGCGGTCGGTGTACGGTCCGAGCAGGCGATACAGCGGCACCCCGAAGAACTTGGCTTTCAGGTCCCACAAGGCGATATCGACGGCTGAGATGGCGCAGAAGGCCACGCCTTTTCGGCCATAGCCGCGGACACGCCAGAACATGTCATCCCACAACTTTTCGTGGCAAAGCGGGTCCTGTTCGAGCAGCAGCGGTTTGAGCGCGGTCTCGACGATCCCGCGCGCTACCGGCGTGCCGATGCCCAGCCCTTCGATGCCTTCGTCAGTACGGATGTGAACGAAGAGTGCGCTCCGGCCCGAGTCGCGATGGCGAATCGTGGCGTCCTGGATGCCTGGGACGCCTGGCTGGCGTAAGAGTGTGGTGCGAACGTCGACGATTTTCACCGCCGGCTACGGTACCGCGCCGCTCAGCCCTCACGGGCGAGGCGGCGCGGAGACAGATGTACCATGACCACTCTGACGCGGATCGAAATTCGCGGCAGCGACTTCTGGCTGGACGGCGCACCGACCTACCCGGGCCGGCAATGGAACGGCCAGCGGATCGAAGGGCTGCTGCTCAACGCGCGCACGGTGCAGGCGATTTTCGACGACCTGAACCCCGACACGCGCTTGCGCTGGGTGTATCCGGACACCGGTGAGTGGGATCCGGACCGCAATGTACGTGAATTCGTGGCCATGTTGCCGGAATATCGCCGCTATGGCTTGCTCGCGGTGACCGTGAATTTTCAGGGTGGGAGCCCCGAAGGGTATTCGCGCGAGCAGCCATGGGAGAACTCCGCTTTCACCGCTCAGGGCACGCTGCGGCCCGCGTACGCCGAGCGGATGAGACGCGTGATCGACGCCGCCAACGCGTGCGGCATGGTGGTCATCGTTGGCTACTTCTATCAGGGCCAGGATGAACGACTCACGGATGAAGCAGCGGTACTGCGCGCGGTCGACGAGGCGACTGGTTTTCTGCTCGATGGCGGTTGGCGAAACGTCCTGGTGGAGATCAACAACGAATGCAACACCCGCTACGAGCACGCGATCCTGCAGCCGGAGCGCGTGCATGAGCTGATCGCCCGCGTCCAGGCGAGCGGACCATTGCTGGTGAGCACCAGCTATGGCGGACGCGGCCGGCTGCCGGATGACGCGGTTGCGCGTGCAGCGGACTTCGTGCTGCTCCACGGCAACGGCACGTCTGATCCGAATGCCATTGTCGAGCAGGTCGAGCGGACGCGCCGGGTAGCGGGCTATCACGGGCAGCCCATCCTGTTCAACGAAGACGATCACTTCGAATTCGATCGGCCGTGGAACAATCTGCTCGCGGCGGTGTCGCAGCACGCCTCATGGGGCTACTTCGACCCGGGCGCCGGTGCGGGCGGGTCTGCCGCCGGCGGAGATTACGTGAACGGCTTTCAGCTGGTGCCCGTCAACTGGGGCGTAAACGCGCCGCGGAAGCGGCAGTTCTTCGAGTTGATCAGCACCATCGTCGGCGCGGACGCTCGACCGCCGATTGGGGACTCGCTGGAGCAGCAGAGCGGCTGACGGGCGGCTCCACGGCGCCGATCACAAGTTTCTTTGCCCGTTCCATGCAACACACACCTAGACTGGCTTCGACGAAGGAGCGTGGCCATGGGATCGACGCTTTCGCGACGAGCAGTGATAGCGGCGTTGGGCGGCGCCGCGGGCGTGCTCACGTTGGCTCAGGTAGCGTCAGCACAGACAACTCCGCCCGCGCAGCCGAGCCCAAATCCAGCCGACGTGCCCGAAGATCCAACAAAGGTCCAGGGCAAGCCGCCCAGCCCGCTGGGCTCGCGCTCTCCGTTCGAAGGTCCGCAGCGACTGGTCGGGGGTACGACCTCTTCGCGCACACCACTCGATGCGCTCGATGGCATCATCACGCCCGCGGATCTGCACTACGAGCGACATCACGGCGGCGTGCCGACCATCGATCCGGACCGACACACGCTCACCATCCACGGCATGGTCGAGCGGCCGACCGTCTTCTCGCTGGCCGATCTGCAGCGGTTTCCGTCCGTGAGTCGGATCATGTTTCTCGAGTGCTCGGGCAATACGTCGTGGGCGGAAGGCCCCGAAACCTCGACCGCGCAATCACTGCACGGCTTGACCAGCACCAGCGACTGGTCGGGTGTGCCGGTCAAGACGCTGCTCAACGAGGTGGGCGTCAAGTCCGGCGCGACGTGGGCTCTTGCCGAGGGCTCGGACGCCGCCGTGATGACGCGCAGCGTGCCGTTAGACAAGCTGCTCGACGACGCGCTGATCGCCTGGGGGCAAAACGGTGAGGCGCTCCGGCCGGAGCAAGGCTATCCCATGCGTCTGCTGCTGCCCGGCTGGGAAGGAAATATCAACATCAAGTGGCTGCGTCGCCTGGAGCTGGGTGATCAGGCGTTCATGACGCGCGAGGAGACATCCAAGTACACCGACCCGATGCCCGACGGGACCGAGCGGCAGTTCACGTTTGTCATGGAAGCGAAGTCGACCATTACCTGGCCGACGCCGGCGATCGGCAGCCTGCCAGGCCGTGGACCGCTCGAGATTCGCGGCATAGCCTGGTCGGGTCGGGGCAAGATCACGCGGGTCGAGGTCAGCACCGACGGTGGACAGTCGTGGGGCGAGGCACGCCTCGAGGAGCCGGTGCTGTCGATTGCGCACACGCGCTTCCGCTTCCCGTGGACATGGACTGGCGGCCAGGCCGTGCTGCAGAGTCGGGCATATGACGAGACGGGCTACGTCCAACCCTCACGCGCTCAGCTGGTCGACGCGCGCGGCATCCGCTCGATCTACCACTACAACGGCATCCAGAGCTGGAAGATCGCGGCCGAGGGGCAGGTGACCAATGTTTACGCGTAGCCGGGGTCGTCGCCTGGCTGGCGCCGCGTTCGCCGGCGCACTGTTGATGATGGCTCCAGTCGCGGCTGCGCAGGTGGTGCAGCCTGCGCCGACCGCGCCGTTCGGCTTCGGTCGGCCGGCCACGCCAGCCGATATTCAGCGCATCGACATCGACGCGCGTCCGGATGGGCAGGGGTTACCCGCCGGCGGCGGCAGCGCTACGGACGGGGCGCCGATCTTCGCCGCGAGCTGCGCGGGGTGCCACGGTGCAAACGGTGAGGGCACGCCAGCCGGGCCTCGGCTGGTCGACCCTGCGCCGTTCCGGGCGGGCGTGAACCAGCCAACGATTGGCAACTACTGGCCATACGCGACAACCGTGTGGGACTACATCCACCGCGCCATGCCGTTCGACAGCCCGGGTTCGCTGTCAGCTGACGAGACCTACGCGCTGACGGCGTATCTGCTCGCGCAGAACGGCATCATCGGCGAGACGGACCGCATGGACGCAACCACGCTGCCCCGAACCCGGATGCCGAATCGGGAGAACTTCACCGCGCCCGACCCGCGACCCGACGTCCCCTGAAGCTCCGCGCGGCTGCTCGCGCGCAGCTTTTGGGCTGGCGCTCTTCGTTGCGAACATCGCTGCCTTTGCGTTCCGGTGTCGGTTGGGGCACGCGCGATGCCGGCTTACCACGATTACTTGTTCGCCTTGTGGGCGGTGCGGGCAGAGTGGATCCCGGCGCCGTCGCCTTCGCGAAGGTCGAAGTGCATGATGTCCTTCGCCGTGTTGTAGGTGCCGCCCCAGGTGAGGCCGGCGCCGGCGAGGGCCATGACGACTGACTGGTCGAGATCGATGAAGCCTTCCTCGGCCGACTTGTGCGACTTGAAGTCGCCAGCGCCCGCGAGAGCCGCGGCGTCCTTCGCGATCTGTTTGCTCCAGCCGGGCAGGTCGGCGGGCTCACCCACCAGCGGCTTGTGATGGCTTACCTTATCCGTGAGCTCGGCTGCGTTCGCGGAGTCCGTGTAAGACAAGTATGTCTGCAGCGCCTGGGAGGCTTGCGTGAGCGAGGCGTAGGCCGCTTTGGCGTCACCGAGTTTGGCCAACACGTCGATCGGAGTCCCCAGCACAAGGCTGGTTGCGCGTTGCACAACGTCGGGTGCGAGCTTCCCCGCGTTGCCCAGGAACGGGTTGCCTTTGTAGTTCAGGTCCACCGCCAGCCCGAACGTGTGCATGCTGAGGCTCGTACCGCCCGTCGCCGCTTTGGGCCGCCGCATATCGCTGGTGGAGGCATACATCTTGAGCTTGGCCCCGAGGGCCACCGGGCCGAGCTTGTCCGGATTCACCTTCGGGTCCGCGACCAACGCTGTCTCGGCACGAGTGAGGCGCTCTGCGAGGGCGTTGTGCACGCGGAGTGACAGATTCAGGAACGGGCCCCGCTGCACCTGGCCATACCACTCCGATACGGTGTGCCCCGCGTCGTGCAACACGTCATCCACATCTTTGCGTTTGAGGGCCAGCTGCGCCGAGGTGACGCGATCGCGAAGTTCGCGCAAGTCAGCAAGCTCCTTGGCATCGTCAGCATCCAGCGGACCCTTCTTCTCCGCTTTCTCCAACGCTGTTAGCCGTTTCTGCGCTTTCTTGTCGAGGGCCTTCTTGTCAGCAGTGCGCTCCTCCGCTGTTTGCGAGGACAGGGCCGTCTTGTTTTGTTCGGTGAGCGCGTACTCCTGTGTGGCGTTGCTGCCCTTCCAGCCGGTGCTCACCGCCGAGTTATCCGTCCGTGAAGTCAGGTTGACGGGTCGTGCGAGTGGCCCATTCGAGCGGAGGTGTATGGGGCCCCGCCTGGCATCTGCCTTCTCCGAGGTAGGCGGCTTGGCCGACTTCTTCTTGGTCTTCGCACGAGCCTTCGGCGCGGCTGGGGCCGCCGGGGCAGCGCACGCAAGCGCCTGAGCGCGGTCGAAGGTTGGATCCTGGGAGGCGCGCAGCGCGTCGGCGAGCGCACCCTGCTCCGCTTTGCCAGCCGTACCGCGGCTGATCACGTGCTCGTGGTCGACGCCCGTGTCGGACACCTCGATGATGCGGAACAGGTCCGACACGGTCACCTTCTTCGGATCGGCCGGATCCTGGAAAGCCCAGTCCTTCGGCACATTGGCAAGCGCTTTGCACAGCTCCGTGTTCTGTGTGACGTATCGATTAACGTAGAAGCCTTTCTTCGCGTAGTACCCACGGAACTTGGGGCTGGCGGCGATCAGGGCCGGCACATCCGCGGGTTTCTTGGCCGCTTTGATCGAGCTCGCCAGGGCGTTGATGTGGCTTGTCGCCCAACCTGTCACCTTCTCGATGCCCTCGGCGTCGAAGAGCACCACGAGGTCGGTCGGCTGAGGAGCTGCCTGACCCGCTTGCGCCGCGGGTAGCTTCGATCGGTCGGCTGTCTCCGCGTCACCGCCCGCGACCTTGGCAGCGATCTGAGTAGAGCCGCCGCCGCTATGCGCGGACAGGACCAGCGAGTATTGCTGCACGCTTTTGAGCTCGGCGACCCTCGAGAGCACGTCCTGCACATAGTCGAACGTCGGCACCTTGCCGAAGTCAGACATGCCTCTGCCCTGCGCCAGAATGGCGATGGCCTGCGGACCGGTCCCCCGCGCCTTGTTGATCGCGCCGATCTGCTGCTCCCAGTGCTCCTGGTCAACGTCGCGCACGCTGCCCTTCTTGATGTCTCGACCGCCATGTTTGTAGCCCTTGGCCACAGTGAAGCCCGCATAGGGATCACCACCGCGGAAGCCCCAGCCGGCGAAGTGCAGGATCACCTGCACCGGCCGCTTCGGATCGAGCTTGTCGGGCATGACGACGACCGCCATGTGCTCCGGCGTCTCCTTCGTCATCGCGGCTTCCTCGCTGGCAAGGTCTCCCTGTTTATCGCTGTGATACTTGCTCTCGAAGCCGCCCTTGAGGCCGTACTTGAGGTCATGCACCTCGCGCCGCGTGGTGCCGCTCCCCGCGACGTTGGACACGCCTGCTGTGCTGGTGTAGCCCTCCGGATCGTCGGCCTTTGCGAGCGGCGCTCGCTGGATGGGGCGAATGAGCCCGCCGACGGCCGAGTTGCCGGCGGACCGCTGCAGCGCGAGCAGGCGTTGGCTATCCAGGAGATCCGGGCGCTGTGCAAGTGTCGCCATGGGCGCGTAGCCGTGTGGGTCCGGCGCGATCTGAGGCACGGGGACGACACGCCGCGTGCTCACGCCCTTCTGGCGAGAGAGTGCGTGGGCAGGCCCCCGTGCCGCGACCATTGGGCGATCATAGGCCTAGCCGGCCGATTGTCAACCGACCCGCTCACATCCGCTTGACGCCGGGCCGAAGAGGGCTATCCGCCATCGCGCCGACCCGTCGTGATCGCTGCGTTTGACCAGAGCCGCGGTGGATGTCGATTTCGTGGGGTTCCATTTGTTTAGAAGGTGAGCGCATCACCACTTCACAAGGAGCCCGCGGTAATGTCTGAGCTTCACACTCTTTTGACTGGTCTGGTCGTCGGCGAGTCCCCGCGCTGGCACGACGGCCGGCTGTGGTTTTCGAACTGGGGCGCCAAGGAGATCGTCGCCGTCGACCTTGATGGCAAGAGCGAGGTCATCGCCCGCACTGACACCGTCGCTGGCTATTCCATCGCCTGGCTGCCTGATGGCCGGCTGCTGGTGACAGGCCAGGAGCTCCTGCGCCGCGAGCCCGACGGATCGTTCGTCACCCACGCCGACTTGAGCGACCTCTCGGCGTACGGCTGGAACGAGATTGTCGTCGACGGGCGCGGCAACATCTATGTGAACAGCATCGGCTTCCGCTTTGGCGAAGAGGACTTCCGACCCGGCATCGTCGCGCTGGTCACCCCGGACGGCTCGGTGCGTCAGGTGGCCGACAACATGGCGTTCCCCAACGGCATGGTCGTGACCCCCGACAACACGACTCTCATCGTCGCCGAGTCGTTCAGCGGCAAACTTACCGCCTTCGACATCGCCGCCGACGGTAGCCTCGCCAATCGCCGTGTCTGGGCCGACCTCGGCGGTCCGGGTAAGGGCGATGGCATCTGCCTCGACGCCGAGGGGGCCATCTGGTGCTCCGTCGTGCACGAGAGCAGTCCGGCGTGCTGGCGCGTCTTCGAGGGTGGTGAGGTCCGCCAGCAGATCGCGCTCGAGAAGGCCTGCTTCGCCTGCATGCTTGGCGGTGAGGATGGCCGGACACTGTTCATGATGGTCGCGGACTGGCTGGGCGTGGAGCGAATGGGCGAGCTGTTCGGCTCACACACCGGCCAGGTGCTGACCACTCGGGCGCCCGCGCGGCACGCCGGCCGACCATAGAAACCCGGACTCAGGGTTCTGTGTAGACGATGAGCGGCTGGACACGCCTGCCGCAATTAATTAAAGGAGTGGTTCAGTGCAGCAGTACCTTCTCAGCATCTACCAGCCAGACGGGCCACCCCCGCCGGAAGTCCTGGCTCGCATGGACGAGATCATGGCTAACATGGATGGCCTGGTCGAGGAGGCCAAGGCCGCCGGCAGCTGGGTCTTCAACGGGGCTCTGCATGCTCCAGGCACCGCGACCGTGGTACGCATCCAGCGTGGCGACGTCCTCCTGACCGACGGTCCGTATGTTGAAGGCAAGGAGCACATCGGCGGGTTCATGATCGTCCGCGCGCCCGATCTCGATGCCGCGCTAGCGTGGGGCCGCAAGCTGGCAGAGGTCCTCGGCGATGGGGTCGACTCATTGCCGATCGAGGTTCGGCCATTCCAGGACCGCCCAGAGGCACGCTAAGCCGTCTGTTGCGTTACTTCGTCATCCACACGCTCGCGAAGTGGGTGTGCTGGCGGATGTCAGGGCGGAAGCCCTGGACCTGGGGTGTTGCGCCATACAGGATGGGGCGCTCGTTGACGACGAAGCCAGGGGCGCCCTCTTGCGCAAGCTCCTGGGCGCGGAAGTAGATCTTCTTGCGTTCCTCCTGGTTGACGGTCACCTTGCCCTGAGCGAGCAATTGTTCGAATTCGGGGTTCTGCCAGTTCATCGACTGGCCATCCTGCGAATCCTTGGAGTGGTAGCGGACCATGATCGCGTGCGGATCGTAGTCGGGGATGATGCCCGTCATACCCAGCTCGAAGTCGTGCTTGTTCAGCACCTCGTCTACCCACACGCCGAGCTCCTTGGGCAGGAGCTCGAGCTTCACGCCAATGTCGGCCAGATTCGCCTGGAACAGCTGCGCCATGGGCGTGTACTCGGCGCGACTGGTAATGAACTTGAACTGCAAGCTGAAGCCGTTCGGGTGCCCGCCCTCGGCCATCAATTGCTTGGCCCGCGCGACGTCGCGGTTGTCGTACGACATCGCGTTGGGATTGAAGGCCCAGTGCTTGGGCGGCACCACGTTCGACTTGATCGTGCCGACGCCGAAGGTGACGTCAAGCAGCGCCTTGCGGTCGATGGCCAGATTCATGGCCTGCCGCACCTTGGCGTTGTCCAGCGGTGCTTTGTCGGTCTTCAGCGGCATGAAGTACGAGGAAGGCGAAACGCCGACGGGTATTGGGTAGACGACAATCTTGCCGCCGGCGGAGATCTCCTTGACGCGCGGCAACGGGATGGTGTCCGAGAAATCGACCTGCCCCGTTTGCAACAGGACGATTTTCTGGTTCTCATCGGGCGTCGGCAGGAACACGAGCTCGTCCAGGTACGGCTGCCCTTTGACGAAGTACTCGGGGTTCTTCTTCAGTCGCACGCGCTGGTTGCGTATCCATTCCACGAACTGGAATGGGCCAGTGCCGATGGGTTTCGCTTCGTCGAAGTTCTTGGGAATGATCTTGATATTTGAGGCGTCGACCGGAAAGGCTGCACTGGGCGTCTTCAGCGTGATTTTGACGGTTGACGCATCGACCGCCTCAACGCTGTCCACCTGGCTCGCCGTCGGTCGGATACCTCCGGTGATGCCTGTGTTCGGGTCCTGCAGTCGGTCGTAGCTGGCCTTGACAACGTCGGCGGTGAGCGGGCTGCCGTCGTGGAACTTGACGCCGGCGCGCAACTTGAAGGTCCATACGCGGGCATCGGGCGAATCCCAGGACTCGGCGAGCGCGCCCTTAATGCCGTCTAGGGTGTCGTCGTCGATCAGTGCGTCGAACATGGCGTCGGCCACGTCGCGATCGAACAGTGTGTTGATTTTGTGTGGGTCGACGCTGGTTGGCTCGGCGCCGAGCGTACTCCGCAGGACGCCACCACTGACGGGCTGGCCGGCGGGCACGGTTGGCTTGACCGCGGGCGCCGTCGTCGGTGCGGTGGTCGGCGCAGGAGCCGTTGTGGGCGCCTTGGCAACCGCCGTCGGGGCCGGTGCCGCGGTCGTCGCGGCCGGCTTGGGCGCTTCCGTTGGTTTCGTAGCGGGCCCAGCCGTTGGCGCAGCAGGCGCGGCCGGTGCGCAGGCTTGCAGCAGGGGCACGACACTCAAGGCGACGATCCGCCCCACGAACGCACGTCGATTCATACTGCCCATGAGTTTTAGGAAACCTCCCTCACGCGTTGCGCTG
>WNGE01000866.1_pt1 | contig 43522 bp, 52 predicted proteins | sample 5400651 | NCBI WGS metagenome assembly WNGE01 (sample SAMN13153370, study PRJNA577476) | soil metagenome | isolation source: 60 cm soil or saprolite under grassland replicate 2 | place: USA:California | collected 2016-06-15 | reverse complement strand
TAATCCACTTAAGAATGAACGCGATATTATCCACCTTGACGTAATCGAGCGGATTGCGCGCTAAGTAGGGCGTGAACGGCGTCCAGTCCTCATTGTGATCGCGATCGTAGACCATGTAGTGCGGATTGAGCAGCACAACGCTGACCCGGATAGAGCACAACTGAGCCATAATCAGACGCATGAGGGATGTTTTCCCCTGGCCAGTTGAGCCAGCGAGCGCAATATGGCAGAGGTCTTTCGCCTCGACAAACACGTCGGTCCCATCGGCCAGGCGGCCTAAAAAGATTTTATGCAGCGTTGGCTTGAAACCAGAGGCGAGCAGCTGAGAGAAGGTGAACATGGATTGATCGATGCCAGGAACCTCGTCGTCCTGGTCGTACCAATCATCACGCCACTCTTCGCCATGCGCATCATCTTGCGCATGCACACCAGGGTCAGGATAACGTCCCATTGCTCGGTCCCAGAAACTACGGCCATGACTTTGCTCACTCTTCTGCTGGCTGGTTTCTGAAGAGTGAGAGGGGATTATCCCTCTCACCTCTCGGGCAGCGAGCTCATAGAGCTCCGGCCCATGCTTCCATGCGACATAGCCCGCGAGCCCACTGATCAGCAAGCCAGTTGGCCCCAGATGCGCTATTGCGTCTACTAACGCCATCGTAACGGCTGCACCGCCCGCAAAGGTCGCTTGCTGCTTCATCGGATATCGCTTGATTTCTAGCTGCTGATCATCCATCTTTCCGTCTCCTATCGGGTCATTTCAGTGATTGAGCTAAAAATTAAGTTCAATCCCAACACACCAAAGAAAGCAACGATAAAACTGGTGATCACCGCGAAACCCACTTGACCACCCCATCCGCTTGGCAGCGTGCCATAGTTCATGTTGGTCCAGAAGTCAAACGCAACAATCAGAAACGCGCCAGTCTTGAAGATGCCTCCAAGTCGGCCTTGTATGGTGGTTTCTCCGACCACACACACCAGGTAGATGAGCAGGCATCCCCATCCCCACATAACAGCCTTGGCCATATTGATATCCAGATTGCCTTGTGCCAGATCGAGGGGTTGACGTAGGATGTTCCAGTTGAGTGATGTTACCGCAACTTTGCCTCCATTCAAGATGAAGGCTTCGCTGGTCTGTACATCCATCATGAGCGCCAACACGAAAAAGCCGAGCAATACGACGCCTAACACCAACTTCAGCAGTGGGACGTTGCCGCGACTAGCAGCCATGCTGTTCATGCCAGATCGTAAGCTTGCCATTGTTATACCTCCCGCTCATAGACGGCATAATCTGCAATCGCCTCTTCATCCCGCAAGATCGCCAGGAAGAGAGGGTCAATGTCGTACTCGTCCCATTCCATGATGATATAGCCAATTCCAACCTTGTCGGAAACGCCTACATCGACAACATCCACTTCATCGCGCCCATGAAACCATCGTGCGATCTTCTCAGAAATGGCATGGAGCGCGTCTGGATGAACAGAGATGTGAATACCGAGCACCTCGCCAGGATTCTCTACAGGCCGTTGTGGAGAACGATATTCGGTGATGCCACCGAAGGGAATCAGGTCTGCCATGATTTTTCAAGCCTTTCCAATGTTCGTTACTATTCATAGCCGCGCTTTTCCAATGTCGCGGCCTCACCTGGCATCCGTGAAGGCCAGGTGATTTCTTTGTTTACTCCGTTTTGTCATCTTCAACATCGAGATCCACATCAGGGATCGGCTTTGCGAAATTCTCTATCTCGCTCCGCTTATACCTCACTCTCAATCCAAATTGTTTGTACCTGGTAAGTCTGCCCTGATCAGCCCATCTACTCACTGTTCGAGGATTGACACCAAGAATCTGGGCTGCCTCTTTCTCTGAAATAAACTCATCTGAACTCAAAAACGCTCTCCCTCCAATACCGTCATTTTTGTGGCGCATTAGGAAGGATAGCAGTAAAAGTGCAGTATTGTCAAGTCGTGTCAAGGGAGCGACGAAAGAAAACGAAAAAAGCACAAAGAAAAGCACGGTATCTCAGGGGCGAGAGAGAGATACCGTGCTCGTTGCACAAAACCGACCAGAATGAAACAGTGCTATGCATCCATCATTGGGAAAGCTCAAATCGTGTACAGTGCGATGATAACAGGCACGTCAACTTTCAATATCCTCAAACTTTCAGTATCCTCAAACGGATCGATGGCAATGTAACTTCAGGCGGAGCTGCTACAGCGATTTGGCATTGATACTTTCAGTATCCTCAAACGGATCGATGGCAATGTAACTGCCCAGTAAGAGCAGGGCCAGGCGTATGGTGTAGCACTTTCAGTATCCTCAAACGGATCAACAGTATAATAATAGGCACGTCAAGAGCTATGTGATACGAATCGTAGTGCCTGGCAAACGCTACTGAATGGGAACGCCTGGCAGTGTTGCGCCAACAGAATACCGGTGGTAATAGCGGACGCAATGACTACAATGAAGAGCAAGGCAAGGAGCCCTTGTGGTGTGAGTAACTTCATCGAGTGTAGGCCAGGATGCAACTGAGAATAATTAAGAACAACAGCATACCTACGCAACCGGATATGAGTAACAGCCGATCGGTGATGTTTGGATTCACCTTACACTTTCCTTTCAGACCAGACAATACAGGCTTCGCTGCTACCGTCTGCTCGATTCATCATGTATCGTGGCGACTTCTCTGATATATATTCCCGTATCGGCATCGCGTCATATGTGCCATCAATGCGCTGTATAGCATGATCGTAAGCATACCGATCAATACAATTGTCACAGCAAGGAGACCAGACATCCTCACCGTGAGCTCCCCACAAAATCATCCAGACCTTATAATTGATCTCTTTTTCTTTTCCACACAATGTACATCTCATGCCTGTTTCCTCAATTGCGGGATAGTTGTTTCGCCTTGCTCTATACGGCGACGCTCCTCTGCCCGAGCAAAAATGGGTTGGATTGTTGAAAGCTCATCTTGTGTAAAGATACTCCAATCGATACTATTGGGTAGATTTTGTTCCGTAGCAGGAGCGGTGACCATGATTTTGTTATATTGCGACAGCGCCTGTGCAAAAAGATTATGCTCTTTCAAGTCGAGAGGCACCTTTGCGATAGTAGCGAGCTGCCCTATCATGCCTCGGGCCAGTTCTACGGTAGTGCTAGCAGGGGCAAGGGGTGTCTGTCCGTTGTCCGATAGTTGTCCGTTCGCTGTCCGTGTCCAGTGTCCGTCTACGGCGTGCTCATGGATTGTAGATTTGCTTGCTCCATATTTTGTCGAGAGTACACGCAACGATAAACCTTGCTCATACTCTTTTTTAATCAGTTCCCAGTCTGGCATGGAAGTATACTCCTGTTTCGTTTCCTGGCAGGAGTATACCAGTACTGTCTAGGGCAAAGGAATATCATTCTTTTAAGATGTATCTCGGTGCTTGTCTACCATCGAATGATTGAATACTTCCATCCCTGGCAAGGGAAACAAGATATGGTTTAATATCTTCACTGTGCTCGTGCATATACTTTGCAATATCTCTAGCTGAGGGAGTAGTATTTCCCTTGCTGACTAACCGTTTCATGACCTGTATAATTCTCTCAGTTATAATTCTCTCAGACGGTTCAGACGATTCAGACGGCGTTTCTTTTTTCTCCCCAGCCTTCCAAGGCTTCTCCTTAATTTCTTTAAGTTGTGCTACATCGCAGGCTTTAAGATAGGTCTTTTTGTTACGCAGGAACGTATGTTTTTCTATTCCTAACTCCTTTACCCATATCTCCACAGTTGCACGTGTCCATCCAATGGCTTGAGTAGCTTCACTTAAAGACAGATACTCTTGTTCCTCAATTTGTTCATTCATGAGTAATCTCCACTGTGTTTACTTGTTGCTTACGCGTTTCTACCTGTTATGATTATATCATGCTAGGCAAGTTGTGTCAATTCCCCAGGCAAGGGAATATTTGAGCTGAGTTGTCAATGTGTCACAGTTTTGAGTTGTCACAGGGAAGTGAAGTATATGACAACTCATTCCAGGGCAAGGGATATACATACTGTTGTCCGTACAAGACAAAAGAGGTATAATACTATATATTATTATATTATTATATATATTATTATATAGATATGATAATTGTTTTGAGTTGTCATAGATTCTATGTAGGTGTGACAACTCGAAACTGTGACACATTGACAGCTGACGTGCAAATAACAAATAGTACTGTTGTCCGTACAAGTGCTACCCCTTGCCAGGGAAGATATGAATTGTCATTGACATGCGTTAACGTATGTAGTAATATATGTAAGTGCGGATGAATAAAAATATAAAAATCTCAACCAATTCACAACCGAACGATACATGGAATGAAAGAGCTTGTTTCCTTGCCTGGCAAAGATATATCATGTAGAGATATTGCTACTAGGCAAACAGAAAAAAGGTAGATATCATACGCACATTTTAGACAGCATCCTTACAGCATCCTTTTAGCGAAAGAACGATGTACATGCAATCAGTAACAAACGTCCTTCCTCAAGTACCATCTCCCTTAAATCCGTTTTTCCATGCAGAGTTGCCACTGATAGTCCCGGGCATCAATGAATCCTATATGCCTGGAATTGATGAGAATGGACACGGTACCTTACTCCATACACCCGCTGCTCGTCAGTTTCTCTTGCAAGCAGCATGGTATTTCCGTGATCAGACGAACATCAAAAAGTTTGATCGACGCGTCTTTGAAGCAATCTCCGAGTCAAGAGAAAAGGTTCCGTTCGATGTCACCTTAAAATTGCATTTGCGTACCCTCTGGCAGCGAGATATCGATGGTCCAGATAAAATCATCCTAGACGCGCTTTTCAAGCATTTTGTCTTCCTGGCTGATGTTGGTTGTGCTCGTAACTGGAATGACAATCGTGTTGTCGCTCTTCATGTCTACAAGGATGTAGCGACATCAGGAAGTCCCTCGATAGAGATTGAAGTTCGTTGTTGCCTATCCAGTGGAAAGTAGGTTGTCATGGTACTCTATGCGATTAGAAATGAAAGCCTGGGCACGACACCAACAGAGCATGACACGCCTGCTACAACTTCTGTAAGAGACATAGACATGCCCCCCTTGCCCGGGCCTATTGCATTCCCTGCTGGCTTCACAAGCGGCGTATTGCCACTCAGGGAAGAGTACAAAGCGTATTCTCGTTTGCTCAGCCCTGAAGGCTACGAAGGTTTTCACGATGCATGTTTCTGGTGGGTGCTCTCGACAATAGCAGGCAGGCGTATCTATGCTGATTTTGTAGAGCAACAATATACCCCGCTCTATATTGCCCTGGCAGCCAGGACGAGCCTGTACGCGAAAACAACCACTGCCAGGGTAGGTAGTAAAGTCTTAAAAGCCGCTGGTCTGGATTGGATGTTAGGTGCGGATAGAACTACACCCGAGAAACTGATGTCAGATATGGCCGGGTGGGTACCGAAAGATTATGGTTCGCTGCCCTATCTTGAGCAGGAAGAATGGAAGTTACGCCTGGCTGTCCCTGGTCAACTTGGATGGATTAATGACGAATTTGGGAAATTCGTGAAAGGGATGCTGAAACAAAATAGCACGATGGCCAGCTACGCCGACTTGCTATTGACGTTCGATGGTTCACCAGATAAGTACCGCAACACAACCATTTCACGCTCAAGTGAAGCGATCATTGCTCCCTACTTATCGATGATCGGGAATATGACCATTTCGAGTGTGCGAGACAACGCGAAGCGTGGCAGTGAATTTTGGTCCGATGGATTCTGGGCTCGATTCATCTTCGTGACACCACCGCCCGATACGTACATAGACGAGCCCTTTAAATTAGGAAAGTTGCCAGTCCCGGGCTCTCTTGCCCAGGCATTACGTCATTGGCATGAGCGGTTAGGTAGCCCACGTATCGATATAGAAGCAGAGAAGGATGAAAAAGATAAGCCTACCGGGCGTCATATCACAACCGTTCTAGAAGAGCGCAAAGAAACCTGCATTCGCGTCTCTGACGTGGCGTATGAAGCCTGGAAACGCTACAGGTCTGCACTAAAAGCCATGATAGTAGGCCGCCCGAATGAAGACTTAGACGGCAGTTATGACAGACTCTCAACAAAGGCCATGCGTGTAGCCACGCTGATAGCCTCTGTATCTGGTGAAAATACCATTTCATTGCACCATTGGGCGCTGGCCCAGGAAGTCGCGGAATCATGGCGTTACAGCTTGCATCAGTTTTATGCGCAGGTAAATACACCCGGCAAAGAGCAACAACAGACGATGGAAGAGCGCATTATCGAAACGATGAAGCATCTAGCAGACCGCAACAACCGTACGCCTTCAGCTCGCGACATAGCGAGGTACTTACGCAAGGAAAGCAAAGATTTGAAAGTGTACCTTTCCAGCCTTGCCCGCGACGGCGTTGTAGAAGAAGTCAAAGGCAGGCAAGGTAGCAAATATAGTTTGATTGAGGAGATGTAACCCGATGATCAGCAATGAAACAACGTTAACTTTTGGTAGTCTTTTCTCGGGCATTGGAGGGATAGATCTGGGACTAGAAAGGGCTGGCATGCAATGCCGGTGGCAGATAGAAAACGATGAGTATGCGTCGAAAGTTCTTGCAAAACATTGGCCCAGTACTGCCAGGTTTGGAGATATCCGAGGAGTTACCCCGCTTGAGCGAGTCGATCTTATCGCTGGAGGATTCCCTTGCCAGGACATCAGCAGTGCCGGAAAACGAGCAGGCATTACAGGGGAACGCAGTGGGCTATGGTCCGAGTTCTACCGTCTCATTTGCGAATTACGACCTCGCTATGTTCTTGTGGAGAACGTCGCAGCTCTCGTTCACAGGGGACTTGATAGAGTTCTCGGGGATCTGGCCACGAGCGGGTATGATGCGGAATGGACAATTATATCAGCGGCATCCGTTGGCGCGCCGCACCTTAGAGAACGCATTTTCATTGTGGCGTACCCCGCAAGTGGCGGACAGCAAGAGTGCAAGGATACAGAGCGGATTTACTACCAACCTCACACACCAGGTGATGTATCCAACGCCGTTAGGGACGGATGCAACAGGTGGCAGCTCGAACCGCTCGCCTGGCAGCAAGAATGTTCGCCCTTCGCTGGCCAGAATGGCGATCGGCAACAAATGGCCAACGCCAATCGCGAGCGATTGGCGTTCAGGGAAGTCTTCAGAGGAAACGCAGGACAAGAACTCTCGTCCTTTGCGCGAAATTGCAGCACAGGGACAGGCCAGTGGGCAACTGAACCCAGAGTGGGTAGAGTGGCTAATGGGATTTCCAATAGGGTGGACAGACTTAGAACGTTAGGTAATGCAGTTGTTCTGCAGGTTGCTGAATTTATAGGCAGACTAATTATGCAAAGAGAGGCAGCATAGATGCAAAAGAATGAAACCATCATTGACCTAATCTCTCTCATAGAACAACGTTCTCCAGTACGTCTTATTCGCAAAGCTTCTACCGACGGAGGTGAATATTGGGGTAACTGTCCCTGGTGTGGCGGCGTGGATCGTTTCCACGTCTGGCCTCACTCTTCTAGCAGGCCACATTATTGGTGTCGCAATCGCGGTTGCTACGCAAAGGGTGATGCAATCCAATTCCTGAAGGACTACGAGGGCATGTCTTTCATGGACGCCTGTCAGGAACTTGGCATCTTGCCAGGTGAACACGAATACTACAAAGGGACGCCTTCGCCACTGGGCACCAATCCCGCTCCCTGTGCAGCATGGCAACAAACAGCAGAAGACTTCATGTATGCTGCTATGAAAGCCTTGCATAGTAAAAGTGGTACAGCCTATCGTGAATACCTCTTAGGTAGAGGCATCACTATTGAGACCATGTTAGCGAAGAAGATAGGCTATGTTCCGCTCAAAGACGGGAGATGGATTGAGACACCATTCGAAAAATGGGGGCTGACTGAGGACATGTTGACATCCGATCAATGGGCAAAGGGCCGTGTGAGGATTCCTGATGGTCTCTTTTTTCCGCATTTCGGGCCCGACGGCAAAATCTGGAAGTTGTCGATGTACCGCCCTCTTGCCCAACTCTTGCCTGAGTACAAACGCGGCCAAATTGCTGGCTCAAAAGAATGTCTGCTGAATGAGGATAAAATCACAACAAGTAAACCTGTGATTATGACTGAAAGTTTCCTTGACGCGATTTCAATAGAGCAGGTGGCAGGCGATTTAATCACGCCTGTTTCAACAGATGGCACAAAAGGCTGTCGATCGCTACGTATTCAGGCAGCAATCCAATACGCGCCGTTTGTACTTCAGTCATTCGACAATGATGAAGATGGAAATTTGTCTGCGAGATGGTGGACAGTGGCAATTCAAAATTGTATTCGCTGGTCTACTGTGCCAAGCAACGATGTAAACGAGATGCTTATGAGCTATGATGAAGTCGAAGTTCTGGCATGGGTACGCAATGGCATAAAAAACGCTATAGGAAGGATAACAAAGCCTCCTGCAAAAAATAGCTCTCAAGATATCGTCACTGTAGTGACACAGGAGCCAGACCCCGTATGCTGCATTTGTAGCGCTATTGTAGCGCACTATACCGACAAGGGCACACCCTGCTGTGAGAAACACTATCAGGGCCAGCAAACGATAGAGCAGGCGATGTATGCCCTGGCCCAGCCACCTATTCCTGTCTCGACCGATCCTCTCACACAGTTTGCTCAGACTGTTGACAAAATAGCTGATGTCTTCGCGCCATGCACGATCGCACGCGATGCGCCTGGCTACACCCTGCAAGACCATGTAGCTTTTTTGACGGATAAAGCAGAGCGGGAGCGCATAGCAAAAGAGGTAGCAATGCGGCAACTGATACGGGATCGACAGTATGCGAAAGCACATGTTGCTGAAGAAGCGTTCTCAGAATAGCGTCACAGGAGTGTGTGTTTACTTTTATGCACGTTATCATATATACTAGAATAGTAACATCTGTGCATAGCTATTAAAGTATGTACAGATGGCCAGGATGAAAAGAAAGAGGGAGTCTATGATCACAGTGACAAAAGAGATTAATGGCCAGGAGTATCTAGATATGGGTGAGGCTGCCAATTATCTCGGCTACTCACGGACGCAAACGCAACTAGTCGTCAAGAAATATGAAGATGAAATAGGACATGATGTCCGCATACGAGACGGACGTGAAGCCTATATCAGCAAGGCAGATTTGAACGCGATTCTGATGGTAAGAAGGCCATTCGAAGCGCGCCGACGCGGGCTCATTAAAGACGGGGAGAAAAAGCAATGAGCACAGATCCACGTGATACACAGTTCGCTGGTTTTGCAAAATTGCTGTGGGATGAGTTGCCAATCGAACCAGAGGACGATGAACTATCTGCCGCCTACGATGCATGGAGTGATGCTTGTGAGCAGATCATCGCCCGTCGTGCCTACGATTTTGCGTATCACGTCGTGCGTAAGGTGATTGCTATGGAATGTACGGCTGAATTTGTTATACGCAGTGAGTTACATGAAGTGCCAGACTTGACCACGTGGCCGGAGGAAAAGACTGGAAGGCCAGGAAAGCGTTGGCGCGAAGAGTAAAGAAGAAGCCTGGCAACTCACCATCTGCCAGGCTCTTTTTCTTTTGTTTTTTATCTCTTGAGCGGTGACAATTTCCGCTGCTGTTTCCGTTCTTCTCTTTCACGTTTCTTCTGATCGATCAATGCTGAAAGCTGGCCTTTCGTCATTCCCTCTACAATCTCTATGCGCATCCACCCGGCCATTTCTGCCTGCTTGCTATTCGGATCTACTGGCTGGTTGCGCCAATGCGCATTTGCATCCCATAATTTCACCGCGTACGGCTCGTCTTGTATTTTGAGCACCCGAGCTTCAGCGAATTGTAACGCCTCAACCAGTGGCATATTGGCCGTACTCCATTTTTGAATGTCAGCAGCTCCTGCTAGTCGTGCCCACACGCTATACTCAGGAATGTCGAATGGATTCCACCTATCACTATGTTCTGGCTTGAGCGCCATTCTGTGTCCTTTGCCAAACTCCAGAATATACGCGCCATCGCTGGCACGTAGTTTCCAATCGAACTTTTGCAGGAGATCGACAGCCAGATCTTCTTTGCGCTTCTCTTTCAACCGTCTGATCTGGGCTTCTTTTTCGTGCTCCTCTTTCTCGCGTTCCTCAGCTTCTTCAATAGTTTCGTTATCCTGAAGTTTCAAATCCAATGCCTTGTTTAAATTGTGTGGCGTCAAACGATGTTTCAAACAGTTGTCGGTGATGTCCAATACAAGAAAGTGTTCTTTGCCAGGAAACAGCCGGGCGCCACGTCCTACACACTGGACATAGAGCGCGCGCGATTTAGTAGGGCGCGCCATGATAATGCAACTCACACACGGCTCGTCAAAGCCTTCTGTGAGTACCTGTATACTTACTAGAATCTTAATGACGCCATTCCTGAGATCTGAGTACATTTGTTTGCGATCATCCGCTGATGTTTTTCCAGTGACTACAGCAGCGGGTATTCCGAAATCATTGAAAGTATAGGCCAGACTCTCTGCATGTTGTACCGTCACACAGAACGCGATTGCTGGCATAGTGTGAGCGTGCTCTTGATAGGCATCAACAATTCGTTTATTCCTGGCAGGAGTATCTACCGCGTCACTCAGTTCTCTCTCATTGAAATCGCCTGCCGTCGTTTTTATTTCATCCAGGCTTACTTCAGTCTTGATAGCAATAGCACGTGGTGTGCAGAGATATTTCATCTTTACCAGATCAATAATTCCCTTTGTGTAGAGTGCAGGCTTCTCAATAATAGGTTTATTATCCAATCGGTCTGGAGTAGCTGTCACGTACAATACAAACGCCTGTGGGAATGCCTGTAACACGGTCTGGTATGATGTAGCGGCGACGTGGTGAGCCTCATCTACGACGATGAGTCCATAGTTGAATTGCTGCATCTGCTTAATCCGTTTTGGGCTTCTGGCAGAGGCCACAGAGACTACAGTGACTTCGCCACCCAGCTCATTTATGGTTCCCTTCACCTTACCTACAATCGCTTCTGGCTTGATATTGTGATATTTTTCTATCGCTTGATCTAATAAGTCATCCCTGTGAGCAAGAATAAGCGTCAAGATGCCCTGTTCTGCCAGCCGTCTGGCTATTTCTGAAAAAATGATTGTTTTTCCAGCGCCTGTTGCGAGTACAAGCAGCTCACTGCCTGATGGATCTTCTTGCCAGGAACACATCACTTTCTCTATAGCCTCAGTTTGATAGTCTCTTAATGTGAGCATAAACTACCTCGTTTCATTCTCTTTTTTTTTGCCGGTTCATCACTTTCTCACGCTCTCAGTATACCAGTTTTGTGAACGTATGTCAATATATTTAGAAGTAAGTCAAAATACTTGACAACACTTTGATGTTCTGGTATACTGTTTTGTGTGAGGTACAACAAAGTGACATACGTGTATAAGTAGTGACATTGCTGTACAGGCAGTAGAGCAAGAATGTTCTTATGGAATGGATATTGTCTTTACTGCTAGTGAAAGTTATTGACAAGAAGTGATACAATTAGAAAGTGAGTTATGTGATTATGGCAAGTACTATCGAGATGATTGAACAGATGCAAGCAAACGCGGAGAAAGCGAGACAGGCGGCCAAAGATGGTCCACGCGCGTTTGTGAGCAATTCCATTGTGCTCCTGGCGGATGGACAACGGGCACTGGTACGTCCGATCTACAATATGGATCGGGTTATCGTGTGTCCGATGCACGATAAATACAAGAATACGGATGTATCGTTGTCCTCGCGTACATTTGACGGGCGAACAGTAGCGGCCCCCATCGCTGCCCTGTGCGTTGCCCGCCAGGGCAAGCCCTGCGCGTATTGTGTCAATGCGAAAGAGAACAAGCTTGAGTCCAGAAATGAAGCATTCGTACCCGTTTACTTGTTTCGCATAGAGCAAGAGGTATCGTCTGGCCAGTGGGAGCCTTGCAACTATACCGACCCTGAAGGTGAAGTAAAGCCCATCAAAGGCTTTCGTATGCTTCGTCTGAAACAGGGAAGTGCCATACTTTCACAGCTCATGACCACCTTCAAAGATGAGGAGTATAGTCGTGACATCACGGTCTGTAATTTCTCGATTGAGCGCCACGGCTCCGGCCTGGACACGAAATACGTGTGTTCACCGAAACCCCCCAGGGCTATGGACGCCAACATGAAGGCTGCTATCCCCCCTATTGAAAAGTTTCAGGCCATTCTTGAAGAGATTTATCCCGTCAAAGTGTTGGAGTGTCCCGCTATTGCTGTTGGGGGCGCTGTAGTACTTGATCTGCCAACGTCCACAGTCCCTGAAGTCCCTGAAGAAGCGTTTACTTTTTAGTTGTTGTTGTCTGGGCCAGTGTGCCTCTATGCCCTGGCCCCTGTTTGCCTATCAGAAAGGAACATTGTTATGACACGTGAAATCAAATCAGCCGAAATTTTGCATGATGAAGATCATTTGCGTTTAGTCCGTCTGGAATTTGCCTACATGGGTCTGTACGGTGGAACACATGAGCTAATAGCAGAGTTGGGATCTGGCTTAGTGACACTGAAATTGGCCAATTTCAACGGCGAGAAAGTGAAGAACTTCACAATTTCCCCTGCCCAGATGGACACCCTCACTTCTGCCTGGCAGCAATTTCGTCAGGATCAGGAAGTGAAAGAAGCCGAGAAGAAAGCAACACATCAGGCCGAAATCCAGGCTTTGATTGAACGCGCAGCCGCTGTAGGTGGCACGCTTGTGTATCACGAGGAAGATGAATTTAATTATGAACTTTTTGAACTGACCTGGTCTGCTGATCATCCGATCTATGGCCGCCGCAGTAAGGGAGATACTATAAACCTCTCTCGTCGTGATGTTATCCGTCGTTTGGAGTATGCTGAACAGACAGCCGCTACACCAAAAGAACAATCCTTCTAACAACCTGATAAGTTTCCCGGTAAGGGGTGGTGGTATGCATCGCCCCTTGTCTCTCGACTCTCCGACAAAAGAAAGAATGAAACAGTGACGATTTTACCTTCACCTGATCTCATTGTACAAATCCAAGAGGAGACTGCGCAAGCTGCTATGGTTTACACGCGATGCTTGCGACAATCACTCTCTTGCCTGGACTATTCCACACCAGCAGGCAAAACGAAAGGCCATGCGATTATCAACCTGCTAGCCGATATCCAGAACACGCATTTTCTGCTAGAAAGGACAGACCATGATACCCAGACAGTCCGAACACCAGCAATCACCAACGCCCTTAATTCAAGAGGATAGCACCCTGGCTTTTCTTTTGACGCACGAATTGCAACAAGCATTCGTGCAGTGGGACGCTCAACAGCCTGCACGTGAGGGCCTGCATGCGTCTTCTGTTCTTGAGTCCGATAGCGATTTTTGCACACGTGAACACATTCTTGCTGACACCTGCCCAGGAGAACGACAGCAAAAAGAGCAGTTCTGGAAAGTGCTTGCGATGTTCGTTCATGGCTGGGCCATTCATAAAAAATGGCAAGAGGATCTACTTTTGCCTACTGGCTTAGTGGTGTGCAGTGATGAGGACGGAAAACTATGGGAGATTGATGTGACGCATATCGATCCCGCCACAGGCATTCACTTCAGCCCAGATGCGATTATCAAATTCGCTGGCTTGACGTTGCCCCTGGAAATAAAGGGCATTAACCATGATGATTTTGCGGGATGCGAGGAGCTGTACAGACCAATCGTTACAAAACTTGCTTTTGACGTGCGTAGCGTGTCCTATGAAAAAGCCCAGGACAAGCGTTCTGGTATCGTCGGAGCCACTCTCACAGAGGCAATGGAACGCAACAAGTCGATACGTGGCGCTGTTCCTCAGCTCAACTTGTACCTGCATCTGTTGGGCCTCATCGAGCCACCTAACAACAAGGGCATCATTCTTGTGGAAGACAAGAACACGCAGGATTTCATGCTGTGGGTACACACGTATGATCCTGAGATGGCTTTAGAACCTGTCTACAAAGCTCACAAAGTACAGGTGAAAATTCAACATTTTCATGAGACAGGTACCCTGCCCAGTCGTATCTGCAATACGCGCAATGATGCCCGTGCAAAACGTTGTCCATTTCGTGATGCGTGCTTTAACAGATCGAATGGAGATGAGGTATGAGGCTAGAAAAAGGCGCGATCAAGATGCCACCACAGCTACAGTCATGCACTCTTGCCTGCATTGACGCAGATCCGATACGGTGTCTCTCGGAGAGACACCAGGCAGGAGAACATCTTTCGTATTTGATGGGTGGCTGCTCGTGTCGCTGTCACTTTGACGCACACGGTGGATGGATTTCACCTGGACAATGGCAAATAAATAGAAGTTGTGTAGTGAGAAATCGTGCAGCGTGGACACCAGGACCAGAGGAGGTTAAGTGATGACTCAACAACAACCATCAAAAGTAAGCATATGGATAGCGTCCATTTACGAAGAGCGAGACGCAGCCCTTGCCAGGAATCGAGAACTAACGCAAGAGAATGAGCGTCTTAGCAAATTAGTAACACTGCATAATTGCGAAACAGCCGAATCGCAAATTGCAGAGCTTGAGCATCTCGCAGAAGTACAAGATTTGGATTTGCAACATGCAGCAAGCGCCATCAAATCACTTTGCGCCAACGCCAAAGCAGAGTCCGCTGAAATTGTTAAGCTCAAAAAATTGATTCACGACATTTATCACGCGCATTTCCAGAATGGCTCCTATCTCTCGTATGAGACATGGATGGAGCTTTTAACTTCTACGCGTTCTGACATGGAACGGATAGCGGAAGAGCAGGAAGGGCAAGAACATGCTATATGATAATACACTCTTAACCGTTCCAGAAGTTGCTGAGCAGCTTCGTGTGGATGATACAACGGTACGCCGTTGGATTAAACAGGGCGCTCTGGAAGCCATTGTGTTGCCTCATGTGAATAAGCGTACAGCATATCGCATTCGGCGTTCGACACTAGACGCGATACTACGAAAAGGGCAGGAACATGCCCAATAATAAACGCATCCCCGAGGGCACAGCCTTTACAGGTTTCAACAACAAGAAGCCTCAGCCCGCTACGGAAGACGTGGATATCCTACACATGGCACACGACCTTTTTCCTCTGGGCCTGCTCACCTATGTCGATGTGATGAAACTGGCAAGCCGCCTGCACAGCCTGATGAAAGACAAAGTTTTCACGGCAAAGGGCAAGACGTACAGGGTGGTGAAAGTATTTTCCGCTGGCAACGGGTGCGTGAAAATGCGCTGTGAAGTGGTATCTTGCTCACCATCTACACCGCCTGACATACACACACGTTAACGTACTTGACAATACGTTAACGTTCTGGTATACTCTTTCTTGTGAGGGATACAAAAAACAAGCTCACAAGAAAGAGTGATTGAGATGATAGCAGCAAGCAAGAAGAGTGAGCCTATCGTGAAATTGTCCTTTGGCGGTGTTCGCCTGGACATTCCGCATAAAGTTGTAGAAGTCGATCCTGAGTATGAAGCCTGGAAGCGCGCCAACGGTCTGGATAAACCTATGAGCCGTGAAGTGTACGTACGTGAATTTAATCCTTGCGCACTGGCGTAAGTCGAGATGAAGAGAGGAGTGGTCAAACGCTCCTCTTACCAGAAAGAAAGAAGACCAGAATGAAAGTATATGCACCTGATTTGACTGAGCCTGATCCTGATGAAACCATTGTCTCGGTGATTATGTGTGAGGAACTGACTGACAAAGAAATGGCTGAGTACGTCAATTTGTTCACGTCTGAGGAAGCGCGTGAACGCTTGCAAACATTGCTGAATGAGGAGGAGTAGCGATGGCATCACATGAATATGCTCTAGAGAAGCTGGCAGAAGTGCTAGCAACACTTGAAGCGCTAGAGCCGCTACCAGAACCAGGAACACCGGAGGCGCTAGCAGATCACGACGGATGGATGAGGCGTCATAGAGAAATTGCAAATATCGAGCGTGATGCGGAACTGGCAGCAATGATGGCACTCCCGCCCGAGGTCAGGACGCTGCTGAACAAGGTTCGCTACCGCAAACAGACACTACTTAATATTCCGCACTGGAAAGAGCAATGGAAGCAGCTTCAGCAAGAGAAAGAGAAAAACAACCATGCCTGATACATTGTGGCTGTTCGTCAAAGTCGCTGGCTACATTGTCATCATTGCTATCTCATTTGCAATTAGCCTCGCTGTAGTCAGTGTAGTCTTGTTCATCGCCGAAAAACTCTATCATGCTGGCGATGATGACCGACATTATCGAGGCCTACATGAATCATTGCTACGACATATAGAGAAGGGAGGTGTGACCCGGGAAAGATAAGCACAATTGAATATGGCCCAGGTAGTACAACAACAAAGAGCCTCTCTCACCTTGGATTGAGAGAGGCTCTTTGTTGTTTGGTTGTGCAGGCACAGTATAGCAGGCGTCTGCGCGCGCGTCAACTGCTCTTTGGTGGTTCTGGCGTCTGTATCTGTGTCGCGCTACTCTGCGCAGGTTGCCAACGGAATGCACCCGACAAGAACCAGAACGAGATGAGCGGCGAAGTCGCTGCAAATGCATCTTGTGGTGGCACGATATGCAGAACTAATAAGATCGTGATCATCGCAATGAAGGTAACCGAGATAATGAGTGTCGGTAATTCTTTGATGAAATTGTCCATAAGTAGTTATGAGTCCCTTTCCAGTTGATTATGAGAGAAGAGCTGTGTTATACTTCTCTCGGATATCATAAAACCTTACAAGAGCGGTACCTAGGGAGAGCGAGCCGCTCATCGCTCTCCTTTTTTTCTACAGCCAACCAGCCACGCCTTTGTACCACGTACAGGTGCCACCACCATAGTTTTGTGCAAGCCCTTTACCGTCGTCAGGCATCGTAATCGGCCATTCATCGGATAGTGGCACGCCTTTAAATCGCCCTGCCTTCCATTCATTTACCCATGCGTGAAAGATGCCAGTATCACGCGGTGGCAACGGTTGCTTGAGTGCAGTGAAATAGGCTAACTGGCTATTCCACACGTCAACGGCGGTTTGATTGCTAAATGTTCCCATGTGTTGTGTGGCTCCTTTTAAACTCTCCTGTAATTCTTTCCAGGGATATGGGCCTGGACAGTACGTCCGGTTGAGCGCATCAATGTTGCAATGCCCGATAATCCCGCCGTTGCTGATATCCCCGAATCCAATCACCTGTTTAGGGATGTTGTGATACTCACAAATCGCTTTACACAAGGCGAATGAGGTTGCCTGTTGTGCAGGTGTGAGGATATCCGAATTTCGTTGCGTGTCGTCTTTGCAGTGCTCTATGGCGATACTCCACGCATTCTGATTGCCGATCGGCAACCGTCTATCCCAACGCCCGCCTGTGTTCGGGTTATCTGTCAAACAACAGTTTGCCCATGCTGTCCAGTCCAGGCTCAACCCTTGCACAAATGATCCATCTTTATTGATCAGGATATGGGCCGATGCATCTCCATCGCTTGCGGCCCAGCTCGTCGCTATGTTTTGCGCATTACCGCCCGCCGTGCCGTGTATAACAATCTGGCGTGGCTTCTCGGTAAATGCACCCCATGAGCGGCCTGAATAGTAGATGCCTATGGCCTCTTTGATCCAACCGTCTTTGTCGATCGTGATTGTCATGTTTCCCTGCTTTCTTTGATAAGTTCATAGACAAAAAGTATCCAGAGTACGAGGGCAATGATCCATCTGAGTACCTCAATCATGATGTTTCTTCTTTCTTTATTATTGGCCGTTTTGTTGATCTTCTGATCACGCTACTCTGACTCTTTGTATCTTCCAATGTGATCATTTCTCCATTGACTGTGATCAAAATGCCTTTATGTTTCAAAGCTTCTGAAATTGTTTCGATGACATAGTGAAGATGGCTATTCTCTTTTTGGAGCGTATCCTGACCAGATTTCAAGGCATCAATTTGTTGCTGCATAGCTGCAATGGTATCGTTCTGGATTTGTATGATGCCTGTTCTCTTGGTACTCCGAAATACAAATACCCCTCCGACTACTGCGGCCAGAACAAACACAGCCTGCAAGATCGGTAACGCTCCATTTAAAAACGCGATCACAGCTTTTCCTTTGCAAGGTTAGCCGCTGCTTCAGCAGATTTTTGCGCCGCTTCAGACGTTTTCACCGTTACAGTAATAAGCGTCTGCCATGCTTGCGCAGTGGTAACGCTGTTCTGCCAGATTCGCCACACGAAGAACAGCGTCAAAAACATCCACACGTAAAAGATGATCGTTGAAATGACTTGCAGCATACTCTTCTTCCTTATCGCTTCCTATACATTTCCGTCCAATCGCCTATATCCGCGCCACTAATAGCCTCTATGGTATACCAGAACCTATGCAGGCCAGTCGCGCCGTCTGGCGTCAAGCGCGTCTTGATATTCCTGATAAGCATGAGCGTGTCAAACAAATCATGTTCAGGAATAAAGACAGGTAAGAGCATGCCAGGCGTGAGTCCTTCTCGTAGTGTCGTGGCCTCTAGCTTTTTCCCACGTAGTACGCCGTGTTGCTTCACACGCGCCTGTGCAAGGGCATCACCCGCTGCCTTTGTGAGTCCTGTCCCATCCTCTACATTCTCGATAATACCCGATGTACCATCTTTGGCGGCACAAGCGGCTTGTTCTGTCAGATCATCATACTGGCTGTAAGTGAGAAACTGGCCTGTACCTACGGACTTGATAGCATACGCATCTGTGTACGTTGCTATCGAATCATCCACAGAGATGATAGGATCGTTCACTGCCCAATAGAACATCTTGCCTGTGTCCACGCCCTTCACGCCCACAGTAGCCACAACACCGTTGACGGTGATAGCAGGCGCGCTAGCCCAACCGTATTTGAATGTCCATGTCCTACTTATCCCATCCCCTTGCCTGGTTTCATTGATACTGGCAGTATCCATGACGTTGGTGATGATCTGCCTGTTTCTGTACAGGTCCGATTCATCAATGACTTTCAAGCCAGCGTCTAAGAAGTCAGCAGTCCCATCAGGATTGAGCACGCTACTCCCGAGCCAGGGAGCTGGTATGCCCGCGTTGGGAAGCATGGAAGCGGCAAGATACTTATCGATATTCCACCACCACTGTCCGCCACTTGCTGAGGATTGTTTGATTAAATCGTCAAAATCGTCTGAGATGTACTTGTGTACATAATCCGTTTGCGGTATCAATGCGCCTGGCTGTATAGTCGTGCCATAGGCCGCTATCGTGTGGTCAGATACCTGCGGCGTCACCGTTGGATCAGTACTGGCCAGTCTTAACCGCGTTTGAGCGTAATGCGAGCTGACATCTGCACTGAGTGGCTGTATTTGCAGAGAATAATAGCGGGATGTACCACCATCATTTCTGAGTCCGCTTTTGCCTGTGGCTGGCAGGATGGCAGTCACTTGTAGTACTTGCGTTCCGTCGAGATAGCAGGTTGCCAGATGGATATTAATCTCATAATGGACTTTAAAGCGATGATACGTCCCCCTAGCAAAGGAAATAGCCGTCGTTGCGCCTAACTGTGTTCTTGTGCCTGAAGAGATTCTAAAGAGACCGATAGTATTCGGATTCACAGAAGCAGAAGCATCAGCTACCACCAACTCATAGAAATTATCGGTATCTTGATAGTGCCAGACGAGTCCCCCGCTATCCGATTCGTCCATGTCGAAAAGCAACTCAATATCGCCCGTATTCGTTGGGTTATTCGCTATGTAGAGCGCCTTAGAGCCTCCTGTCAGCGTGAGACGGCTATTGGCTGTATCATACGTCACAGTGGCTGTAGAGCCGCCTGTGCGATTTGTGTTGGTATAGTTGGCTGATGTGTTGCTGTTAAACGTATCGATTGTGGGTGCCACTTGCCCGGTAAAGATTGGGAATGGCTGCCCATTTCCGCTCGTCACATCTGTCCATGAACCGCCGTCAAACGCAACATCTACTCCCAATGTTGTACCCGTGGGCAAAGTAGCATTCCAGGCGACAACAGAACTACCGAGCCGCCCTACACCAGTCATAGGCAAGGCAAGGCTAGCACGGGTACCGGAGCTAGAAAAGCCTCCTGTGATGAGCCAGAACAGCGTATCAATAGCTGGCATTTTTGAAGCTGTTGTGGTGGTGAGCGTTACGCGAAGCTGCAAAGAAACACCCGAGAGATTGCTACCGGGCGAGAACACTGGTAGCGCCGCGCCATTGGTACAGGCTGTCCAGGTGCTCCCACCATTAATGGTCATCTCAACGAGCACGCTATCGTTGGACGCTGGGCTTTCCGAACGATCACGCCAGGCAATGAAGCTATTGCCGTAGGTGCTTGCGGCGGTGAGCGAAACAGCCGGTGATAGCCACGTCCCTGTGAGTAGTGGCATCACGCCGAAATTGTCGAAGTTGAATTGCGGGTATGCCTGTGTTGGCGAAACGCCAAAGACGCCAACGCTGCCACTCCCGCTAAAGGTCGCATCGGTGCTATTGATGAATCGTACATCATCAAGAAATACCTGATGACTTGAGCCATTCACAATCACTTTGAGCTTATGCCAACTCCCGCCTGTCAGCGTGATTCCTACGGTGCTAATTGTCGTTCCTGCCCCGCCACCTGTGGTATTGGTGCCTCTTTTGAGCGTGATTGCAGAGGCACTTACCCACGCAACGTAGGCATAGGAGCCATTATTCGTACTGAAGTTAGTGGATCGGTACACCACGCCGATTTGTATATCCGATTGAATGTTGACATCACACTCAATCGTACAATTGGTGTACGTCCCCGCAAAGTCAAAGCGCGTTTTTGATTCGTTACCGGCGCTCGGATTCCCAAATTGATAGGATTGATTAAAGAGCGTATCACCCGCTGATCCCAGGAACGACGTTTGCCCGGCAACCTGCAGAAAATCCCAATTGCGCGTTGCTCCAATCAAAGTAAGCGCATTTTGTAGCGCAACGGTAGAACTAAAGCTTGCGCCTGCCTCACCAGCGCCCCACACGGTGGTGTAGGCTACATCGGACTTCGTACAGGCGAAAGAGGGTTGTATTGCCACCACGACCGAATTGAAGGACGGCGCTACCTCTGGTGATGCTCCTTGCAAGGCGTAGAACTCTTCATAGAGGGTAAGGGTGCGACTGCTCAAGTTCATCCCCGGCACAAGGCCAGGCAAGGGTTGCCCATTTGTGCATTCAACCAACGCGCCATTGTCCAACTGGTATTTCACTACAGCTTTCGTTTTTTGTGTGTCGGTTGCTGAGTTACCAGGCTCCGTTGCACTCCAATTAATCAAGCTTGCTCTCAGGATGCCCCCGGCACTGATGCTGTAAGCAGTCGAGATCCGATAAGGCATGTTGAGCGGGGATGGATAACTGGTCAGGATGCTATTTGCATCGCCCTGGCCATTGCCTGTTGTGGGATAGACAGGCAAGTCGTAGGTTGGTACAATCGTAAGCGCGCAATTCTCGTAGCCAATGGATTGTAGCTGCTGTGCAGGCGTTTGCAATGTGCCATTGAATATAGTGATACGCAATGTCGTGCTCTGATTTGGATTGAGCCATCTATCAAGCGGATAATTGCGGATCTCGATATTTTTGAAGTAGGCAGTGTAGACGCCTGTTTGCGTCCCGGCCAGGGCAATGGACACGTATGCAACAGTTTTGATATTTCCTGAGATGTTCATCAGGCGCTGGTACCAGCGACCGCTAGCCAGCCCCCCTAGATCAGCATTGGCCGCTGGCAAGATATCGTTATCATCAACATAACCGAAGTTGGTCACATCACGTAAAGAGGTTCCATCCGTGAAGATGATATCAACGGCGGCTTTTTTCTCTGGTGCGGCGTCATCAATCCAGACGCTGTAGTGCAAAAAGTCGCGTGACTGCAGCGTATAAGAGCCTGAGTAAATCTTGTAGTAGACGGCTGGATTGCTAATCCCCGCGACATTCATTTGCCCTGTCAATTTGATCGTATTCGTTGGCGTGGCGGTGAGTGTATTGTTTGCTGCAGTGCAGGTGGTGAGTGTCCCACTTGAAAAATCAGATGTGGTATCCTCTATGATGGTTACAGGCGTCCCGGCAGGGCTCAATTCCAGGTCCCCATCACCTACATTGTTAGCGGCTGTAACGCCTGTAAGCGTCCCCAGCGCAAACTGCCCTTGCGTAGTTTCTCTGCGACTGGCATATTGAGCGGTCACGCCTTCCACAGCAAGAACATCTAAGAGAGAGGTAGCAATCGTTCCCGCGTAGGCATTGGTAGAGTCTGGTCCTGGATAGGTTCTTTTTTCAGCCAGGTCGTGATTATCTCGCACGGTTACCTGTGAAAAAATCATCGTGTTGGGTGACTGTCGGTCTTCTTCTACTGAATTAATAAAGCCGCTATAAACCAGCCCTTTGACTGAATCAATCACCAAAACCTGTTGCCGTTTGGTGTAGTGATTTGCCCCTGAATCATCTCGAACCGTGAATGTGCAAGTACTGACTGCATTTATGGAGTCGTCAATCTCGAATGAGCCTTCGAGAATCATCACTTCTACGCCACTGATAAAGACGTGAATGCCTGTAGGGACGGCGGCTAAGCTCTTTGTCACCGTGGCATTTGCGCTAAATGTAGTCAACTGCTCGGTGATCACGTTTGTTTGGGACGCGCTTGCCTCTGCTGTAAATGAAGTGAGTCGCTCGGTGATCACATTGGTTTGTGCTGTACTGGCCTCTGCAGAGAACGTAGAAAGCTGTGTATCGGTGATCGTGGTTGTGAAATTTGTGGATGCAATATTCATTGCAACCGAGATTTGCGCCCAATTGCCCGACGTAAACGACCAGGTAAGCGTCATATTCGAGCCGGTCGCCACGATATCACCTTCAGCCGCTCCACTGGTTGCAGGTTGGAAACGTTTATTTTGACTGGCTGTGGCTGTATCCGTAGAAGCCGCTGCATTGTTGACGGTATCAATCACCCACTGATTGGTGTTGCTTGTGCTCACCGTATTGGTACTAGCCGTTCCGGTTCCTGAATTGGTTGCAGCCGTCCCAAATGTGGATGTTTGCGCTACGTTGTAGTACGACGCACTCACGCCGATGATGAACGTGGTTCCGCTCGCAGTCACCACGACGTTATGCGCACCCTGTGCAGGTGCAAGAAGATACCAGAGGGAAAGGATCTCGCTACCACCATAGGTGATTGAGGTGAGTTGTGTCATGGCGACACTGTTGTAGGTGACACCCGAGAGACTTAAACCAGCATCCACAGCCACCACAAGGATTTGATTGCTCTGGCTAGACGCTACCGTGTGCGACCATGTATTTGTGGTCCCACTTGCAACCTTATTTCCAGTAGCTACATCAAAGGTGATAGCCATGCGTGTTCAAATCCTCTATAGCTTGATGACAACGGCAAAAGTTTGATCAGTAATTGAGTTAATGACTGCCTGTGGCACGATACAACTTGCCCCTACCGCACCTGACACAATCGGATTCGCGTTAGCCAGGCGACACCACGTATACGTAGCCGCCGCTGTAGATGCGCCTGGAAACTTTTTTGTGATAGTGCGTGTCCGGTTGCCTATGCCAGTTCCTGAAAGGGCACTATAATCGCCACCGACGAGAGACAAGTACACCCCGCCTGTGGGCGTGCCTGATGGATTGTCTGTGACCAGGGCAACGGGCACAACGGTTTTTCCTATGGCATGACTAAAGGCAGGCGTGAACGTGCCTCCACCGACCGCTGTGATACCTGTTATGCTAGTAGCGGCTGCGCTAGCGCCCGCTGTCGTTGCACAACTCTCTTCCGATCCGGTACCATAGTCCAGTTTCAGTACAGCGTTAGCAGGGATAGCGGCCGGCAGAGATGCCACTGCAAGGGTAGCAGATCCGGGTGGTGTGCCTGCTGTTAAGGCTGTGGTGAGTGTAGTACTGCCTGCGTCAGTCGAGATGCACATCACGTTCATTGGATTGAATGCAGCGCCTGTTGCAGCAAACAAGTTCCCTATGGCATCCTGAGCGCCATTGTCAGTGATTGCGTTCTTGTAAATGGAACGCTCAAGTATTTCGCCTGTCCTGGCGTCACTGGCGATGACTTCCCAGATACCACGTATCCCTGGCAAAGGAAGCAGCATAGCGCATACTTCTTGCAAGGTCTGAGGCCGCTTTGAAGCTGGCCTATCCCAGTATTCAGGAAATGCTACTTCTTTATAATCCGGTAGAAAAAGTTGTCTCATACTACGCGTCCTTTACTTCCTAATTTGAGTCGGACCAACTTATCCGTATTTTTCTGGGTTACTTTTGCTAGCACCATTCCATCCACTTCTAAGATAATTGTTTGTCCTTGCCCGCCTGTACTTCCCTGCATAGCCATAGCAGGTGCTACCGAGCTGGCTATCATACCTGCTGAAGGCTTGATGGGATACGTCCCTATGGTCACAAGATGCGCCATGGACGCTCTGAGCATCGGCGCTGAGTTGTCAATACCAGAGGCAAAACCCTTGACGAGAGAAGGGCCAAAGACATTGAGTTCACGTAGCGGGCCTTCCTTTGCAGGAGAATGCGGTAAAAAGTTGGCGATGGTCTGAGCGGCCTGTCCTGCCATGTTGCTCAGGTTGCCAAGCATGGAGCCGATGCCGTTAATCAATCCCTGAATAATATTTCGTCCCCATTGCATTGCCTCTCCTGGCAGGTTCGTAAAAAAGTTTCGGATGGCAGCAACAATATCATTGGCTTTTTGCCCTGCCTGATTTTTTAAGTTAATCAGCCAAATAACCACGTTGCTCACCATCTGCCCAACGCTTGCTATCACCGAATCTTTCATTTGCCCGATGCGCTTGCCTGCCGTATTAGCGATATCTTGCCAGGATGAATCAGTGGAATGGTTCAGTTTGTTCCAGGTATTGAGAACATTGACGCCCATTTCAGTGGTTTTATTATGAACATTGGTTCCTAGTTGGTCAAATTTATCGCCAACGCCGTTTTTAATATTGGTTGCTGTGTCGTGCAGAAAAGAACCAAGCTTGCTGAACTGCTCACCAACCCACGAACACATACGTCCCCACTGTTCGCTGATCCACTTGGAGATAGCCCCCCAATTTTTCACGGCAAGAACGATGATTGCGACGACAGCAACAACAGCGGCTCCTATGGCAAAAAGAGGCCACGTCGCCGCTATTGTCCCGGCTGCCGCCGTCCATGCAGCAACAGCCCAGGCGATGAAACCACCAACAAGAGCCGGGACTGCCGCAACAAATGCGCCAATCTGGATAGCTGCAAAACCACCTGCAATCATTGCCAGGGCAATGCCCACCGCGACAGCAGGCGCGCTTCCCTGCTGAAGCCATCCGACAAACGCCCCGATACCAGTGACAACCGGCCCGATGACGTTGCCAATATCGGTAAAAGCGGTCCCTATGGCCGTACCTGTCTTAGTAGCGAAATCCTGAAATTGTTTGCTTGATACGAGATTGCCTAGTTGCGTCAATCCAGTTTTTGCTTTGTCGAATAGCGGCCCGGTAAAAGCGCGCAGAGCTGCGCTAGCATTATCTTGCAGGGTAGACAACAGGCCGTTAAATGTGTTCGCTTGGGCAGCCATACCACCGCCAAACATCTTATGCATGCCCTCTGACACGGCCTTGATTGCAGTATCAGCAGGGATCAATCCAGAGGTTGTGAGTTTCTGGACTTCAGGGACCGTTTTACCCATAGCCTCAGCAAGCATTTTCCAGGCAGGGATGCCCTCATCAGCTAGCTGCATCATGTCGCCTGCATTGAGCTTGCCAGCGGCATGCATCTGCCCAAAGATACCTACGATATGATCAATATCGGCGCTACTCTTGCCCATAGCGCCCATCGCATCGCCAATATCGGTCAGCTCGGGGATGACTTGTTTTGCCGTAAAACCAAATGCCAGCATATGTTGCGCATCGGTTGCTAATTCTGGAAACTCGAAGGGGGTAGCTGCAGCGAAGTCTTTGAGTTGATTGAGAAAGCCTTGTGTTGCCTTGCCCTTGCCTAGCAGCGTCTCAAACCCAACGGTGGTTTGTTCCATACTGGCATTCGGCTCTAGCAAGGCTTGTCCTAGTCCTACCGCCCCTTGTGCCATACCTTGCATCCCGATGACGGTTTGTCCTATCTTTGCGCCGAAGTCGAGCACGCCACTGATACCAGATTTGAAGCCAGAGAGAATACCACCGCCTGTCGATTGGGCAGCATCAGCGACGGTATTCATGTCTGTTTTTGCAGCAGCAATTTTCGAGGCTAAATCACCGATATCGCCTCGAAAATTGACTAACAAATCTGCTATCGTCGTGCTCATGTAGTTCCCTTTGTCCTGGCCTCTTCTATCGCCGCCTTTTCATCTTCTTGTTCCAATTCATAAAAGGCCATCCATTCAGTAATCTCTGATTCGGCCATTTTGCTCATCAGCTCTGAGACGGTGAAACCTCCGCCGAGTTCTTTGGTGAGATAGAACTTGAATCGCTCACGGGGGTTGTCGATGAATTTTTTTTAGCAGCTTCTATGGCTGTCACATCACCGCCTGAAGCCTTCGCAACGGCCTGGCTTAATGGCGTAAGAATAGTGAGTCCGAAATGAACGACAACCTCTATATCATTGTCTGTGAAGATGCGTTCTTTCGTTTCGCGTAAGATAAGCGCTTTACAAATGACAGCCGCAGTTTGAGCCATACCATCGACTTTTCCATCCGGCCCTTCTACCAACTTGCTAGCATTGGTCGTGTCAGCGCCAGTCATTTCCAATACGGATAGTTGGTTGTCAAGTTCCTCTAGACCAGGCAAAGAAATATCAACAGGAATTTCCTGTAGTTTGCGCTGGAATAAGAGCGCACGCGCTTGTAATGCATTCATGTGTCTTCTACTCTTTTCTTTCATGATTTCTCAATTATGCGTTAAAAAACTCGTCGGTTAATTGAAACACCAGATCCTGAGTAACTACCTTGTTGACATCATCCTTGATGTTGCAGTCGCTGGCATAGCAGAAGCCCTCGTAGCGGTTGCCTGTCGGCAATTGGAACGAGACAATCAGGTAATCCCTGGCAACCAGACTTTGAGCCCTAGTAATATTTATCCAGAATGAGCCGTACTTGAGCGTGCCTTCTATCGTGGTAGGCGTGAAACTTTTCGCGCCATTTGACGCGGCGGCGCTCACAAAGGTTGTGGTATCCTCAGTATTCATCTTGCCCTGGAATTCACAACTGGCAGCCTCTGCAATCACTGCATAGGGAAAGTAGTTTCCACTATGAAACCGCACTTGTGTTCCTGCTACTTGAGCTACAGCAAAAACGACACGAGCGTTAGCACGATAGAGCGTGAAACCACTGGTGATCACTGCCCACGTAGCACCTAATTGCAATTCGGTGATTGCTACGGATGGTGAAGAGCCGCCTGTCAAACTATTCGTCTGCAGCGTGATAAGCGCCTCTGGTGTTTTTGCCATAGTACCTGCAAACTCAACCACAAAAGGTGTAGCGGGCCCAGGGCCGCCCGTTACCAACGCGTTACCAGCCCCTATCGATGATAGGGCTTGCAACCTTGTTTGCACGGTAGCCGCGTTATCATTCCAGTTAATCGTCGCAGTATTCTGGCCACCAAAACGGAGCACGAATGTGCCACCCGTTGGACTGCCTGTAATCTGGATTTGCTGTGTTTCGTCGTATTGCGCCTGCACAACCGTTGCCACATTCTTATCAAAGTACCGCTTAACGGAATTCGAAATGGTGTAGGTCGTCAAGTCTGAGCTGCTCGTAGCCTCGTCAGTAAAAGCCACACTCGGCAAAGAGGCAACGAGCACCTGACTGTTATATCCTGCTATAGCCATGTGGCTTTATCCTTCCTACGGCGGTTATTATGCCAGCGTGACGTTTCCATCCATGAGCAACCCGAAATCAACGTCAACTTTGTTCTTTGGGTCGGTTTTGATGCCATAGTCAGTTATCCACGCTCCGAACGTGTATGTATTCGTGCCGTTCGGTGAATAGATAAACGTCGTTTTTGTCCTGGCAAAGAAGTTCGTTTCCATCGTTGCCTGTCCGTTCGTATCGGCCTTATTCCACGAACCAGCTATCTTGCACTGCATACCAAGCAGGGTAGGGATAAAGGTTTTTGTGCCGATAGCAGCTCCACCACTACCGCTAAATGCGGTGGTTTCCGCTGTATCCATCTTGAACGGCAAGTCATGCGTCTGAATGTCGAGAATGGCATTAGCTCCAATTTTCAAAGTCGCTGGATATGCTGCAATAGCCATGATGTATTAATCCTTTCTTGCTATGCTTCGTTCCTTGCAATGGCGGCGTTTGCCATCATATTGCTGTATTCAAGCTCAGTAAGAGCAAGAGATTGTTCACGACTTGTAGGAGTCAATTCAGCTACAAGTAATGCTAACTTCTTGTATTCGTCACGTAGCTGTACATAGCGTTCCTGCTGTCCAGGTTTTGTCTCATGATAGGTAAAGTCACGCTCTATGCGCTCCTGCAAAGTTTCTCTCTTTGTTTCCATTTTTTTTGTCTCCATAACGTTTATTGTTCCTGAGTTTCGAACCGATACCTGACCGGCACATGCCGAATATTGTCCAGGCCGGGATCATTCATAGTTGCGCTAAAGTCGTACCACGTGCCGACGTGATGTTGTGTCGCCAATGTGAGCGCCTGTTGATCAAGCAGCCGGTTCATATGTGCCAGGATGGTTTTACATCGCTTGAAATTTGGTGTGTTGTCCCAAATGTGAAGCGTGACCGTCGCCTCATAGCCACGCGTGCCAAATGCGTTCATCGGCGCTTCTGTGTCGTCTCCGAGCGTGATATACGGGAACGGCTGATTAACAGGCACCGCGCCAAAATCGAATACGCCTGTTGCAATTGCCATGAGTGCGCTATCCGCTGTCAGTTTTGTAAAGATAGCGGGTTGCAGCTCCACAAGAGACGTTTGATTACTCATAGGCTGCTCAACTCCTCTATGAGATGTTGCGCTGCAGTTTTCCAGGCAGGGTACAAGTACGGGCGTGCGCGCATATGGACAGTCCCGAACTCTATATACTTGCTGTAGCTTACATTAGTAGAGACTGTTACCAGTAAAGGCTTCTTTTCATATTGGATACTTGCGCGCAAACGGCCTGTATCTACAGGGCAGTTTTGCTTTGCTAGCGCCTGGCATTCAATGCCAGCTCCCTGCAACGCTTCATTCGCGCGCTTCTCTGCCTTCAGAGAAAAGTCATCCATCATTTTAAAAACAGTGGAAAGGCCCTGTATCTGTACTATTTCGCTCATGTGCGCACACTCCCTGTAGCTTGCAGCTCTTCGCAGTACAGTATGATGGTGTCATTATCCTGATCGTAGTTCTCGGCGCCTCGTATCAAGTAGATGTGATTGCCATACACCACGCGCATGGTTTCATCAACTCTAGCAGAGCGACGATACCTCATGAACATCCGAACGTTGACACCTGGATATCTCTGCTGGGCAAGGAACTGTTGATAGGGGCTCCACGTCCGAAACGTCATAGGCACATTGGCCAGGCCAGTAACCGTTTGCCAATCGGATGTATAGCCGCCTTGGCCATCAGGAGCCGTTGTAGCGCCCATGTCTTTTTGTATCTGGCAGATAATCTTCCTGCCAGACGCTGAAGACGACACACGTTTTCGTGATGCGCCGATGGTGTTATCACCCATTAGAGCATCCACGACTTGTTGCCCATTAAGGCGTTTTGTATTTCAGCAGGCATGGTTTCACCTGTCCGATTTTCATATTTCCAGGCAATGAATTGCATCAATGCCAATTTCAGATCCGGAGGCAACGTCGTGTAGCCAGCCGTGAATGTTAGCCTGTATTGATAGGCAGGCGGCGGATATTGCAAATACACCACACCTGGTGTAGGCAGAGCATCTGCTACATAGTTCGGAAAACCATTGATATTCTGAGGCCATGTTTGCCAGGGATTGAATACGGTTATTCGATATTCAAACAATGAAACAGCTACCAATGGTGGCTGAGGCAGCGTCAACACAAACGGCGCTGGTGAGAATGGATTCGCGCCCAACGATTCATTGTACTGGTAAAAGTCTTGATCATAGAGCAGCTTAAAACCGCTTAAAGAACCAGCATTCACTTGCGGCATTGTCCACATTGCTTGAAGAGTTTGCGGTGCTAATGACTTGCCGGTGATCTGCTCAGCAATGAGCCTGCACTGCGAAATCAGGGCAGAGAGCACGGCGTCATCATCGGTAAAGTCCACACGCAAGTATGAGCCTGTTGAAGTTGAACGAAGGTCGCTCAGGGTAACAGGTTCTACCGTGGGCGCTACGGTGACTTGCCAATCTAACTTCAAACTCTCTGCCATGATTTCACACTTTCTCTATGAGGCTAGGCCGCTGGCAAAATCGCTGGTGAGAACAGATGCCCTACCACCGCAAACACCGCACCTGTGGTCGTACCACTGGCAACATAGCGCGTGCGTACCCAACGCTTCCTACCGATGTAGTCAATCCTTTGCACGGTGCTCGTGGCCGCTGTAATCGAGGTGAAGGTCCCGCCAGCCGCGTTTGCATTCGCGTCATAGAGCAAGTCGGTTATAGCGACGGTCCCATATGTACCAGGCGCGCCCGAACCGTTGTCATCAGCTTCTTCAATCACAAATGCGTGCGTTCCGTCAGTCCACAAGCCGGGCAGCAATTCCAGATTCAAAGCGGCATAACCGCCGTTGCGATAGCGATCAATGTTGCCGCCGTTGGCTGAAGCGGTATACGCCTTTGGTACCTGTGTCTGGATTGTCCAGAATTCTTTAAGCGGATTTTTTCCGCCTCGTACTCCGTAAAAAGGCATTGTCTTCTATCCTTATGCACCCAAACGATAATAAGAAAACGAGATACATTTCTTATTATCGTTTGGGGTATCGAAACGATAATAAACTTTGTCTATAAGCTTATTTTCCCTTAATGGACATTTGCGCAGAAACTGTGTCATCGGGCTGGATGTTGCTGAGATCAATTTGTATCTGATCTCCAAATGCTACAGGAACGTTAGTTAATCCTGCCCCAATACTCACACCTTGAACAATAGCAGTAGTTGAGAGTGGCCCCAACTGTACTAGAGTAAACAAATTTCCATTTGCATCAATGGCCTTTACGAGAAAGGTGACAGTATGAGGATAGGGATTAGAAACGGTTACAGACCCTATAGTCACAAGAAGTTCATTCAAATCACCCACATCCAATGGACCGGATGAGTATGAAGAAACATTGGTCAATGTGTCCGCTAAGACTGTGCGTGTATTTGATTTCACGTTCATGCTCCCTTTACGGTATCTTCATGACCGCAATAGCCTCGGGCAGAACCACTTTGCCACCGACGCGCATGCGCGCAAGGTAGGCTACCTGATTCTGAATGGCAAACAATTCCTTCAGCGTCTGGAAGGTAAGCCCGACACGATCCACAATCTGATAGCCCTGATTGATGTCTCCAAAGATCACGGGCATATTGCCAGAAGAGTATGTCGTGCCACCAGGAGTAGTAGGATTGACCATGTCAGGCATTTCTACGATCGGACGACCGAACAGTGTTTCGCGGAACTCATCACCAAACATGGTCCAGATGGGCCGCTGCTGGCTGTCCACATACAGCCGGTGGACGCCAATCGTGGCATTGCTCATCATCCAAGTACCTGTTTTGCGATACCCTGATTTCGTGGCATGCATCAACTGAATATCGTCAGCAGGCTTAATAGCACCAGCCTGTGAGGGAGTTGTATAGACATTGATGCCCGTACCCGCCAGTGCAGCGTTGGTGAGGATGCCTTCCGGCCTTGCTACACCATCGCCAGTCAGGAAAGCCGCACCTTCTTTTTGCGCGAATTGACGCGTCAACCTTTTGAGAATGTAGCCTTCAATGTCAAAAACTGAATCTTCCAGGTTCTGCTTCGAGAGCTTCAGGTAGCCGTTGAGTTCGCGGGCATAAATCTCGAGCATGCCCAAATTTGGATCAGTGGACGCCTGGAATCCGGACTGCTCATCTGACCAGAATATGTTCGTATCCGTTGCGCCCTCAGAAGGAATGAGCAACTTTTCCCCGCCGATGGTTTGCATGTCGGCCAGAGAGCGTACCGGGCTGATTAAGAAGAGCTTCTGAATGAATTTGTCGCTGAGGTCAGTCCCACTGAAGAATCCCCCGAGATCACTGGCCGCACTCACCATAACTTTCTGCTCATCAGGATACTGGCTCATATCCATCTGATTGAAGTCAATCAATTTGCGCTCCTCACTGGTTAAAGCGTCAATATCGCCACGCTTACGTATCCATTTTTCAATTGCTTTCGTGGCGGCTGGTTTCTGGCCTCGTTTGCCAGCATAGTTGCCCGCGTAGCCAGGACGCTGTGCAGCTAATTTCTCTTCTTTCTGCTCAGCAATCAGCTCGTTGTATTTTTCCTTCAATGTGTTGATCTCAGTATTGAAGGCATCTAGTTCGGCCTTTGCTTCAGCCGGGACCGTGCCACCTTTGCTGATCTTTTCCTCAGTTTTGACTTGCCACGTTTCAACCGTCCTGACCCGTTCGTCAAGATCTTTGTTCAGCTTCTGAATGGCTTCAGTCAGCTCTTTCAGTTCTACCGATGATACTGCCATGTAGGTATCCTACTTTCTTAAAATGTTTTTGATGGTGATGTCAGCCAGCAATCCTTGTAGATGAGTGGATACCGCGTCATCTTCCTGACTATCCTTTTGCTGAGGTGGATCACCCGCGCTCATGGTGTTAGGATAGCCTTGTTGCTGTGCTGCTGTGAGCATTGATTTCATTTCGTTACAATGCCCTTGAATGCCCTGAATAGCCTTCGTCATCAATGTGTGGTTCCTGGCAGAAATGACCCTGCCTGCTTTTTGCTCCTGGCCTGGCTCCCCTGACATCCATCCATAAGAGACCTCGTCATCGTCAGGCTGTAGCGCCTCAACCATGCCCAGATCCACGCCTTGCTGCACATAAGCGAGCATGGCTTGTGAAAACTGGTCTAGCGCTGATCTCACGTCTTCTACAGGGCTATCCCCAACCTGAAAAGCAGAAATAATCTCAGATTTGAGTGCATACCACAAATTCCAGAGATCATCCTGCCAATCGTCCTGTAGTCGCTCCTGGTAGGTAGCGGTGAAGTCTTTTACAGTTGGTTTTTGCATAAGAAATGTCCTTTTTACCGTGGTCACATCAGCAAGATCGTTCATCGGGAAGACTACCGCGCTTCCTTCCATGATTGCGACTTCTAGCAGATTACGTATGGAACGCGTCCCATCCTTCACATATTCATAGCGGATCGCTTTATAGCCCATCGATTGCTTTTTCATCGTGCCCATTTTGAAGCTGCTATAGAGTTCCCGCCCGAGCTGAGTATCCATGTTGTACTGTGTTTTGATGTAGAGGCCCTTCTTGTCCTCATTGGCCTCAAAAATACCGCCAGGCGGCAAGATGTTGTAATCATGATTCCAGAGATACGGCCATAAGAAATCTAGCCCTTGTGCGCTTTTGCGAGCGTAGCTATCCGCAATGGTTCTTTTAAAAGCGCCCGGCATGGTCCGATCGTCGCCAAAGTCGATATTGCCCACAAAGTTAAGATAGCCTTCAGTGATGCCCTTTTCGTCATTGGTTGCTTTGATCTCGCCGATAATCGGAAAGTATTCAGTTTTGCGCTCAACTTTGGCTACTCTCATGATTCCACCTCGGGTACAACCTGGTTATAGCTCAAGTTCAGATCTTTATGTTTTTGAGCATAGGCAACAGCCTCAGTAAGTGAACTGCTTTCGTTCTCAAAACGCTTTCTATCTCCAATAGAGTCAAGAAGCCACTTCATAAATGGCTCCTCACTTTTTACGATGTACCAGACTCCTACCTCTTGTAGAAGATAATACCCATCAGGCATTTTAGGCGTGATCATGATTTCACCCTCAGCAATTCTCTGTAGTGATCTCGGGATACTTCCCTGGCAGGAATATTTTTGTTATCGTCCTCTTTTACCCGTCTATAGTATTGAGTACACCTACATGACACCACCTCATCAGCAGAAGCGCCCAACGACGAATCGCCTGGATACATCAACTGTGAGCCACCTACCTCAAACGGCTCATCCATGTCTACCTCTTGCCCGTCAGCCTCTGCGTGATCCGGGCGCGTGCGACTGTCTGAAGTAGCTAACCATACTTTTTTGAGTGTCAAGCCACTGGATTTAGCCGCTTCTTGTGATCCGTAGTTTGAGGCAGCTATCACTTCAGTCCTGGCCACTTTTTCAGAACGTTTTGGGATGATAGAAACCAGGTATAAATCATTCAATCGTTTGACGAGGGCTGGTAGAGCCTCACCTGCCTGTACCCCTTGTGCCAAAACACTTTGTATTTCTGCTCGTGTCGTGTCTGTGATTTGTTGAACTTTTTGCACTGCAAGAGAGTACAAATACACCAATACATCAGGAGCGTACAAATTAAGATCAGTAGGATCGTCGTCTTTCGTCTGAAATGGTCTGTACTCATACTTCAGTTCCTTCAGCGTGTCGGTACCTACGTCAGTACCAACATCCTGATAGAGGGAGACAATCAGATGTTTCAATGCGCCTGACTGCTGTACCACGTCTAGCGCATGCGTCACTTTTGCTTGTGCCTGGCCAGGGTCTACGCTGTCAGACAAAGAGGCCAGAACAGTCTTCTGCTCATCTTTGAAGTAGTCCTGTACCCGCTCGGTTATCGTCGTTTCCCATTTGACGCGCTGAGATTCCATCTTCTTGAGATAGTTTTGTTTCTGCTCGGGAGTCGTAAGATCCAACGCTTTCGCATACTCCCATAAGCGCATACGTGGCGCTGGCAGCATCTTCTGTGTATCGTCAGAAACTTCTGTTACTTTTGTTGGTGGCAACTGTAACGGTGGTGGTGGAGGAAGTGGGTTTAACACTTTATCCATTTGTGCTTGAATGTAATCATCAAGTTGATCGACAAAAACAGGCACTTGTTGCAACAACACAAAATCTTTGTTGGGCAATTGTTCTTTGCCTTGTATCGTCCGTGTTTCATGGAATGTTGACGTACCTATCGTGAACTCATTGCCAGCCCTGTCAGACTCAACAGCTTTTGCCTCTTGCAATCGTTCCCGTATGGTCTCGACATCCTCTTTGTCGTAGTCCAGATAGCCGCCATAGCGGGGTGTGAGCCACATATTCAAGCTACCGACAAACATGTCCATAATCGGGAAAACGATATCTGTATACAGAAAGTGTTTCGCTTCGGCCTGGTTATTAAATGTAGCATCTGCCAGACCGAGCAAGAAGGTAGGGAAATTGAAGAAGATTCCTGCGATATCGCGATCGCCTTTTGTGTCGCTTTCAAGCCAATCCAGCTCGTACGGGCTCATAGACATGCTTTGCCATTTGACGCCGCCATGCAGGATAGCCGTCTCACCTGCATTCCTTGGCCCTGCAAACTTATCTCTGATTTCTTTCTTCAGGCCCTTATATTCTGTGTCGCCCAGCAAAGCATCAGTGACCCATGCCCCGCCTGGACGGGCCATATTCGAAAGCAACCCAAGATTCCACTTTTGCCCGGCTTTCTGAATATCTACGAGCATGGCAGCGACTTCTACTGGACTGAGGCCGTATACGTCATCATTGCCTGCGAACAATTTATTATGCATAATCTGCAGCGGATCGTATCGTTTCGGAGGCTGGAATGTCCCGAATTCGTAGTATTCAGGCCCGTTCTCATTGACTTTGATTTTTGTGAGATCTGGCCTCAGATTATACAGCTCGTCAAATTTCGCTTTCGGATTCTTGCTGGCATTGATACCATAAATATAATTGTTGCCAGTCATTGCATAATACGCAATCATGGCCTCTCTGAACGCTGTACCTGCCACACGTGGCGCTGGCATGTTCCAGAGCTTTAGTAACTCAGACTGGCCAGCGTCAATTTCACGCTCTTTTGTCTCGTCCGTATAATGCTTCCATTTGATCGTAGAACCAGCGCGCGCGATATGCCCAACGACTCTGAAAACGGTTTTAGAGGATCTGTAACCTTCTTGGATATAAGCACGCATGTTGCGAGGCATCATAGCAGGCTGTTGTGGCGCTGTATTGCCTACGACTACCGCTACATTCGGATCTGCTTTCTGTTGTGGCAAGGGTGCACGACGTCTGTTTTTGCTCATTCCCATCCTCCACTTCCATGCAAATCTGCCCACTCAAATACGTCTACTTGCGGCCCTTTCTTGTACAATTCCTGCAGTTGTACATCCTGCTCTTTTTGTGCAGTTGCAGCTTGCTCTGCAAGGATGGCTGTAGCGTCTAAGATTTGTTCTATGCTCAAGGTTGGATCTATCTTTTGCGTGGTATCGTTGCTATCCAGATCAAGTACGCCTGGTACCTTGCGCGTGCACACCACGATAGCGGCCATTGATTTCGTGTCGACTTGATCATCCTTTGGTGCTTTCGGAAAATCAAGAATCTCTTTCTCATATTCAAACAGCCAATGAGCGTTTTTGAGGTTGTAGCATTTCCCATTGCTATCCCAGATAGATGCGGTTGAAGAGCGGGTCACTTTATCGCTGGGTGGATGGAACTCTTGCGCTGGCAAGCCCTTATCCCTGGCAGATTGCACCATCGCTAATTGATACGCGACACTCTCAACCGCTGCCAGCGAAAAACCGTACTTTTCGTGAAACAAAATGAGCTGGTCTAGCTGCTCATTGAAGGGAAAGTGTTCTCTGACAATTTCTAGCAGCAAGAGATCTTTATAGGGTGTCACCGCATAGGCAGCGAACACGGTATAATCTGCTGATTGCTTCTCAGAAATAGCCAAATCTACCGTGCAAAGATTCCAACAATCTTTGAATGGGATAGGCTTCACCCCGCGTGGCGTTTCCAGTAGATAGCATTCTGTAGTGTAGTCGATGGTAAAATACCGCTGATTTTTGCTCTGAAAGATATTGCCACCTGCAGATACTGGCCTCTGTTGGTAAAGAGCTGCATATCCGAGCGGACCATGCTGTCTCTTTTTACGTGCGATAACGTCTGACCCGAACTTTTCAGACCAGAGTAATTGTCCTTCTTCTTTGCGTGGATCTTGCCATGTTTTCCCTGACATCGGAAAATACGTTCTACATGCGCTGCCTGGTTCGTACTCAGCAGCGAGATTGAGATGTACCCATTCCTGGCCAGTATTGCCTTCGAGAATGTAACCAGAAACGTCTTGAGTATGCACACGCTGTCCGACTACAATCATAGCGCCTGACTTCTCATCATTCAGCCTGCTAGACCACGTATTGGCGAACCAATCAAGAACGGTTTCCCGTTTGATGTCAGATCGCTTCTGCTCTATGGGATGTGGGTCATCAATCAGCAAAATATCGCCACCTTCACCAGTGGTACCGGCTGAACCAACAGAAACAGCCTGCCTGTATCCGCTCTTATCGTTCTCAAACTTCATCTTAGCGTCTTGATCTTTTGTCAAAGTAAAAATATGCCCATACCGATCTTGAAACCAGGATGATTTGATAATCCTGCGACATTTGAGATTGTCTCTCGTCGCAAGATTGAGTGCATAGGATGCGCAAAGCCACCGCAAAGAGGGATTATGCAGCCATGACCAGGGATGAATAAGGGTAGAGATATAACTTGATTTGCCGTGTCTGGGTGGCATGTTGACGAGCAAACGTTTGATATCGCCTTCCAAAACGGCCTGCAGATGTTCTGCTATCGCTTCAAGATGCCAATTGCCGACATACGCTTTTCCTGGTTCTATGATATGCCAGGCTTCTTTTGCAAAAATAGCGAAGGAATTTCGGGCACGCGCAGCCTGTATCTCTAAAGAAGCAGGAAGAACAGCAACCATAAAGCCCTCGCAATCATAAAGCGATAAAACATACGATATTCGCAGAAAAATAGAGATAGAGATACGAATTTCGTACATCATAGCAGGTTATCCACATGACTGCAAGAGTTGTCCACATGTTTTCTATAGAATATGAATTGATTACATCCTACTGTCCTACCACTAGACACACCTGTTATAATCCATTTTCAAATGGACAACATGAGAACGCTAAAGAGTATTTGGAAGGATACACCCTATGTTAAACAATCCGGCAAAACCAGAAATTCAACCTGTATTGATGACCATCAATGAAACAGCCACATTCTTGCATATCAGTCGTGCTCACACCTATCGACTGATCACTGAACAAGGATTGCCTACCTATCGCCTGGGTGGATCAGTACGTACACGTCGTGAAGATATAGAGGCATGGCTAAAAGAACAGAAGGCAGAATGATATGGCAAAGCGTCGTGAAAAAGGGGACGGTTCCATCTACCAGCGTGGCGACAAGCTGTATGTCGCCTATGCACGTTTGCCCTCGGGCAAGAAAAAGTATGTGTATGACAAAACTAGATCAGGCGTAGCGCGAAAACTGAAAGAGCTACAGCGCAATATTGCAGCCGGTACGCTCATCACAGCCAGACCTGAGACGGTAGAAGCGTACCTATGGAGCTGGCTAGAGCGCAAAACGAGACTGAAAGAAACCACCTACCAGAACTACAAGAACGCTATTGCCCTGGCTGTACCGCATATCGGCGCTATAAAACTGCAAAAACTTACAGGTGATAATTTACACAAGATGTACACGGATCTGCTCAAGAATCACAGAGCACGATCAGTACAAAACACGCATACCATTTTAAAAATCGCCTTCAAGGATGCAATCAAACGGAAAAAGCTGAATAGCAATCCTTGCGATGATGTTGAGATGCCCTACAAGCCAGATGAAAAGAAATATGAGGCAACGGCGCTCACAGCAGAACAGTGTGTAAAGCTGATAGAGACAGCAAGGAGAAGCAGCCTTGAATGTCTTATTATCTTCACACTGGCAACCGCTCTGCGACGTGGCGAATTGATTGGGTTACGTTGGGCAGATATCAGCCTGGAAGAAAAGCTAATCAAAGTGCAACGTACTGCCAGTTATCTGCCAGATAAAGAAACAGGCAAGTATCGATTTATCGAGACAACGCCTAAGAGTGAGAGCAGCCAGCGCACTATTCCACTGACAGAGTTTGCTATTGCTGCTTTGAAATCTCACAAAATCAGACAATTGGAGCAACGATTGCAGGCAGGATCTGCCTGGATAGAGAAAGATTTAGTGTTTCCTGGCAACTTAGGAAAGCACTTTCCTACTACCACACTCAATCATCAGTTCAGACAGATCGTCAAACAGGCAGAAATACCAGACATCTGTATCCATGAATTGAGGCACAGTGCAGCAACATTGTTACTCAAGATGGGAGTGGATATAAAAGTCATTCAAAAAATATTAGGGCATGCCAACTATTCCACAACCGCCAATATCTACGGGCATGTTTTGATGGATATGCAGCAAGACGCTATGCACAAAATGGATGATTTATTTGGCTCAAATGGGTGATTTTTTGGTTATTGGCTGCAAACGTGGCTGCAAACGTGGCTGCAATGCAGAGTTTTGAGCTGGAAAAGCACGATGTTGTACTCGATAGGTAATAATGGGGAAAGACGCTCACGCTTCATTCTTGTCTTTATTGGAGCGTCTCTATGCATCTCAATTAAATTCGTCTTTTCTATGTTGTCTGTCCAGTAGACTGCAAAAATGGCTACAATTCCTCTTCTTCTTTTACCCGATGCCAGCAGAGTGCGTCAGGGTTTGGGCCTGCCATGAGGCCGACGAACGTCAGACCGCAAGCGCACCCGCGTAAGGCAGTATGGTTCTGATTGAGCAAGTAAACAAATGAATGTTCATGCTGAGGCAACGGCGCGGTTTGCAATTGCATCTCTATCAATTCTATCAATTCGTCCTGTGTCATATTCTCAAGAATCTGTTTCGCTTCTTCCTGGGTACTTTCCTGATCGCTCATTATTCTTTCTTCCTCATTACCCGATTGTACGTATCCACTGGTCGCTTCCAGCGTGAAGCCTTCTTTCTGCTCTTGCTTAACTGGCAATTCCACACGTGAATATCTTGTTACTTTATCAATCGCATTTCGCAAAGTATCGCCTTCCATAAGGAGTTGTCCATTGAAATACAAACAAATCTTCCCAGGCTTCTCGATGTAATTCACTGTAATTTCTTTATCACGACACCATTGTATCGCAGCTAGTTCGGCTAAAGGATTGCTTCTCATTCTTTCTTCCTCATCACACGATTAAACGTGTCTAACGGTCGCTCCCATTTGGGAGCTTTCTTCAATTGTTCAGTGATATCAAGTTTCATTGTCCTGGCATCCCTGGATGGCTTCACAGGCTTGTATTGCCCGCTTGTCTGTCGTTCCTGAGCTGTGCCACATTGCGGACAGAAGACGCAATCAGTCGTGATTGGTCGCTGGCAATAGACGCACGGCTTGATAAGAAAATACAAATTTGTTATTTGTTCTGCTCGTTCCTGTTCTTTCACCAGAGTATACGCCCGGCGCAAACGACGAAACCAACGCACAAAGGGAAACTTCATTGATTGTCCTAATTCTCTAACACTACTCACCAAGGATAACAGACACTGCAAGTCTATCTACCACCTACCATTCCTAAATAAAGCGTCACTTTTATGACGCTTTATTTAAACTGTCACATATTGTACGCTGTTGTCAAGCAAGGAACAGGCGTATGCTGTCATCAGAAGAATGATAGTGAGATGACACCATGAAAACACGATTGAGAGTACGCGAAGTCGCTGCAGCAAAGAAGATCAGCAGAACGCGACTGCATCACGATAGCGAAGTCGCCTATGGGACCATCCGAAAGATATTTAAAAATCCGTATACCGAGATCACCGTTACCACGCTCTCTCGTTTGGCCTATGCAATGGGAGCTGGTATACATGAAGTTATAGAGGATGTGAGCGATGAGCAATACGAAAAAGAAATGGAAAGCATCAAAGCAAGAAGGCCGCAACGTGAATAACCAGTTTTCTTGCGTTCATCCGTTACATTAGAAGAACGTTTTTCAATTCGAAAGGATGAAACAGCATATGCGATTCAATGTATCAACAAGACAGGGAAAGCTTCAAATCACCGACCAGAACACGCTACGTGTGCAGGCCCTCTTTAATAAGACGGTATGGGAAGTACCCTGCGCCAATGTCACAGGGTTCACCACGCAACCAGGCCAGTTAGGAAGTTATAATCTGACCATTCATACCACGCAAGGACTCTATCAGGCGGAGCTGGTGACAAAACAAAACTTTGCGAAATTGCAGGGATGGTTTCCTCACCTGCAAACTACTACAGTAGGTAGCGCCTGGTACCAAAATCCTGCTCTATCCATGCATATTGAAACCTATACCGATCAAAAGAAAATGCAGAGAGACGTAGAGGAAGCTGGCAAGTTTGGCTGGATACCTCAAACTTCTTCAGGGATCGACAGCCACGTCAATGTTGGCAGAACTGCTACAGCCGCTGCACTGACAGGCGGAGTTTCTCTTTTGCTCGGTGCAAGTCGAAGCAAGAAAGAAATCACAATTATGTTTATCAAACGATAAAATAAAAAGTGAGGAAGCTTTTATACTTCCTCACTGAGAAACTCTTTTCTGTACATCTTTTCCAACGATGTACATAGACACATGTACATCGCTTGCTTGTGTCTATGTTTTTGTCTATAACACTGCTTGCCTGTATAGGTTTATCTGGACAGGCTATTTATCCGTGTCTATGCTACCGTTCGCTTGTGTATATGCGTCACGTACAGGCTTCACAATACGGCTGTAGTTTTTCGAGAGCTGGGTACCAACTGCAGACCATGCCACACCCTCTAAATGCAAGTCAATAATCTGCTTTACAACCTCCTCAGAGATACCAGGCACAAAGGGATAAACAACAGCTATACCTGCTTCTGGTGTGCTTTCATCAACTTGTGTAACATCACTGCTTATCTGCTCTTCAATGGGTATTTCATTGGTTGCCTGCTCGCAATCTTCTACGGTCTGATTGAGTAAATTTAGAACATGTACAGGAGTATGTACACTGTCTATTTTCATCTTAAACGCCTGTACATGTGTATATATTTCTGTACAAGTTTGTCCAGATTGCTCGTTGATCTGTACAGAATGAGCAAGATTCGACATGGACAGATGTACTTGAGAAACACTGTTTACTAACTCTGCAATCTGCCCTTTTAGTTCGTCAATCTGCTCAATCTGTACACCCTGTACAGGTACTTGTACAGGGTGAATGGCTAGCGTTGCGGATTGCCGTCTGAGTGAGTGGATCACATGGCCATAGACTACGGTCATCACGACCCGGACCAAGATTAAGACTTTCTCAGCTCCATCTGTGTATCCCTTAGCAGGAGGATAAAGCAATCCAACAGTGATTAAAGCCAATGTCAAGATCACGATGCCAATGAGAAACTTGCCAGTCTTATCTGCTTTCCTGGCTGCCTGCGCGTCACCATTGGTGCGTGCATGATCAGCCATAGACGAAAGAGCAAAACCGCCGATGTCCAACATCACGGCCTGCACACCTAATACAACATTGCTGGCCCAGGTCGGAAAAGTGACGCCTGGCAGGATTTCGATAATACAAAAAATCATGCACAGGAAGAGAATCCATTCAGCGAGCCGCCCGGCATAGCTTTTTGTGACTTCCCATGCATCGGTGATAATCTCGGCGCGTTCAAGTGCACGATCACGCCAGGATTGATTGCTGATTGCTGCCATACGACTTATCCTCTCTATCCAATATGGTGTTTATCACACACCGGCTTGATAATCCGTTGGTATTGTTTGTTGTCCCATTGCAGGAGATCACGAATACCTGTTCGTGTCACTGGCTTCTCAGCCTTAAGCATTTCAGCATATGCAAGCAAAACTTGTACCTCTTCTGCAGGCGTGAATACCGGTGAAGTATTCTCAGTGGTCGGTGAATATTCACCAGCATTCACCGGGGCATTCACTGGCTTCACAGGCTCATTCACTGCATTCTCTGTATTCACTTTCACGTCATCGGTGAATGTTTCACTGAGCTCAGGTAGGGCCGTTTCTGGTGAATGGTGAACGGTGAATGTCGAAGGTCCGAGCAGTTGATAGAGCGCTTCATTGTCGCAGTACGGCACGCTTGCTAGTACCGCCTTTGTCGTTGCCGAGCAGCGTAGCATCATCATGCCTTTGCCCAGGTCCGTTTCTGGAATGGGCGTTGCCTGTTTCTCTAGCAGCACATTGGCCGTGGTCGAATCACCGCCAACATAGCAGGCAGTACGGAAGCATTTGCGCACCGCACCCCCTTGCGCATCCATACCCGTGGTTTTTACCAGGAAGTCTTGCGATGCAACGATCAAGTAAATGCCATACTTGCGGCCCTCACGTAGCAGTTTCGCGACATAGTCGGCGCATTCCTTGCGCTCTGCGACAATGGCCGGTAACTCATCAATCACGATAAAGTACGGCTTGCCGACCGATTTACCAGCGCGTGCTAGTTCCATGCGCCGGGCCAGCGTCTTTTCGATAATCCACTTAAGAATGAACGCGATATTATCCACCTTGACGTAATCGAGCGGATTGCGCGCTAAGTAGGGCGTGAACGGCGTCCAGTCCTCATTGTGATC
>WNGE01002888.1_pt1 | contig 43560 bp, 44 predicted proteins | sample 5400651 | NCBI WGS metagenome assembly WNGE01 (sample SAMN13153370, study PRJNA577476) | soil metagenome | isolation source: 60 cm soil or saprolite under grassland replicate 2 | place: USA:California | collected 2016-06-15 | reverse complement strand
GTCCTTTCAAAGGATTTTCCGAGCAGCGCTCCGAGCGCTTTCCAACTGGCTCAGCTGCTGGTTGGGCACGTCAACGGCCTTTCATGGCCGCCATCCCCGCGCCAGCGCTTTCTCTCCGCATGCGCGAATTCAGTGCGCATCCGCATTCCCAAGGAAATTCACCCATGACAGCAACAATCCATGAATCGCCGGTTCAGGTTAAGCAGGCTCCGGCCGCCATCGCGGTGTCCGGCCTCGTCGACCTGGCCGACGGCCACGCCTTCGTCCGCACCGCCGGCTACCGCCGCGGCCCGGACGACATCTACGTCTCCGCCGCGCAGATCCGCCAGTACGGGCTCAGGAAGGGCGACCTGATCGAGGGCACGGCCCGCCCGCAGCCCGCCGGCACGGCGCGCGGCAAGTTCCGGCCGCTGCTCGCAGTGGTCACGGTCAACTCCAGGCCGCCCGGCCTGCCCCGCCCGCACTTCGACGACCTGACCCCGCTCTATCCCGACGAGAGGCTTCGGCTGGAAGACGGGGACCCGTCGGCGACGGCCCGGATCATCGACCTGCTCGCCCCGATCGGCAAGGGCCAGCGCGGGCTCATCGTGGCCCCGCCGAAGGCCGGCAAGACGATGGTGCTGCGGGCGATCGCCACCGCCATCGCGAACAGCCACCCCGAGGTCACGATGATGCTCGTGCTCGTCGGCGAGCGGCCGGAAGAGGTCACCGACCTGCGCCGTTCGGTCCGGGGGGAGGTCATCTTCTCCACCTTCGACCAGGCGGCCGAAGATCACATCCGGGTCGCCGAGCTGGCCATCGAACGGGCCAAGCGCCTGGTGGAAACCGGCGCCGACGTGGTCGTCCTGCTCGACTCCCTCACCCGGCTCGGCCGGGCCTACAACCTGGCCGCGCCGGCCAGCAGCCGGACCCTCGCGGGCGGGGTCGCGGCCTCCGCCCTGCAGCCGCCGCGCCAGTTCCTCGGCGCCGCCCGCAACATCGAAGACGGCGGCTCGCTCACCATTGTGTCCACCGCGCTGGTGGACAACGGCTCGCGGATGGACGACGTGCTGTTCGAGGAGTTCAAGGGCACCGGCAACATGGAGCTGCGGCTCCGCCGCGAACTGGCCGAGCGGCGCATCTTCCCCGCCATCGACGCGATGCCCTCCGGCACCCGCCGCGACGACCTGATCATGGCTCCGGACGAGTACCAGGCCGTCGGCACGCTGCGCCGCGCGCTCGGCGCCCTCGACTCCCAGCAGGCCATGCAGCTCCTGCTGGACAAGACCAGGGACACCGCCTCCAACCCGGAATTCCTCCGCCAGATCCAGCGGTCCGGCTGAGGCCGCTCAGTCCAGCCTGCGCGCGACGTGCAGCACCGCGCCCCAGCCCCGCCGAACCGCATGGTCGCGGCGCAGCGCCAGCCGCCGCCTGATCTCGCCGTACAGCCGGCGGCGTTTCCACTCAGCCATGTCCAGGTGCCCGGAGAACGTCTCGAGGAGCTCGATGTACTCCTCGGCCGGATAGACCCGTTCCCAGCCGTACTGACGGACCGCGGTGACCTCGAAGAGCCCGCTGGCCTCGATCCCGGCCCGGTCGTCGGGCAGCTCGCCGGGCCGCCTCCACGGCGTGCCGGGCGGCAGCCCTTCGCCGACCTCGTCGTAGATGTCCTGGATTTCCTCGAAGAACGGATCGCCGCCGTCGGGAAAGGTGTGCTCGGCCGTCCAGAAGGCGAGATGACCGCCGGGCCGCAGCGCCTGCCAGGCCCGCTGGTAGCGGACGGCGGGGTCGATCCAGTGCCAGGCGGTGGCCGCGTACACCAGGCCGAACGGGTGCGGCGCCCGCCACTGTTCGAACGCGGCCCGCACCACCTCAACCTCGAGCCCGGTCAGGTTCTGCCGGGCCACCGCGGCCAGCTCCGCGCCGAGCTCGACGCAGGTGATCCGGTAGCCGCGCCGCGCCAGCGGGCGGGTCGCCTTGCCCGTCGCGCACCCCACCTCGAGCAGGTGGTCGCCCGGTGTCAGGCCGGCCAGCGTGACGAGATCGTCGTACAGCGCCCCGGGATACTCCGGCCGGACCCGGTCGTACCGCGCGGCGGCCGCGTCGAACGTCTGCCGCAGTCGCTCGCGATCCTCATCCGTGTGCACCCGGCAATTCTGCCACCGACGTCCCGGGTCCATCCGGGCCGTCATAATCGGTAACGTCGTTCTGCTATGAGAACCTGGCGGGCCGGAGTCGTCCGGCGTATCGCGCACCCCGGGCGCGGCTTCACCCAGGGGCTGATCGCGGACGGCGAGACGGTGTGGGAATCCACCGGGCTCTACGGGCAGTCGGCGCTGTGCCGCTACCCGCTCGGGTCCGAGCGGGCCGAGCGGCGTGCGGCCCTGCCGGCCGAACTGTTCGGTGAGGGCATCTGCCGGTCCGGCGACATCATCTGGCAGCTGACCTGGCGGGAGCGGGTGGCGCTGCGCTGGGACGCCGGCACCCTCGAGTTGACCGGCCGGGTGCCCTACAACCGGGAGGGCTGGGGCATCTGCGCCGCCGACGGCTACCTCGTGACCAGCGACGGAACCAGCGAGCTCGTCCGGCGCGACCTGGACCTGGCCCCGCAGGCGGTGATCCACGTCCGCTCCGCGGGCCGCCGGGTGCTCGGCCTGAACGACCTGGCCTGGTCGGCCGGGACGATCTGGGCGAACGTGGCCGGCACCCACTACCTGGCCGGGATCGACCCGGACACCGGCGAGGTCACCGACGTCGTGGACGCCCGGCCCGCCGCCGAACGGCACCCGGGCGATCCGCAGGCCATCATGAACGGGATCGCCGCCCTGCCTGAATCGGGGGGGTCCGGATCCGGGGAGCCCGGGCCCGGGGAGTTCCTGCTCACCGGGAAGGGCTGGCGCTGGATCAGGCAGGTACGGCTGAAACCGGCCCGGGCAGGCAGCGCCCGGCGGCACCTGCTATCGGGCCTGAGCCACTGACCGGCCCGCGCGCCGCAGGGCGGGCCGCAGCGGCTTGTCTGCGTAGCCGCCGTCGGTCAGCCCGGCCCGGCGCTCGAACACGTTACGGCAGCCGGTGTCGCCGGTCAGCAGCCACGACACCGCCGCCGCCGCCAGGTACAGCGGCACCATCACCAGCCCGCCGCAGCAGGCGTACTGGGTGGCGTGCCGCGCCTCGTGCCGGAAGAGCGCCGAGGCAGGGTCGAGCCCGTCCAGCCGGGTGACGATGACGTTGCCCAGGCAGAACGCGGGCGCGGGCGGCACCGGGAGCCGGTACCCGGTGCCGGTGAACAGCCGGTCCGCGCTCCGCGCCACCCGGGCGCCGCCGAGGGCGGCCACGCCCAGCTCGGCCAGCGTCGACCCGTTGGCCAGGTTGATCCACGCCCGCAGGCCGGCCTGCATCGCCGCGGCTCAGGACCCCTCGGCGGGGTTGTGCCCGTTCAGCCCGGGTGGCGGGTCGTCGGCCACGACCACTTCCGCCCACGACGGGACCGACGCGGGTGCTGGGACCGGCGTCGGCAGCTTCATCTGCTCCGGGCTGTGGTCGTGGTGCGCCCGGGCCGCCGACAGGTGGTAGTCGTTGAGGCTGTCCAGGAAGCTCTGGTCACTGTAGGGCCTGCCGTCCACCAGCGGGCCCTCGGTGTGCTCCATGACCGCGACGATATCCTCGCCGCTCAGCGTCTTGTGCGTCTCCAGGGCGTGCGCCAGGGCCAGGACTTGGCTCCGGTCCTCCCTGAGGATCTGCTCGACCCGGTTGAGCAGCGTGGTCAGGTTGTCCTCGATCCGGTCCGCCAGCGCGTGCCGGGCCTGGGCCTCGGGATCCTTTCCCTTCTTCAGCGCGCCGCCCCGGCCGCCGCCCGGCGAGCCGACCTCGAGCCGCTTGGCCGTGGAGTACGAGGACACCGTGGTGCCCATGCCCCAGAAGCCCTCCATGAACGAGGCCACTGCGGTCGCGGACTCCAGGTCCCCGGACACGCCGGAGGAGCTGTCCTGATCGAAGAACATCCGCTCGCCCGCCAGCGACGCCAGCGACACCAGGATGTCGGTCTCGTACTCGCTGCGCCACCGGGTGAACTGATCCTCGGGCGGGATGCTCGCCACCATGCCGAGGTAGTCGCTGCCCTTCTCGATCGTGGCGATGTCGATCTCCATGTGCTGCCTGGTCCGGAACGCGACCAGCGCGTGGCAGGCCTCGTGCACGGCCACGGCGTGCCGCTCGCGCTCGATGTACTCCACGTCCTCGGGCGGCCCGAGCTCCTTGAGCTGCTTGGCCTTGATCACATCCGGCCAGGTGATGACGTCCCGGCCGTTCCTGATCGCGGTGATCAGCGCCTCGTTGACCAGGTCCTTGATCGTGGCGCCGGTGGCGTAGGGCGTGATCGTGGCCAGCTTGTCGATCTGCTCCTCGGTCAGCTCGTGCTGGACCTTGGCGAAGTAGCCCTCATAGGTTCGGATCCGCCCGGCCTTGGACGGGTAGCCCACCTTGTAGATGCGGTCGATGCGGCCCGGGCGCAGCAGCGCCTCGTCCAGCGCCGACGGCATGTTGGTGGCCATCATGACCAGGATCCGGTACTTGGGCGGCGGCTTGGGCCGCATGCCGAAGACCCGCCGGACGTAGCGGTTGACGAAGCCCCGCGGCTTCTTCAGCCCGGACAGCTCGGTGAGCAGGGCCTGCAGCGTGCCCATGCCGCCGCCGCCGCCCCCGTTCATCATGCCGCCGATCATCTGCCGGTTCCGCCGGCTGCCCGTGTCCTCCGGGATCTGCGATTCCATCGCCTGCCGGGTCAGCATCAGGCGGGTGTCTTTCGACAGGTAGGAAAACCCGTGACAGCCGGCGGGCGCGAACGGCGCGGGGGTGGCGATGCCGGGCCCGCCGCCGACGCCGCCCGGGGCGAGCTGGCCACGGTTGCCCAGCGAGTCGGCCTCGTCGAAGAAGACGATCACGCCGCCGTACCGCAGCGCGAGCCGCCGCAGCTTACGGAAGAGCGACTTCACCTTGAGGATGCCGACGCCCATGAACATGTTGATGAAGGCGCCGGGGTCGACGAATACGTACGGGCGGCCGGTCTCGCCCGCCACCGCCTCGGCCATCAGCGTCTTGCCGGTTCCCGGCGGCCCCCACAGCAGCAGGCCGCCCGGCACGTAACCGCCGCGCTCCTCCACCAGCTCGGGGTTCTCCAGGAAGATGATGTTCTCCTTGACCCGCTGGAGGACATGGTCCTGGCCCCAGACGTCGGAAAACCTGGTCTTGATGTCGTCGGGGTAGTAGACATCCACCCCGCCGCGAGACATGAACCAGAAGATGGCGGCGAACTGGCCCACGACGATCAAGAGCAGCAAAACGATCTGCAACACGAACGGCAGCACGTGCCAGATGAGCTGGGGTCCGCGGAGCAGCGCCAGGATCGGCGAGGTGTGGATGATCTTGCCGGTCACCACGGCGATGATCGCTATCCAGAGGATCCAGGTCAGAATCCGCCAGATGCGGAACCTGGTCCAGTCGGAGATGCGCCGGTGGGTGGTCCGCTCGAAGCCGCCGAAGATGGTCTCGGTCCAGAACCTGTGATAGCCCGCCGAGTGCTCGCTGATGAGGAAGTGAACCTGCCGGAGCAGTTCCAGGCCGATGAGGACGAACACCCACCAGCCCGTACGCACCTGGATGCGCATCGCGTCGGAGAACCCGACCAGCGGATTGTTGGCCATGGCCGACCAGACCAGGATGAACCAGACCAGGCCGAGCAGGAGCAGGAACTTGATCCTGTCCCAGATGGACATGGGCTTGCGGGTCAGCCGGTCCTCGTGCCTGGGCCGCCCGCTCGGCGGCGGCGGTGGCGGGGGCGGGGGGACCCCCGGAGGTCCTGAGGCGATGATGTCCGGGGGCTGGGCCATGTCCATCACAAGCTCCTGATGGTGAACGACGACATCACGTCGTTGATCTCGGTCTGATCGTTGCTGTAGCACTTGGCGGTGCAGTGCAGCACGAGGAGGTAGACGACGGTCTGATCGGCGTTGGTCAGGGCGACCTCATCGAACGTGTCGGTGACGTTGCCGGTGAAGGTGTACTCGAACGTTTCCCGGACCCCGTGCACGCCCTGGTCGAGCGAGAGCATCTGGTCGCGGATCTGCTTGAAGCCGGTCAGCGGAAACCCCTGAGCCGACGCGTTCTGCCGCGCGTTGGCGGTCACCGGGAGAAAAAAGTCGCGCAGCGTGTCGTACGACAGTTCGTTGCTCGCGGTCGAGTTGAGCTGGCCGACCTCGGCGAACACGAACGGGTGCGCGGTAGCGAAGGAAAGGAAGTCGTTGGCCTTCGGCTGGTGGCCGGCCTCGTACGCCACCGTCCACCCGCCGCCGGCGCCGCCGGTCGCGCTCTTCAGCTCGGAGGAGAGCGATGAGTCGCTGATCTTGTGCCAGGCGTAAGGAACCTTGAAGTACGTGTTGGTGCTGGAGTTGGCCACATAGGTAAATTGCGGCGCTGCGCATCCGGTGAGGGCCACCCCGAGGAGTACCGCGCAACCCCCGACGAGGCCCTGAACGACGCGGTGGGCCTTGCTCGCCAAGAGGTGCGACCTCCACGTAGGGACTACGTAGTGTCAAGTATGACGCCTTCGCCCGCAATGGTACAGGTGTGCCGGGCTGCCGATGACACCCGGTGCTGGCCACTCGCGGTGCGTGCCTTGACCTTCTCTTTCCGTACCCAAGTTAACCGCGCTCACCCGTGCTGAAGCCAAACCCGGCCGACCGGAAATGGCCCGCCGACGGCGTGGTGGCTATCTGCGCCGCGGGGGGCCGGCTAGCGTGCGCGGTCATCGCCACCAGCGGCTTCGTGGGCGGCCGATCGCCGCGTTCATCACCGGCAAGCCGTTGTCAGAGCCGATGTTGAGGAAATTCAGCAAATTCTGAGGAAGGATACAACGATGACCGCGCCAGAAATTCAGCAGGAGATCGAACGCACCCAGGATCATCTCGGCGAGACCGTGGAAGAACTCGCCGCCCGGGCCGACATGAAGGCGAGGGCCCGGGCCAGGGCCGCCATCATTAAGGACAAGGCCGCCGAGATGTCCGGGCAGCTGCGCCAGAGCCAGCTAGCACAGAACCAAGTGGTCCAGGGTGATCTGGTGCGGCGCCGCTGGCCGCTCGCCGCGGCGGCCGTGGGCGTCGTGCTCGTCGGTTCGGTCCTGGTCCGGCGGCGGCGCAGGCGCTGACCGCACGACCTTTGGGCGCCGGCGGACGACTACGGCCAGCGCCGGGCGGCCTGGGCACGACCACGGGCGCCCGGCGCGCGTAGTCCGGCCGGCCCGTGTTCTGCCCGTGCCGCACACTAGACGGGTGATCATGAACTCTGCTGAGCCGCACGGCCCGCCCGGCCAGCCCGACCCGCGCGACCCGCTTGGCCTGGCGGCGGATGCCCCGCTGCTGGCCGCCTGGCTGAACTGGATGCGGCAGGCCGAATCGGGCCAGCTGCTGCCGATGAGCACGCCAGGCCACAAGCAGCGCTACGACCTGGTGGGCACCGTGGTGGTGGGCGACGTCCCGCTGTACGGCGGGCTGGATGCCATCAAGCACGCCGACCGGCTGCGGGCCGACGCCGAGGCGCGCGCGGCCGCGCTGTGGGGCGCGGACTGGTGCCGGTTCTCTGTGGCCGGGTCGACCCACGGCAACCAGGCGTTCTGCCTGGCCATGGGCCAGCCGGGCCAGGAGGTGATCATCACAAGGACGCTGCACAGGTCGCTGCTGCTCGGCCTGGTGATGGCGGGCCTGCGGCCGGTCTGGGTGCGGCCGGAGATCGACCCGGGTACCGGCCTGCCCGGCGCGGTGGCGGTGCAGACGGTCAAGGACACGCTGGCCGCGCACCCGGACGCCTGCGGCGTGATCCTGGGCGACCCGTCCTACATCGGCACCACCGGCGACCTGGTCGGCCACGCCCGTGCCGCGCACGAAGCCGGGGTGCCGCTGATCGTCGACCAGGCCTGGGCCGCGTACCTCGGCTTCCACCCGGATCTGCCGGCGCACGCCATCGCGGCGGGCGCCGACGGCATGGTGACCAGCGCGCACAAGACGCTGCCCGCCTACACCCAGGGCGCGGTGGTGCTGGCCAGGACCGGGCGGCTGGACCGGGCCCGGCTGGAGCGCGCGTTCGACGCCACCCACACCACCAGCCCGGCCGGGTCCATCCTGGCCAGCATCGACGCCGCCCGGGCGCTGCTGGCCCGGGACGGGGAGCGGCTGTGCGGCCGCCTGCTGCGTGGCCTGGCCGTGGCCCGCAAGCGGCTGCGTGAGGTGCCCGGCCTCGACGTGCTCGACGGCCCCGGCGTGGACCCGGCCAAGCTGGTGGTGCTGCTGGCCGGGACCGGGGCGCACGGCGGCCTGGTCGAGGCCGACCTGATCGACGCGGGCATGCCGGTGGAGATGGGCGATCGCGACACCGTGGTCCCCATCGTGACCACGGCCGACGATGAGGAGCAGATCGCGACGTTCACCGAGGCGCTGATCGCCGCGGTGGAGCGGCACCGCGGCCAGCCGCGCCGCCCGGTCGCGACAGCCTCGTGGACGGTGCGGCCGCAGCCGGTGCTGGCGCCGCGGGAGGCCTTCTTCGCGCCGAACGAGACCGTCCCGGCCAGCTCCGCCGTCGGCCGGATCTGCGCCGAACTGGTCGCCCCCTACCCGCCCGGCGTGCCGGTGCTGGCCCCGGGCGAGCTGATCACCGCCGAGGCGCTAGCCGCGCTGCGCGAGGTGGCCGGCTACGGGGGCCGGATCGCCTACGCCGAGGACCCCAGCCTGGCCACCTTCCAGGTCGTCGCCTGACTCCACCTCGGCCGCGGCGACGACCGCCTCCTGCTCGTCGTGCACGTACCTGCGGCCGCGCAGCAGCGACGCCACGGCCGCGACCAGGCACGCCGCGATGGCGAAGTCGAACGCGATGTCCAGGCCGTGCTGGAACGGCGCCGAGATCAGCGACGGGAAGAAGGTGTGCCCGGTGAGGTAGGCGGCGTGCCCGGCGGGCAGCTTGGCCAGGGCTGGGCCGAGCAGCGTGCCGATCGGGTTGTAGCCCAGCAGCGCGGCGAACATGATGGACACCGGCGGCAGCGCGGCCAGCCGGGCCGCGTCGGCCGACGGCACGCCCTGGGCCATCAGGCCGTGGCTGAGGGTGGCCGGCAGCGACGAGGCGAGGCCCAGGATGATCAGCGTGAAGAAGATGCCGATGGACAGGACCATGGCCGAGTTCTGGAACGTCGCGCTCATGCCCGCGCCGACGCCGCGCCGGTCCGGCGGCAGGCTGTTCATGATCCCGGCCCGGTTGGGCGAGGCGAACAACCCCATGCCGATGCCGTTCATCAGCAGGACCAGCGCGAACTGCCAGTACTCGAAGTTGACCGGCAGCAGCTCCAGCAGCACGAAGGACAGCGCGGCCACCACCATGCCGCCAGTGGCGAACGGCCGGGCGCCGAACCGGTCCGACAGCCAGCCCGAGGCCGGGCCGGCGATGAGGAAGCCGACGGTCAGCGGCAGCATCGCGATACCGGCCCACAGCGGGGTCCGCTCGAAGCTGTAACCGTGGATCGGCAGGTAGATGCCCTGCAGCCAGATGATCAGGATGAACATCAGCCCGCCCCGGCCCAGGCTGGACAGCAGGCTGGCCAGGTTGCCCGCGGTGAACGGGCGGATCCGGAACAGCGAGAGCCGGAACATCGGCTCGGCGACCCGGGTCTCGATCACGCAGAACCCGGCCAGCCCGGCCAGGCCGCCGCCGATCAGGCCGAGCACCACCGGGCTGGTCCAGCCCATCGTGTGCCCGCCGTAGGGCTGGATGCCGTAGGTGATGCCGACCAGCAGCGCGATCAGCCCGGCGGCGAAGGTCAGGTTCCCCCACCAGTCGAGTGCCGCGGGCCGCCTGACGCCGAGCTCCCGCAGCTTCAGGTAGGACCAGATGCTGCCGAGGACGCCGAACGGGACCGAGACCAGGAACACGTAACGCCAGCTGAGCGGGCCGAGTATCCCGCCGAGCACCAGCCCGATGAACGACCCGGCGATCGCGGCCACCTGGTTGAGGCCGAGCGCCAGCCCGCGCTCGCCGGCCGGGAACGCGTCGGTCAGGATCGCGCTCGAGTTGGCCATCAGCATCGCGCCGCCGACGGCCTGCAGGATCCGCATGGCGATCAGCCACCAGGCGGCGGCCGTGCCGTGCAGCCAGGTCACCGACAGCGCGACGGAGAACAGCGCGAAGATCGCGAACCCGAGGTTGAACATCCGCACCCGGCCGAACATATCGCCCAGCCGCCCGAAGCTGACCACCAGCACCGCGGTGACCACCAGGTAGCCCATCAGCAGCCAGAGCAGCAGCGTGGTGTTCCCCGGCTGCAGCGGGTCCACGCCGATGCCGCGGAAGATATCCGGCAGCGCGATCAGCATGATAGAGGAGTTGACCGTGGCCATCAGCATGCCCAGCGTGGTATTGGACAGCGCGATCCACTTGTACCGGGATCCTGCCCCGGGAGGCGATTGAGTAACTGCGGACGGCACGGATGCTCCTCCGGAGAAGATAGGCCTGGCGTGGCGCGATCCGCCGCAGGAAACCGTCAGCCGCCCGCGATCCAGCACCGCGCCAATTTAGTTGCTATATGACAACTAAATTATCCCCCGAGGTGTTCCCACCCCGCGCCCGCCCCTGCCACGTCCCGCCCTGCGCCCCGCGTGCCGTCCCCAGTCCCGCGTGCCGTCCCACGCGGCCCCCGCAGATCAGGTCGACGGATTAGCCGACGCGCCCCAGCAGCATGACGCAGCATCCACGGCGCCCTGAGGACGCGGAGACGGCAGGGACGACGGATAACGGGCGCCGACCGGGGAGTAAGAATGACGGGTAACGGGCGCCGACCGGGAGTAGGGACGACGGGTATTGGGCGTCGGCGGGGAGTGCGGCAGTACCAGGGGCCGGGCCCGTCCCAACGTCAGCCGGTCGGCGTTATGCTCAGGCCGACTTCGCGGCGTACTGGTTTCCGCGTGCCTGGTGGGGCCGGTGTGCGCTCTGGGAGCGGCGGCCTGGGTTGGCGGTGCCCTGAGCGGCGCCCCGAGTAGCGCCGCGGGCAGTGCCGCGGCCAGCGTCCTCCCGGCCGCCGGCCGCGATGCGAGCCGCGCGGCGGCCGCTGCCTGTGCGGGCGCCGCCACCCGCGCGGCTGCTGCCGGCCGCGTGGCGCTCGCCGGTCGCGCTGCCGGCGCTGCGAGGGCCGTCGCCCCTGCGGCGGGAATGCCCCCGCGCGGCGGGCTTCCGCTCCGATGCGGGCGGAACGGGCGTGCCCGACGCGGCGATCTGCCGGACGACGTGATGCCCGGCCGCGACCTCGTCGCTGGCCGCGGTGACGCCCGCCGCGTCGTGCAGCCGCCGGAGCTCGCGGAGCTGGCCGCGCTCCACCAGCGCGATGACCATGCCGGAGGCGCCGGCCCGCGCCGTCCGGCCCGAACGGTGCAGATAGTCCTTGTGGTCGTTCGGCGGGTCGAACTGCACGACCAGGTCGACGTCGTCCACGTGGATACCGCGGGCAGCCACGTCGGTGGCGACCAGAACGCGGGGATGCCCGGCGGCGAACGCGTCCAGCGCCCGCTGCCGCTGGTTCTGGTTGCGGTCGCCGTGGATGGCCGCGGCCTCGACCCCGGCCCGGGTCAGCTGCTTGACGAGCCGGTCCGCGCCGTGCTTAGTGCGGACGAAGAAGAGCGTCCGCCCCGGCCGGCTGGCGATCTCCGCCGCCACCGCCACCTTGTCCTGTGCGGACAGGACCAGGACCCGGTGCTCGGCGGGCCCGGAATCGGTCGAGGACGTCACCGCGTGCAGCGCGGCGTCGGTGATGTAGCGGGTCACCAGCTGGCCGACGTTGCGGTCCAGGGTGGCCGAGAAGAGCATCCGCTGGCCGTCGGCAGGAGTCTGGTCGATGATCTGCGTGACTGCGGGCAGGAAACCCAGGTCGGCCATGTGATCGGCCTCGTCGAGCACGCAGACCTGGATGCCGGAGAGCGTGCAGGCATGGCGCTCGAGCAGGTCGATGAGCCGGCCCGGCGTCGCCACTACGATGTCGGCGTGACGCACCCGGGCGATCTGCGCGCTGATGGACACGCCGCCGTAGACCGTGGCGATGCTCACCCCGACGGCACGGCCCAGCGGCACGAGGACGTCGGCGACTTGCTGCGCGAGTTCCCGGGTCGGGACGAGGACCAGCCCGCGGGGTGTCTTCTCCCGGCGCGGGCCCGGCGCGGCCGCCAGCCGCGTCAGCAGCGGAAGGCCGAAGGCCAGCGTCTTGCCCGACCCGGTCTGGGCGCGGCCCAGCACGTCGCGGCCTGCCAGCGCGTCGGGCAGCGCCCGGGCCTGGATCGCGAACGGCTCGTGGATGTCACCCGCTGCGAGCGCCCGGACCAGCCGCAGGTCCAGGCCGAGCTCAGCGAACGTGGCCGCGTCCGGCGGCGAAGCCGCGGCGGCGGCGTCCAGGGCACGATCAAGCTCGGCGTGCGGTTCGGCCTGCGGTGGCCGGGGGGCCCGAGGACCCCGAGCGGGGCTGCGGCGACCGGAAGACGCGCGCGGACGCCTGGACGTATGCGGCATGCGGGAAACTCCATCACTGTTCGGGGGCCGCATGCTCGACAGACGTCAACAACCACGGCGACCGGCGGGCGGCTCGCCCGCGGAGCGGCGGCGAAGATTGCCGCCTTACTGCCAAGGCTATCAGCCGGGCTGGTATTCCCTGGTCTCGTCGCGGATGGCCTCGAGCTCGGCGATCAGGCGCGAGCCGGTGACGCCATAGTCCGCGACGCAGCTGGACGCGGCGCGGACCGCGTACCGCAGCGCCCGGCGCTCCGGCAGCCCGTCCGCCCGCAGCGCGAGGAAGACGCCGGCCAGGACCTCGCCGCCGCCGGTCGGGTCCACCAGCTGTGCGACGGGGGCCTCCACCTCCTGCGGATGGCCGTCCACGATGAGCCGCGCGCCGAAGGGGCCGCGCTTGACGATGAGCGGTGCCTTGGGCACCGGAAGCTGGGCGTCCCCGTACAGGCCGTCGTATTCGGCCTGGTTCATGAAGATCAGGTCCACGCTGTCGCACACCTCGCGCGAGGCGGTGGGATAGGTGGCCACGTAGTGCTCGAACATGTCGGCCGAGATGTGCGCCCGGTAGCCGCACTCGTGCAGGTACTCCAGCCAGGTCAGCTGCTGGTCCGGCGGCGCGGTGCCGAGGTGGATGTAATCCGCGTCCAGGTAGCGCGCGGGGAAGGTCCCGGTCCGGACGGCGGCCGCGACGCCGAGTTCGGCGCTGAACGAGCGGGTGCCGTCGTCGAACTCGCGGATCCGGAGCTTGGCGGACGGGCCGGGCAGTTCGGTGACGCCGTCCAGGTCGACCCGCCGGCTCCGCAGCGGGGCGAGGTCGAAGTCCTTCCCGACCGCGGCCACCAGGCCGACCCGGTCGCCGATGAGCGCCCCGGCGCTGGCGGCCACCGCGTAACCCGAGCCGCCCGCAGACGTCCAGCTGACGACGCCGGCGTGCACGATGGACGTGCCCACGTGGCCGACGACGACCAGCTCCGGACCCCGCTCCTTGGGCCCGCCGTTACCTTCCGCACCCCGCATTTCGCACTCCCATGCAGGCCACCAGCGGACGCGCCATCTGATTACCGGCTGTACCGGTGGCTTCCTACCATAGTGCGCACAATGCCCGCTGACCAGCATCGCCGGGACTCTGTGTCAGCCGATAAAAACAATCAGTGTCAGCGTGCTCGGTGGTCGCCGCGATGAACGAGGCCGCGGGCGGGAAATCGCGCAGCTGCTAGGCGAAATCTCCCGGCGTCGGCCCTGACGATGCGATTGCTAATGACGGCGGGAGGCGCCCTGCTGGTGCTGGGCTCGCGGGAACGAGTGGTGGTTCGCGGCGGGCGCGGGCTCGGCCGTGCGGCGGCTGGTGTACTCGTCCGGGGTCTTGAGGCTACTGAGCTCGAAGTCGAAGCGGGCGTCGAGGGCGGTGGCCAGCGCGGCCAGCGTGCGAAGCGTCAGGTTCTCGCCGCCACCGAGGATCTGGCTGATCCGCCCGGGCGAGACGCCCATCCGGGCCGCGAGCTCGGCCCGGGACAAGCCACACTCGCGCATATGGAAGGTGATCTCGTTGGTCAGCTGCGTGACCAGCCCGTGCATTTCCTCGTCGACCTTGGCCTCGATGGCCCGGTGGTCTGGCCCCGGTTTGCCGGGTATTTGCTGGTCGCGTCCACGTCCGAAGACCATTCGTGCCTCCACTTGGTGCTGCCAGACCCTGTCGCGCCCGGTTCTCGTAGCTGTCAGTGTACTTAGCTTTAGCTAAACGTGTAGCTATACCTAAAGTCTCGCTGACACTAGGGTCAGAGAACCCGCGCGGCTCAATCGTTATCAAAAAGTTATAAAAGCTGACCGATGTCAGCCAGCCCTTCCCGCGCCGAATAAGTGAAGAATAACGCCAGGTTGACGCGACAGCGGGAAAAAATATTGATAGATCCCCTATGACCTGAAGGGATTATCCTTGGGTGGCGGCCATGGCCTGCGTACGCGCAGATGTAAAGGCGAGGGGCTGGGGACATGCTTGGCTGGGTCGTGGGTGGGATCGGCACATTCGTGGTGTCACTGGTTTTCGCTTGCATGTTCCTGCAAATGCGGTGCCGGGGGATCGGGCCGCCATTCGGCCCGCACGCCCGGCGGTGGGGCGTCTTCATCTCGGTGGCCACGGCGCTGGTCTCCGCCGGATTCGGCCTGCTCATCCTGGCGGCCAGTCACGAGACCTCCGCCGCGCTGGCCGGACTCGTCGTGCCCGGCGGGCTCTGGCTTACCAGCGTGTCCCCGCCGCGCGACCGGCTCCGGGCCGGGTGGGCGACCCGGCCGCTCAGCCACCTGTACGACGCCATGGGCGAGGACATGCAGGCGTGGTGCGACATCAGGCGCCGGGCCGCGGCGGAAGAGCCGCAATGGATAGCCGACGCCGCGAAATATTACTACGACCAGGTAAAAGGCCGGATAAAGGACCGGCGGGCATTGGAAGAGCTCTGCGACTGGCGGGACTCGATAGTGCACAAGATAAACGTCGTGCGGCTGATTAACCTGGACACCGCCCCGGCCCGGCTGCACGATGCGCTGCAGAAACATCCCTCCACGCAGAACCTGCGCCGTTACGCCGACGACGACCTGCCGCGGCTGGCCCGTCGGCTGGAGAGCGACGCGACCAACGAACTGGACCTGTTCCTCGCCAGCGTGTACCGGCTCGGCTACCACAAGCTGCTGATCTACCCGTTCCGGCCGTCGGTGCACCGCTCGCCGCGGGCCAGGACGCCGAGATGAAATAGCGCAGGCCCGTTCGCGGTTGCACACGTGGCGCCCCGCGCGCCCGCAACCAGCGGGCGGCGCCATCAGTGAAGGAGCTGACGTGGCGGACACCTACCGCAAGGACCCAGAGGCGATCTCGCAGCTGACCCCCGAACAGTACCGGGTCACCCAGCGGGCCGATACCGAGCCGCCGTTCAGGAACGAGTTCTGGGACAACAAGGAGCAGGGCATCTACGTCGACATCGTGTCGGGCGAGCCGCTGTTCGCCTCGGTGAACAAGTACGACAGCCAGTCCGGCTGGCCGAGCTTCACCGTGCCGATCGAGAAGGACAATGTGATCGAGCACTCCGACACCAGCCACGGCATGGTGCGGACCGAGGTCCGTTCGGCCCACGGCGACAGCCACCTCGGCCACGTGTTCCCCGACGGACCGCCCGCCGACGGCGGCCTGCGCTACTGCATCAACTCGGCGGCGCTGCGCTTCATCCCGCTCGACGACCTCGAGCGCGAGGGTTACGGCGACTACCGCAAGCTGTTCGACAACACCCTGCCTGACCACACGGGGAGTGAATCATGAGTACTGAGAAGGCCATCCTGGCCGGCGGCTGTTTCTGGGGCGTGCAGGACCTCGTCCGCAGGCAGCCCGGCGTGATCTCCACCCGGGTCGGGTACACCGGCGGCGACGTGCCGAACGCCACCTACCGGAACCACCACGGCCATGCCGAGGCGATCGAGATCATCTTCGACCCGGAGAAGACGTCCTACCGGGACCTGCTCGAGTTCTTTTTCCAGATCCACGACCCGACGACGAAGAACCGGCAGGGCAACGACATCGGGACGAGCTACCGGTCGGCCATCTTCTACCTCAACGACGAGCAGAAGAAGGTCGCCGAGGACACCATCGCCGACGTGGAGGCCTCCGGCCTGTGGCCGGGCAAGGTGGTCACCGAGGTGACGCCGGCCGGCCCGTTCTGGGAGGCTGAGCCCGAGCACCAGGACTACCTGGAGCGGTACCCGGATGGGTACACCTGCCACTTTGTCCGCCCGGGCTGGAAGCTGCCGCGCCGCGCGGAGCAGAAGACCAGCTAAGCGGAGAACCCGACCGAGTCGACGGCGCCCTGGTCCGCTAGGTCGCCGTCGACGTATGTCACGGTGTTGGTGGCCACCGCCGGGACACGCGGGCCGGGCAGCACGATGCCGGCCAGGTTCAGCGGGTCGGCGGCGGACAGCGCGACGGTCTCCCCGGTCCGCGGCCGTTTCCTGATCTCGCGCAGCATGCCCACCGCGTCGGGGTGCGCGAACTGCTCGCCGCTGAACCCGTGCACGAACCGGCCGCCGCAGATCGTGCCGCGGGCCTCCATCCGGCGTAGCGCCCACAGCACCTCGCGCCACGGCACGGCCAGGTTCTCCCGGGCCAGCAGGTCGCGGAACACCACGCCCCAGCGGGCCGCGAGCTGCTCGGCGACCGCCTCGGCCAGGTCGTCCGGGTCGCAGTCGTCGGGCGGCTCGGGCAGCAGCGACCACCGGCCGGCCGTCCGCGAGCTGAGCTGGCTGCCGCGCCGCAGCCGGCGTCGGCCGGGCGCATTCTGCATCGCGCGCCGGGCGAACAGCGTCCGGACGGCGCGGAAGCCGTCCGCGGTGACCAGACCGCGGGCCACCCCGTCCCACAGCGCCTCCTCCACCTCGGACGGCAGCCTGCCGGTCTGCGATTCCAGGTCGGGCGGGAACAGCGCGCCGCGCTGCCGGAGCGCGTCCAGGACGTCGCTGGTGCTGCCCGGTCCCGGTTCGGCGGGCCGGTGTTCGCCGCGGGCCGCCCGCAGCAGCCACGGCAGGTCGTCGCGGATGGTCAGGGTGACCGGGGTGGCCCGGGACGGGGCGCCGGCCCGCCGGGGCGGCTCGTCCGCCTCGCCGCGGACCGAGAGCCGGCCCCAGGCGACGCCGCCGTCCAGACATACCTCGTCCAGCCACTCCCGGCGGTATCCGGTCACCCGGGCCGGGAAGACGGCCTTCTCCCAGGCCCCGGCGGCCAGCTCGAAGCCCTGCAGCTGTTCCACCACGGCCAGCACGCCGCGGCTGCCCTCCCGCCGGGTGTCGGCGGTGACGTGCTGCCAGCGCAGCAGGAACCGGATGAAATCCCGGGCCGTGACCGGCTCGACCTCGCGCCGCTTGCGCTGCCTGGTGTACGCGTGGATGCGGGTCAGCACCCGCCGTGCGCACCACTGCTCGGCTCCGTCCGGGTCGGTGAACCGGCCGCGCAACGCGAAGCCCTCGTTCTCCAGCCGGATCAGGGCGAGGTTGACGTCCGCCACGCCCAGCGACGTCGCCCGGGCCAGCTCCTCCGCCGTAACCGGCCCCGACACGTCCAGGTGCCCGCGCAGCATCTCCGCCGCCACAGTCTCGGCGTCCATCGGCGTGACCTGCGGCAGGGGCGCCAGCGCGAAGGTCCGCGCGGCGGGGTATAGGTCGGCGAGAACCGGCACCCGTTCGGTAGCACACCACAGGCCGGCCGGCAGCCCGGCCGCCCGCCCGGCCGCCGCGAGCTCGGCGAACCACCCCGCCCATTCCGGCTGCGGTCGCATCAGGTACAGCGTCATCAGCAGGTCGTGCAGCTCGTCCGCGTCCCGCGGCTGCGGCCGGATCTGGTCCCTGACCTTCTCGATCGCGTCCGGGTCGAGCCGGGCCAGGTCGCGGGCCTCGACCGGCAGGCCGCGTGGGACCTGTACCTGACGGCTCCGCCGGTTCCCGGCCTCCGTCTCGTCGTCCAGGTAGGTGAACGGCGGGCCGTTCAGGATCTCGTGGGCCAGCACCGAGGGCTCGGTGGTGTCCCGGGTGATGACGGCGATCCGGCCCGCCTCGATCCCGGCCACCAGCTCTCGCAGCCCGTCGATGTCCATCGCCTCGTGCAGGCAGTCCTCCAGGGTCTGCCGGACCAGCGGGTGGTCGGGGATCTCCATCGGGCCGGGCGCCACGTTCTCCTGGCACGCGGCCAGCACCGGGAAGACCGCCGCCATCAGATCGTCGGCCTCCATCCGCTGGATGGCCGGCGGGTTCTTCCGCCCGCCGCGCATCCGCAGGATGGTCAGCGAGGTGTTCAGGTTCCACCGCCAGCGCGCCGCTCGAAGTCGAACGTGACGCAGAACCGCTTGCGCAGCGCCAGGCCGAACGCCCGGTTCACCCGCGCGCCGAACGGCGCGTGCCCGACCAGCTGCATGCCGCCGGCCTCGTCGAAGAAGCGCTCCAGGATGATGGCGTCAATGGTGGGCAGCGCGCCGAGCGCGGCCAGCCCGGCCCGCAGGTAGGCCACGATGATCTCGGCCGCGGCCCGGCCGACCCCGCACTCGTTTTGCAGCCAGGCCCTGGCCTCGGCGGGCTCGCGGTCCGCGACGGCCTGCCGCAGCGCCGAAACCTCCTCGGACAGCTCCCGGGTCCGCCCGGGCGCCTCGCCTTGCCAGTGCGGCACCGACGGCGGCGCGCCGTGCGCGTCGGTCACGCGGACCGTGCCCGGCTCCACCCGGCGGATGCGCCAGGAGTGGGTGCCGAGCAGGAACACGTCGCCGGGCCTGCTCTCCACCGCCCACTCCTCGTGGACGGTGCCGATCTGGACCTCGTCGGGCTCGGCCACGACCCGGAAGTCGCCGAGCTCGGGGATGGCGCCGCCCGAGGTCAGCGCGGCCAGCCGGGCGCCCCGGCGGGCCTTGACGGTGCCGTTCACCTGGTCGCGGTGCAGGTAGTAGGCGCGCCGGCCGCGGCCGGTGCGGATGCCCTCGGCCAGCAGGCCGGTGATGTCCTCGAAGTCCTCGGCGGACAGGTCGCGGAACGGCGCCGCTTGCCGGGCCAGGCTGAGCAGCTCGCCTTCGGCCCAGGATTCGGCGGCCGACTCGGCCACCATCTGCTGGGCCAGGATGTCCAGCGGCCGTTCCGGGACGACGATGGCGTCCATCCGGCCCTGGCGCGTGCCGCGCAGCAACGCCGCGCACTCCACCAGCTCGTCCCGGGTGGTCGGGTATAGCCGCCCGGACGGCGTCCCGGTGCGGGTGTGGTTGGAGCGGCCAACCCGCTGCAGGAAGGTGGCGAAGCTGCGCGGCGAGCCGATCTGGCACACCAGCTCCACCGGCCCCACGTCGATGCCGAGCTCGAGCGAGGCCGTGGCCACCAGGGCCCGCAGGTCCCCCGCCCGCAGCCGGGCCTCGACCCGCTGCCTGCGGCCGCGGGACAGCGACCCGTGGTGCGCGGCCACCTGGGCTCCGACCTCGTCGCCGAGCCGTTCGCCCAGCTGGTGGGCGACCCGCTCGGCCATGCTGCGGGTGTTGACGAACACCAGCGTGGTCCGGTGGCGCCTCACGTGGCCCGCGATCATGTCCAGGATCTGCGCCGTCTGCTCCGTCGTGGGGACCGCGCCCAGCTCGTCGTCGGGCAGTTCCAGGGCCAGGTCCAGCCGCCTGCGGTGGCCGGAATCCACGATCGCGCAGCGCGGCGTCCCGTCCGCGTTGTCCCGGTCCGGGCCCGCGCCGACCAGCAGCCGGGCGATCGCCTCGATCGGCCGCTGGGTGGCGGACAGACCCACCCGCTGCACCGGCTGCCCGGCGACGTGCGCCAGCCGTTCCAGGGTGAGGGTCAGGTGCGAGCCGCGCTTGTTCCCGGCCACCGCGTGGATCTCGTCCACGATCACGGTGCGGGCGCTGCGCAGCATGGCCCGGCTCCGTTCCGCGGTCAGCAGCAGGTAGAGCGACTCCGGCGTGGTGATCAGGATGTCCGGCGGGTGCTTGAGCATGGCGGCCCGCTCGGCGGCCGCCGTGTCACCGGTCCGGACCGCGACGCTGATGGCCGGCGCGGTCAGCCCGAGCCGCCCGGCCGCCGCGGCGATCTCCCGCAGCGGCGCCTCCAGGTTCTGCTGGATGTCGGTGGCCAGCGCCTTCAGCGGCGACACGTACACCACCTGCGGCCCCGACCCGGCCGGTGTCGCCCCCTCCTCCGGCGCTCCCACCGGGGGCGTATCCGCCAGCAGCTCGTGTCCGCAGTACAGATCGTGCGCGCAGCGCAGCTCCTGGGCGCGGTAGAAGCGATCGATGCAGACCAGGAACGCCGCCAGCGTCTTGCCGGACCCGGTGGGCGCCGCGATCAGCGTGTGGCGGCCCGCGGCGATCTCCCGCCACCCCGCGGCCTGCGGCTCGGTCGGCCCGGCCGGAAAGCGGCCCTGGAACCAGGCACGCACGGCGGGATGGAACGACTCGAGCACCCGCCCACGCTACCTCCGGGCTCCGACATTCCTCGTGGGACCGTAATAAGAGCCTGTCGGGAAGCTCTAGACCCGGGGCCGCTACCCGGCCCGGGCGGGCGGTCCGTGGCTGTGCAGGACCTTTGTTTTGTCCTTGTTCCACGCGGTGGTGGTGCCGTCGGGGTTCAGGATCAGCGTCCAGCCCCACCGGTGGATCGCGACCTGGTGGTGGAAGGTGCACAGCAGGACGCAGTCGGCGGTGCTGGTCGGGCCTCCGTTGGCCTTGTGCGTGGTGTGGTGCACTTCGCAAGCCGACGCGGGCTGGTTGCACCCGCCGGCCCACCGGCACCTGCGGTCCCGCAGCACCACCGCGTTGCGGATGCCCGGCGGGATCGTCTCGGAGTACCCGATGTCCAGCGGCAGGCTCGGCCCGCCCAGCCGGGCCCCGAGCTGCCGGCGGCGGAGGAAGCTCGCCAGCCCGCCGGGACCCGACAGCAGGTCCACGGCTCTGCCGATGACCGCCTGTTCTAGCGCGGCCCAGGCTGCATCCCGCGTGCCGTCCCGCCGCTGCGCGTCCAGTTCGACGCACAGCCGGACGAGGTCCTCCAGTGCGTCGATGTTGACGTCGCCGGTCACGATGGGCGCCATGGCCGCATCGCACGCGATCGCCTCGGCGGCGTCCCCCTCCAGCCACGCCCCGCCCTCAGAGCCGGTCTCGGACGCGAACGCCCGGCGCGCCGCCCACTGCTCCCGCACGTGGGCGGTCCACTGCTCCTGCAGGGCCGAGTCGGCGTCGAGCAGCAGCAGGTCGGCCAGCGAGATGTGCACCCAGGCCTTGACCGGCTGCCCCGCCCGCTCGGGCAGCAACCCGGCCGCCAGCAGCCTCCGCATGGCCTCGGCCAGGGCGTCGTGGTACCGCTCCTCCTGCGACCGGTTGTCTTCTTTCCCGGCCGGGGCGCCTAGGGCATCCAGCACCCGGCCGAGCACCTCGGCGCACTCCGGGGTCAGGTCCCCGTGCACCACCCCGGCCCCGCCGAACGTGGTCGCGAGCTTCACGCTCCGGTCGGCAAAGTCCCGCCCTGGGTCTTCGTCGGGCAGGTCGCCGCGGGCCCGCTCGTACATCTCGGCGAACAGCGCGGCCAGCTCCTCCACCGCCAGGCCCGCGGCCGCAGCGGCCAGCAGCAGCTCATCGGACTCCTCCTGGTATTTCTCCGGCAGCTTGCCGGTCCACAGGCAGATCAGCCGGCCCACTGACTCGGAGACCTGCCCGGCGGCCAGCGCGGCCAGCACCGTCGGGTGGGTGCCGGTCCGCTTGGCCCAAGCGGTATGCCCGACGGCGGCACCAGGGGTGATATGCGTGTGGTGGATCAGCCAGGACCGTGCGCTGTAGGCCGCGTCGTCGGCGTAGCCTTGCCCGGCGGTGAATCCGGCCAGCATCGACGCCCGCGCCGCGACCACGACCGCATCGGCGCGTTCCAGACCGCGCAGGCACTCCGCCTGCGTCGCGGCTGATAGCTGGGTCGCGTCAACGGCGGCGAGGTAGCCCAGCGCGGCGCGCGCCATGGCCAGCGCCTCATCGACGCTGGCGAAGGCCGGGACTGCGGGGGACGATGGGACGGCACCCATCTGGGCCACCTCCCTTCGGAGGCTCACGGGCCGGTCCGGGCAGATCTCTAGGATCTCAGTTCGATCATATCGTCCGGCTATGACATTTCTGGGAGGCCGCGCCGCATTCTCGAAATTGGTACGTATGGTTGAAATGGGGTTCATGGGTGTTGAGGAACCGACGAACGGTGCCTGCTGTGAGCTGCGGCTGGCGGGCGGACTCGTCAGCGGGTCGGGCGGATCGCGGCGACGTAGATCGCGGCCGGATTGCCGGGCTCCCAGCCGGGCAGCGGGTCGATCGTGTCGACATGGACGAAGCCGTTGCGCTCCCAGAAGGCCCGGGTGGCCTCGTAGGGGCGGTAGCCGGAGGAGCGGTCCAGGGTCTTGGCCTCCACGACGCTGATCCCGTCGGCGCCCAGGTGGTCCAGGACGTGGCCGAGCAGCCTGGTTCCGTGCCCGCGGCCGCGGCGGGCCGCATCGACGGCTATCCACAGGATCTCCGCGCCGCCGGATGATTTCCTGGCGGCTATCGCGAAGCCGGCGACCGTCCCGGAGTCGGTGATGACCCAGGCCTGGTGCCTGGCGGCGTCGTGCTCGACCTTGTCGGGCACATCGTCGGTGAAGTAGTCCGGAAGGCCCCGGACGATGGCCGTGGCGGCGGGAGCGTCCCCGGCCTGGAATGGGCGGACGGCGGACATGTGATTCATAGTGCCAGCGCCTGGCGCCAGGCTGCGATCCATTTACCGGCGGTCGTGGCGGGGTTCGATGAGGCGCGGCGGCGGATACGGTTGGGAGCCATGATGCCGGAACCTCGCAGCGGGGAACGTGCCCTGCGGAACAAGTTCATGTTGATCTTCCGCGGGGGCGCTGTCGCGCGGCACGATCTGTCGCCCTCGGAGCTTCAGGCTCACGTCGAGAAGTGGTACCGCTGGTCCGATGAGCTGGCCCGGCAGGGTCGGGGCAACGCCGGGACCGCGCTCGGCAACCCAGGGGCCGCGGTCCGGGGCCACGAGCGCGTGGTCACCGACGGTCCCTATGCAGAGTCGAAGGACCTGGTGACCGGCAGCATGATCTTCGAGGCCGCGTCCCTGGAAGACGCCGTCGACGTGGCGCGTACGTGCCCGACATATGAGTTCGGCGGTTCCGTCGAGGTGCGGCCGGTTCAGGACTAAGGCTCGTGGACGAAGGGGCCGCTGCACTGTCATCTGCGGAGCTGGTCGAGGACCTGTTCCGGAAGGAGTACGCGCACCTGGTCAGCGCGCTGACCCGGGTCCTGGGCCCGTCCAGCGTCCCGCTCGCCGAGGACGTCGTCCACGACGCGCTGGTCAGCGCGATGCATGCTTGGCGCTTCGGGTTGCCGCGGGACCCGAAGGCGTGGATCATCCGGGCCGCCCGCAACCGGGCGGTCGACATCATCCGCCGGGAACAGCGCCACCGCTCGTTGCTGCCCGAGCTGGCGACGACGACGGCGCTGACCGCCACGATCGAGGCGGCACTGGCCCCGGCCGCCGAGAGCGCCAGCCAGCTGGCGATGATGTTCGCGGTGTGCGACCCCGGCCTGAACCGCGAGACGCACGTGACACTGATCCTGCGGTGGCTGTGCGGTCTGTCGCCCAAGGAGATCGGCCAGGCGTTCCTGGTCGGCACTCAGACCATCGACCGGCGCCTGCACCGGGGGCGCGGCCGTCTGCGTCAGCTGGGCCGGCTGCCCGACGTGGACGATTTGCCTGACATCGGGGTCCGGCGGGATTCGGTGCTGCGATCGCTGTACCTGCTGTTCAACGAGGGCTACCACGGCAGCAGCCCGCGCGACCCGGTACGTCCGTTCCTGTGCGAGGACGCGCTGCGCCTGACCGGGCTGCTGCTGGACGCCAGGGCGACGGCGCATCCGGACGTGCACGCGCTGGCCGCGCTGTTCTGCTTTGGCGCCGCCCGCCTGCCGGCCCGCCTGGACGAGCACGGTGTGTTCGTCCCCCTGGAGGACCAGGACCGGAGCCGCTGGGACCGGGCGCGCATCGAGCGCGGTCTGATGCACCTGGCCCGCGCGGCTACCGGGGATCACATGTCCCGCTGGCATCTGGAGGCCGGCATCGCCTGCGAGCATGCGATAGCACCATCGATCCAGCAGACCGACTGGGACCGGATCACCGGCTTGTACCAGGTTCTGGCCCGGCAGTCCTGGAGCCCGGTCGTGGCGCTGAACCGCGCGCTGGCCGTGGCCGAACGGGACGGCATCGACGCGGGCCGCCGCGAGCTGATCGCCCTGGCCGGGGAGCGGAAGCTGTCCCGGTATCCCTTCTACTGGGCGGCCCGGGCTGACCTGGACCGGCGGGCCGGCCGCCACACCGCGGCCCGGGAGAACTATGAGCGCGCCATTGCGCTGGCCCGGAGCCCGGCCGAGCGCGTGTCTTTCGAGCGGCGGATCGAGAGCCTGGAAAACTCCTAGCGCGTGTCCGGTTCCGGCGCCCGCCATTCGTCGTCCTGGTGAAGATCACCCGACCAGACCAGGAGAGACCGGTGCCGCAGACGTCAACCAGCCAGGAGCAGAAATGAACGATCTACTCGACACCGCCGTCGCCGCGCACGGCGGCCTGGACCGATGGAATCAGGTCAAGTCGATCACCGTCGACTCCTCTATTACCGGGGCCCTCTGGGCCGTCAAGAGCAAGGGTGACGCGCTCAAGGACGTTCGCTTCGAGGTGGACACCACGCGGGAGCTGGTGACGATGGACTTCGCCGGCCAGGACAAACGGTCGGTCTTTGAACCCCGCCGGGTCGTCTTGCAGCGCCGTGACGGCGCGCTCATCGACGCACGCGAGGACCCGGAGAAGTCGTTTGACGGTCATCAGCTCCAGACCCCGTGGGACGACATCCATCTCGCCTATTTCACCGGGGCGGCGCTGTGGACGTACCTGAATACGCCGTTCCTGTACACCTGGCCCGGATTCGTCACCGAAGAGATCACCCCGATCGAGGCCGGCGGTGAAACGTGGCGGCGGCTGAAGGTGACGTTCCCCGATCACATCAAAAGCCACACCCGCCAGCAGATCTCCTGCTTCGGCCCGGACGGGCTGCTGCGCCGCCATGACTTCACCATCGACATCCTCGGCGGGGCCACCGGGCTGCTCTACGCCACCGGCTACCGCGACATCGACGGCATCATCATCCCCACCACGCGACGGGGCTACGCCTGGCAGGGCGACTACCAGCTCATTCCGGAGCCGCTGCTGGTCGCCATCGACATGAGTGAGATCACCATCCGCTGACCTCAACCACTCAAGAAAGAGAACGACAATGCGCAAACTGATCGAATCGACCCTCGTCTCGCTGGACGGCGTCACCGAAGCGCCCGAACGGTGGGCCAGCTTCGACGCCGAGGCCACGGCGTATTCCCTCGAGCAGCTGGGCAACTACGACGCGTTCGTCATGGGCCGGGTGACCTACGAGAAGTTCCTCGCGAACTGGGGCCACATCGCCGGAGACCCCTACCTCGACCGCATCAGCGCCATGCCCAAGTACGTCGCATCCCGGTCACTGACCCAGACGGCCTGGAATGCCACCCTCCTCGGGCCCGACCCGTCCAGCGCGATCGCCCGGCTGAAGGACCAGCCCGGCAAGGACCTCATCAAGTACGGCACCAGCCGCTTCGACGACACGCTCGTGCGAGATCACCTGATCGACGAGTTCCGCTTCTGGATCATGCCCGTCGTGGCCGGCTCAGGGCAGCGGCTGTTCCAGGACGTGGACACCTCCGGGCTCCACCTCAGGCTCACCGGCGAGAGCAGACTGGGGAACGGGTCGGTGATCCTCACCTATGCGCCCGGCTGACCTCAGTCCGTGACAGCCTTAACCCAGCTACTGTCCCAGCAGCCACCGGCCCGGCGCGATGAGCTTGCGGGCGCCGGCCGGCCCCCACGAACCCGGCGCGTAGGACGCTACCTGCGGCGGGTTCGTCAGCAGCGGCGTGACTGCCTTCCACGCCGCGGCTAGCCCGTCCGGGCGGGTGTACAGCGACCGGTCGCCGATCAGGGCGTCGTGGATCAGCCGGACGTACGGCGGCAGCGGGTCGGCGCCGCGCAGGCCGGACAGCGGGAGCGACGCCGCGCCATGGTCCAGGTCGAAACCGGGACCGGGCTTCTTGGCCACCAGGGACAGGTCGATCTCGCCGTCGCCGGCCAGCGAAAACGACAGCACGTTGGCCTTGGCGGGCAACTGCCCGGCCAGCGGCCCGGGCGGATCGCGCAGGATCAGGCTGACCCGCTGCCTGGTTTCCGCCAGCCGCTTGCCGGTGCGCAGGTAGAACGGCACGCCGCGCCAGCGCGGGTTATCGATCCACAGCCGCGCCGCCACGAACGTGTTCTGCCCGGACTTGGCCGCCACCCCGGGCACCTTGCGGTAGCCGGTGAACTGGCCGAGCACCACCTCGGCCGGGTCGATCGGCCGGAACGACTTGATCACCTTCTCCCGGGCGGCCTGCAGGTCCAGCGCGCCCAGGCTGGCCGGCGGCTCCATCGCCACCTCGGCAGCCACCTGGAACAGGTGCGTGACGAGCATGTCGAGCACCGCGCCGGTCGCGTCGTAGAACACCGAGCGGTCGGTGATGCCGAGCTTCTCCGGCACGTCGATCTGCACCGACTCGACGTGCTGGCGGTTCCATATCGCGTCGAACAGGCCGTTGGCGAAGCGTAGCGTATGCAGGTCCTGGGTGGCCTCCTTGCCCAGGAAGTGGTCGATCCGGTAGACCTGCTGCTCGTCCAGGACCGAGTGGACGACCCGGTCCAGGCTGCGGAACGACTGCGGTGACGTGCCGAACGGCTTCTCGTACACCACCCTGGCGTTGGCGGCCAGCCCGTGCTGGCCGAGCGCCCTGGTCAGCTCCTCGAACGCCACCGGCGGCACCGCCAGGTAGTGCACGAGCTGCGGGTCGCCGCCCAGCGCCTCGCGCGCCTTGGCCAGGTCGTCCAGCAGGCTGCCGGGGCTGTCGCTGGTGAAGCCGCCGCCGGCGAAGAACACCCGCTCGGCGAAGGCCTTCCACTCCTTCTTGGCCGGCTTCGGGCCGAACTCGCTGAGCACATCCCGCACGTGCTTGCGGAAATCCTCGTGCGCGACGTCGCCGCGGCCGTTGCCTACCAGCAGCCACTGCTTCGGCAGCAGGCCCTCCTGGGCGAGCCGGTAGAAGGCCGGCAGGACCAGCCGCTTGGCTAGGTCGCCGGTCGCGCCGAACAGGATAAAGACCGTCGGCCCCAGGTCCGGGCCGCTCTTCATTGTCGCTGGCATGCATGACAACCTACGTGACCGCCCGGGCGGGAGCCGGTCTAGGGTGGGGACGACGCCAGATCGAAGACGCCTGACGATCGAACCGATGAGGAGATTCCATGCCAACTCGCACCGCACGTACTGGCTGGACCGGGACCCTGGAGCAGGGCGTGGGCAAGGTTGAGCTGACGAGTTCCAAGCTCGCCACGTTCGAGGTGTCCTTCCCCAGGCGGGCCGCTGAGGACGCCGGGGGATTTACCAGCCCGGAGGAGCTCATCGCGGCCGCCCACTCCTCCTGCTACGCCATGCAGCTGTCCGCGCTGGTCGCCCAGGCCGGCGGCACCCCGCAGGCGCTGGACGTGCAGGCCGACGTGTCGCTCGGCCCGGACCCGGCCGGCGGCTTCAGGCTCACCGGCATCAAGCTCACCGTCCGCGGCGAGGTGGACGGCCTGAACGCGGAGCAGTTCGCCCAGGCCGCGCAGGCGGCCAAGGAAGGCTGCCCGGTCAGCAAGGCGCTCACCGGCGTGGACATCACGCTGGACGCCGCCCTTGAGGAGTAGAGCCCTCGAGGAATAACAGGGCCAGGCCGCCGTCGACCGGGACGACCGCCCCGGTCATGGCGCTGCCGCCGTCCCCGGCCAGGAACGCGATGACCGCGGCCACCTCGGCCGGGGACACCAGCCGGCCCAGCGGCTGCTGGGCCGCGAAGGCCCCGGCCGCGGGCAGGCCATAGAGCCGGGCGCTCTCGTCCAGCATCGGGGTCTGCGTCGAGCCCGGGCTGACCGCGTTCGCGGTGACGCCGATGCCGCCGAGTTCGGCGGCCAGCGCGCGGACGAACCCGGTCACCCCGGCCTTGGCCGCGCAGTACGCGGCGAGCATCGGCAGCCCGCGGGTGGCGGCGGCCGAGGCGACGGCGACGAACCGGCCGCGGCGCGGCTCCGGGCGGCGGAGCAGGGCCGGCACGGCCACGCGGGCCAGGTTCAGCACGCCGCCGAGGTCGACGTCGAGCACCGCCCGTTCCTGCCCGGGCGGGACCTGCCAGGCCGGGACCCCGCCGGCGATGACGCCCGCGGCCGCGACCGCCGCGTCCAGGCCGCCCCAGCGCTCCGCGGCCAGCCGCACCGCCGCGGCCAGCGCGTCCGGGTCCCGCACGTCGGCCTCGACGGCCGCGACCGCGGCCGGATCCGGCGCCGCCGCGACCACCCGGTCCAATTCGGCCCGTGTGCCCAGCGGGTACGGCAGCGCCGGGTCGTCGGCGCACCGGTCCACCGCGACCACCCGCCAGCCGTCCGCGGCCAGCGCCGCGACCGTGGCCGCGCCGATGCCCCGCGCCGCGCCCGTGACGAGCGCGACCCGGCCGGTCACGGCGACGGACAAATCGGGCTCCCTTGCTTAATAGGTGAAGATCGCGCCCAGGGCGGGAGCGACGTAGGTGTAGCCGCCGATCCGGCGCAGCCGTCCGTGACCGAGGCGGGCCAGCTCGCGGGCGAGTTCGGCGTCCTGCTCGCCCGAGGTGTCGAGCAGCACGTCCAGCCGCGGCAGCCGGGCCGCGAACGGCCGCGGGTCCGGGCCGGCGTTGTGCACGCAGTCGGACAGCAGCACCGCCCGCGCGTCGCGGGCCGGCACCCGGGCCAGCTCGCGCGCTGCCACCCGCAACGGCCAGGCGATGTTGGTCAGCCCCTTAGCCGGGATGCGCAGCATCGTATCGAGCAGCGCCTGCGGCGGCACGTGCCGGCCCAGCCGGCTCAGCACGGCCGCGTCGGACCAGAACGCGATCACCGCCAGGTCGTCCCGGCTCAGCTCGGCGGCCAGCGCGCCGACGGTGGCGGCGGCGGTGCGGACCCGCTCGCCCCGCATCGAGCCGGACACGTCGACCAGCAGCAGCACGCTGCGCCTGGTCCGGACCCGCTCCCGGACGATGATGTCGTCCTCGTCCGGCAGCGGGTGCTCCACCAGCTGCGCCACCGTCCGGTCCAGGTCGATGTCGTCCGAGCCGCCCCGGTACCGCAGGCTGGCCAGCTCGCCAAGGCCGCGCCGCGCGGTGACGTCCCGGCGCGGCCGGGGCACCGCGAGCCGGGCGGCGATCTGCCGGGCGCGGCGCAGTGCCTCCGGGTCGGGCCCCTCGCCGTCCGGGACGGCGGAGAGCCCGGACCGTTCGGTAGTCAGGGCGGGCCCGCCGCTGCCGGCCCGCGGCCCGCCCGGACGCCCGCCCCGGTCACCGGTCAGGACCAGGTCCCCGGCCCCGCCCCGGCCGGACACGTCGAGCAGCCGCGGCTCCGCGTCGACGGTCTCGTCCAGGAAGATCCGGCCGGACAGCGCGACCACCATCGCGTCGTACACCAGCTCGGCGTATTCCCCCGGGCCGTGCAGCTCCAGCAGCTGCCCCGCGACCAGGGTGAGGTCGATGGCGCCGCGCACGCTGCTGCCCTGCCGGATGTCCGGGTGCTCGCGGGTGGCCCGGGTGCCCGCCACGGCGTCTGCGACCAGCCGCTGGTACAGCCCGGGGGCGACCGATGGCAGCGGCGCCCGCAAGGCCACGATGCCGCGCTCGGCCGCCGCGTCCTGGTAGCCGATGGCCAGCCGGCAGATGCGGTCGTGCACCGACGTGGACAGCCGGGTCGTGCCCACGTTGCCGATCAGCTTGGACGGGGTGAGGTCGGTGTTGCCCTCGACGAAGACCATCGGGATGCCCCATTCGGCCGTGATGGCCCGCAGCAGGGTGCTCTTGCTGGTCCCCGGCGGTCCCTCCAGGATGATGTCGCGGCCCGCGGCCACCGCCGCGAGCACGAGGGTGAGCTCACGCTCGCGGCCGACCAGGTGCGCGGCGACCCGGTCGTAGACCGCCGCCAGGCTCGGGCCATCTCGTCCTGCCATGCTCGGAAAGCCTCCTCCTCCCTCTACCTGATCGTGTTGCCCGCGTCGACGGTGAACTCAAGGCCGGTGACGTAGCGGGCCTCGTCCGAAGCCAGGAACAGCACCGCGTTGCTGATGTCGCGCGGGTCCACGCTCTCCACCGGCAGCGAGTTCATGAAGATCGGGCCGAGGTTGGGATCGCGGTTGATCAGCGGCTCGAGGCCGCCCAGGCCGTCGGCCATCGGCGTGTCCACCCCGGTCGGGTGCACGGTGTTGACCCGGATGCTGTGCCGGGCCAGCTCGTTGGCCATGCTCCTGGCGATGCCGACCACGCCGTGCTTGGCCGCCACGTACGGGGCCGTCCAGGGCAGCCCCTTGATGCCGGCCGTCGAGCTGGTGCAGATGATCGAGCCGCCGCCGGCCGCGATCAGGTGCGGCACGCTGACCACCATGGTGTTCCAGACCCCGGTCAGGTTGGTGTCCAGGGTGTCCTGCCAGACCTGCGGGGTCACCTCGTCCCAGCTCTGGACGGTGCAGATGCCCGCGTTGGCGCTGACGATGTCCAGCCGGCCGAGCTGGGCCACCCCGCCGTCGACCGCGGCCTTCAAGGCGGCGGCGTCCCGCACGTCGGCCACCGTGGCCACGATCCGCCGGTCCAGCGCCTCCACCGCCTTGACCGTCTCGGCCAGGTCCGCCTCGGTCGCCAGCGGGTACGGCACGTCGTCGTAGTCGCGGCAGATGTCGATCCCGATGATGTCGGCGCCCTCCTCGGCGAGCCGGATGGCGTGCGACCGGCCCTGCCCCCGCGCGGCCCCGGTGATGAAGGCGACCTTGCCCGCTACTCGTCCAGCCATTTATGACCTCTACTTCTTGTTGGTGAAGCCCGCGTCGACCGGCAGCGTGACGCCGGTGACGTAGCGGGCGTCGTCGGATACCAGCCAGACGATCGCGTTGGAGATGTCGACCGGCTCGACCATGTCGACCGGGAGCGCGTTGGCCGTTTCGGCCAGGTCGTCGGGCGTAGCCATCGGGTAGGCCACGCTGCCGACCTGGGCACAGATGTCGACCGCGATGATGTCCGCGCCCTCCTGCGCCAGCCGGACGGCGTGCGACCGCCCCTGGCCGCGGGCCGCGCCGGTGATGAAGGCGACCTTGCCCTCGAGCTTCCCAGCCACTTACGTCACTCCTTTCACAGATGCTCGCGCAGCTCCCACCGTGCCCGGCCCCGGGTCCGGGTCAGGGACGGAAGCCGGCCAGCGGATTCTCGTCGCAGGCACGATCCGGTCTGTGCCTGACCGGCCCGGGTCTGACCGGCCCGGGGCCGGCGGGTCGGCGGCCGATGGACACCGGCACCGGCCGGGAACGGTGCGAATGATTGCCGAACGGTCTGGGCACGGGGGCCCCGGCGACGGCCGCGAGCGCGCGCTCGCCGTGCCCCTTGACGCACTCCGGGTCGGGGCCGTCCAGCGGCAGCCCGGTGAAGAACTTGGCCGCCATGCACCCGCCGCGGCACGAGTCGTAGGCCGAACACGACTGGCAGGCGCCCCCGGTCTGCGGCCGGCGCAGCCCGGCGAACAGCTCGGAATCCCGCCACACCGCGGTGAATCCGCCGGGGCCGCGGACGTTCCCGGCCAGGAAGTTCTCGTGGATGGCGAACGGGCACGCGTAGACGTCGCCGACCGGGTCGATCAGGCAGACCACCCGGCCCGCGCCGCACAGGTTCAGGCCGGGCAGCGGGTCGCCGTAGGCGGCCAGGTGGAAGAACGAGTCGCCGGTCAGCACCTGCGCGCCGCGGGCCACCAGCCAGTCGTAGAGCTGCCGCTGCTGGCTCGCGATGGGGTGCAGCTCGTCCCACACGTCCGCGCCGCGGCCGGACGGCCGCAACCGGGTCAGCCGCAGCTGCGCGCCGAACCGTTCGGCTATCGCCATGAAGTCATCCAGCTGGCCGGCGTTCTGCCTGGTCACCACCACCGAGATCTTGAAGCCTTGGCACCCGGCCTGGGCCAGGTTCTGCATCGCCCGCAGCGCGGTGGCGTACGAGCCAGGCCCGCGGACCGCGTCGTTGACCTCGGCGGTCGCGCCGTCCAGCGAGATCTGCACGTCGACGTAGTCGCTGGCGGCCAGGCGGCGGGCTCGCCCGGGCGTGATCTTGATCCCGTTGGTGGAGAACTTCACCCCGACACGGTGCGCGGTGGCGTAGTCGACCAGGTCCCAGAAGTCGGGCCGGACCGTGGGCTCGCCGCCGCCGATGTTCACGTAGAACACCTGCATCCGCTCCAGCTCGTCGATCACCGCCCGGCACTCGGCGGTGGTCAGCTCGCGCGGGTCGCGCCGCCCCGAGCTGGACAGGCAGTGCACGCAGGCCAGGTTGCACGCGTAGGTCAGTTCCCAGGTCAGGCAGATCGGCGCGTCCAGGCCGTACTGGAACTGCTCGACGAGAGGGAGGGTCATGCCGGCTCCCGCGGGCGGATCATCTGGGAGCTCGCCAGCGTCTGCAGGGCGGTGGCGTACGCGGGCAGTTCGGCCGGTGTCAGGCCGGCCCGCCGGCAGGCTTCCCGCGCGCTGGGCGCGTCGCCGAGTTCGCTGATCACGGTGAGCAGCGCGGGGCTCTTCAGGAACGACAGGCGGCGGGTGCCGAAGTGGTAGAGCAGCGCCCCGAACCGTTCCGGCCGGACCGACACCTGCGGGTGCAGCTGCCAGGGGCGGTCGAGATCAAAGGATTCCGCCGCCCGCGGCGGTGTCTCAGTAAACACCGCACATGCCGTCGATGGAGACCTCTTCTACCAGCAGCTCGGCCTCTGCTAGTTCGGTTTCTGCTAGTTCGGTTTCTGTTAGTTCGCTCTGGGCCAGCCCGGGTTCCGCGGCCGGGACCTCGATGACGTCAGCGATTGCGACACGCTCGCTCATGGCGCTCTCCCTAGCTGCGCAGACGTGGACAATGGATGCGGCGGCACCATTTCCGTCACGCGGTGACGAATATAATCCGCATGTTAACGTCACCTTGTGCCATAAGCAAGGCTTGTCCCGGAGGCAACGGTGTTGACCAGCAAGACGGCGGAGGTAGCGGGCGGGCGGCGTGGTCGGCCGCCCGGTACCAGTCGGCGCGAGCTGGAGCTGATCGCGCTGCGCCTGTTCACCGAGCAGGGCTTCGACAACACCACCATCGAGCAGATCGCGGCGGAGGCCGGCGTCAGCAAGCGGACGTTCTTCCGTTACTTCGGCTCAAAGACCAGCGTGCTGTGGAGCGAGTTCGACCACGAGGTGGACGTGATCCGGGCGGCCCTGGCCGGGGTGCCGGCCGGGGTGCCGATGATGGACGCCATCCGCCGGGCCGTGGTCGCGGCCAACCACTACGGGCCGCAGGACGTCCCCGAGCTGCGGATGCGGATGAACCTGATCGGCAACGTGCCCGCGCTGCAGTCCAGCGCCGCCCTGCACTACGACGCGTGGGAGCGGGCCATCAGCGACTTCGCCGCCACCCGGACGGGCCAGCCCGCCGACTCGCTCTACCCGCTCGCCGTCGGCCGCGCCACCCTGGCCGCCTGCCGCGCGGCCTACGACCGCTGGTCCGCCCGCGCCGACGCCGACCTGACCTTTTACCTGGACGCCGCCCTGGCCGCCCTGGCGGCGGGCTTCGACCCGGACATGATCCGGGCCAGCGCCCAGGCGCTCGGCCAGAACATCCCCCGCCGCGCCAGCACCTGATTTCTGGGCTCGAGGCGGCCAGCCGGGACCGGCTAGCTGACTGACTGCTCCGAATCCGTCCAAGGAGGTCGCATCGCGCCACAGCGGGTAGACAATGTGAGCATGAGCAGTCAGACGGGGGGGCGTAAGCCCGGTGCGGTGCGGACCGCGGAGTTCGATGTCGCCGAGGCGAGGAAGGCGTTCTTCCTCATGGTCGGCTTCATCGCGCTGATCTGGATACTGCAGATTTTCAACTGGGCAGGGCACTACCGGCTCGACTATGACTACGGCGTCCTGCCGCGCAACATCGGGCGGCTGCCGCAGATCTTCTCGGCGCCGTTCCTGCATTTCTCCTGGGATCACATCGAGGGGAATTCGGGGCCACTGTTCGTCTTCGGGTTTCTCGCCGCCTACCGCGGCGTGACCAAGTTCCTCGGCGTGACACTGGTCGTCGCGCTCACCAGCGGTCTGGCGGTCTGGCTCTTCCAGGGCAACAGCGAGCTCACCGTGGGGGCGAGCGGGCTCATCTTCGGATACTTCGGCTACGTACTGTCCCGCGGCCTCATCGACAGGAACCTCATCGACGCGCTCGCCGCGGTGGTCATGGCGCTGTCCTACGCCTACATCCTGACCGTGGCGATACCGGGGACGCCCGGCGTGAGCTGGATAGGCCACCTGGGCGGGCTGATCGGCGGAGTCGCCGCGGGGTGGATCTTCCGGTCCCGGCGCGCGGTGTCCGGGAAGGGCCGGGGCAAGGTCTCCGGCGACTCCGGCGGCCGTCCGCCCGCCAGCACGGTGGCGGTACCCGCGGACAACCCGCGCGCGGACCTGCACAAGGAGCTAGGCGACCTGGGCCTGTAGGTCCAGGCCGGCCGAGCTGAGCAGGGAAGCCTCCAGCACGGCCTGCCTGCGCCGGGGGTCCATCAGGTTGGCGCCCATGACGGCGAGGTCGCGCGGGCCCGGCGTCACGACCGTGACCCGCTTGCCCTGCGCGCCGAGCGCCCTCGCCTGGCGGAGCAGCGCACCGGTGAACACCTGCCTGACCCGGCGCTCGAGGCGCAGGTGCGGCTGGAACGGATGGTCGGGTTCGGTGCTGGCCATCGGCGCTAGCACGTACACCTCTTGCACGTCGGTGCCGGCCAGCACGCTGAGCGAGGTGGCCGAGCGGACGCCCCCGTCCACGTAACGCCGGCCGCCGATGCGGGCCGGCTCGTACCAGCCCGGTATCGAGCAGGAGGCGACCACGGCGTCGGCCAGCGACGCGGGCGGGGCGCCCGGGTGGCCGAACAGCACCCGCTGCCCGGTGTCATAGTCCATGGCCACGATCCAGGTGCGGCCGTCGGCCCAGTTCCCGGCGTCTTCCGGATCACGCTCGCTCAGCGCGCCGATCAGCGACCGGAGCGCCACATGCCGCCCCCGGCCGTGCGGCAGCCAGCCGCTCGCCCCCACCCAGGGCGGTACCTGGAGAAGCAGCGCCGCGCGCGCCAGGGGCAGCGATCCGGGGCGCAGTTGCGGCCACGGCGGCAGCGGCCCGTCCTGCTCGGCGAGCACCATGGATTCGCTCAGCCTCCCGGTGATGTCCCCGGCCTGCCAGGCTACGATCTCGTCCAGCGACGCGCGGCAGCGCAGCGCGGCGGCCAGCACGCTGCCCGCGCTCGTCCCGACGAGGAGATCGACGTCGGCGGCGGGGAGCCGCTCGTGCAGGCGGACCAGGGCTCCGGTCATCCAGGCCGCGCCGAGCACGCCGCCCGCGCCTAGTACCAGGGCGGTCCGGGGACGGCCGCGGCCTATCACCCGATCAGGACCAAAGACCACAGCAGGCACATTCGCCTCCGCAACCAACCCGCACAGGTGATGGGGTTACCTCAGGGTAACTGTAAGAGGCGCGGGAGCGGTGAATAATACAGCCGCGAGGCTCCCAGCTAGGGCGTCCGACCACGGAGCCGACGGCGGGACCGATGAGTTCCGGTCCCGGCGAGAGGTCATACCCTTCGACGGTTCCGCCGAGGACGAGAAGAAGGGTATCCATGTCCGAACTCATCGCCGACTTGTTCATCAGCGTCGACGGCTGCGCCAAGGGCAGTCGCTCACCCGCCTACTTCGGATTCGGCGGCCCCGATCTCGACCGCTGGATCGGCGATCAGATGAAGCGGCCGCAACGGCACCTCATGGGCCGGAAAACCTACGAGGCGCTGGCCGCGTTGCCGGAACCCGTTCACGACGAGGGCTCGTTCAGCCTGGCGGCCACGCCCACCACGGTGTTCTCCCGGACCCTGCGGGCGGTTTCGTGGCCGCAGGCCACGATCAGCGACGACCTCACGGGTACCGTCGGCCGGCTGAAGGCCGGGGATACCGACCTGCGCACCATCGGCAGCCTGTCGCTGGTCAGTCAGCTGCTCGGGGCGGGACTCGTCGACCGCCTCAGGCTGCTCGTCTTTCCGCTGATCGCCGGGGAGACCGGGCAGGAGCCGGCGTTCGCCCGGTTGCCCGACATCGGCCTCGACCTGGTGGGGCAGTCCCTGCTCGACGGGCGGATCGTGCTCTCCGAGTACCGCCCGTCGGGCGTGCCCCCGTACGCCAGCTAGCCCAGGGCCGCGCCGACCACGCCGGTAACCGCGGCCGTCACCGTGCCGCCGGTGCTGGCCGCCGTGCCGCTGCCCGCGCTGACCGCACTGCCGACGGTGGTGGTCGCCCCGGACACCGCGCCGCTGACCGTGCTGCCCGCACTGGCAGCCGTGCTCGCCGCAGTGCTCGCCGCCGTACTCGCGGTGCTGGCGGCACTCCCGGCCACGCCCGTGACGGCGGAACTGGCTGTGTCGGCCACGCCCGCGACCGTGCCGGTGACGCCGGACACTGTGCCGAGCGCGCTGCTGGTAGCGCCGGTGACCGTGGTGGCGGCCGTGCCCGCCAGGCTGCCGGCGGTACCGTTTACAGCACCGGTGAGCCCGGTCACGGTACTGTCCACCGTGCCAGCCAGCGGGCCAGCGCCGCCTCCGTCCGCTCCTCCGCCTCCTCCGCCTCCGCGCCGGTCACCTGCGTGGTGGCCGACCGGAGAACCTGAGTTCGTCGCCGGGTCGGCGGCCCGCACCGTGACGTGCGACGGGGCCGCGGGGAGCGGCGTCACGTTGACCGCGAACAGCATGCCGCCCGCCACGGCCACGCTTGCCGCCGCGCCCGTGGCCGCGGTCACCGGATGCCAGCGCACGGCCCGCCAGTGCGCGGCCAGCCCAGCGCGCAGGACGTGCCGCCCGCCGTGCAGCGCGGCGGACGTGCCGGCCAGCGCGATCGGGGCCAGGATGGTGCCGAGCTTGCGGTTGAGCTCGGAGAGCTCGGTGAACAGGTCCTGGCAGGCCGGGCAGTGCCCGAGGTGGGCCTGCATGGCCGCCTGGCGGCGCGGGCTCAGCCGGCCGCGGGCTCCGGCGCCGAGGTCCTCGGCGCACGCGCGGCACGACGCCGGGATGTTCGTGCCGATGTGCTCCTGCAGGTAGGCCTGCCGGAGTCCCTCCCTGGCCCGCATCGCCAGCGCGGAAACCCCGTTGCCGGACAGGCCGAACACCGGTGCCACCTCGGCGGGCGCCTTGCCCTCGACCTCCAGCTGCCACAGCACCGCGCGCCACCGCTCCGGCAACCGGGAGAAGGCCCCGACGATCAGGCGGGCCTCGGCGCGGGCTTCGGCCTCGGTCTCCGCATCGCCGCTGAACCCCGAGGTCAAGAGGGCCGAACGGTCGCCGGCTTCCTCATCCAGGTCCCCGATCACCGTCACCCGGTGCCGGGCGGCCATCCAGTCGTTCGCCAGGTTGCGCACGGCCGCGAGCAGGTACGGGCGGAACGCGTGATCGGGTCCGCCACCCGTCCGGATGGCGGCCAGCACCCGTGCGAACGCCTCGGCCACGATGTCGTCGGCCACGTCGGGCGGCACCATCGAAAGCGCCAGCCCGCGGGCGGCGGGGGCGTACTCGACGTACAGCTCCCCGTACGATCGGCCGGCCGCGGCGCCATCCGGCGCACCCCGCCTTCCTGACATAAACCCTCCGCCACTGCGCTGTGCGAACGGCCGGAGGGGTGGTCCCGCGGCCAGTTCTTCCGATTGTCCGATAGGCGGCAGTTCGCGGATATCTGCTCCCCGCGATCGGGGCGGCTAAACATACAGCGTGGCTAGATATAAATAATCTGGCCCGTGTGAGCGCGCTTCACCATCGGGACGGGCATGCGCCGAGGAGCGGCGTGGTGCTCTCCGCAGCGATAACGCTGGCGATATCGCCGCAGGTCAGCGACACTATACGAATGGGGGATCAAAGACCGCGGCCGGAGGCTGACCGGATCCTGGTGGCTCAGCTGACCGGCGAGGCGCGGCATCGAGCCAGGTGGCGTCCGCTCACCGAGGACGAGGAAGCCGCCGCGCTGGCCGAACTCCGCGCGCTGGCTGACGGCCGGGCCGACCTGCTGGCCCAGGTGGCCGGGATCTTCGAGGGGACATCCGAGGGCGAACCAGACGAGCCGCTGGCCCGGTCCGCCGCGCGACTGTGCCGCCTGGCCGGGGCCGACACCGACGCCATACCGGCCTGGATCGAGGAGGGCCGCCGCCGCTCGGCGAACGCCAGGCGTCCGCCGTTCTCCAGCTAGGGCCAAGCCGACCTGGCTAGGGCCAGGCCGGCCCTCGAGATCTAGGTGCGGCCAGGCTCAGAACGGGGGTTCGTCGGTAAAGCCGCTGCCGCTGCGGCTGCCGCTGCCGCCGTCGGATGCCCACGGGTCGGTGTCCCCGCCGCCCTGGCCGCCGCCGGAGGACCGGCCGCCGGGGCCGCCCTGGTCCCTTTGCCCCCCGCCGGCACCGTTACGCGAGGCCCGGTTGACCTTGGCCGAGGCGTTCCGCAGCGAGGGGCCGACATCGTCGACCTCCACCTCGTACACGGTCCGCTTCTCGCCCTCCTTGGTCTCATACGACCGCTGCCGCAGCCGCCCCGAGACGATCACCCGCATCCCCCGGGTCAGCGACTCGGCCACGTTCTCCGCCGCCTGCCGCCACACGACCGCTGCCGCAGCCGCCCCGAGACGATCACCCGCATCCCCCGGGTCAGCGACTCGGCCACGTTCTCCGCCGCCTGCCGCCACACATTGCAGGTCAGGAACAAACTGTCCCCGTCCTTCCACTCACCCGTGGAGTTGTCCCGGAACCTGGGCGTGGACGCCACCCGGAACTTCGCCACCGGCTGCCCCGACGGGGTGAACCGCAGTTCCGGGTCGTCAACGAGGTTGCCCGCGATCGTGATCTGGGTGTCGCCTGCTGCCATCTGTCTGCTCTCCATAACCCTGGCGCTCTTCGTGTCAGCTCTCATCTTCCACCGGACCACTGACATTTCTGGCCGCATTGGCCGAGGTGACGTACCGTCGGGAAAATGGTGCTCAGTCCCGACGGTGCCGTCCTGCTGCTGATCGACCTGCAGGAGCGGCTCATGCCCGTCATCGCCGATCACGAGGTCGTCGTGGCCAGGGCCGTGCGGCTCGCGGAGGCGGCGACGCTGCTGGACGTGCCGGTCCGCGCCACCGAGCAGAACCCGGCCGGCCTGGGCCGGACCGTGCCGCCGCTGTCCGGCTACCCGCAGGCGGTCCTGGCCAAGACGACGTTCTCGGCGGCCGGTGATCCCGGCTTCGCCGCGCTGCTGCCCGCCGAGGGGGAGATCGTGGTGGCCGGGGTCGAGGCGCACGTGTGCGTCCTGCAGACGGTGCTCGACCTGCTCGACGCCGGCCGCCGGGTGGTGTGGGCGGCGGACGCGACCGGCTCGCGCGACCCGGCCGACCGGGCGGCTGCCATCGACCGCGCCCGCCAGCACGGCGCGGAGGTCGTGACCTCGGAGATGGTGCTGTTCGAGTGGCTGCGCGACGCCGGCCATCCGAGATTCCGCGAGGTGCACAAGCTCCTCAGGTAACGGGACCACTCCGCTACGGTGGGGCCATGCATCCGGGACCTGGCCCGCTGGCGCTGGTGGGCAGCGGTGAGTACCTGGCCGTCATGGCGGGTGTCGAAGGCGCCCTGATCGAGGGGCGTCCGCCCCGTTACGTCCAGATCCCGACCGCGGCGGCGCCCGAGGGGCCGGACCGGCTGCAGTACTGGCTCGACCTGGGCGCCGCGCAAGCCGAACGTCTCGGCGTGGAGCAGGTTCCGGTGGTGGTCAGGGACCGCGACGAGGCCGGATCCGCGGACCTGGCCGCCCTGATCGAGGGCGCCGGTCTGGTCTACCTGTCCGGCGGCAACCCGCAGTTCCTGGCCCGGACCCTGCGCGGCACCCGGGTCTGGGCCGCCATCGAGGCCGCCTGGCGGTCGGGCGCGGCGCTGGCCGGCTGCTCCGCCGGGGCGATCGCGCTCACCGACTGGGTCCCCGCCGTCCGTACTCCGGCCCGCGCGCCCGAGCCCGGGCTCGGCGTGCTGCCGTGGCTGCGCGTCCTGCCGCACTTCGACCGGATGCGGTCCTGGGCGCCGGACCTGGCCGCCCGGGCCGCGGCGGGCGCGCCCCCCGGCACCACCGTGATCGGCGTCGACGAGGACACCGCGATCGTCGACCTGTCCGGCGGTGGCCGCAGCTGGCAGGTGCACGGCCGGCAGCAAGCCTGGATCCTGACCGGCGGCCAGGATGACGGCGCCGGCCAGGATCAGGGCACCGGCCGGCAGCACAGCACCGGCCAGCCGTTCCCGGCCGGGACTAATATCAAGGTTGACTTATATAAGTGGATCTTGATATTTTCCGGGTGTGCATGCGTTCGATGTGCTCGGCGACCCGGTGCGCCGGCGGATGCTCGAGCTGCTCGCCGAGGGTGAGCTGAGTTCCGGCGCGATCGGCGCGGTCGTCCAGCGGGAGTTCGGGATCACCCAGCCGGCCGTATCCCAGCACCTCAAGGTGCTCAGGGACAGCGGGCTGGCCACCGTCCGTCCGGCCGGGACCCGGCGGCTGTACGCGGTGAACTCCGAACCACTGCGAGAACTCGACGCGTGGCTCGACCGCTTCCGGCGCTTCTGGACACCGCACCTGGAGGCGCTGGGCACCGAACTGGCCCGGGGCAGGCGCGACCGCCGCCTCGGCCGTACACCACCGAACGAGAGGGGAAAGAACCCATGATCGACGTGACCCAGCAGATCAACGCCGTCCGGCGCCGGGTCGGCACCCGGGTGCTTGAGGCGGGCGAGGCGCGTACCGTCACCATCAGCCAGACCTACGCCGCCGCGGTCGAGGACGTCTGGGACGCCTGCACCAGCGCCGAACGCATCCCGCGCTGGTTCCTGCCGGTATCCGGCGAGCTGAAGCTCGGCGGCCGCTACCAGCTCGAAGGCAACGCGGGCGGCACCATCGAGGGCTGTGACCCGCCGAAGATCTTCTCCGCCACCTGGGAGTACGACGGCGAGGTGAGCTGGATCGAGGTCCGTTTCGCCGCCGAGGCGGCCGACCGAACGCGGCTGGAGATCGAGCACATCGCGCACGTCAGCGACGAGCGCTGGGCGGAGTTCGGCCCGGCCGCGGTGGGCATCGGCTGGGACTCGGCGATCCTGGGCCTGAGCCTGCACCTGTCCGGCGGCCCGGCCATGGACCCCGCGGAGGGAATGGCGTGGGCCGCGTCCGCCGAGGGCAAGGAGTTCATGAGGCTCAGCGGCGAGCGCTGGTGCGAGGCGCACATCGCCAGCGGTGGGGACGAGGCCGAGGCACGCGCGATGGCCGGGCGGACCATCGCCGCCTACACCGCCACGCCGGGCTGACCGACCTGTAGGAGCAGCCGGAGCACGAGGGCGAGCGGCGGCCAGGCGGCGTGGCCGCCGCGGGTCACCGCGTAGGACCGGAGGACCACGTCGGGCTGGCGCAGCCGCCGCAGCGTCACCCCGCGGACCGCAGGCCGTCCGGCCGGGAGCAGGCCGACCCCCAGGCCCGCCAGGATCATGTCATACACCAGGTCCAAGCTGTCCGCGCGCTGCGTGATCCGCGGCTCGAAGCCGGCCAGCGAGGCCACGATGCGCACCACGTCCCCGTCGGCTGTGTTGCGTGAGTTGACGATCCACGCGTCGTCCCGGTACCGGCGGAAGACCTCCACCGCGGTTCCGCGCGGGCCCGGCCCGGACGGCGTGCCCAGGTGCCACGGAGTACTGGCCAGCGGCTCGGCCTGCAGGTCGCGGCCGAACCCGACCGGCGCCAGGTTGTAGTCGTAGGTCAGCGCGAGGTCGACCTTGTCCGCCGCGAGCAGGCCGAGCGCCTCGGCCGGCTCCTGCTCGAGCAGGTGCAGCCGGACCTCCGGCTGCCGTCCGGCCAGCATCCGGACGACCGGCAGCAGGACCTGGCGGAACGCCGAGGCGTAGGCGGCCACCCGGACCGTCCCGGCCGGCGGGGCCTCCGGGTCTAGGTCGCGGCGGGCGGCCTCGACCGCGGCCAGGATGGTGACGGCGTGGCCGGCCAGCCGGCGCCCGGCCGGGGTCAGCCGCACCCGCCGCCCGTCCGGCTCGATCAGCGCCGTGCCCGCCTCCCGGGCCAGCGCCGCGATCTGCTGCGACACGGTGGACGTGGTGACCTGCATCGCCTCGCCGACCTCGCGCATCGAGCCGAGGCGGGACAGCTCGAGCAGCAGCTCGAGCCGGCGCGGGTCCACGAGATAAATCATTCATTATCCATGAACGGTATGTCCATTAATCTCACGTGGACACGGACGATTCCGTCGTATCTACTGGCCATCATGATCAAGGGCGCGACGCCGGCCCGCACCGGCACCCTGATGGCCGTGGGCTCGATGACCTGCGTCCAGATCGGCCTGGCGCTGTCGGTCCCGCTGTTCGGCCGGCTCGGCCCGCTGGGCACGGTCTGGCTCCGGCTGGCCTGGGCGTCGGTGATCCTGCTGGTCGCGGTGCGTCCCCGGCCGTGGCGGTTCCGGCGCCCGATCCTGCTCGCCGCGATCGCCCTGGGCGTGGTGACCGGCGGGGTGACCATGCTGTTCATGGCGGCCATCGCCCGGATGCCGCTCGGGACGGCCAGCGCCCTGGAGTTCCTCGGCCCGCTCGGCGTGGCCGTCGCCCGGGGCCGCGGCCGCCGCCGGCTGCTCTGGCCCGGCCTGGCCGCGGCCGGCGTGCTGGTCCTGACCCACCCGTGGCAGGGCGGCGGCGACCCGCTCGGCATCGTCTTCGCGCTCGGCGCGGCCGCCTGCTGGGCCGCCTACATCCTGCTCACCCAGGCGGTCGGGGACGAGGTGGCGGGCCTGGCCGGGCTCGCGGTGTCCATCCCGGTGGCGGCGCTGGTCTCGACCCCGTTCGCGGCGCCCGAGATCAGCCGGGCGCTCACGCCGCAGCTGCTGCTGATCGGTCTCGGCCTGGCGCTGCTGCTGCCGGTCATCCCGTTCGGCCTGGAGATGTACGCGCTGCGGCGGCTGACCACGGCGGCGTTCGGCACCCTGATGTGCCTGGAGCCGGCGCTGGCCGTGCTGGCCGGGCTGGTGCTGCTCGGGCAGGTGCCCGGGCTGTCGGCGCTGGCCGGCGTCGCCCTGGTGGTGGCGGCCGGGCTGGGCGCCGTACGGACCGGCGCGCGCCAGGACGAAACACACGTTCGAATTGAATCCGAACGGGTCGGGGTGCCCGCCATCTGTAACTAGAGCAGCCGCAGCTGGCGGTCCGCGGGACGGCGCGGACGCCGGGGCGAGGTGAGCCC
>WNGE01000734.1_pt1 | contig 43563 bp, 55 predicted proteins | sample 5400651 | NCBI WGS metagenome assembly WNGE01 (sample SAMN13153370, study PRJNA577476) | soil metagenome | isolation source: 60 cm soil or saprolite under grassland replicate 2 | place: USA:California | collected 2016-06-15 | reverse complement strand
GCCCTGAACGAAGCCCACCACCGGTGCGCTGCGCAGCTTGGGCTCGTCCGGCTCAAAGAGCGTCACGCTCCCGGGGGATCCACTGACCTCGCTGGTGCGCACCCCAGCATGCAGCTGCTGCTTGCCGCCCGGCCCACCAGGGGGCTGGGCGGGCGGCGCGATCGCCTTGGTCGTCGACGGCGCGGTCGTCCCCACCTGGTCACGTGTCGGGCGACCAGTCGTACAGCCGGCGATCGCAAGCGCGACGAGCAGGCACGCCAAGCCGCGGCCACGCCAGGGCCCTGGTCCTCGGCGTCCAGTTTCCACCATCGGCCCCTCCATGAACGCGCGGAGATTTGCTCCGGCTTCGGAGTATATTCGCTCCGCGTCGGGGAGTTGCAACCCCTCGGGCTTGGCGGAGCGGGAGCCACGTGGTCACACTGACGTCGTGCCACATCACTTGGGTCAGCGCCGCGAGATCTCGTTCCTGTTCGACCTGTTCGCCGCGAGCCACCGGGTCCGGGCTCTGCTCGGGCAGACCATGGCAGACGCCGGCCTGCGGCCGGACGAGTACGCGATCTACAGCGCGGTGCAGCGGGCCGGCACGCTCACCATCAGAACCCGGCGGACAGCCGCTCGTACCTCGTCTCCCTGACCGAGGCAGGGATCGCCGCCCATCGCGCAGCGCAAGTCGGCTTCACCGACGCCATCAACCGCATCCGCGGAGCGCTCCCAATCCCCGAGCGGGACCTCGTCCGTGCCCTGCATGGCCTCGACGACGCCGTCCGCCAGGTCCTGCTGGAGCTCCCGGTCAATGCCCACCGCCAGCCGCGCGCCGCCAGCGGCCACCGACCCCAGTAGTGCGCTGACCACGAACGGTCACCGGGTTGATGGCACGCCGGCCAGGGCCCGCCCGGACGGCCCTGCCCGGTCCGACTCCCCAATAGCGATCACGTTCGCCACCACTGGTGCGGCCGGGTAGGCGGCCAGCAGCTGCTCGCAGAAGGCGGTGAAGGTGGCGTTGATGGCCTTGCGGGCCACCTGATAGAGGAACCGGCCGCTTTGGAGGTCGACCGCGCCGAAGATAGTCCGGCGCCGGTTGGTGCCGGGCGTCATGACCTGCTGGCGCTGCCCGTTGGGGATCCAGGTGGCGCGCACCTAGGGCAGCAGGTTGATGTGGGTCTCGTCCTCGACCAGCAGGACCGCACCAGTGGGCAGGTCGCGGAGTTGCTGGTGCAGGGTGGCCAGGACCTGGTCGCGGTCGGGGTCGCCTCGTGCGACCAGGCGGGCCGCGACCTCACCGACACGGCGGTGCAGGGTCCGCAGGCTGATGGGTGGGGCGGCCCCAGTTGCTGCCACAGCCTGGGGATGGTCCAGGCACGGGGCCCGGTGAGCAGCCGGCGGATCCGCTGGGGGGGAGCTTGGGGCTGCCCAGCCGTGGTCGGCCGCTCCGGGGCCGGTCGGCCAGCCCAGGGGGTGCCGTGCTGTTGGTAGTGGTGGATCCAGCGGCGCACGGTCGAGGGTCGTCGCCGAGCAGGCCGGCGATCTGGGCTGCTGCGAAGCCCTGCTGGGAGAGCAGGATCATCAGCGGCGGCAGGTGACCCGGTGGGGGCCGCGTAGCAGGCGCGGCAGGTCGCAGGGGCAGGCGGCTGGGCAGGAGGGTTGGCGTACACGCTGGGGGGACGCGTACTTCAGGCGGCCTCGTCGGGTCGGCTGTGCTGTGGAAGGCTTCAGCGACCCGCGAGGCTACGTCATCACCGCTCGCCTCACCCAAGGGTGACCCGCAGAACTTCTGGTCCCCGGTTAGCCTCGATATTTCGCGAGTCGTGCGGTCAGGGACCGGTAATCGGGTTCGAGTGTGCCTTGGGATTGATAGCTCACGCGGGCTCAGCGCTTTGGCAGGATCGGCCGACGCTGCAGAGCGCGGTCGATGGGTTCGACGGATCGAACACGGGCCGGCATGGGTCAGGGCCCGGCAACGTCATGATTCGTCCCCATCTGTCCGATAGCCCCAGGTCGTGGCCCGTCGCCACGCGACTGCGGTGGCCCAGGCCGGAAGCCCGCTTCCAGCGACAAGCATGCTCGGGCATCTGGTGCAGACCGCGACCTTGCCGGAGCCCTGCCCGGCTATCGGGATCAACGACCGGCTGGAGCTGGAGTCCCGCCGGGTGCCGCGGTGCTCACCCCGCGATCTCGCGCAACGTCGTGACGACGCTGCGAAGAATCGGGCCGTTTCCGGCGGCATGTGAAGCGCCCGTCCAGACGATCACCTGATAGTAGTGGCTGACGCCTTCGACGCTGGTGTGCCAGTAGACGATGCGGGTGGTACCGACAACCCCATGGATCTCGTACTGCAGCGCCGGCCGGCCACCAACCCGCAGCTGTCGTGGCGCCGAGATCTGCTTCGAGCGCAGGCCGCGGGTGAGCGTGCCGACGCCGTCGCGGGCGAAGCGGCTGAGGTTGGTGGCCAGGTCGGCCTTGTCGTCGGTCACCACGATCAGATACTGGCGCAGAGCGCGGTTGCCGAACTGGATGTCGGCGGCGTCGTTCAGCGCCATCTTCGACCAGCTCGCGGGGACGGCGATCCGGCAGCTCCGGTCGGTCGCCGTGACCCACTTCATGCTCACTTTGGCCTGGGCGGCCTGGCGGTGCGCGGTGGCGGCCGTAGTCGGAGCGATCCGGCTGGTGCTGGGCGTCCACGGCGGTCTGAAGACGATCTGCACCAGCGCGGACAGGCCGATCAGCCCCGCGACGACGCCGATCCAAGCGGACCTGCGGCGCCGCTGTCGTTGCCGCCTCACCGCCGGGGGTGGCGGTGAGGGAGGCGAGGGTGGTGGGGGCCATGTCGCCATGGGGGGGATCCTCCCTGACGTTGGGGGCGGTTGCGGTGCGCCGTCGCACCACTCACCCCTTTCGGTAGGTCAAGGGATGCGGCAGGGACAGCCGCCGCGTCGGGGTCGGCAATCAGCAACCTGAGCTCCTGCGAGCCTGCCAGGCCCTTCGTCCGCAGCCGAAAGGGCCCCGTTTCCGGCGCGGAAGCATACCCGACCGAACCGGGCAGCTCCAGGCAGCAGACCGGCAGGTTCCTGGAACTGCGCTGGCTGTGATGGAGGCCCGCAGGCCAGCATGACGGCCTCACCGTCCTCGGCGTCCCGACCCCCATCTACATGAACGGACATTACGACGCAACGCCGGGATCCTGAGCATGGGGTTCCCCGCGAGCATGGACACCTGATTTCATGCAGCGTCGGGCTGCTGGCGTGCGGTAATCCTCTCGTGGTCGACCGGGCTGTGGTAGCCAAGGGTGGAGTGACGGCGATGGCCGCCTTGGCGCTATTGGCTGGTGAGCACGTTCAACCTTCGGGGCTGGGGACGCAGAGGGGCCGCAGGCCGTCACAGCCGCACAGCAGTCGGCGCAGCTTGCGTAGCAAAGCGTCGCCGCCGCTGAGCGCGTTGCACGCCACTGTCCAGCGGTACGCGGCCCTCTGCTCCAGCGACAGGCTCGTCCTCTCCCGCCGCCGTCAGGTCGCACCGCTGATCATGCCGCCGGGCTACTGCTGGCCGGACGGCCTGGCCACAGGCCGCGAGGTCGCACGCCGCCTGCGGACCGTGACCGCGAGCACCGCCCCACATACCACGGTCACGACCAGCCCGCCGCCGGCCGAGAACAGGCCGATCCGGCGGTTGTACGACTGCTGCTGGTTATAGGTGCGTTCGGTGGTGGTGCCCTTGCGGGTGGTGGAGCAGACAGTCCCGGGCTGCATGACCTTGGAGCCGCACTTGACGGCGGTGTCGGAGAGGTTCAGGGCGCCGACGACGAGCAATCCCACCCCGGCGATCAGGCCGATCACGATGCGATACAACCGCACGGTATGCCACCTTTGTCTGATTATTCCTGCTAAGATCGCCGTATCCTACACGCTCGGACGGTCTGTATCGATGTGCAGGTCCGCCACCGTCCGACCGGCGCGCCATAACCACGCGGCGCCACCTCAGCACGTGAGCGTGCTAGCAGCGGGCGGGCAGGGCACGCAGCCTGGCGAACGCCGTCACCAGGTCGGTAGCCCAGGGCCAGGCGCGGTCCACGCGCACGATCAGACGGCGGGCATGCCGTACGATCCGACCGGCCACGTGCCACAGCCGGCAGCGCAGCGTCTTGGGCTTGGCGAGCTTGCAGTCGCCGTCCAGCAGCAGCGCCTGCGCCCAGCAGACCAGGGTCTGGGCGATACAGACCAGGCTCAGCCAGGCGTCGTTGGCGGCAAAGCCCCAGAACGGCAGGTTCCGCAGGCCGGTGGCCTTGGCGCCGCGGATGCGGTCCTCCACGTGGGCGTGGGGCGGTGGCGGGCCTCCAGGATGGCCGGGTCGGGGTCGGGCTGGTTGGTGATGAAGACCTGGAAGCGGTGGCCGTGGGTGTCGGTGAAGCCCATCTTGTGGCGGGCGCCGGGATGGGGTCGCTCGCGGCGGCAGATCGCCCGGGTGCCCGCCGGCCAGCCCGCGCCGGCAAGGTCCAGGCCCGTAAGCTCAGCAACCCAGGCACGACGGCGCGGCCGACCGTCGGGTCCAGGGCCGGGGTGAAGGCATCCTCCGGCAGGGCCAGGATCGCGTCGCGGACCCGCTGGTCGCAGTCGAACCCGACCGAAAACGCAAGGTTGCGGCCGACGAGTTCGTCAACGAAGGCGTGGGTGGCGCCGGCGGAGTCGGCGCGGACCAGGATCGCCCGCCCGCGGGCTGGCTTGGGCAGGGCCAGCAGGGCCATCGCCCTGCTTGTCGGAGTGCGTGTCGACAAGGGTCGCGTCCATGCCCAGCAGCAGCAGCGGCCCTGCTGGGGTCCTACCCAGCCCTCAGGCGCGCTCGCGGGCCCTGGCCAGCGCCGACCACAGCCCGCTGATCCCACGCGGATCTGCGGGGAGCTCCTCGACCATGAACTCGGACAAGCGAGGTTCGACCTGAGGGCTGTTCCCGCCATCATGGCCCAGGAGCTGTCGATGCTTGCCGCCCCTGCCCTGTCCATTCTCTTCCTGCTGCTGGGCGCGCTTGGCCTGCTCGATGAGGGGCTTGCGGTGCGTCCTGCGCTGTGGACCGGCGTGGCGCAACTCGTCCCCGGCATGGACGACGGGAGGTCGTGGGGGAAGGTGGCCGCCCGGCTGGCGCCGCGCTTTCGGGTCGTGCGCCTGCACCGCCGCCAGTACCGGCTGGACATCGTCACCGGCTCGCCGTGCACGATCGACCAGGAGGTCGACGACGTCCTGGCGGTCGCGAAGGTGATCGGCGAGCCGATGCTGGTGGTCGGCCACTCCTCCGGCGGGGTGGTCGCGCTGGAGGCGATGGTGGCGTCGCCGTCGACGTTTCCGGGCGCGGTCATCTACGAGCCGCCGGTCGTGATCGGCCCGCCGCTGGGCGGTGAGGCGCTCCAGCGGGCGAGGGCGGCGATGGCCGCCGGCAAGGCCGGGAAGGCGATAACGATCTTCATGCGGGACATCGTTGGGATACCACCTCTGGTCGCCCGGCTGGCCGGGATGTTCGTGGCCATCCAGCCCAGATGGCGCAAGTTCGTCCCGCGCCAACTCGACGACGTCGAGGCGATCGACCAGCTCGGCGTCCGCCTTGACGCGTACGCCCGGATCGAGGTTCCGAACGTCCTGCTCGGCGGCGACCACAGCCCAGCCCGCCTCGGCAAACGGCTCGACGCCTTGGCCCGCGCGCTGCCGCGTGCCGAGAAGGTGGTGCTGCGCGGGCAGGGCCATGGCGCCAACCAGCGAGCCCCCGGCGAGGTCGCCCGCATCATCGAAACCCTCGCCGACAAGGTGCTGCGCTAACTCATGCCGCTGGAGGATGCCATGAGTTACGCCAGGCAACTGCTGGACACCTACCCACGCTCGTTCAACGTTGACGCGGGGGTGCTGGCCGCCACGATCGACGCGCTGTCGGACTGCGCCCAGGCCTGCGGCGCCTGTGCCGACGACTGCCTGAGCGAGCAGGACGTCGCCGAGCTGGTCAAGTGCATTCGGCTGTGCCTGGACTGCGCCGACGTCTGCACGGCGACGCTGCGGGTGGCGAGCCGCCAGACCGGGTACGACGCCAACGTGACGCGGCCGCTGCTGGGGGCCTGCGTGGCCGCCTGCCGGAGCTGCGGGGACGAGTGCCAGCGGCACGCCGGGATGCATGAGCACTGCCGGGTGTGCGCGGAGGCGTGCCGGCGCTGCGAGCGGGCCTGCGACCAGCTCCTGGCCGCCATCTGGTAGCTGGCGCGGGCGGGTGTGTCGCCGCGACCGACTCGCCCAGGAGTTGCGCCGCACAGCCCTGGGAGCGTGGTTGCACGGGGCCGCCTCCAAGCTGCGGAGGCGGCCCCGTGGCAGAGCTATGGCTTGACCAGGCTGATGCGGGTTGCCCAGTTGGCCAGCGACGTGCGGGTGTTGTTGCAGGCCCCGATCGGGGCGGTCAGCCACTGGCTGAGCGTGCAGGTCTGGGCGATGTACTCCGACGCGATCCAGATGTTGTTGCCGTCGACCGCGGTCGCCCCGTAGTCGCCCCAGCGGGTCCGCGGCGGGTTGCCGACGAACGCCTTGTAGCTGGTGAACCCGTCCGATGGGCCAAGGCCTTCGCGGGCGACCTCGACCGGGCCGGCGCCGGTACCCGCGTCCAGGCCCGCGAACGCGGCGCTCGGGTAGTGGTCAGCGCCGACCAGCGTGAAGGTGATCACGCCCCGGCCGCTGGCGGTCACCCCGACCGTGGGGTAGCTCAAGTGGTTGCCCGCAACGCCGAATTGGCCCTGCTTGACGAGCGTGCCGGACAAGCTCGTCGCGGAGATCCGCGGGCTCACGACGTAGAACGCAGCGCCGGCCTTGGTCGCGCCGCCGACGCTGACGGCGGTGCCGAGCGCACCCCAGACCTTCCCGTTGGCGAAGACCACCTGCTGCATGCGGGTATCGCTGGTGTCGAGGTGAGACTCGACCTCGTCGTGCGCGGGCTCGGAGGCCAGCAGCAGGCGCCAGCAGCCGACGCCGGCCGGAGTCGGGGTGGTGGTGTCGTTGATGCACTCGCCGAGCGGGATGCTGCCAGGCTTCTGGTCGGCCTTGGGCGGCTCGCTGTAGGTGGTCACCGGGACGATGGCGTTCCGCAGCGTGATGGCCGGGCTGTTGCTGTTCAGCGAGGAGGTGTTGGACAGCGCCCACAACGCGATGCGATTGTCGGTGCCGTTGCCGTTGGCCTCCTCAGCAGCCATGGAGCTGAGGAAGTACTCGCTGCCGCCGAGGTCGTCGGCATATTCGCTGGCGGGGGTGGTCGCGGGCCACAGGGTGAAGCCCGGGTTGGCGCCGACAGCCCCGATCGTGTCGATCTGGGTGACCGAGACGGTCGCGGCGCCGGCTGCCAGCGCGCTCTTGGACAAGGCGTAGAGCTGCGCGGCGTGGAACCCGTCCTCGAAGAATGGGTACTCGTTGGTAGTTATGAAGATGCCGTTGCGGTCGGCGCCGATGTGCGGGAAGTCGCCGAGGCAGGGGCCGCCTGCGCAGTTGTGGTTGGGCGTGCCCTGGGTGCCGTCGTCCTGGGCCGGGAGGCGGTAGATCGTGTAGGACCCGGTCGGGTCGGACGTCTTGCTCACGGCGAGGTCGAGGTGGTTCGGCCCGAGGAAGGCGCCGTTGACCGGGTTCACCTCGAGGGTCAGCACGACGTTGAACCATCGCTGCGTGTCAGGGTCGAAGTAGCAGCTCGGGTCGGTCACGAACGGGCCGAAGCGGCCGGCGGTGCGGTTGATCGCCGGCGGGTAGCCGTAGAACGTGTTGAGGTCGGTCACGCCGATCAGCGCGTTGCCCGAGCGGTCGTAGATCCGCAGGACGTCGTTGAGCGACTCCATCACGAAGCCGTTGCCGGCGCAGAGCCCCTGGTCCGGCGGCTCGACCGAAAACTGGTTGCCACCGTTGGCGGTCCGCTGGTCCCGGTGGTTCAACCCGTTGAAGCTCGTCAGGAGCTGCGGGTTCGACTTCGGCTTGGCAGCCGCCGTCACCGCGAGGCCGTGGCCCGCCGTCCCCGGCGAGAGGCTGCGGTTCACCGCCGCGACGCCGGCCGCGCCCGCCCCTTCCTCCTGGCGGGGCTCCCCCGCGAACTCAGGGAACTGGATCGCGCCGCTGCCGGTCGGTAGATCGCGGATGGTGGTGGTTCCGCCGCTCGGGATCTGCCGGGTCACGCCATCCGCGCGCGCCGGTGCGCGCGTCGCGCCGAACGTTGTCACGACGCCGAGCACCAGCACCGGCGCCAGCGCCCAAGCCCACATCCTTGTGTGCTTCATCCTTGCCCAACCTCCCACGGCTGGCAAACCTGCCCAAAGGACAGGCACGGAATACCCCGCATACCGTGGCCAAAGGGTGATGTGGTGTCAAGGGTGATGGGTGGCCATACGTCCGGCACTACGTCGAATGCAGTGGCACCGGGATCCGCTGCCAGCGGGTCGCGACCGGCCGATGCGGAGCAGTGCTGAGGCATACGGGAGTTGTGGTCGCCTCGACCGAGCTGGTCAGTCCGAGTGCTGGTCGGGGACGGCGTGCTGCCCGGTGTGCAGGTGGTTGTGGAAGGCGCGGATCAGGCCTGCCAGGCCCAGCTCGAGGCCGGCGCGCTCGGCCGGGCTGAGCTCGGCGAACAGCGCGGCGTGCCGGGCGTGCAGGTCCTGGCCCACCCGGGTGGCGGTGGTTCGGCCTTCGGGGGTGAGGCGCAGGCGGTACAGGCGGCGATTGGCCTGGTCCCGCTCGCGGGCCAGCCATCCGCGGCGCTCCATGCCCGCCGCGAGCCGGCTCACGGTGCTCTTCTCGAGCCCGAGCCGGTCGGCCAGGTCCCGCTGCGACAGCGTGCCGGCGTCGGAGAGCTCACCGAGGGCGAACACCTCGGAGACGGAGACGCGAACTCCGCCGTGGTCGTGCACCTCGAGGAGACCGCCGGCCTGAGCGAGCTGCTGGAGCAGCCGGCGCAGGTGATCGTCGGGGAACGGCCCCCGGGCATCATTCTCGGTTGTGTCGTACAACTATCTGTCCTACGATCGTCGGCAAGAGTTGTTCGATACAACTATAGAAGGGATGCCGCATGCGGACGATCCACCGCGCCCACGGCAGCAGGTTCGGGTCCTTCGACCATGCCGACCGCTACGACCGCTGGGCCAACCGGTTCTTTCATCGGCTGTACGAGCGGGTCGCCGCCGACGTCGCGGCCGCCGGCCTCCACGACGGCGCCCGGGTGCTGGACGTGGGCACCGGGCCCGGGCGGGTCCCGCTCGCCATCGCGGATTCCGCTCCAGGGCTGCGGGTCGAGGGGCTCGACCTGTCCTCCGAGATGGTCGCTCAGGCCCGGCGCAACGCCGCCGACGCCGGTGTGGCCGAGGCGGTGCGCTTCACCGTGGGTGACGTCGCCGAGCTGCCCTATCCCGATGCCAGCTTCGACCTGGTCGTCTCGACCATGAGCCAGCACCACTGGGCCGACGCGGCGGCGGGGCTTCGAGAGTTGCGCCGCGTGCTGCGCCCCGGCGGCCAGGTCTGGATCTACGACTTCCGGTTCGCGCTGGGCCGGGCCGAAGCCGCCGCCCGAGCCGCGTTCCCCTCGCCGGATCTCCACGGGGAGACCTTGCGGAGCGGTTGGCTGCCGCTGCTGCTCATCCGCCGGTTGGTGATCGACCCCACCGAGGTACGCCTGTAGGGCCTGGGGCGCCAGCGCGGCCCGGCCGGGCCCGGCGGCCGCGTTCGAGATTGATGGCGGCGCCGACGATGACGAAGGTGGAGCTGGCGGACATGCGGGAACTCCTCTTGGCTGGGGTCCTGTCAGGTGACGGCGCCGGTGAACGCGAGGAATTCCTGCCGCGAGCGCGGGTCGGTGCGCAGCACGCCGTGCAGGGTCGAGGTGACGGTGCGGGCGCCGGCCGCCCGCACGCCGCGCAGCGACATGCACAGGTGCTCGGCCTCCAGGACCACCCCGACGCCCTTGGGCTCCAGCTGGGCCTGCAACCAGTCGGCGACCTGCTTGGTGAGCCGCTCCTGGAGCTGCAGGCGGCGGGCGTACAGCTCGACCACACGGGCCAGCTTCGACAAGCCCAGGATGCGCCCCGCCGGCAGGTAGCCGACGTGGGCGACCCCGACGAACGGCAGCAGGTGGTGCTGGCACAGCGACTGGAACGGGATGGCTCTGGCCAGCACCAGCTCGTCATAGCCCTCGTCGTTGGGGAAGCTGGTGGGGGTGAACGGCTCGGGGGTGAGCAACTCGGCGTAGCCGGCGGCGACCCGCCGCGGCGTGTCGCGCAGCTGCTCCGACGACGGGTCCTGGCCCAGCGCGGCGAGCAGGTCGGCCACTGCCTGCTCGGCCCTTGCCAGGTCGACCCCGGGGGAGCGGTCGACGACTTCCAGCTGGGGGCGACGGTTGCCGGGCGGAGCGGGCTCGTGGGGCAGTCGGTGGGCGACAGCGGACACGGCGGGTCTCCTGTTCTATCGTAAATGAAACTTGGTTATAGAGGCCTGAAGGCTAGCTGTCAAGAACCATTTGTTTTAGAGTGGTCCTATGGACCACGGCAACGTCGACCAGCAGCTCACCGACATCGCTGGGCTGGGCGACCGCCTGCGCCGCGCCCTGTATCGCTACGTGGCCGAGTGCGGCGTCCCGGTCAGCCGGGACGACGCGGCCCGCGCCGCCGGCATCAGCCGCCCCCTGGCCGCCTACCACCTCGACAAGCTCGTCGACGACGGCCTCCTGGAGGCCAGCTACCTGCACCGCGGCGACCGTCGCGGGCCCGGCGCCGGCCGCCCGGCCAAGCACTACCTCCGCACCGACCGCCAGATCGAGCTGAGCCTGCCCGCCCGCGACTATGCCGTCCTGGCGGAGCTGCTCGCCCGCGCCGTCGAAGCCGACGCCTCCGGCGCCGCCCGCGCCGCGCTCAACCAGGCCGCCGCCGGCCTCGGCGCCGAGCTCGCAACCGAGGCAACCAACCACACCGCCGCCCAGGTCGACCGCGCCGACGTCCTTGCGGCGCTCCGCCAGACGCTGGCCAGCCGCGGCTACGAACCCTACGACGACAGCGACGGCACCATCCGGCTGCGCAATTGCCCCTTCGACCGGATCGCCGCCCAGCACCGGGAACTGGTCTGCGGAGCCAACCTCGCCATGCTCCAACGCCTCGCCGACCAGCTCGGCGGCGACCAGCCTGTCCGAGCCCTGCTCGACCCCAGGCCCGGACGCTGCTGCGTCGCGTTGACCCGGGACAGCTGAGCGGCCGGCCAGTCCCCTGCGAGCATCCGGCCGGCGAGCCGATATGGTGGGTGCTGGACGACACGGAGGTGACCATGCCACGCGAGATCGATCGGGACGGCGTCCGCCGTCTTGCCGCCGAAGGCGCCCAGCTCGTCGAGGTCCTGCCGGCCAGCGAATACGCCGAGGACCACCTCCCCGGCGCCATCAACCTGCCCCTGCGAAAGCTCGAGGAGCAGGCCACCACGATCCTCGACCGGCATCGACCCGTGGTCGTCTACTGCTCGGACTCCGCCTGAGACCTGAGCCCGCGGGCCGCGTGGCGGCTCGAGAGCATGGGGTTCACCCAGGTCTACGACTACACGGCCGGCAAGCTGGACTGGCTGGCCGCCGGGCTTGCCACCGAGGGGTCCAATGCCCAGCGGCCCCGGGCCGGGGACGTGGCCCGGGGTGACGTGCCCACCTGCGGGCTGGACGAGCGGCTCGGGGAGGTCGCCGGGCGGGTGCGTGCCGCCGGCTGGGACGCCTGCGTGGTGGTCAACCCCGAGCGGGTGGTGCTCGGTCTGCTCCGCGCCAACGAGCTCGGGGCGGGCCCTGAGCCTCGGATCGAGCAGGCCATGCGGCCAGGGCCGAGCACCTTCCGGCCGCACGTGTCGATCGTGGAGCTGGCGCGGTTCATGGCTGACCACGATCTGGAGAGCTCACCGATCACCACCTCCGACGGCCGGCTGGTCGGGCTGCTGTGCCGCGGCGACGCGACCCGGGTCGCTGAGGAGCTTCGCATCGGCGGAGCGAGCGCCGAGGAAGGCGGGGCGTGATGACTGAACGGGCGCTGGTCGTCCAATCCTGCTCGGGGTGCGGCAGGCCGATCGACTGCTGCGAGTTCTGCGACGCCACCGACTGCGGCACGCCCATCTGCCACGGGTGTGTACGGGTGGCCTTGGGCCAGGCGGTCCCACAGCCGCACCCCCATGGCGGCTGACCCGCCGGCACGCTGGCGAATATACCCACACCGGCAAACGGCACATATTACGATGCGCGAGCATGTCCCGCGGTCCACAGACCGGCTGGAGGAACTCCGTGGTAGAGCGCGAGGCCGGCGCCACCCTGGACGCCCCACCGAGCGGCGCCGCCGCAGCGACGGCGCCTGGCCCGGCGGCCGGCGGAGCGACCGATGCCGTCTGGGAAGGCGTCATTTCGGCGTTCGATGCCGGCCGGCAGCCACCAGACACCGGCCCCATCCAGTCGTTGCTGCAGGCGGAGGCACAGGAGCAAGATCAGCTGCAACAGGCGGTGCTGGGGCTTCACGAGCAGCTCCTGGCGTTCCTGACGGCGGCGGACTTCCGCCTCGGCAAGGCGTACGGCCTGGGCAGGGCGCTTGCCGAGACGGCCCGGCTGCCCGACGCCGAAGAGCCAGCCAGCTTCCAGCGGGCGTTCGGCCGCTACCGGTTGGCCAACATCCGCTTCGTCCGCCATTTCTGGATCACGACGGCGCTGACGGCGGTGATCCTTGTCGGCGCGATCGTCACGGTGTTCCTGGTCCACGCCACCTCCACGGTGGTCGCCGTCGTGGTGGCTGGCGCGGGCGCGGTCGGGGTCACGTGGAAGGGCGCCGCATCGAGCCTGGGAAGGGTGCTCGCGCAGGCGCAGCGTCCATTGTGGGAGAGCGAGTTGGACGCCGTTGTGGCCGGCGCCGTGACCCTGCTGCCCCGGCGACGGCGGTCAGCCGATCGGCCCGCCGACCCGAACGGTGCGGACCAGGAGCCCGAGGTCGCTGCCGCCGACGCGGGCGATCTGGAGGAATTGCACGGGTGATCCGGAGCCGCCGAAGGCCAGCGGTTCCGCTCCTCGTTGGCCATCGCAGGTCCTCGCCGGATCTCAGGGGGGCGGTCCGAGTTCGGTGACGGCCCTGGCGAGGGCATCCTCGACCAGGAGCCGGTCGGCCCCTGGCTCGTCGCGCAGCTCGTCCAGGGAGCCGATGATGGTCACCACGTCGGCCCAAGGGTGGTAGGACGCACCGGCCAGGCGCTCCCACATGGCGGTGAAGCGGTCGGCCACGCCCAGGCCGTACTGGAACAGGTTGCCGCGGCAGTGGCCGACGTCGACGCTGGCCGGACCGATGCTGGCCGAGGCCCAGTCCACCACGCCGGTCACCCTGCCCCGGCGCCAGAGCACGTTGCCGGGGTGGAAGTCGCGGTGGATGAATACGCTCGGGCCAGCGTCGTCCGGGGTGGGCTGGTGGAACCATTCGATTGCCCGTGCCCAGATCGCGGGCCGGCGGGCCCATTCCGGCCGCCGGTAGGAGTCCTGGCGATAGGGCGCGAACGGACGGATCACCCCTGGTGGCGGCAGCGCGGCGCTGTGGATGCCCGGCAGCGGGCCGGCCAGGCGCTGCAGCCACCGGTCGAGATCGCGCGGTGACCACTCGACCCGGCCGGCAAGGCGGGACATCAGCACGGCGGGCACGCCGGCCTGCGTCCCGGTCGCGTCGACCCCCAGCAGCCGCGGGGTCGCCACGCCCGCGCCCAGGTCGAGGTTGGACACGAACCGCAAGGCCCGCGCCTCTCGTTCGGCGATGTCCGGCTCTTCGGCGTTCACCTCGGGGCGGACGTAGCGGCGCAGCACCACCCGCTCGACCGTGCCGCCGGTGCGCATCACCGTCAGCAGGTGCACGGCCGACGCGGACCCGCCCCACAGCGGCCGGGCAGCGGTGACCGTCCCGCCCAGCGTCGCGCCCGCCCAGGCGAGCGCTGCGCGCGGCGGGCGGGACCGCAGCAGCCTCCGGGTCGCCTCGTCGTCGTCGAACCCGTACACGGCCACGGGCGCCTGCCGCTCGGCCGAGCGGGGCGATCGGGCGGCGCTCACCTCGGATCCCCGGCGCCCTGGAACAGGCGCGGGTCGTCAGCGATCAGCGACGGGCTGTCGTCGAGTAGGCCGGGCAGGACGACGAAGCCCAGCGCGCGGAAGTGCGCGATCTGCTGCTGGCTGAAGCTCAACACGATGATCTCCTCGGTGGTCGTCACGAGCGGGTCCCGCAAGGCACCGTCGGACGACGGAGGAGATCGAGCGCGTCAGCGTCAGATGAAGCCGGTTCTTCGCATCCTGGCCCCCTCAGGCCGGAGCACCGCGTTGAAACGGGCTTGCAGCTCGGCGACGTCGTGCAGGTCCGTGACGGTCAGGCCGGCCGGACGGATCGCGCCCGGTGCCAGCGTCACGGTCGCGTGCGTCTTCCCCGATGGCCGTGCCGCGCGAGTCGACCGGCTCACCCACAGCGCCAGCAGCACGGACACCCCGAGGCAGGCGGCCACGAACCCCAGCCGGCCCCGCCGGCTCATCACGGGGCCCCTCGCAGTCGCGCCACCAGGGTCCCGTGCAGTTCGTCCAGGCTCACCCCGAATGCCTCCAGCAGGGGCCTGGCAGCGCCCCGGTAGTCACCTGGCAGGCCGACGTGGGCGAGCAGGCGTCGCCGCCAACGGTTGGACATGCACCGCGGCCATGGCTTGGTGATGTCGTCCAGCACGCCAACCAGCAGCAATTCCGGCCCGACCGTGGCCTGGCCAAGCGCGCCGGCCCGCTCTCCGGCGAACTGCAGCGTCCGCCCGATCAGCAACGGCGGGCCCTCCAGTGGCGTGCGCGGCACCCGCGCGATCCCCCGCCGTCGAGCGCGGGTGGCCTCACGAGTCGCCTCCGCCACCGCCTGCGATCCGAACGTCCCCTGCGTGCTCTGGCGCACCGCGTCCAGGTCGATCCCCAGCGCCCCGAGCAGTTCAGCGTCGCTGGGCCGCGGGCCGGCAACCACTCCGCGCTCGGCCAGGCGGCCAAGCTCCGCCCGAGCCGCCTCCAGCTCCAGCCCGTGGGCTCGCAGGACCTGCGCGGCGGCGCTGGTGCCATCGCGGAGCACGCCCAGGACGACGTGTTCGGGGCCCAGGTAGCGCTGCCCCAGCGCGTCGGCCTCCACGCGTGCCAGCTCCAGGACCCTCCGGGCCTGGTCGGTGAACCGATCCCTCACCCGGACCTCCTCCCCAGCCGGAACCGCCTGCCCGCGTACTTCTTGTGCACCGCCTGCTTGGTGACGCCGAGCCGGACAGCGATCGCCTCCCACGACCAGCCCTTGGCGCGGGCGTTTTCGACGTTCAACGCCTCGAGCACCTCGACCAGGCCACGCAGCGCGGCCACGGCCGCCAGCGCCACCTCCGGGTCCTTGCTGCCGGTCGCCGCCGCCACCGCCGTCACCTCGCCCTGTGCGGTCTCGTTCATGGGGTCAACCTACATTGACCCGAGCCGGGGGTCAACCCCAGTTGACCCCCGCTCAGGCGCCGGGCTTGAACACCATGTCCCAGGTGGCGATGACCAGCAGGAGGAGGATCAGCCGGATCCACCACGACCAGGTCCGCAGGTGGTGCGTTGCTTGGGCAAGGTCGCCGGCGTTCACGGCCCGCTCGGCCGCAAGCGCCGCGGGGCCGGCGGGAGGTGGATGCCGCCGGTTGGCTGGCCGGCTGCCGGCGGCTCCGTGGCTTCGGCGGCGGGCTGCCGTGGCAGGCGCAGCGAGGCCAGCAGGGCCATCGTGATCAGCCCGACGGCGACCCAGAAGGTGAACCCGAAGGCCTCGGCGAGTGCCGGAGCCGCATGGGTGCGCTCCGCCGCGGAGAGCCCGGCCAAGGTCTGGATGCCTCCGTGCAGCGCGGGCAGGTTGGCGCTGATCGTGCGCTGCAGGATGATCGCGAAGGCCACGGTGCCGATCCCTCCGGCGATCCGCAGGACGGTGTGGAGCGCGCTGGTCGCCCGCGGGATGGCCTCACGCGGGACCGTCTGGAGGGCTGCCGCCATCGACGGCATGCCCGTGCTGCCAAGCCCGAGCCCGATGACCAGCAACGCCGCTGCCAGGAACGCGTACGAGGTGTGCGCGCCAACTTGGGTGTAGGCGACGGTGCCGAGCACGGCCAGGGTCATGCCGGCGGCGACCACCCGCCGGGCGCCGAGCCTGTCGGTGAGCCAGCCGGCGATCGGCATCGTGATTGCCGCGCCAACGCCCTGCGGGACCAGCAGGAGCCCGGTGGCGAGCGGGCTCTCCTGGCGGACCGACTGGTAGTAGAGCGGCAACAGGATCAGCGAGCCGAACAGGGCCACGCCGAGCAGGAAGTTCGTGGCCGCGGCCGACGCGAAGCCACGCTGCGTGAACAGCGAGACGTCGATCAGCGCGTGCCTGCCGCGCACGCTGGCGTGCCAGATGAACCCGGCGATCAGCCCGAGGCCGGCCAGGGCCTCCACGACGGTCCGGGGCTCTCTGAAGCCGCCCTGGTTACCGGCCTCGGACATCCCGTAGAGGAAGACCGCGATGCCTGGTGACAGCAGCGCCAGCCCGCGCAGGTCGAGCCGCTGGCGGAGCTGGGGCCTGGCGTCGGGAAGCAGCCGCTGCGCCAGCATGACGGCGGCGACGCCCACCGGCAGGTTGATGAAGAAGATCCAGCGCCAGCTCACCTGCCCGACGAGTGCGCCGCCGATGACCGGCCCGAACACCGGTGCGAGCAGCATCGGCACGCCGATGACGCTCATGACGCGGCCGATGCGCTTGGGCCCAGCGGCCTGGGCCAGGATCGTCTGCCCGACGGGCACGATCATCCCGCCGCCGAGCCCCTGCAGGGCGCGAAAGCCGACCAGCGATCCGATCGACCAGGCGACGCCGGAGAGCGCCGACCCGAGCATGAAGAGCACCAGCGAAGCGAGCCAGACCCGCTTGGCGCCGAAGCGCTCCGTCGCCCAGCCGGTCATTGGGATGACGCTCGCAAAGGCCAGCAGGTAACCGGTCAGCACCCACTGGATCGTTGAGATCGAGGTGTGGAAATCGCTTCCGAGCGTAGGGATCGCGACGTTCACGATCGTCACGTCGAGGATCGACATGATCGTCCCCAGCACGACCACGGCGCCGAGGACGAGGAGCTCCCGGTTCAAGCCGCTGTCTCCAGTGCCGGGTGTGGTTGCCAACGCTGTCATCGGTCCTCCCTTGATCGCGTTCCCGCTGACTGGGGTGACTCTAAGTATAGAGTAGCACTAAAATTCGGGCCACGCTAGACTGGCGAGGACGGATCGAGAGCTCGCGACGAGAGGACCATGGGACTTCGCGAACTGAAGAAAGAGCAGACACGCCGGCTCATCGCGGAAACCGCCTGGCGGTTGTTCGCCCAACGTGGCTTCGACCACGTGAAGGTCGCCGAGATCGCGCGCGAGGCGCAGGTTTCCGAGGCAACCGTCTTCAACTATTTCCGGACCAAGGAGGACCTCTTCTACTTCCGCCTGGAGGCCTTCGGCGTGGGGCTCCTCGAAGCGGTCGCCACGCGGCCGGCGGGGCAGCCCGTGCTCGTCGCTTTCCGGCGATACCTGCTCGAGTCCGGCGGCCTGCTCGCCCAGGTCGAAGCCGGTGACTCCGAGGCCCTGGAGCGGCTGAGCACCGTCAACCGGATGATCGCTGAGAGCCCGGCACTGCTGGCGCGCGAGCAGCAGGCCCTTGCCGGCGTCACCGACTCCCTGGCCGGACTGCTCGCTGCCGAGACTGGCGTGCCCGCTGGCGACGTCCGAGCCCGGGTGGCAGCAAACGCGCTGATGGGCGTCCACCGCGTGCTGATCGACTACGCGCGCCGGCGCATCTTGGCCGACGACGAGCCAGGTCGACTCCCGGCCGACCTCCGGCGGCTCGGCCAGCGAGCCTTCGCGCTGCTCGAGCGGGGCCTCGGCGACTACGACCCCAAGCCATCCGCGCCCCCGCACGGCCACCGAAAACTCGCCGCGACCGGCACGACCTCGCCGAAGGACAATGGCTAGGAGCGGCGGCGGTCCGATCGCTCACGCGAACCTGACGATGCAGGCGGTACCTGCCAGCAGGCAGTAGATCGCGAATGGGGTGAGCGTGCGGGTCTGGAAGTACCTGGTGAGGAAGCGGACGGACAGGTAGGCGGCGAGTCCGGCGACGACGCTGCCGGCCAGGATCTGGCCGCGGACGCCGTTGCCGTTGGGGCCGAGCAGGTCGGGCAGCTTGTACAGGCCGGCGGCCAGGATGATCGGGGTGGCGAGCAGGAACGCGAAATGGGCGGCGTCCTCGTGGTCCAGCCCGCGCGCCAGGCCGGCGACCATGGTCACCCCCGAGCGGCTGATGCCGGCGAAGAAGGCCAGGATCTGGGTGGCGCCGATCAGCAGCGCGTCCCCGAAGCTCAAGCTGGAAAGCTCGCGGGACCGTTCGTCGGTCCCGCTGGGCGCGCGCTGACCGGTCGGGGCTGTGGCCACGGCGACCGTGGCCTTTGGGTTCGGGGTGGCCGGACGCACCGTGCGGCGGCGGAGTCGCTCGCCGGCCAGCAGGATCACGCCGTTGCAGGTCAGGAACACCGCTGCGGCCAGCGGTTTGGCGAACAGGACGCGCAGAGCGTGCTCGAAGATGACTCCGACCAGCCCGGCGGGGACGCTGGCCACGACCAGCAGCCAGGCGAGGCGCTCGTCGGCGGTCTGGATGCGCCGGCTGCGCAGCGAGTGGACCAGCCCGGCCACGATCCGGGCCCACTGGCGGCGGTAGAACCACAGCAGAGCCAGGGCGGTGGCCACGTGCAGGCCGACCAGGAAGGCGAGGTAGAAGGACTCCTGGGCTGCCTGGCTGGCGACCACCTGGTGCCAGCCGAGCAGGGCTGGGAGCAGGACCGAGTGGCCAAGGCTCGACACCGGGAACAGCTCGGTGACGCCTTGGAGCAGCCCGATCACGATGGCCTGGAAGTAGCTGATCACGTGGGCGAATGCTCCTGATGGTGGTCGGAGGGTCGGCGGAGTGTCCGAGCCAACCCGACCGCGCATAAGACCTGGATGAGATCCGGGGTCGGCTTGCTGGCGCGGTTCTCCTCGAAGCGGGTGTATGGGATGGTGAACCTGGTTGGCAAGCAGAGTCGTCGTGGGAGGGTCCGGATGGGCGATGGGTATGCGATCCGGGTGGGTGGGCAGCATCCGTTCGCGACCCCGCCTGAGCGGCGGGGCCTGGCGAGGCGGTTGCGGGGAAGGCTGGTGGCGCCGGTGACGGTGTGGACGGCCGGGAGCCTGCGGGAAGGGGCTGGGCTGACCGTCTCCTCGGTGCTGGTGGCCGACGGCGAGCCGGCGCGGCTGCTCGGGCTCATCGACCCGGCTTCGGCGTTCTGGGAGGCGATGCGGCAAGCCGGGGCGTTCGTGGTGCACGTCCTGGCGGAGGGGGACCGGTCGCTGGCGGAGCGGTTCGCGGAGGTCCGCCCGCCGATCCGTGGGATGTTCGACGGCCTGGAGGTGGCGGCGTCACGCTGGGGGCCGGTGCTGGGCGGCACCCGCCCGCGAGCGGGCTGCCGCCTGTCCGGGTCCACCACGGTGGGGTACTCGGAGCTGGTGCAGGGCGTGGTCGAGGAGATCGAGCTGCACGACCTCGACGACCCGCTGGCGTGGCTGCACGGGGAATACCGGACGGTGCGGGACCTGGACGACCTCGGCTGACGGCCGCCTCCGCCCGCTGGTGCCAGTTGCTACCGGCGTGAGCGGGTCGAGAGGTGCGGCCTGCCGGTCAGCAGTGGGGCGCCGATCCTCGGGCGGCGGCGGGTCGTGGCGAGGTGCCACATGGCGGTCCGCGTGATGGTGTGGCGAACCAGTCGGTGCAGGACGGCCTTGACGAACAGCGGCTGGCGGGCGTCGCAGAACATGACCGGGACCTCGGCGGGAACGGTGAGGGCCTCGCGAATGTCGTTGGCGGTGTGGGTCATGGGGCCGAAGCTGTTGACGGCGACGACGAACGGCAGGTGCCACTGCTCCACGTCGTCGAGGACGGCGAAGCAGTCCTGCAGGCGGCGGGGGTCGGCCAGCACGACCACGCCGATGGATCCGTGGGCAAGCTCGTCCCAGAGTTGCCTGTCGGGGCCAGCGCTGGCCGCGCTGAACAGGTAGAGGACGAGATCGTCGTCCAGGGTGATGCGACCCAGCTCCAGAGCTGCCGCGTGGCGCATCCGCTTGCACGGGCGGCGCCGCCGGCCTCCAGCCGCGGTGGCGGGCGTGGCTAGCGCCTGATCGGCGACGCTGCGCAGGAAGGTGGTCTTGCCGGAGCCGGGCCCGCCCACGACGAGGATCTTGGCGGGACACGGGACTGGGCCGCCGGGGCCGGGTCGATGCCTAGACTCTGCGGAGTCCATCCAGAACTCTCTCCAGAAGGGTGACGTCGGGGCCAGTGCCGAACTGGCTGGGCCGGTGCACCTCGACCATGCCCTGATCCGCCATGTCGGCGACCAGCACCCGGACGACGCCGAGCGGCAGTTTCATGTGGGCCGCGATCTCCGCCACGGACAGCGGCTCACGGCACAGCAGGGCGATCGAGTGGGGCTCCGGTGCGGGCATGTGCATGGTCTCGCCGATCACGGTGGTGCTGACCAGTGCTTCGATCTCGAGATCGGTGCCATGGCTCGGCCGGGCGCGCCCGCGGGTCAGGGCATAGGGACGTAGCAGCCGCCCTGGATGCGATGGGGGTGAGGCCTCGGGATGATCCATGCGTAGGGCCTCGCTATCAGGGCTTGACTACCTTGTGATCGGTCATCCCCAATCGCCACCGCGTGGATCATCGAAGCGGCGATCGGGGCGCCGGGGGGACTCGGCTGGATGGCTCGCGGCGGTGCGTCGTCCTCGCTCCACACCGCTGCGATAGCTGGACAGCATGGCCCGGATCTCCTCCGGGGACCGGGACGGCCCGGCGGCGCTGCGCTGCGGCGTGGGGGTGTTGGACGTGGGCTCGAATCCGGTCGGCGGGGCGCCACGCAGGCCCTCGGCCAGGTTCGCCCGTGGCATCCGCCTCGGTAGGCCGCCCGTCCGCTGGCCGGCCGCACCAGGCCCCGGCGGGACCGGTGACCTGGCCGGGCCGGCACCGGGGGGTGCGGGTGACCAGGCCGGGCCCGGACCTGGAGCCGGGGGCAGCGACCAGGCGGGGCTGGGACCGGAGGCCGGGGGTGACCAGGCCGGACCGGCACCGGGGGGTGCCGGTGGCGCCGGCGGGGCGGTCATGCCGGCGTCCGTGCGCGCAGCGGGCGGTGGGCCGGCGGGCGGCGCGGCCGTGGGCGGCGGAGGTGCCGGCGGGCCGGTGGGCGTGAAGGCCGCTGACCGGGAGGGCCGGGGGCCGGCGGGCGGCGGGGGTGCGGGGGACTGGCGCCGTGGCCGGTGCGCCCCGGTCGGCGGCTGGAACCATTGCGCTCGCGCCTGCTCGAAGATGGGAAGCTCCTCGGCGGGTCCTTGGCCGGCCGGTTCAGGAGCCTCAGGCCCGTCAGGCCCGTCAGGCCCGCTGCGCCCGCCAGCGCCCTCAGGGCCCCCTGGGCCGCTACCTGGAGGCGGCCCAGGTTTCCGCGTGGGAAGAATGGGTTCGGGGCGATCGAACTGGACGCCTGGCCCGACGAACGGGATCGGGCCGGCGCTGTCGCCGCCGGCGGGCGCGGCGTAGCTGCCGGCCCGGGCGCTGGGAACCGGGCCGGGGGGGTTGCCGTACGGCCTGCCGAGGCCACTGGCCAGCGCCGGTGCCGGCAGCTCGGCCATGATCCCCGACGGCGCCGGCACGGGCGGCTGGCTCATGCTGGAGGTGAGCCTGGAAGGGAGCAGCACCAAGGCGGTGATCCCGCCGTAGAAGGAATGGCGCAGCTGCACGCGGATGTCGTGGCGCCTGGCCAGGCGGCCGATGACGGCCAGGCCGAGCTGCCGCGCGACCGCGGCGTCGACCGCCGGCGGCTCGGCCAGGCGCTGGTTGGCGCGCTCCAGCTCCACGTCGCTCATCCCGATGCCGCGGTCCTCGATCTCGATCACGTGGCCGTTGGCGCTCGGCTGGCCACCGATCCGCACCACCGTGCCGGGCGGGGAGAAGCGGGTGGCGTTCTCGATGAGCTCCGCCAGCAGGTGCACGACCTCGCTGACGGCGTACCCGGTGAGCTGGACGTCGTCGATCGGGAGCACCTCGACCCGCTGGTAGTCCTCGACCTCCTGAACGGCGCCCCGGACCACGTCCATCAGAGGGATGGCCTCCAGCCAGCGACGCGGCGGCTCGGGAGCGCCCGAGAGCACGATCAGGCCCTCAGCGGTACGGCGCAGGCGGGTGGCGAGGTGGTCGACGCCGAACAGCTTCTCGAGCGTGTCGGCGTCCGCCTCGCGCTCGAGGTCGTCGAGCCGCTCCAGTAGCCGGTCGATCAGCGTCTGTGAGCGCCGAGCCAGGTTCAGGAACATCTCACTGATCGAGCGGCGCAGGGCGGCCTGCTCGGTCGCCAGGTCGACCGCCGCCATGTAAATGACGTCGAACGAGCGCGCGACCTCACCGATCTCGTCGCGGGCGGTCTCGCCGATCCGCATGACCGGCACGTCGACCTGCCCGGCGGCCGTCTGGTGGACCGCTTCTGGGAGGCGGTGCTCGGCGACTTCGAGCGCGTTGCGGCGCAGGCGCCGCAACGGCCGGACCATGGACTGGGCGACGGCCAGCGCGCCCAGCAGCGCGATCGCGAGCGCGATCGCGATCAGCCCGGCGTCGCGCAGCGAGCGGAGCTGGGCCGCGCCGCTGAGGTCCTCCGCCCTCTGGATGACGGTGGAGAGGAGCTGGGTCTCGACGGTGCGCTGCAGCTCGATCTCTGTGGTGCTGGCGGCCAGCCACTGCTCCGGGTCGACGTGGATGTCGCGCTGGGCCTGGCGGTCGACCGCGGTCTGCTGGACGCGCTGCACCGTGAGCACCGCCTGGCCCTTCACCGAGGCGGCGAACAGGCCTCGCTGCTGCTCGTCGGCGTCGGCGACGAACTGGTCAAGCGCCGCCTGCCGCTGCGCGAGCAGGTCGGCGAGGTTCTGGAACTGGCCGAACCCGAAGCGCCGCTCGATGGCGATGCCGTACAGCGTGCCGCGCACCTGGGAGGTGAGCTCCTTGGCGCGGCTCAGGTTGGAGAAGGACTGCACCTGCTGCGCGAGCTGCTCGTCGCCACCGCGGAGGGCGGCCTGCAGGTCGATTCCCTGGAGCTTGCCGATCAGCTGCGAGTACTCGTCGAGGATCGCCTGCTGGGTGAGCGCCCCCCGGGTGATCGCGGTTCGCAGGCCGCTGAGCCCGCCCAGCTCCACGCGGATGGCGTCGAGCTGCGCCCGGATCGCCGGGCTCGCGGAGCCGCGCGGCCCGGCGACGGCGGCGTTGAAGGCTGCGGCCGCCTGGTCGACGGCGCCTCGCTGGTTGCCGAGCGCGCAGAAGGCGGCGTGCACCACGTCGGAATGCTCGTCCGGCCCGCACTGCGTGGCGCCGAGGTCGCCCTTCTGTTGCCTGGCGATCACCCCGGCGGTGAGATCACGCTCGAGCTGCAGCTCGTGCACCAGAGCGGTGCTGGACTGCTCGAGGCGGGCGAGCTCACCGCCGGTGCGCAGGCTCTGCGCGTCGTTCAGCGACGCCTTGACGTTGATGCTGGCCAGCACCAGCAGCACGAGAGCGGGGATCGCCAGGACCGCGATCAGTTTGGACCGGACCGGCCAGTTCCGGAGCCCCACCGTCTGGAAGCGGGCCGCCTGCGGGCGGTGTTCGGGCAGCGAGGATGGGCGTTCCTGCGACGTCTCCACCAGACTTCGCAACCTCTCTGGAGTCGAGACGGACCGGTCTCTGGGGGAGCGGGGGGAGTTGCGGCCGGGTTTCCGACCACCGCACGTTTCCGGCCTGTCCGTTTAGGAAATTATACGGAGATACAGGATATCGTCTGACTTTACGCATAGCGTGCGTTGTCTGGGCGGATTATACTTACGCGCCGCACAACGCAACTATGCCCAGAGATGAAACTCTTCCGTTCTGCGTCCGGTCCATCCGGTCCTAGTAGAGAGAGCCAACGTCTCCCGATGAAACGCACACCCGGTATGCGACGGTGGTCACCAGTGCCCCTGATTGTCGTCGGCACCCTCGTCGCACTCAGCGCCTGCACCGGCACACCACACCAGTCGACCGCGGTACCGGAGGTCCGTATCGGGCTGCTGGGAGCGCTGTCGGGCCCAGGGACCGGACAGGAGGCGTCACGCGGCGCCGAGCTCGCCGCCCTGGTCGTCAACCAGGTCCAGTCGCTGCCCCTCCCGCTCTCCGGCACTGCCGGGCTGCCCGGTCTCGGCGGGGCGAAGATCAGGATCGTCCAGCCCGACCCGGGCGCCAACCCGAACGACCCCGCCGCCCAGGCGACCGGCCTGGTCGCCAGGCAGCACGTGGTTGGGCTGATCAGCGCCGACTCCGCCAAGGCCACCGCCGTGGCCAGCGAGCGGACCGAGCGGATCGGCGTGCCGTTCCTCGGCTCGGTCGCCTCAGCGGACTTCCTGACAGAGCGGGGGCTTGACTGGTTCTTCCGCGCGACGCCAACCGATCAGCTCGTCGCCGAGGCTGCGCTGGCCCTGGTCGAGAAGAACAGCGGCGGCGCGGCCAACAAGATCGGGATCGTGAACGCGAACGACGACACCAGCAACGACTCCGCCACCTCCGTGCAGAGGGTCGCCGCCGAGGCCGGTGACACCCTCGCCCCCCTTGTCCCCGGCGTGTTCGAGTCCGGACAGGGCCCGCGGCAGGCGGTCGACAAGGTCCGCAAGGCCGGTCCTCAGGCCCTGATCGCAGTGGCCTCCCAGCCCGGCGACGCCAGGGCCCTGATCGCCACGGGCGCGCTGAGCACCACCGGACCGCAGTCGCTGGCGATCGGCGCCGGATTCTCGCCGCAGACGGTTGGGCAGGCCGGCCTCGGGGCCGGCGCGGCGGTGCTCCACGGCGCGGTCTGGACCCAGGACTTCGCGGAGCGCAACCTGGCCGCCAGTGCGGTGGCCAGCCTGTATCAACGGCGCTTCAAGGCGCCCATGACCGAGGCGGCCGCCGAGACGTTCACCGCGGTGCTGACCCTGGCACAGGCGGTCGACTCCGCCCGGTCGCTGGACGCGCAGGCGATCCGGACGGCCATGCTGGGCCTCAACGTTCCTGGCCGCGACACGATCATGCCCTGGGGCGGCATCCGCTTCGACCAGACCGGACAGAACGTGCAGGCCGCCGCCCTGGTCGAGCGGATCACCCCGAACGCCGCGCGGGTGGTGTTCCCACAGGAGCTGGCCGGCGACAACACCTGATCCGCGATCGCGCGGGACGATCCCGTCCCCATTCCGGGGTCATCGAGTCATGTCGTTTCAGTCATTCGAGCAGACACCGTAGAGCGGGACAGATAGAGCGGGACCGCAGGAGCGAGGACGAGGGAGGTCACACCGATGCAGGATGCCGTGCTGCTCAGCGGCGTCACGCTGCCCACCGGGCAGACCGCTGACGTGCTGGTGCAGGGCGAGACCATCAGCGCGGTCGCCGCGCCCGGCAGCCTCGATCCGCCGGCGGCGCAGCGGCTCGACCTGCACGGCTACCTCGTCCTGCCCGCCCCGGCCGAGCCTCATGGTCATCTCGACAAGGCGCTGACCGCCGGCCGGCTCGCCAACCCGGCCGGTGACCTGGACGGGGCGGTGCAGGCGTGGTGCGCGTACCGCCCGACGATGGAGCACGACGACGTGGTCCGGCGCGCCACCACCGCCGCCCTGACGCAGCTGGCCAACGGCGTCACCGCGATCCGCAGCCACGTCGACGTGGGACCTGACATCGGCCTGCGCTCGCTGGAGGCGGTCGCCGAGGTCCGGGAGGCCCTGCGCGGGCAGGTCGAGCTGCAGCTCGTCGCGCTGCCGATGCTGCCGCTCACCGGGGAGGCCGGCCGGCCCAACGCGGCGCTGCTGCGTGCGGCGATGGAAGCGGGCGCGGACGTCGTGGGGGGCTGCCCGTACCGGGACGACGATCCCACCGCCTCCCAGGAGCTGTGCCTGGAGCTGGCGGCGGAGCTCGGGCGCCCGCTCGACCTCCACAGCGACGAGTGCCTGGACCCGGCGGTCCTGAACCTGCCCCAGCTCGCCGAGCTGGTCAGCTCCAGCCGGTTCCCCCATGGGGTGGCCGCCAGCCACTGCTGCAGCCTCGGCGTCCAGCCGGCCGAGGTCGCCAAGCGCGTCGCCGCCGAGCTGGCCGCGGCCGGGGTAGGCGTCATCTCCTGCCCCCAGACCAACCTGTTCCTGCAGGCGCGCGGCCACGCCAGCGCTCCACCGCGGGGGCTCACGGCGCTGCGGGCGCTGCTGGACGCCGGGGTGCTGGTGGCGGCGGGTGGCGACAACCTGCAGGACCCGTTCAACACGGTCGGGCGGGGGGACCCGCTGGAGATCGCGTCGCTGCTGGTGGCCGCCGGGCACCTGAGCCCGGAGGAGGCGTACCGGGCCGTCAGCGCCTCGTCCCGCGCCGTGATGGGCCTGCCGGAGGTGCGAGTGGAAGCCGGCTTCCCGGCCGAGCTGCTGGCGATCCGGGCGGCCTCGGTCCAGGAGGCGGTCGCGACCGCCAGCCCGGAACGCGTGGTGGTCCACCAGGGCCGCGTGGTGGCGCGCACCGCGCTGTCCCGCGAGCTGCCCCTCCGGGTGGAGGCGCCCGCGGCGGCCGGGCGGCCCGCCGGGAGCGGGTCGCTGTCATGACCGCGGTCGCGCGTTCGTCGTCAGCCGCCGCGTCCGGTCCGGCCTCGCGGATGCTGGCCTTCGAGGGCGTCAGCAAGCGGTTCGCCGACGGCACGGTCGCGCTGGAGGGCGTCGACCTGCAGGTCGCTCCCGGAGAGTTCGTGACCGTGGTGGGGCCCTCCGGCTGCGGCAAGAGCACGCTGCTGCGGATCGCCTCGGGCCTGGAGACCGCCAGCGGCGGCGCGCTGCGGGTCGCCACCGACAAGATCGGCTACGTCTTCCAGGACCCGACCCTGCTGCCGTGGCGCAACGTCCAGTCCAACGTCGAGCTGCTGGGCGAGCTGGACGGCCTGCCCCGGGCCGAGCGGAGCCGCCTGGCCCGCGAAGCGCTGGAGCTGGTCGGGCTGACCGAGTTCGCCAAGCACCTGCCGCACGCCCTGTCGGGCGGCATGCGCATGCGGGCCTCGCTGGCGCGGTCCCTGACGCTGCGCCCCGAGCTGTTCCTGCTGGACGAGCCGTTCGGCGCGCTGGACGAGATCACCCGCCAGCGGCTCAACGACGAGCTGCTGCAGCTCTTCCTGGCACGGAGGTTCGCGGCCCTGTTCATCACCCACTCGGTCGGCGAGGCGGTGTTCCTGTCGACCCGCGTGGTGGTGCTCTCCGGCCGGCCGGGGCGCGTGCTCGGCAGCTTCGAGGTGCCGTTCGAGTACCCGCGGGCGCCGGAGCTGCGCTATGCCGAGCCGTTCTCGCGGGTCGCCGGCGCGGTGTCGGCCTGCCTGCGGGAAGGGAGCGCGTGATGCGGGTCGCCACGCGGGACGCGCAGCGCGGCAACGGCTCCCGGCCCGAGGCGCCGGCCCGGCGTGGGCCGGCGACCGCCGGGCGGCGCTCGGGCGCGCGGCGCCTGCTGGGGCTGTGGCTGCCGCCGCTCGGGGTCCTGGCGGCCGTGCTCGGGGCCTGGTACGCCGTCAGCTACCTGGTGCTGTCGCCGGAGCGCCGCTTCCTGGCGCCGCCGCCGCACCAGGTGGTTCACGTCGGCTTCCTGGTCCGCGACAACGCCCTGGAGATTGGGCAGGGGCTGCTGCTGTCGACCAAGGTCGCGCTGCTGGGGCTGGCGCTGGCGGTGCTGCTGGGCATGAGCATGGCGATCCTGATGCACCAGGCGCGCTGGATCGAACGGTCGCTGTACCCGTACGCGGTGATCCTGCAGACCATCCCGATCCTGGCGCTGGTGCCGCTGCTGGGCTTCTGGTTCGGGTTCGGGTTCCCCAGCCGCGTGCTGGTGTGCGTGCTGATCGCGCTGTTCCCGATCATCGCCAACACCCTGTTCGGGTTGCAGTCGGTGGAGGCCAGCCAGCACGACCTGTTTACCCTGCACGCCGCCGGACGGCTGACGCGGCTGTGGAAGCTGGAGCTGCCGGCGGCGCTGCCGGCGATCTTCACGGGCCTGCGCATCGCGGCCGGTGCGTCGGTGATCGGCGCGATCGTGGGTGACTTCTTCTTCAAGCAGGGCGACCCGGGCATCGGCATCCTGATCGACCTGTACCGCGCGCGGCTCCAGTCGGAGCAGCTCTTCGCCGCCGTGTTCGCCTCTTCGATGCTGGGCGTGGTGGTGTTCTGGTGCTTCAGCTTCCTCGCCCGCCGCGTCGTCGGCCGCTGGCACGAGTCCGGCCGCGACCCCAGAGGCACTGACCTGACCACCACCAACCGCCTCACCGAGCACGCCGTTTCCGTCGCTCCCGAGGAAGAAGGAGGCCCATGAGCAGGAACCGCACGCTCACGCTGCTGGCCGGCGCGCTCTGTTTGGCGCTCACCGCCGCCGCGTGCAGCAGCAACAGCTCGAAGACCGGCGGCAGCTCGAACGCGCCGGCCGCCAGCGGCGCGCAGAGCCTCAAGGGGGTCTGCCCCAACCCCGTGGTGGTCCAGACCGATTGGTGGCCGGAGCCAGAGCACGGCGGCACCTACCAGCTCCTTGGAGCCGGCTACAAGGTGGATGCGAACAAGAAGCGGGTCACCGGGCCGCTGGTGACCCAGGGCAAGGACACCGGCGTCCAGATCGAGGTGCGGGCCGGCGGGCCGGCGATCGGCTTCCAGCAGACCAGCGCGCAGATGTACCTCGACAAGTCGATCACGCTGGCCTTCGTGTTCACCGACTCGGCCGTGCAGTTCTCCGCCAAGCAGCCCACGCTGGCCGTGGTGACACCCCTGGACATCAACCCGCAGATGATCATGTGGGACCCCAAGGTCCACCCGGACTTCCACACCATCGCCGACATCGGCCAGACCGACACCGAGGTGCTCTACTTCAAGGGCTCCACCTACATGGACTACCTGATCGGCTCCGGCATCCTGCGGAAGAACCAGACCGACGGCAGCTACACCGGGGCGCCGGACCGCTACGTCGCCTCGGGCGGGAAGGTCGCGCAGCAGGGCTTCGCCACCAGCGAGCCATTCATCTACGCGAACGAGCTCCCTCAGTGGAAGAGGCCGGTCGCTTTCCAGCTCATCAACGACACCGGCTACCCGGTCTACGCCTCGGCGCTGTCGATCCGCCCGGCCGACAAGAGCCAGCTCTCCTCCTGCCTCCAGCGGCTGGTGCCGATGTTCCAGCAGGCGCAGATCGACTACGTCAAGAACCCCGACGCTGTGAACAAACTGGTCGTCCAGCTCAACAAGGACTACAAGTCCGAGTACCCGATGGACGAGAACCTCGCCAAGTTCACCGCGCAGCAGGAGCTCAAGCTGGGCATCGTCGGCAACGGCACCGACAAGACCCTGGGCAACTTCGACATGGCCCGCGTCAAGCGGACCATCGATATCGTCGGCCCGATCTACACCGCGCAGAAGCAGCCGGTGAAGGCGGGCCTGACGCCGCAGGACATCGTCACCAACGAGTTCATCAACCCTGCGATCGGCCTCGCGCAGTAGGGTGCCGGTGGCGGGCTCCTGACCCGCCACCAGGATCTCCTCGGTCGCGCCCGGCGGACCGCCGGGCGCGACCCGGCCCCTGCGACGCGGGAGGCTGACGTCTGCTAGGGTCATGCCCCGCCGCCCCGGCCTCGCCCGCGGGGGGCGCCGCCCGCGCCCCACTCGGGCAGGTCGGGCAGCCCGCGTGCCAGGCGCCGTCGCGATGCTCGCCCTGGCTGGTGCCCTCGCAGGCGAAGGTGTCGCCGCCGGTCATGGTGTCCCTGGTGAGCGCCATGGGCCGCCTTCCTCCGCTTGGGTGCGTGGACGCCTTGTATTGCCTGGGATCCGGGATTGTCGAGCAGACGGCACGGCTCGGCGCCGCCCAGCCGGGCGACCCGCTCAGGCGAGGCTGCCGCGCACCTGCTCGGCGGCCTCCACCATGTTGCGCAGCGCGGCGACGACCTCGTCGTAGGCGCGGGTCTTGAGGCCGCAGTCGGGGTTGACCCACAGCCTGGCGGGCCCGAGCGTGGCCAGGGCGGCCTCCAGCAGCGCGCGCATCTCGCCGACCGGCGGCACGCGCGGCGAGTGGATGTCGTACACGCCAGGGCCGACCGCCTGCGTGTACTCGACCCGCTGGAGGTCGTCGAGCAGGCCCATGCCGGAGCGGGCGGTCTGGATCGAGGCCACGTCCGCGTCGAGCGCCGCCAGGGTGGGCAGCACCTCGCCGAACCTCGAGTAGCACATGTGGGTGTGGATCTGGGTCTCGTCCAGCACCCCGGAGGTGGCCAGGCGGAAGCTGTCCAGCGCCCAGGCCAGGTAGCCGGCGTGGCGCTCGCGCCGCAGCGGCAGGTGCTCGCGGAGCGCCGGCTCGTCGACCTGGACGATCGCCACGCCGGCGTCCTCGAGGTCGCCGACCTCCTCCCGCAGGGCCAGCGCGACCTGCATGGCGGTGTCGGGCTCCGGCTGGTCGTCGCGCACGAACGACCAGGCCAGCATGGTGACCGGGCCGGTCAGCATGCCCTTGACCGGCCTCGAGGTGAGCGACTGGGCATGGCGGATCCACTCCACCGTCATCGGCCGTCGCCGGCGCACGTCGCCGAAGAGGATCGGCGGGCGCACGTAGCGTGTGCCGTAGGACTGCACCCAGCCCAGCTCGGTGGTGGCGTAGCCGTCGAGCTGCTCGGCGAAGTACTGGACCATGTCGTTGCGCTCGGGCTCGCCGTGGACCAGCACGTCCAGGCCCAGCCGCTCCTGCAGCTCGACCACGCTGGCGATCTCGGCCTGCATCCGCTCCCGGTAGGCGTCCTGGCCGATCTCGCCGCGGCGCAGCGCCGCGCGGGCGGCGCGGACGTCGCCGGTCTGCGGGAACGACCCGATGGTGGTGGTCGGCAGCGGCGGCAGGGCGAGCCGGTCGCGCTGCGCCTTCTGGCGGAGCTCGTAGGGGCTGGTGCGGCGCAGGTCGCCGCCGCCCACGGCCGCCATGCGCTCGCGGACGGCCGCGTCCCGGACGCGCGCGGAGCTCCGCCGGCTGGCCAGCGCCTGGCGGTTGGCCGCCAGCTCGGCGGCGATCGCGCCCGTCCCCTCGGCGAGCCCGCGGGCCAGCGTGGTCACCTCGGTGACCTTCTGCCGCGCAAACGCGAGCCACGGCCGCAGCTCCGGGTCCAGCAGCAGATCGGCTTCCAGGTCGATCGGGACGTGCTGGAGCGAGCAGGACGTCGAGACGACCACCTCGCCGGCGAGCCCGGTCAGGGTGGCAAGGCGGGCCAGCGAGGCCTCCAGGTCGTTGGCCCAGACGTTGCGCCCGTCGACGACACCGGCGACCAGGGTCCGCTCACCGAGGCCGCCGGCCGCCGCCAGCAGCTCCAGGTTGCGGTCGCCGCCGCGGGTGAAGTCCAGCGCCAGGCCGTCGGCCGGCGTGCCGGCGAGCACGCCGAGCGCCTCGCCGAGGTGATCGAAGTAGCTGGCCACCAGCAGCCTGGGCCGCCGCCGCAGCTCGCCGAGGCGCCGGTAGGCGCGGCCGAGCGCCGCCAGCTCGGCCTCGGAGCGGTCCTGGACGAAGGCGGGCTCGTCGAGCTGCACCCAGTCGGCGCCGGCGCCGGCGAGCCGCCCGAGCAGCTCCTCGTAGAGGTCGAGCAGCGGGTCCAGCAGCGACAGCGGCTCGAAGCCCGCCGGGGCGTCGGAGGCCGGCTTGCCGAGCAGCAGGAAGGTCACCGGGCCGAGCAGCACCGGGCGGGTCGGGATGCCGAGCTCCGCCGCCTCGGCCAGCTCGGCCAGCGGCTTGGGCTCGGCCGCCAGCCGGAAGGCCTCCTCGGGCCCGAGCTCGGGGACGATGTAGTGGTAATTGGTGTCGAGCCACTTGGTCATTTCCATGGCCGGGGCGTCGGCGCGGCCGCGGGCCATGGCGAAATAGGTGGCCAGGTCGTCCCCGGCGCCGGCGCGGAACCGCTCCGGGACCGCGCCGACGAGCTGGATGGTGTCCAGCACGTGGTCGTAGAGCGAGAAGTGGTTCGAGGGGATCCAGCCGAGCCCGGCGTCGCGCAGCAGCTCCCACGTCTGCCGGCGCAGGGCGCGCGCGGTCGCCAGCAGCTCGGCCGCTGAGACCTCGCCCGCCCAGTGGCCTTCGGTGGCGGCCTTCAGCTCGCGCCGGGGCCCGATCCGGGGAAATCCGTGAATGCTGGAACTGGTCATGAGCGGTGAGGATCGTCCGCGCCGGCCTGGCTGTCAACCAGCCAGATTATTTCGGCGTACGGCGAAGCGTTGCGGTCCTACGGGCCCGTGGGCGCTTCCCCGCCCCCGGCCGGCGGGCGGATGATGGGCGCCGACCCGCTTCGAAGACAGGAGGCGCTCCGATGGCAGTCCCGCTGTCACTCGGCCCGGTCCACCACCTGCGGCTCACCGTCACCGACGTCGAGCGGTCCAGGGCGTTCTACACCGAGCTGCTCGGGTTCCAGGTCGCCATGGACGCCCCGCCGCCGGCCGGCGACCCCTATCACGACCTCACCGAGGACATCCTGCAGGGCGGCATCGTGATGGCCAGCGGCGGCCTGCTGGTGGGGCTTCGGCCCGTGGATGCCAGCCGTAGCGGCGACCGCTTCGACCCGTTCCGCTGCGGCCTCGACCACCTCAGCTTCGGCGTTCCGGCCAAGGCCGACCTGGAGGCGGCCGCCCGGACCTTCGAGGAGCGCGGCGTGGAGCACGGCGGCATCACCGACCTGCCGCCGTTCGGGATCGCGGTGCTGCCGTTCAAGGACCCCGACGGGCTGGCGCTGGAGCTGACCGCTCCGCTGTAGCGCCGCCAGATGGCGCACGGAGCGCCGCGGGCCTGTGGCGGGCCAGGGCCCCGGCCACGCGACACCTGGGAACGACGGATGGCGCAGGTACACTCGACCGATGACCAGCGCGCAGCGTACGGTCCTGGACGCCGCCGGGCGCTCCAGCGGCGCGGCCCCGCCCGTCAAGGGGCTGCGCCGCGACGCGCAGCGCAACCGGGACGCGATCGTGGCAGCGGCCCGGGAGGTGTTCTCCGAACAGGGCCTGGAGGCGCCGCTCGAAGAGATCGCGCGGCGCGCGGGGGTCGGCATCGGCACCTTGTACCGGCGCTTCCCCACGCGCGTCGACCTGGTCGACGCGGTGCTCGCCGGCAGGCTGCGGGCGCACGTGGAAGCGGCCGAGGAGGCGCTGCGGCTCGGCGACCCCTGGGACGGCTTCGCCTTCTACCTGGAGCGGACCTGCCAGCTCGAGGCCAGCGACCGTGGGCTGGGCGACGTGATGTCGATGCGGTTCCCGAGCGCAACCGCGGTGGAGACCGCCAAGGCGCGCCTGTTCGAGCTGGTCCGCGAGCTGGTCCGCCGCGCCCAGGCCAGCGGCCAGCTCCGCGCCGACCTGACGCTGGAGGACCTGGCCTTCCTCAACTGGGGGAACGTCCGCATCGTCGAGGCCACGGCCGCGGTGGCGCCGGAGGCCTGGCGGCGTCACCTCGCCTTCCTGCTGGACGCCTTCCGCGCCGAGCGCGCCCACCAGCTGCCCGAGCCGCCGCTGACGCCCCGGCAGGTCTACCGGGCCATGCTCTCGCTCGGCGTCCGCTGCGGCAGCTCGGCCGAGTAGCGATTTATCTATTGAGTACCAAGGCGGCCGGCTACCTGCCGGCCGGGACCAGGTTGGCGACGGTGGGGGCCACCTCGGCGAGACGTCCCAGCGAGCCCTCGCGCCACTCGTCGGGCGGCTCCACGATCGCCAGATCGACGCCGGCCTCGGCCAGGCGGCCGAAACGCTCCAGGAGCTGCTCGGCGGACTCGGTGCCGGTGAGCTGGCCGTAGGTGGTCTTCTGGATCTCCTCGTAGGGCCGCCGCTCGGCGACGCAGTGCTCGCGCAGGACCTCGAGCTTGTGGCGCAAGGTCTCCATGCCCCCGTACTCGAACAGGTTGCAGGCGTCGCCGTACCTGGCCACCAGCCGCAGCGTCTTGCGCTCGCCCGAGCCGCCGACCAGGATCGGCGGGTGCGGCTGCCGCAGCGCGTTCGGCGAGTTCAGCGGGCGCTCCAGCCGGTAGTGCGCTCCCTCGAAGGGGCTCTCGTCGGCCGACCACATGTGGTGAGCGATCCGCAGCGTCTCCTCCAGCCGCTCGAAGCGCTCGGCCAGCGGCGGGAACGGGATGCCCAGCCCGCGGCTCTCCTGCTCGTTCCAGGCGGCGCCGATGCCCAGCCAGGCGCGGCCGCCCGACAGCACGTCCAGGGTGGTCACGCTCTTGACCAGCACGCCAGGGTGCCGGGGCGTCACCCCGGTGACCATGGCGCCAAGCTCGATGCGCTCCGTCTGGCCGGCCGCGAAGGCCAGCGTGGTGTAGGCCTCGAGCATCTCGTGCTCAGGCGGCCCGAAGACAGGGATCTGGAAGAAATGGTCCATAACCCACAGGCTCGCCAGGCCGGCCTGCTCGGCGTCCCTGGCGATCCGCCCGAAGATCCGGCCGATGCTCGGCGGCCCCTCGGGCCAGGTGAAGTCGGAGACTGCCAGTCCGATTCGCAAGATCGGTCCTCCCGGTCATCCGCTTAGCCGACTAAATTTGCCGGCTCAGTATAGCGGAGCCCTGCTGGAGATTGGCGGTCAGGCGGGCCAGCAACGGGCGCAGGCTCGCGCGCTCCTCTGGTTGCAGGCCCGCCAGCAGCCGGCGCTCGACCTCGGCCCGGATCTCGCGCACCGGCCGCTCCAGCGCCCTGCCGCGCTCGGTGAGATAGACCCGCCAGACGCGGCCGCCCGCAGGAGCGCGCTCGCGGCGCAACAGGCCGGCCCGCTCCATGCGCTGCAGCATCTTGGTCATGGTGGGCGGCTCCACGCCGAGCCTGGCGATCAGCTCCGACTGGGACAGGCCGTCGTCCTCCCACAGCTCGCCAAGCAGCAGGTCCTGGCCGAGGTGCAGGCCCAGCTCGGCGAAGGCGTCGCTGACCAGCGCCCGGTGCGCCTTGCCCAGCTTGACGAGCTGCCAGCTCACGGTGTCGTCGTCGGTGTGCACGATCGGCGCCCCCTGCATGCCTCGCCTCCGCTGCGCTGGTTGGCCTGCTCGCGATCGTAGCCGATCAGCGGATCGATGCTGACTTCTCCGGTCGCCAGAGAGCACGATCGTCCGCCGGGAGCTCGACGACGTTTGGGGTTCCCTGGTCCGAGGGATCCAGCCTCCAGCGGGAGAGACCGCGACGGGAAGGGTTGCTGCGATGAGAGCGCCTGGGGAACTGGCACGGGAGGCAGCATCGCGCAGGAGCATCCGGTTGGCGACGGGCGAGGCCGGGTTGGCGATGGCCCGGCGATTCGTGGCCCGCGCGACAGTGGCGGCCGGGTGGGAGGACCACGTGGACGACGTGGCACTGCTGGCCAGCGAGTTGGCGACCAACGCCGTGCTCCACGGCGCGCGGCCGATCGCGGTGGCCGTCGAGGCGGGCGGGCACCGGCTCCGGGTCGAAGTGTCCGACGCCGCCCCTGCGCTTCCGGTGGAGCTGGACCTGGGCCCTGAGATCGAGAACGGGCGCGGTCTGGCGATCGTTGAGGCCGTGGCCGACGAATGGGGAGCGGAGCGGGTGGCCGGCGATGGCAAGGTCGTCTGGGCCGAGTTGCGGGACGACGATGGCGCTGAGCCGGGAGCGGGGAAGGATGGCCGCTGAACCCGGGGTGCCGAGGGCCCTGGCGCCTCGGCGCCTCAGGCGGCGTGCGAGCCCAGCGCCTTGACACCGCCCTCCAGGCTCCAGGCGGTCACCCCGCGGCGCTCGAGCTCCCTGGCCAGCGTGTACGAGCGCTGGCCGCTGGCGCACACCAGCAGGTAGCTCCGGCCGGGGTCGAGGGTGTCCAGCAGCTCGGCCGCGCGGCTGAACGGCAGCCGCCGGTCGCCGGCCAGCGGGCCCTCCTCGGGCTCGCGCACGTCCAGCACGACCGCGCCCGCCGGCACTGAGGAGACCACCAGGTCGGGCAGGGCCCCGGACGTCCAGTGGCGCAGGTCCACGGCTCTGCGGCGGGCGACTGCCCCGCGGATCCACTCCTCGGTCAGCGGCTCGGCGTCGATCTGCTTCTCGGCGGCGTCGATCCGTTCCGGCGAGGCCCAGGTCTCGACTCTGCCCGGCGAGATCGAGCAGTGCTCCTGCACCTTGGCGGAGACGTCGTAGGTGCCGATCGCGCGCGCCTGCGCGATGATCTCGTCCTTGCCCATCCCGATCAGGGGCCGCAGCACCGGCACGGTGGCCGCCCGCTCGCAGGCGCGGATGTTGCCGAGCGTTTGCGTGGACACCTGTCCGAGCGACTCGCCGGTGACCAGCGCGCTCGCGCCCAATTCCTCCGCCAGCCCGGAGCCGGCCCGGTACATGGCGCGGCGCAGCAGGATCTGGCGCAGCCGCGGATTGGCCCGCTGGGTGAGCGCCAGCACCACCGGCGCCAGGTCGACCACCCAGAAGCGCGGCTCCAGCCCTGGGGTCCACCGCAGCGCGAGCTCCTTGGCGACGGCCAGCGCCTGGTCCATCTGGCCGCAGCCGCCCAGGTCGCAGATCAGCAGGTCGAGCTGGGTGCCGCGGCGCATCACCCGCCAGGCGGCCACCGGCGAGTCGAAGCCGCCAGAGAACAGCCCGACCGCGTGCCCTCCGGTGCCAAGCGGCAGGCCGCCGGTGCCAGGCGAGGACTCCAGGACCGCGTCGGCGTGGCCGTCGTGCAGCTCGACGACCACCTCGACGTCGGGATGGCCGAGGTCGACGCGGGTGGCCATGGGCAGCAGCGCCGCGCCCAGCTCGACCGCCAGATCGTGCGAGCTGAACTGGAGTGGCGCGCGGCGTTTGGGCCGGATGGCGAAGGAGCGGCCGGCAACCCGGTCGCGGTACAGCGGCACCAGGGCGTCGACCAGCTCGGGTAGGGTGCTGAACGGGACCTGGGTGACCTCGTGGACCCGGTGGACCCCGAAGACGCGCGCCAGCAGCTCGCGCGCCCGCGCCGGCTCCGGTGTCGAGACCACCAGGCGCGTCCACTCCGACGTCACCTCGGCGGCCACGCCCTCGCGGCGCAGCGCGGCCCTGGCGTTGCGGGTCAGCACGGCGAGGAAGCGCCGCCGCGTGCGCGGGGACTTGGTGCACACCTCGCCGCCGAGGCGCACCAGCAGGCGCCGGTCGCCGTCCGCCGGGCGACGATGGCCCTGATCGGCAAGAGTCTGTGTCTGCATGGCAAGTGATTGCTCGAAGTGACGGCCTGCCAGGGAAGCGAGCGCTCCCAGGCCGAAGCCAACATACCAGCGTCAATGCCCTCGAACGAAGCCGGCACGCCGCTCGAGCCGGTCGACTGGTCCAGAAGGTCCGCAAGCAGGGCGGACAACAGCGTTTCGTCGGGGTCGCGCCGGGTATGCGGCCTGAAGGAGCGCATGACCTCTATGGAAAGGGTTGTTCGATGAGCTTGGGCGTGAGCATCTTCCTGCTGGTGGTCGGCGCCATCCTCACCTTCGCCGTGAACGTCAGCACCAGCGGGTTCAACATCAACGTGGTCGGCATCATCCTGATGGTGGCCGGTGCGCTCGGCCTGCTGCTGTCGCTGATCTTCTGGACCAGCTTCTCGCCGTGGACCCGGCGGCGCCGGCCGATGATCGACACCGTCTACGACGGCGGCACCGACCGCATCGTCGAGGAGCGGCGAGTCGAGCGGGACCTGCCGTAACGCGGGTCAGCTCAGGGAAGATGCCTGGAAGCTCGAACCACCAGCCGCCAACGGGCGGACGGGCGGCCCCGCTAGTGGGCCGCCCGTTGCGTGTCGTCTTCGCCGTCGGCGATCCGGCGCAGGCGCCCGCGGACCGTATCGATCGCCTTGGCCAGCGCCCGCTGCCGGGCTGTCGCGAAGTAGTCGCTGGACCGCAGGTGGCCGGTGCTCCAGGCGCGCCCGTCCGCGGCGACGACCGGGCCTCGAACCATGTGCTCTCCCCTCATCAGTTGCCCAGCAACCTTGACAGGGTTCCCGGCCGTTCCACAAGCCCCGCGCCGAGGAGCTGAGCCATCGCGCGCAGCACGTTCAGGTCGGTGTCGTCGAACGCGTACGGCTCGGGCGCGTCCACGGTGAGCATGCCGAAGTCCTGGTCGCCGGAGAACACCGCCACGCTGATGAAGGCCCGGTAGCCGGCGTTCGGCCGGGGGCGCATCCAGGGCGGCACCGGCTCCTGGCCGATGTCGTCCACCTGCAGGAAGTCGTGCTGGGTGACCAGCGCCAGGGCATCGCGCCCGCGGAGGTCGCCAGCCTGGTCGGTGAACAGCGTGTTGGGCGGGTCGGAGCGGCCGATCCAGGCCTCCGCGCGCATCGTGCCGCCGCGCAGCTCGAAGAAGATCGCCCTGGTCCGCTCGCTGCCGCACAGGTGCGAGGCGGCCTCGACCACGAGCTGCTTGAGCTGGCCCCGCAGCGAGCTGCGATCGGGCTCGCCGGCCTGGTGGATGCGCCCGACCACCTCGGCGATCGGCGTCATCACGTCGCCGAGCACCAGATGCAGCTTGGTGTCCATCTCGATGGCGAGCTCCTCGGCCGAGCGGGTGGCGGCCTCCTGGCGCAGCTCGCGCCGTGACTTGAGGTACAGCGGGATGGCGACGGCGACCGCGCCGCCGAGCACCACGCTCCAGTCGGGCACGTTCCTGGGCGGCCCCTCCCGCAGCGTGGAGGTGAGGTAGCCGAGCGCCACCGCGGCCGCCTCGATCACCACGTAGGAGCGAAGGCGGCTGATGCGGCCGGCGTCCGCCCCCGCGCGGGCCGGCCTCTGGGAGATCGTTTCAGACACGATTGCGACAAAGTATTCCAGTCCGCCGGCCAGCGCGCGCCGATTTCCGGATCGCACGGTCCTGCTCATACCATCCCGCACATGACGGGCCAACAATGGCCGCCGGGCGAGCCGGGTACCTGGCTCCGCCGGGGAGCGTTGCTGCTGGTTCTGGCCGCTGTCGTCGCCGGAAGCGCGCCCAAGTCCCTGCCTGGCCGATTTTACGCGCAAGGACTCGCCGTGGCCGCCGGGCCCAGGATCCAGCTCCAGATCGCCGGGCGACAGCGCTGGGTGCCGCTCGGCTGGACCCTGGCCGACGCCATCCAGCACTTCGGGATCCAGGCCCCCGCCGGCAACCTGATGGCGGCCGACGGCGCCGTCCTGCGGCACGCCGCCTTCCCCGGGCAGGTGCTGCTGAACGGAGAGGCCGCCGCGCACGGCACCGTGCTGGACGCTGGCGCCACCATCACGGTCCACCCCGGCCCCGACCGGGTCGAGCCGATCGATCACCTGGAGCTGAGCTTCGGCCCCAACGAGCCGCACGACCCGCAGTTCTCGCTGGAGACCGGCCCCGGGCGCGAGACGCTGACCGGCGGCGCGATCTCAGGGCGCGGGGTCACCACGCTGTTCGAGCCGGCCGCCGCCGTGCAGACGCCCAATGCGGTCGCCCTGACCTTCGACGACGGGCCGTGGCCGGACTCGACCGGCAAGGTCCTGGCGATCCTGGCGAAGGCGCGGATCAAGGCCACCTTCTTCCTGGTCGGCAGGCAGGTCCGCAAGCACCCGGAGATCGCCCGCGACGAGCTGGCCGCCGGCATGACGCTCGGCAGCCACTCCTTCAGCCATCCGCAGCCGTTCGGCGCCCTCTCCAGGCAGGACATGCGGCGGGAGATCGACCAGGGGGTCGCCGCGCTGTCGGACCTCGGCGTGCGGAGCGCGCTGTTCCGGCCGCCTGGCGGCGCGATCTCGCCGGCGGTGGTGTCGGCGGCGCGCGCCAAGGGCCTGCGCACGATCGTGTGGACGGTCGACCCGACCGACTGGAAGCCCGGCACCACCGCCGACCAGATCGCCCAGCGGGTGCTCCAGCAGACCCGGCCCGGGTCGATCGTGCTGCTGCACGACGGCGGCGGCGACCGCTCCGCTACCGTCGAGGCCCTGCCGCGCATCATCGACGGCCTGAAGCGGCGCCACCTCGCCTTCGTCACCCTGTAGCGCTACGCGGGCGCGGGGGCGCTGGTCAGGCTAGGTGCGGGCAGGCTGGCAGCAGCGCAGACAACCGAGCAGGGGAGACGCCCCTGACGGCCCCTGAGCCTCGGGACGACGCCCACGGGCGCCTCCAGGAGGCGGAACGGAATGTCCGACAGGACCCTGTTCGTGCGACCGCCAAAGGGTCGCACCGAGCACGCACGATGGCGGCAGGGCGGCGGCGAGGGCAAGCGGCCCGCGGAGGTCTACCTGGCCAGGGTCGCGCCAGGTGGCCTTCGCAACCAGCGGTCGCTGCTGAACCGCATGGCGCGGTTCATGTCCTCCAACCAGCACGACGCGCTGTCGTTCCCGTGGCACGAGGTCGGCTACGCCGACGTGGCCGCCCTGCGGGAGCGCCTGGTGGCCAGCGTGAACTACCGCACCACCAACAACTACCTGAAGGCGCTGCGGAGCGTGCTCCGCGAGGCGAAGCGCCTGAAGCTGATGAGCCCCGAGGCGTTCGAGGCGGCCTGTGACGTGGCGCCCGTCAAGGGCGAGAGCCTGCCCGCTGGCCGCCACGTGACCGCCGACGAGGTAGACACGCTGTTTGCCTACCTGGACGGCCTGTCCACCGCCGCTGGCATCCGTGACAGGGCCGCGTTCGCGTTGCTGCGGGCAACGGGCATCCGCAGAGCGGAGCTGTGCGGGCTGACGCTGGACTGCTACGACCCGACGAACGCCGTGCTCACCGTGCGGGGGCGGCACAACCACAGCAACCGCTCGCGTGAGGTCTACGTGCCCGACTGGGCCATCTCGTACGTGGAGGAATGGCTGGACTGGCGAGGCCGCAGCCCTGGCGCGCTCGTCTGCCGCCTGGACCGTTACGGGAACGTGTACCCGAGCGCGCACCTGGACCTCAAGTCGTTCTGGAGGAACTTCGCCGACAGGGTCGAGCAGTCGGGCATCCCGTACTGCACGCCGCACGACCTGCGGCGCACCTGGGTCGGTGACCAGCTTGAGGCGGGCCACGACCTGGTGAAGGTCCAGAAGGCGGCTGGACACGCGAGCCCCGTGCAGACCGCACGCTACGACCGCAGGGGCCTGGCCTCCAGGCGAAGCCTGGCCGACAGCATCGCTCGGCCGAACGGGGGCGCGAGATGACCGCCCGCGAGCGGCTGATGGTCCGCGCCCTGCGCGAGCTGGTCGGCGACGACGACGGAGCGATGGAGGTGCTCGACGCCCTGGACGCTGCGATGCGCGAGCACATCGAGGCCATGGCCGACCTGACCTCCTGAGACCCCAGAGCACGAGGCGCCCTGCCGCTCGGCGGGGCGTTCTCGTTTGTCCGCGACCCAGCACTCTGACCATTCCCTGTCCGCGCATCCTGCTAGACTTCCTCGCGCAGTCGTTGGTCCTTGTAGCTCCGCAGCGAGTCGTTTCTTGCCCGCGACCGTTCGGCGGCGTACAGCCGTCGATGGACGAGGGATGCTAGCTGTCTACTAGCGTCCCTAAGGCCCCCTTCCAGAAGCCCTGTTTCGGCATGGCTTCTGGAGTGTGCGGCCGATGACGTTCTTGATTGTGGCACTGGCGGCGGTTGTCGCTACCCTCGGAATCATCCTCTTCGCGGTTCACAGGATTCGCCCCCGAACCCTGCGGTTCATCGTGTGCTTCACGCGATGGTTCTTTCTCTCCCTGGAGGTCGAGGAGCCGCAGTCGGGCGGCACCAAGCGCCCGATCAGGGGTCGGGCGAAGGACGCCGAGGAGAGAGGCCCGTAGAACAGGAAGGCGCCCCCGAAGGGCGCCGACGCGCGAGCGGGGCTGGTTGTCCGATTCTGAAATGGAGCCTTTCTGCGGCCCGCTGAGGGGCCGTGCTTCCTACGGGACAACCTCAGCCTGAAAACGGCTCCTGGCGAGCCTGGTGCAGCCGCGCGGGGGTTTCCAGGTTTTCACGCCGTGCTGCGGAACGACGCGCCCTGAAGCGGCCTGCTGCAGGTCTCACTGGTCTGCCTCGTGCTCACGTAGCCAGCGGTCAAGGTCGCTCCTACGGAAGCGCCTGTACCCGTTGGGCAGCACGATGCTCGGCGGCCCAATGCCCTGCCGCCGCCACCGCTGCAGCGTCGTGATGCTCACATTCAGGTAGGCCGCCGCCTGCCGCTGCGTGAGCAAGCGCTCCTCAGCCATCGCGCCTCCCCAGGTCGCAGGGGCGCATTCTGCCACGGTACGACGTGCGTCCTGGCCTGTCGGCGCGGGTTGCGGTGGCTTGCTGCGAGATGCAGCGGGTTGTACGGTTGCGCCTCGGCGGTCAGGCCGCGCTCCTCCCCAGGTCGCGCACCTGGCCGCCCGCTACTTCAGGGAGGCTGACGCCATGGCCCTCAAGCGGGAGGTCGACTTCTCAGGCGGAGAAGGCGACCATGACGGGACGGACCAGGAGCGCCCTGGCCGCGAGTGCGAGCACGAGCGGCGCGGCTGGCAGGAGATGAACAGCGGCCCAGGATGGCTCGTGTGCCTAGACTGCGGGCAGGTGCTGCCCGCCTCCATGGGAGCGCCACGGCCGTGACCATCGAAGTGCGCAGCCTGCATCGCAAGGTCCGCCTTGACCTGCCCGACGACGGCTGGCAGCGCTGGCTGCTGGTGCCAGTCGGCACGTCGGATGAGCAGGTGCTCGCGTGGGCGGCGGAGGGCTGGCCGCCCCGCGTGGTCGAGGCACTGCGGGCACGACTGGCGACCGAGAACCCCTCGCTGCTCGGTCCTGGCGAGGCTGGGTCGTCCACGTAGGCGTGGACGCACCCAGGGTGCACCCAGGCATGCCGCCTGGGTGACCCTGACCAGGAGTAGCGCGCCCCCGCGGGCGCTGCGGTAGGCACGCCAGCGAGGCGCCACCCTCCAGGCGCCCCGAGGGCCGCGTAAGGGCGACAAAACCCGCCCCTGACCAGGCATTGTTGAACATCTTGTAAACCCTCTTGACAGGCTTGACGTACCGTGATAGCGGGCTGATAATGGTTCTCAGAGGGATGGGCGCTGGTCAGGCGCCCCCGCGGTCGAGCATCGCTCCCACCTCACCGCCCCAGCACTCCACACGGAGGAAGCCCATGCCCGCAGTCCTGCTCACCCCTGTCCAGCTTGCCGAGCGCTGGGGGATGAAGCCCACTGGGCTGGCCCTCCAGCGCCACCGCCGCCAGGGGCCGCCCTTCATCCGCCTCAGCAACGGCACGGTGCGCTACCGCCTCTCCGACATCGTGCGCTTCGAACGGGAGCGCCGCACTGACCCCCTCGCCATCGCTGGCGCCCGATGAGCGCGCCACGCGACCCCTGCGCTCAGCCGCGTGACGCGTTCTTCAGCCTGCTCTCCGAACTCAGCCGCGTCTCTGGCCGCAGCCTGAATGACCTGCTCTCCGACGTGGCCGAGGGCAGGCTGCGCGACGCGGAGACCCAGGCGGCCCTGGAGGTGCTGCGCGCCTGCACGGGCGTCGAGGATGCCCTGGTCGGCGCCAGATGAGCCGCAGCAAGCAGCAGGGCACCGCGGCGGAAACACGTATCGTTG